>Ga0206125_10000101_pt1 | contig 109596 bp, 90 predicted proteins | sample Helgoland_Spring_4_FD_148598 | JGI IMG/M metagenome (GOLD analysis project Ga0206125, IMG submission 148598) | Pelagic subsurface seawater microbial communities from Kabeltonne, Helgoland, North Sea - Helgoland_Spring_Bloom_20160331_1 | ecosystem: Environmental > Aquatic > Marine > Epipelagic ...
ATCTGATAAAGATTATTAACGGTAATCAAATTAAAACAGATAAGTTTATAATTAATCGGTAATCAACTATTTTTATCAAATAAAAAACTCCGAATCTTTTCGGAGTTTTTTTATATTTAATTTTTCTTGAATTTTAGAGGTAAATGAACAACGCTTTTGGTCTCAAAAAAATCTTCCTCAAAATAATCTTTAAGAGGATAAATTGTCGCTGTTGTAAAATTTAACAATTCGTCCGTTAAATCACCTCCTTTTAAATATAAAATTCCATTTTTAAGCGCATGATTGTTTTTTTTTAAAACAGCGAAGTTCACCCATCGAACAAAGGTATCCATTTGCGCTACTGCCCTACTTACAACAAAATCATATCGCTCATTTAAAGATTCAACTCTGGCGTTGGTAATTGTTACATTTTGAAGCTTTAAACCAGCCACAACTTCGTTTACAACTTTTATCTTTTTTGCAATACTATCTACTAAATGAAATTGAACTTCAGGAAATAAAATTGCGAGAGGTATTCCAGGGAAACCACCACCAGTTCCAACATCCAAAATCTTAGAACCTGGCATAAATTTTTGAATTTTTGCAATTCCTAGAGAATGTAAAACATGTCGAAGGTATAGTTCATCTATATCTTTTCGGGAAACCACATTAATTTTTAAATTCCAATCTTTATAGAGTTCTTTCAATTTTTCAAATTGCAAAATTTGTTGATCAGATAAATCGGGATAGTATTTAAGTAATAATTTCATGATAAAAGTATTTTGCAAAAGTACTTATCTTTGTTAAAAATAACCTAAAGAAATATTCGTTATCCACCAAAGAAATGTAAATTTGTAATTCTAATAAAAATCATAAATTTTGAGCTATAACCAAGTAAGTTTTTCTAGAACAGATCCTACAAAGTTTTTTAAAACATTAAACAAAAGAGTAAACCAATACTTTAAAGAAAAAAATATTGTAAAAACTGGTAATTGGAAATTATACACCAAAGCTATTATAATGTTTTCAATGTTTTTCGTTCCTTTAATACTCATACTAACAATAGACATGCCGCAATGGGCATTACTCTTATTAACCGTGATCATTGGAATAGGAATGGCAGGCGTTGGAATGAATGTAATGCACGATAGCAATCATGACTCTTTTTCAAGTAAAAAATGGGTAAACAAATTAATGGGGAGTAGTATCTATATTTTAGCTGGCAATGTTTATAATTGGAAAGTACAACACAATGTTTTGCATCATACTTTTACAAATATCAAAGGTCAAGATGAGGATATAGATGCAGGAAGAATCATACGCTTTTCAAAACATTCAAAATGGTTTAATATTCATAAATTTCAAAAATATTATTCTTTTTTCTTGTATGGATTGTTAACGATTAACTGGGCCATTACAACCGATTTCAAACAGATGAATAATTACTTAAAACGCAAATTATCGTACGGTAAATTTCCAAATCCTATAACTGAGTGGACGAAACTTATTGTATCAAAAATAGTCTATTATGCCATTTGGATTGTGCTACCAATTTTAGTATTGGATATAGCGTGGTGGAAAGTCTTTATTGGTTTTTTTGTAATGCATTACACAGCAGGTATCATTTTAAGCGTCGTTTTTCAACTGGCTCATGTGGTACCAAAAACCGATATGCCACTACCAGACAAAAACGGAAATATGAAGCATACTTGGGCTATGCATCAATTTTACACGACTGCAAATTTTGCACCAACAAATAAATTTATTTCCTGGTATACTGGAGGCTTAAATCATCAAGTAGAACATCATGTTTTTCCGCATATCTCCCATATTCATTATGGTAAAATTGCTAAAATTGTAAAAGAAACCGCATTGGAGTTTAACTTGCCCTACAACGAATATAAAACCACCAGAAAAGCTATATTAGAGCACTTTAAACAACTAAAATCCTTGGGCGAAAAACCAGCTTTAACGATATAATTTTAAAATGAATCCAAACCTTTCTAAAAGAATCAATGCCATGGCAACCTCTGCCACATTAGCAATGGCGGCAAAAGCCAGAGAGTTAAGAGAAGCAGGAAAAGATATAATTGGTCTAAGTCTCGGTGAACCAGACTTTAACGTGCCTGAGTTTGTAAAAGATGCCGCTATAAAAGCTGTAAAAGATAACTACCATTCTTACACTCCAGTAGATGGTTACGGTGACTTGAAAAATGCTATTATCACAAAATTCAAACGTGATAATAATTTAAGTTATACCGCCCACCAAATAGTTGTTTCTACAGGAGCTAAACAATCACTCGCAAACTTAGCTATGGTTTTATTAAATGATGGCGATGAGGTACTATTACCAGCACCTTACTGGGTTAGTTACAGTGACATCAGTAAACTAGCTGGTGGGATTCCTGTTGAAATACCAACTTCAATAGAATCTGATTTTAAAATAACTCCTGAAAGTTTAAAAGCTTCCATTAGTTCAAAAACTAAAATGATGATATATAGTTCTCCGTGCAATCCAAGTGGTTCTGTATATACTAAAGAAGAATTAAGAGCATTGGCAGATGTTTTAATTGATTATCCCGAGATTATCGTAATTAGTGATGAAATATACGAACACATTAACTTTACAGGACAACATACCTCTATGGCTGTTTTTGAAGATATGTACAATCGAACGGTAGTAGTCAATGGAGTTTCGAAGGCATATTCTATGACTGGATGGAGAATTGGGTATATAGGAGCTCCAACCTGGATTGCAAGAGCCTGTAATAAAATGCAAGGTCAAATCACAAGCGGAGCAAATTGTATTGCACAACAAGCTACCATAACAGCTTTAGAAAGTTCTCCAGAAAAAATAAAATATATGATCGACGCTTTTAAAGAGCGAAGAAAATTAATACTAAACCTTATTGCAGAAATTCCTGGTTTTAAAACCAATACACCTCAGGGCGCATTCTATGTTTTTCCTGACATATCTTATTATTTTGGAAAAAATATAAAAGGAACTCCTATTAATACGGCCTCAGATTTCTCAATGTATCTACTAGAAAAAGCGAATGTTGCAACTGTAACAGGAGAAGCTTTTGGAAATCCTAATTGTATACGAATCTCTTATGCTGCCTCAGAAGAAGCTATCAGTGAGGCTTGTAAAAGAATTAAGGAAGTTTTAATTTAAGTGGTATCATAAAGAAATCGTATTATCTATTTCTCCAAAAATAAGGGGTTAGCAATATTAAAACTGTAAATATTTCTAATCTTCCAATTAACATTAATAAGGCAGACCACCATTTTGCGGCATTAGATAAGCTTGCATAATTGTATCCAGGCCCGAGATCTCCGAGGGCAGGACCAACATTGCCAAGGCTCGATACAGCACCACCTAGTGCAGTTTGAAAATCTAATCCCAAAAGCGAAAAAACTAAAACACCAACAATAAATGACAATAAATATAAAATAAAAAAACCTAGAATATTAAATACTATTGGTTGACGAACCGCCTTTGTATTATATCTTACTGGCAAAATAGCTCTTGGATGGAGCGTCCTTCTAAATTCAGTCCATCCATTTTTTATCAATATAATATGTCTTACAATTTTAACTCCACCAGACGTTGATCCGGCTGATCCACCAAGAAACATTAATCCAAAAAAGAAAACAGTTAAAAAAGGAGTCCATAGCGTATAATCGGCACTAACAAAACCCGTCGTAGTAATGATAGCAATAATTTGAAAGGCACTATGTCTAAAACTACTTTCAAATTTACCCCACACCATCGGATGACTAAAAGATGAACGAGATATATCTGCTTGAAAATAGATCATTATTGAAGCCATAATAGTGAAAATCACAATTGAAAAAATATAAAATTTAAACTCTTCGTCCTTCAATATTTTACTAAATCTCGTTTTAAAGGCGAAATAACTTAAAACGAAGTTCGTCCCCGCCAAAAACATAAATAAAATAATAATATACTGAATCATTGGCTGATCGTTCCAAAAGGCAATGCTTGAATTCTTCGTAGAAAAACCTCCAGTACTTAATGTGCTCAAAGAGTGATTAACTGCATCGAATAAGCTCATTCCTGCAATTTTCAATAAAATTGTTTCTGCCAACGTATAACCCACATATATCAACCATAATCTTTTCGCAGTATCTGTAATTCTTGGATGTAATTTATCATTACTTGGGCCAGGAGCCTCAGCAGCAAAAAGTTCCATTCCTCCTATTCCCAATAAAGGAAGAATAGCTATTGCCAGAACAATAATACCCATACCCCCTATCCAATGAGTTATGCTTCTCCAAAACAAAACACCTTTTGGAATTATTTCGATATCATTTAAAATTGAAGCTCCTGTAGTGGTATATCCACTCATAGTTTCAAAAAATGCATCCGTAAAACTTGGAATAGAATCTGTAAAAAGGTAAGGAAGAGTACCCGCCAAAGACATGAAAATCCAGCCGAAAGCTACAATTACGTAGCCATCTCTTTTTTGAATTTCTTTTCGCCTATTTCGAGTTAGAAGCATCAGAATTAGGCCTAATAATAATGTTACTAAACCCGCCTCTAACATTTCTTTTTCAACTCCATCCTTATAGTAAAAACTAACGAGGGTTGCTAGGAGCATAAAACCACCATTTACCATAATAAGTAAACCCATCAGGTGGAAAATAATTTTAAAATTCAATTTAACCAATGAACTCATCAAACAAATAATTTTTCTACCTTCTTAATAGACTGAGGAAGACAACAAACGACCACTCTATCTCCTGCAATAATATTGAAATTGCCAAGTGCAATCATACCCTCACCATCTCTTATTATCCCTCCAATAATTGCAGATCGTGGAAAATCTATTTTCTTTATTAATTTATTACAAACTACTGAATTAGAAGTAACTAAAAACTCTAAGATTTCAGCGTTCATATTATTGAGTTTGGCCATTGCAACAATTTCTCCCTTTCTTATGTAACGAAAAATATTATTGGCAGCCAACAGCTTTTTATTGATCAATGTATCAATTCCTATAGAATGAGATAATTGAAAATAATCCATATTTTCTACCAATGCTATAGTCTTTTTGACACCTTTAGATTTAGCGACCAAACATGACATAATATTTGTTTCACTATTGCCAGTTACTGCAATAAATGCATCCATATCACAAATTTGCTCTTCATCAAGTAAATCAACATCTCTTCCATCACCTTGAATCACAAGACAATCGGGAATAGCGTCAGCTACTTCAAAAGCTTTATCCTTACTTTTTTCTACTAATTTTATATTGAAACCATGAGTACAAAGATCACGAGCTGTTTTTGACCCAATATTACTAGCACCTAAGATCATTACATTTTTAATTTCAATTCTAACTTTTCGTGCCAATTTATAAATTAAGTCGATTCCCTTTTGTGTAGTCGTAAAATAAACTTGATCCCCCTCTTTAAATTGAGTATCTCCTCTAGGTATCAGGGTATATTGAGTTGCATATCGCTGTATCGCGATTGGCATGTATTCTAAATTTGGATATAATTCAGCTACTTCTTGAACTGTTTTCCCGACAAATGCAGTAGTTCTTGAAAGAATAAGACCTATCATCAAAAGCGCTCCATCCTCAAACTCAAATGTGTCGTTAAATGCGCTTTGATTTAACAATAGTTCAATCTCCTTTGCCGCAAGAGATTCTGGAGAAATTAATTCGTCAATACCTATTTTCTCAAATCCAACTTCATCTTTATTATGAATAAATTCTGTATTTGAAATTCTAGCTATAGTATGTTTAACACCTAATTGCTTTGCTAAAACACAAGCTGTTATATTGGTAGTCTCACTAGAAGTGACACTAATAAACAAATCCGCATTATTCACCTGAGCTTCTTTTAAAACAGTAATAGAAGTTGCATTACCTCTTACCACTCTTATATCCAAATGGGTACTCGCATGTATTAAAGACTCTCTATTAACATCAATTAAGATAATATCCTGCGATTCGAAAGACAGAAGTTTGGCTAGGTGAAATCCTACTTCCCCAGATCCTGCAATAATTATTTTCATAGTAAACAAATGAGTATAAGAACTACAAATGTATAGAAATAAAATAAAACCGACTCTTTGGAAATCACAAATCTATTTTCGCTAAAACATATATACATATACTAAAAAATATGTAATTTTACAGCCGCTATGACACTAGACAAAAAAGTTACCCCATACAAAGACTCAGGTTTAAACAAAAAAGAACAAGTAGAGAAAATGTTTGATACCATTTCCGGAAATTACGATGACTTAAATCGCCTGATTTCTTTTGGTACTGACCTGAAGTGGAGGAAAAAAGTTTTAAAACATATCATTAATCACCAACCGGAAAGCATATTGGATATAGCTACCGGAACAGGGGATTTAGCTATTAAATTTGCAGAGAAAACTAAGGCCTCTAAGATTGTTGGGTTGGATTTATCGGAAGGAATGCTATCGGTTGCTAGAAAAAAAGTTAATGATACCGAATTAGAAAATAAAGTTAAATTTATCAAGGGTGATTCAGAAGCATTGCCATTTGATGAAAATAGTTTTAATGCAATAACGGTATCTTTTGGCATCAGAAACTTCGATAATTTAGAAAAAGGACTTTCAGAAATTTTCAGAGTTTTAAAACCCAATGGAGCTTTAATTATCCTCGAAACTTCTGTACCCACAAAATTTCCATTTAAACAAGGTTATCAGTTTCATTCAAAAATAATACTCCCAATTGTGGGAAAATTATTTTCAAAAGATAAAGTTGCCTACAGTTATTTGAGTAAAAGTGCGTCTGTTTTTCCTTTTGGCGATAGACTGAACAATATTTTACAAAATATTGGGTTTATAAATGTGGAAAATAAACCGCAAACTTTTGGCGTAGCTACAATTTATACAGCCACTAAATTACGATGAAGAAAACAGTTATTATTCTTGTAGTATTTCTTGTTGCACAAACAGCAAACGCTCAGTTATTTGGTAAAGAAAGGATTCTGAATAGAGAAAATATTGATAAAAAAACGTTGTCCTGGGGCTATTATCTTGGTTTTAATAATTATGATTATTATTTTGACTACAAAGAACAAAATCAAGGCGACAACACCGATATATTAGTAACTGGAGAAGTTGGTTTTAATGTTGGTTTATTGGGAAACCTCCGTATCAGTAATTACTTTGACTTAAGACTAGAGCCTGGTCTGAGCTTTACCAAAAGAAATATTGTTTTTCCGGGATTTTCAGATCCAAAGGACAACCTAAGAGAAGTTAAAGCGACCTATATTCATATACCCTTACTTTTAAAGGTATCAACAAAAAGATTAAACAACATAAAACCTTTTTTAATTGGAGGTTTTTCCACATCTTTTAACCTGTCTAGTAACGAAAATAATCCTGAAGATAATGAAACTGGAAGATTTAGATCCACCACTAATAATTATAATTATGAGCTAGGGTTTGGAATCGACATTTATCTTTATTACTTCAAATTTACTCCATCTATTCGTGGTATTTTTGGCCTCAACGATCAATTAGTCAGAGACATAGACCCAAACAGCGGATGGACTAGAAACATTGAAAAAATGACTTCGCGAGGAGTGTTCATCAATTTTACTATTCAGTAAGTCTTCTAAATTCACTCAATAAAATTGCGGTTGCTGCTGCAACATTTAGACTTTCTGTTTGGGGGTTTCTACCAAATTGAGGAATTCCTATTTTATGAGTTGCTAAATTTATTATAGCGTCTGAAATTCCATTTGCCTCATTTCCAACTACTATGATTGCATTTTCTTCTAAACTTTCTTTATAAATATTTTTTCCTTCCATAGTTCCAGCATATATAGGAAGATCAGATAACGTCAGATACTTTTTTACATCACAATAATTTATATGAACTCTTGATATGGACCCCATCGTAGCTTGTATAACTTTTGGATTATAACAATCCACGGTATCCAAGGAACAAATAATATTAGTTATGCTAAACCAATCAGATAAACGTATAATAGTCCCTAAATTGCCAGGATCCCTAATGGAATCTAAAACGAGGCTTAGTCCTCTTTTTTTTATTCTTTTTTGTTCTGGAATTTTAAAAATTGCTACCGAATTATTTGCGTTTTTCAAAAAACTAATTTTTGAAATTTCTTTCTTAGAAATTATTATGGGATTCACGTCTTTATAAAGCCCCTCCACTGTTACGTATATCGAGTGTACCTTATAATTAGCTGCCAATAACTCATTGATTAGCTTTGGTCCCTCTGCAACGAATAATTTCAATTTACTTCGGAACTTTTTTTGCTGTAAGCTTGTTATTAATTTAATTTGACTTTTGCTTATCAAAATAATGTATTTTTGAACATATTAAATAAAGGGATTTGACTCAAACTTTGACAAAAATATCATTATTTTTAGGATTAATTATATTAATTGTTTCCTGTAATGCTGTTAAACTAGTTCCTGACAATAAATATTTGCTAACCAAAAACACGATAATTGTTGATAGTGTTTCGAGTAAAGATTTTAAAACAAGAAATTTAATTTACCAGCAACCCAATAAAAAAGTTTTAGGTGTTCCATTAAGTCTCTATGTTTATAACCTAGCGAAACCTCAACCAGATTCTACATTTCAAAATTGGCTTAAAGACAAACCCAATAGGGAACGAAAAATGAATAATATCTATTCAAAAAAACAAGTCGATAAGATGGCTTCTAGTTTTGTTGGTTTTAATAAATGGATTCAGAAAACTGGTGAAAAACCTACAATTATAAATCGAAAAAAATTAGAAACTAATATTCAATACATCAACAATTATTATTCAAGTTTTGGTTGGTTTAATACAGAAACCCGTTTTAAAATTGATACACTTAAAAACAAACGTGCGGCAATCACCTATTACATTGAAAGACATAACCCCTACAAAATTGGTACTATTGAAAAAGAAATAAACTCTCCAATTGTGGATTCATTGTTTGAGAGTGCTCAAAATAAATCTTTTATTGCAAAAGGAAATCAGTATTCATCCAACGATTTAAATAGGGAGCGAGAGCGTATTTCCAGAAAATTTAGAAATTCAGGCTTGTTTTATTTTGACCCAAGTTATGTTGAATTTGAAGCAGATTCAGTTAACACCAATCATCAAGTAAATATAATTTATAAAATTCCTGATCGAAAAATCAGAAAAAATGATACTGTAAGTACCGAGCCATTTAAAATTCATAAAATTAGTGAAGTACAAATCGTAACAGATTATAATTATAAAAATAGAAATGAAACTATTTCTGATTCTACTAAATACAATGGATATCATCTTTATAGCTTTGATAAATTAAAGTATTTTCCAAAAGCAATAACGGATGCAATTGCCATCACTCCAGGTAAAATTTTCAAGGATTCTCAGCGAAGTTTAACTTACAATCAAATAAGCGATTTAAAAATATTTAAATATCCAAAAATATCGTACTCCGAAGACCCAAAAGACACGACAGGCACCAACCTCATAGCCAATGTATTACTAACGTCTCGCAAAAAATATTCTTTAGGTTTAGATTTTGATGCATTTACTTCTACAATTCAACAATTTGGTGTTGGTTTTAAAGCTTCATTTTCAATTAGAAATGTTTTTAAAAGAGCTGAAATACTTGAAATATCTGCAAAAGGAAGGATTGGGTCCTCTAAAGATGCTGGAAATAACAATAGTCGTTTTTTTAATAACTCAGATGTTGGGGCAGACATGAAACTCATATTTCCTAGAATTATTTTTCCTCTCAAAACAGAAAGATTCATTCCAAAATCAATGTCACCATCAACTTCAGCCACCGTTGGATTTACAAATCAAAACAACATTGGTTTAGACAGACAAAATATTAATTTAATTTACAACTATCAATGGAGGCCAAGGGCAAAAATAACCAACCATTTAGATCTGTTGAACGTTCAATTTGTAAGAAATCTAAATCCGGAAAATTATTATAACGTATATACCAGCTCTTATAATAGCCTTAATGATATAGCTGTAGAATCAGATTATGTGTTTAATGACACTGAAAATTCGCAACTCCAAATACCAGAGGAAACTACTGAGTTTTTGATGCAGTCCTTAGATCCGAACAATCCATTAAATCTAAATTTAGAGGAACAAGAAGAAGTTCTGAGTATTTTAGAAAGACAAAAAAGACTCACAGAAAATAACTTAATCCTCGCAATGAACTTTTCTTGGACAAAGGATACTCGAGAAAATATTAAAGACAATTCTTTTTATAGGGTTCGATGGAAAGTTGAATCCGCTGGATTAATTCTAAACGAATTTGCAAAAGCTTTAGATGCACCTAAAGATACATTAGGGAGTTACTTAATTAATGATGTTGCATATTCGCAATACATAAAAGCAGAGGTCGAATATATCAAACATTGGGATTTAAATTATCAAAACAAATTTGCGTTTAGAAGTTTTGTAGGGATCGCAGTTCCTTATGGAAATAGTGAAAGTATTCCTTTTACTAGGAGTTACTTTGCTGGAGGGGGTAATGATAACAGAGGTTGGCAAGCTTATGAATTAGGGCCTGGTAGTAGTGGTGGAGTTTTAGATTTTAATGAAGCAAATTTTAAAATAACCTTAAATAATGAATATCGTTTCAAATTATTTGGTGCTTTCAATGGAGCATTATTTATAGATGCTGGAAATATTTGGAATACTCTTGATAATATTACCGAACCCGAAGAAACATTTACCAGTTTAAAAGATCTTCAAGATATCGCTATTTCGTCTGGTTTTGGTTTACGTTACGATTTTGGATTTTTTGTTTTTAGATTGGATATTGGTTTTAAAACTTATGACCCAACATACTCAAAAGAAAAAAGATGGTTTACAGATTATAATTTTGGGAATGCTGTTTACAACATAGGAATCAACTATCCATTTTAAACCATTATATTTTATTATTTTTGTAATCTAACAACAAAACTATGAGTCATTCAATTAAACCGGGTGTTGCAACCGGAAAAGAAGTTCAAAAAATACATCAATACGCTAAAAATCAAGGATTTGCTCTACCTGCAGTTAATGTAATTGGCACCAACAGTATTAACGCTGTTTTAGAAACTGCTGCTGAGTTAAATGCTCCCGTTATTATCCAATTTTCAAATGGAGGAGCCCATTTTAATGCCGGAAAAGGGCTCTCAAACGAACATCAGAAAGCTGCAATAGCTGGTGGTATAGCAGGAGCAAAACATGTTCATGAAATGGCAAAAGCATACGGAGCGACTGTCATTTTGCACACCGATCATTGTGCGAAAAAATTATTGCCCTGGATAGATGGATTATTAGATGCTGGCGAAAAATACTTCAAGGAAACTGGGGCACCACTTTACAGTTCTCATATGATTGATCTATCAGAGGAACCTATCGAAGAAAATATTGAAATCTGTAAAAAGTATTTAGAGAGAATGTCAAAAATAGGGATGACTTTAGAAATTGAATTAGGTATAACTGGTGGAGAAGAAGACGGGGTTGATAATAGTGATGTGGATTCTTCAAAACTTTATACACAACCAGAAGAAGTTGCTTATGCTTACGAAGAACTTTCTAAAATAAGCAATCAGTTTACTATCGCGGCTGCTTTTGGTAATGTTCATGGGGTTTATAAACCTGGTAATGTAGAATTAACTCCTATAATTCTAAAAAATTCACAGGAGTTTATTCAAAAAAAATACGAAACTATACCTAACCCGATCGATTTTGTATTCCATGGAGGTAGTGGTTCTACCTTAGATGAAATTAGAGAAGCTATTGGGTATGGGGTGATTAAGATGAATATCGATACGGATCTGCAGTTCGCTTTCTGTGAAGGAATTAGGGATTACATGACTCAAAATATTGATTATTTAAAAACACAAATCGGAAACCCTAATGGACAAGACTTACCCAATAAAAAATACTATGATCCAAGAAAATGGCTCCGTGAGGGCGAAGCTACTTTTAAGACAAGGTTAAAACAAGCTTTTGAAGATCTAAACAACGTAAATACTTTATAATTCATTTTACTACACCTAAAACGAAAGTTGCAATATTGCAATTCTAAAAATGTAAAACCTTACAAACTATGAGTTGGTTTAAAAGAACAAAAAAAGGAATTCAAACTCCTACAGAACAAAAAAAAGATGTCCCCAAAGGACTCTGGTATAAATCACCTACCGGGAAGATTGTTGATACCGAACAACTAGAGAAAAATTATTATGTAAGCCCAGAAGATGGTTACCACGTAAGAATAGGAAGTAACGAATATTTTGAAATATTATTTGATGATCACTACAAAGAATTAAATTCAAAACTTACCTCTAAAGATCCCTTAAAATTTAAGGACACAAAAAAATACACCGATCGATTAAAACAAGCCAAAGAAAAAACCAATCTTAACGATGCCGTAAGAACCGCTGTCGGAAAATCTATGGGAGAAGATATTGTTATTGCTTGTATGGATTTTAGTTTTATAGGAGGATCTATGGGAAGTGTTGTTGGAGAAAAAATTGCCAGAGCTGCTGGTTATGCCCTTAATAAGAAACTACCCTTTATGATCATTTCAAAAAGTGGAGGTGCAAGAATGATGGAGGCAGCATTGTCTTTAATGCAATTAGCGAAAACATCAGCTAAATTAGCCCAATTAGCTGAAGCAAAGATTCCCTATATCTCATTGTGTACAGATCCAACCACTGGAGGTACGACCGCATCGTTCGCTATGTTGGGAGATATTAATATAAGTGAGCCTGGGGCATTGGTTGCTTTTGCTGGTCCTCGTGTGGTAAGAGATACCACTGGAAAAGAATTACCAGAAGGTTTTCAAACTGCTGAATTTCTTCAGGAACATGGATTTTTAGATTTTATATCGCATCGAAAGGATTTAAAATCAAAGATTAATCTTTATATCGATTTGATATTGAATAGACCACTTAGAGAAAAAACTGCTTAAAAAAAACAATTATTACATATTAATTAATAAGAAAAACAATATATTTGCCGCCTGATTATCAAAGCGGTAATCTGTACATAAAAATCATTTAAAATAATATTGGCATGTATTTATCACCTGAAGAAAAAGGAAAAATTTTCAAAAAACACGGCAAATCTAATAAAGATACTGGATCTGCTGAAGGACAAATCGCATTATTTACCTACAGAATTGACCATTTAACTAAACACTTAAAACAAAATCATAAAGATTTTAATACAGAGCGTTCCCTGGTAAAACTAGTAGGTAAAAGAAGATCTCTTTTAAACTATCTTATGAAAAAAGATATTTTGAGATACCGTGCAATTGTGAAAGATTTAAATTTACGTAAGTAATATATGGGAGCTTTGTGCTCCCTTTTTATTTTCTGATGATTTATTCATTAGAATTTACTTTTTTTTTAAAAACTCATAGAGTTAAAACAGAAAAGCTATAGCAAGTTTTTCATTGGTCAACTACACACAACACAACAACTGTATTCGTAAAATCGAATATTGACCATTGTTAACTGCTCTACTAAAGTAGAGCACAATTAAAAATTATGATTCCAAAAACATTTAGAGAGGTCATTGACCTTGGTGATGGTAGAGAGATATCTATCGAAACCGGAAAATTAGCAAAACAAGCGCATGGTAGCGTCGTTGTACAATCAGGAAAGTGCATGATGTTATGTACCGTTGTATCTAATTACAAACAAAGTCCTGTAGACTTTTTACCATTAACGGTAGATTACAGAGAAAAATTTGCAGCGGCTGGTCGTTATCCAGGCGGATTCTTTAAAAGAGAAGCAAGGCCTAGTGATGGTGAAGTATTAACGATGCGTTTAGTAGATCGTGTTTTACGTCCATTATTTCCAAAAGACTATCATTCAGAAGTACAAGTAATGATTCAATTAATGTCTCATGACGAGAACGTAATGCCAGATGCAATGGCAGGTTTAGCAGCATCAGCAGCTATTCAATTATCCGATTTCCCTTTTGAATGTGCCATCTCTGAAGCAAGAGTGGGACGTGTAAATGGTGAATTCGTTATTAATCCAACCAGAGCTCAACTGGCAGAATCTGATATCGATATGATGATCGGTGCATCCGCTGATTCTGTAATGATGGTAGAAGGTGAAATGGATGAAATTTCTGAGGAAGAAATGGCTGACGCTATTAAGTTTGCTCACGAAGCCATTAAAGTACAATGTGCAGCTCAAGTACGTTTGGCTGAAGCATTCGGAAAAAAAGAAGTGCGCGAGTACGAAGGAGAACGAGAAGACGTTGACCTAGAGAAAAAAGTATACGATATGGCTTACGATAAAGTTTATGCCATTGCAAAAGCAGGTTCTTCTAAAAAGGAGCGTGGTATGGCTTTCTCTGAAATTAAAGAAGAGATTAAAGCAACTTTTTCAGAAGAAGAGTTGGAGGATTTTGGCGATTTAGTATCAAAATATTATTCAAAAGCTGAAAAAGCTGCTATCAGAAACCTAACCTTAAATGAAGGTTTACGATTAGATGGGCGTAAAACAGACGAAATAAGACCTATCTGGTGTGAAGTTGATTACTTACCTTCAACGCATGGCTCTTCTGTCTTTACTCGTGGTGAAACACAAGCGCTTGCAACGGTTACTTTAGGAACTTCTAGAGATGCTAACAAAATAGATATGCCGTCTTTTGAAGGCGAAGAAAATTTCTACTTACATTATAATTTCCCTCCTTTTTGTACAGGGGAAGCTAGACCCTTAAGAGGTACTTCTAGAAGGGAAGTAGGACATGGTAATTTAGCTCAGCGTGGTTTAAAAGGAATGATCCCTGAGGATTGTCCATATACAGTTCGAGTGGTGTCTGAAGTTTTAGAATCAAACGGTTCTTCTTCTATGGCAACTGTTTGTGCAGGTACTATGGCACTTATGGACGCAGGAGTACAAATGACAAGACCTGTTTCTGGTATAGCTATGGGATTAATATCGGATGCTGATTCAGGGAAGTATGCTGTATTATCCGATATATTAGGTGATGAAGATCACTTAGGAGATATGGATTTTAAAGTAACAGGTACTTCTGAAGGTATTACGGCTTGTCAAATGGATATCAAAGTAAAAGGATTGTCTTATGAAATTTTAGTGAATGCGCTACAACAAGCACGTGACGGTCGTTTACATATATTGAGCAAATTGACAGATACAATTGCTGCTCCAGCTGAAAGCGTAAAAGAACATGCGCCAACAATGGTGACTCGAAGAATTCCTAACGAATTTATCGGTGCTTTAATTGGTCCAGGTGGTAAAGTAATTCAAGAGATGCAGAAAGAAACTGAAACGACCATTGTCATCAACGAAGATCCTGTAACGGAAGAAGGTATTGTTGAGATTTTAGGAGTGGGTAGTACTGGAATTGATGCTGTTATGGCAAAAATAGATTCCTTATTGTTCAAACCTGAAGTGGGAAGTGTTTATGAGGTTAAAGTAATCAAAATGCTTGATTTTGGAGCTGTTGTCGAATACATGGAAGCTCCAGGAAACGAAGTATTATTACATGTTTCTGAATTGGCTTGGGAACGTACTGAAAACGTTTCTGATGTCGTTAACATGGGTGACGTTTTTGATGTTAAATATTTTGGTGTTGACAAACGAACCCGAAAAGAGAAAGTTTCTCGTAAAGCAATTTTACCAAAACCTGAGGGATTCGTAGAACGTCCTCCTCGCGATCGCAATGATAGAGGTAGAGACAATCGAAATAGAGATAATAGAAACAGAGGTAACAATCGAAACAGAGATTAAAACCTATATGACTAGACTTTAAAAACCTCCTATATGGAGGTTTTTTTATAGGGTTATTTTAAAATAAATAAGAAAAAAGACAACCTTTTGTAACTTTTCGCATCTCAATTACGTATAATACAATAGGCAATAAAAAACACATCAAATGAGACAACTAAAAATTACCAAGCAGGTTACCAATCGTGAAACCGCTTCCTTAGACAAATACTTACAAGAAATTGGAAAAGTCGATTTAATTACTGCAGACGAAGAAGTGGAATTAGCACAGCGTATTAAGGCAGGAGATCAAATTGCTTTAGAGAAGCTGACGAAAGCCAATTTACGATTTGTTGTTTCAGTAGCTAAACAATACCAAAATCAAGGTTTGACTCTACCAGATTTAATAAATGAAGGTAATTTAGGACTTATTAAAGCAGCGCAACGTTTTGATGAAACACGTGGTTTTAAATTTATTTCTTACGCCGTTTGGTGGATTCGTCAGTCTATTCTTCAAGCATTAGCAGAGCAATCTCGTATTGTTCGACTTCCTTTAAACAAAATTGGAAGTATCAATAAAATAAATAAAATGTTTGCTTACTTAGAGCAAGCCCATGAGCGTCCTCCTTCTGCAGAAGAAATAGCAAAAGAGTTGGATATGACTATAAACGACGTTAAAGAATCTATGAAAAATTCTGGACGACACGTATCAATGGATGCTCCCTTAGTAGAAGGAGAAGACTCAAATTTGTATGATGTGTTGCGAAGTGGAGAATCTCCTAACCCAGACCGAAGTCTTCTTCATGAATCATTGAGAACTGAAATTGAAAGAGCTTTAGAAACCTTAACACCCCGAGAAGCCGACGTTGTTCGACTGTATTTTGGATTGGGAGACCAACATCCAATGACACTTGAAGAAATTGGTGAAACATTTGATCTTACGCGTGAACGAGTAAGACAAATTAAAGAAAAAGCGATCAGAAGATTAAAACATACCACAAGATCTAAAATATTGAAAACCTATTTAGGTTAATAAATTACTAAAAATAGTCTATCAACCCCCTTACATAAAATCTTTGAGTGATACTATGAGCAAGACACGAATTGCCCCATCAATTTTAGCAGCAGATTTTGGAAATTTACAAAGAGATGTGGAGATGGTAAACCATAGTGAGGCCCATTGGTTTCATTTGGATATAATGGATGGTGTTTTTGTTCCCAACATTTCTTATGGAATGCCTATTGTTAAAAGCATAGCAAAGCATGCAACAAAGACTTTAGATGCGCATTTAATGATTATAGATCCTGATCGTTACATAAAAACTTTTGCAGATTTAGGAATGGATTATTTAACGGTACATTTTGAAGCTTGTAACCATTTACATAGAACAATTCAATCTATTAAAAATGAAGGAATGAAAGCCGGAGTGGCATTAAACCCTCATACCAATGTTATGCAATTAGAAGACACTATTCAAGATATTGATTTAGCCCTAGTTATGAGTGTAAACCCGGGTTTTGGAGGACAAAGTTTTATTGAAAACACCTATTCCAAAGTAGAAAAATTAAAAGAAATGATTCTTAGAAAAAATTCTTCTGCAATGATTGAAGTAGACGGTGGAGTGACTGATAAAAATGCAAAAAAACTTGTTGAAGCTGGAGCAGATGTATTGGTGGCAGGAAGCTATGTTTTTAAGTCACCGAACCCTGATAGTACCATTAAAGATTTTAAAAATCTTTTAAAATAACTAGTTTTTTATTGTTGTTAATCAACAATAAATGGCCTCGTAGTTCAACTGAATAGAATATCAGATTTCGGCTCTGAGGGTTACAGGTTTGAATCCTGTCGAGGTCACTAAATTGGAGAATTAATTCACAGGAATTGGTTCTCCATTTTTTATGTTTGAGATTCCCGACGGTAAAATGAGAATTGAGCTAAAAACAAACTGTATATTAATTAGAAAGGATTCTTTTTACAATCCCTGAAATAGTTTTACCATCAGCTTTTCCAGCTAACTTACCATTAACGATTCCCATCACCTTCCCCATATCTTTCATCGAATTGGCTCCAGCCTGAGCGATGACTTCAACAATTACTTTTTCTACCGCTTCCTCCGTCATTTGTTCTGGTAAAAATGTTGAAATAATAGCAGCTTGATCTAATTCAGGTTGTGCTAGGTCTTCCCTATTTTGCGACGAAAATATTGCAGCGCTCTCTTTACGTTGTTTAACTAATTTCTGCAATAGCTTATTTTCATCTGCTTCTGAAAACTCGCCAGTGGAATTACCACTTGTTTTTGCTAATATCAACTCTGACTTGACTGCACGTAATGCTGCTAAAGCAGATTGATCTTTATTTTTCATTGCAATTTTCATTGCCTCCATAATGTTGTTTTCTAGGCTCATCGTAAAATATTTGGAGTCAAAGGTAATTAATTTGAATAAAAAAAACCTGAGAAAAAATGACATCTCAGGCTTTTTACTAAACATTTACTTGGCATCAATCTACGTTATCGTGTAGAAAAGAATTGTTAGTTCTTAAATCTATATCATTATCCTCATCGGTGTTTAACGAGGTCCTAGATATATTTACTTCTTGATTTGACATTTCTTCTAACTCGATCCCCATTCTCTTATAGGCAGGTTGTTTCTCGATTTCATCTATATGAGAAGGTTTTTTATTAAACTTATAATTAAATTCCTTCATTTGTCTCTTTCTAATTTCAGTGCGCTCAGTTAACAGCTTGGAAATAGGCATATTTAGCGGATCTTCAGGCTCATTTTTAGACTCTTCAACTTTTTCAGGAGTCTCGATAATTCTAGTTTCAAAGGTAATTTCTTCGTCACTTAATTCATCCTCTAATTCCTCAGGCATGGCCTCATTTAAATGATCTTCCATTTCTTGATAGTTATCTAAACTATACGTAATTGTTTTCTCCTTTGTTACCTCAGTAATTGGTGCGACTTCTAGGTGTTCATTCACCTTAATTTCTTCGATACGAGAAGTAGCTGGTTCTAATTTGTTTGCGATTGTTGAAGAAGGTATATCTTTATTAACAAGCGCTTCATTTGTATTATTTACCTCTAAATCAAACATTAAAATTTGATCTTCAGCGGATTCAGATTCTAGCTTTACTCCTTTAGAATCTTCATCAACTTCTGAGATCGTCTTTGAATCAACAATTTCAAAATCTTCAACAGCTATTTCATTAACATTCACCTCTTGAAATCCTGCAGAGGGCTGAACGTCAATCTCTTCATAAATCACATCTAGGGCTTTAATTAAATTAGTAGTTTCTACGTAATCCTCGAACGGAATGGATTTAGTTTGATGAATCTGCTCTTGATCTACTTCCTCATCAAAGAGTGAGTGTCTGATAATAGGTAATTCATCATTCGTTTCAATATTAGGTTCCGCAAGTGTTTCGTTGACATTGAAAGAAGGAAGGGTATCATCATCGTTAGATATCAAAACCTGTTCCGCTTTTTGTTCATCTTCAAGAATATGGATTACTTTTTTTGATTCCGTATTTACAATATCATTTTGTTGCTCAACATTAAAACCAGTTGCTATTACCGTAATCGACACAGCATCTTCTAAAGATTCATCATCTCCAACACCCATGATGATATTGGCACCGTTACCTGCTTCATTTTGAATAAAGTCACTGATTTCACCAATTTCATCAATGGTAATTTCTTCAACTCCCGATACGATTAATAATAAAACATTGGTCGCGCCTTTTATTTTATTATCATTCAACAATGGAGAATCCAACGCTTTGGCTATGGCTTCAGACGCTCGATTTGTTCCACTAGCAGTAGCAGATCCCATAATTGCAGTTCCGCTATTAGACAGAACTGTTTTAGCATCACGTAAATCTATATTTTGTGTGTAGTGATGGGTTATAACTTCAGCAATACCCCTTGCTGCAGTTGCTAAAACCTCATCGGCTTTAGAAAAACCCGCTTTGAAACCAAGATTACCATAAACATCACGTAATTTATTATTATTGATCACAATAAGAGAATCGACATTTTCTCTTAATCTTTCAACTCCAATATTCGCTTGCTGATTTCTCATTTTTCCTTCAAACTCGAAAGGTATGGTAACAATACCTACAGTGAGAATATTTAAATCTTTAGCCATTTTTGCAATAATAGGAGCTGCACCAGTACCAGTACCACCTCCCATACCAGCGGTAATAAATAACATTTTAGTATTGGTGGTTAGCATGGATTTAATATCTTCCATACTCTCAACAGCAGATTGCTCCCCTATTTCAGGATTTGCACCCGCTCCTAAACCTTCTGTTAAGGTAACTCCTAGTTGAATTTTATTGGGAACAGGACTGCTTTCTAAAGCTTGCGAATCGGTATTGCATATAACAAAGTCTACACCGTTTATACCTTGGCTAAACATATGATTAATTGCATTGCTTCCACCACCTCCAACTCCAATAACTTTTATAACATTGGATTGGTTTTTTGGCATGTCGAATTGAAAGTTTTCCATTTTACTCATTTATTTAATTTTTGTGGGATTAATGGTTTCATTTATTGTGATGTTTTATTCTGCATTGTCTAAAAAGTCTTTAAGATTTTCTACCCATTTATCAAAAAAGCCTTTCTTCTTTTCTTTTACGTCTTCTTCTTCAGGAAAAATTTCCGACTCTTTGTTATTTTCGTTTTCATATGTACCTTCTTCAAGCCCTTCTGTTACTTTTATTTTTGTGTTTTCCAGTCCATTCAAAACTAGCCCGACAGCAGTTGCATACATTGGGCTTGTTACTTCACTATCACTATCACCTGCCATATGTTCATTTGGATATCCTACTCTAGTATCCATTCCTGTAATATATTCAACTAGTTGCTTTAGATGTTTTAATTGAGATCCTCCTCCAGTTAAAACAATACCAGCAATAAGTTTAGTCTTTTGATCTTCGTGTCCATAATTTTTTATTTCTAAATAAACTTGCTCTATAATTTCTATGACACGGGCATGTATTATTTTTGATAGATTTTTTAATGTTATTTCTTTGGGTTCTCTGCCGCGTAATCCAGGAATAGAAACTATTTCATTATCCTTATTTTCTCCAGGCCAAGCTGATCCAAATTTTATTTTTAATAATTCTGCTTGTTTTTCAATGATTGAACATCCTTCTTTAATGTCTTCTGTAATAACATTTCCACCAAATGGTATAACTGCTGTATGACGAATGATTCCATCCTTAAATATGGCTAAATCTGTGGTACCTCCTCCAATATCAATTAGCGCAACTCCTGCTTCTTTTTCTTCAATTCCTAATACTGCGTTAGAGGAAGCCAATGGTTCTAATGTAATTCCTGATAATGATAAGCCGGCACTTTTTATACATCTTCCAATATTTCGTATCGAGGAGACCTGTCCAACTACTACGTGAAAATTAGCCTCTAATCGTCCTCCATACATACCAATTGGTTCGGTAATTTCACTTTGCCCATCTACTTTGAAATCTTGAGGAAGAACATGAATAATTTCTTCCCCAGGAAGCATTACGAGTTTATGAACTTGATTGCATAGATTTTCGATATCTTGGTCATCAATAACGGTATCACTGTCTTTTCTGGTTATATAATCACTGTGTTTTAAACTTCGTATATGTTGCCCAGCAATACCTACTATAACATCACTAATTTTCATTCCTGAAGAGGTCTCAGCATCAAGAACTGCCTGTTGTATAGATTGTATCGTTTGTGTAATATTATTTACTACACCTCTGTGAACTCCTAAACTTTTAGATTTACCTAATCCTAATATTTCAAGTTTTCCGTATTCATTATACCTTCCAATCATAGCAACAATCTTGGTAGTACCAATATCTAATCCTACTGCTATTTTATTATGCTCCATTTGTTTCCCTTTTAGTTGCTACAACTTGATTTTTAAATTTTAGATTAATCAAACTGTAATTCTCAAGTAAACTATCTCTTTTTAATATTTTATAGAATGCTTTAAATTTCTGAAATTTATTTTCTATTTTAACTGGTGGTCCGAATAGCACTTTAAACCGATTCTTTCTGACACTAAAAACTACGTCATTTTCGTTTACGATGTCCATACCAACAATTAATTCTTTAAAAAAGTCATCATTTTCGATTTCTTTTATTAGTACTGATATTCCAGCATATTGATGTTCCGAAATACCAGTCACAATAGGAACTCTAGCTGAATACTCTGCCGATAAAGGCATTTTTTCTCCATCTTCATCTAAATAAAAATCAGGTTCATTTTTAACTCTAGCAACTGGTTTTCTTTGAGTTACATTTACACCCAAAATTCCATCAATTGTTATATAAACCTCAGCATTCTTTATCATTGGATTTTCCAACAATATACTTTCCATCTTATTCAAAACTAAAGTATCTTTATCTATACTCGTAACACTATCTATATTTTGTATTAACAATTTATTAACTGTTTTTTGAGAAATAAACAATCGGTCTTCATCTTCAAATTCAATGGTCATTTCTGAAATATTCCTAGCATTATTTCGTTGGTTACTGAAGCTAAAGACAAACACGACCAAACCCAAAATCAGAATAAACTTTATAACTCCCCAATTAATTTTCATGATCTAAGTTTTTTGTTACAATGGCTACTTCTGCACCAATATCTCCAGCTCCTACCATTAATTTTACTATACAATCTGAGTCTTTTAACAAAGTTGAAAGCTGACTCTTTTGCGCCAAAGCTTTACCATCACTATCGATCATTTTTAATAACCAACTTGAAGTTATTCCCTCAATAGGTTTTTCTCTTGCTGGATAAATATCTAATAATATTATTTCATCAAAAGCTGACAAGCTTCTTGCAAACTCAACACCAAAATCTCTAGTTCTCGAAAATAAATGTGGTTGAAAAACAATCTGTTTTTTTGTATCCGGATACATTTCTGTAACTGCCTGATGTAAAGCATCTATTTCGGTTGGGTGGTGCGCATAATCATCAATTAAAATCAGATTATTTGTTTTAATTTTATAGGAAAACCTTCTTTTAACTCCCCTAAAAGTTTTTAAAGCTTTGGGCAGGCAATCGGTTGGAACACCAACTAAAATTGCCATACCCAAAGCGGTAACAGCATTAAACATATTGTGTCTTCCTGGTAAATTAAATTGTAAATTTTTAATTTCTTCAGTAGGTGTTTTCAAGTCAAATACATAACTTCCATTGTTAACTCTAATATTTTTAGCTTGATAATCTGCAGCATCTCCAGTCGATACTGAATGCCCCTCTAAAGGCAGTCCTTTCTTAAATAATAAATTATTGGGATTAGATACTAATGCCGAAAATTCTATAAAGGTTTTTTCTAATTTATTTTCAGACTTATAAATATCCAAATGATCAGCATCCATTGAAGTAATACACGCAATGTCAGGGTTCAGGTAAAGAAAAGATCGATCAAATTCATCCGCTTCTATCACTACTATTTCGTCTCCTTTATAAATTAAGTTTGAGTTGTAATTTTCTGAAATGCCACCTAAGAAGGCTGTCATGGGCATATTACAGTAAGCTAATAAATGACTTAAAATAGCAGAAGTTGTTGTTTTTCCGTGTGTTCCAGCAACCGCTAAACAAAAACTGTTTTTGGATAGTTCACCTAGTACTTCTGCTCTCTTGAAAATCAGATAATCTTCGGATTTAAACCATGAAAGAAGCTGGTTACTTTCTGGAACAGCAGGGGTACGAATTATCAATGATTTATCTTTGCGTTTAACCTCCTCGGGTATTTTATAAATTTCCTCATCAAACTGAATAGAAATTCCCTCCCTAATCAACGTTTTTGTCAAATTTGTAGGGGTTTTATCATAACCAAAAACTTGTTTTCCTCTTAAATGAAAATACCTCGCCAGAGCACTCATACCAATACCGCCAATACCTATAAAATAAAAACTTTCTATGTTTTCGATATTTCTCATTCTAAAAAACTGTCTTTTTTAATAATTTTTCAATCTCCTCCACGATATCTTTTGTAGCGTTTGGCTTAGCTAATGATTTAATGTTTTTTGACAATTCTGATTGTAAATTTTCAGAATTAATCAATTGATTAAATTGTTTTTTAAATTGTTTTTCTAAATCTTCCTCCTTGATAAGAATTGCTGCATTTTTAGCGCTTATAGATGTTGCATTTTTAGTTTGATGATCTTCCGAAACATTAGGAGAGGGAATAAAAATAACGGGTTTGCCAACTAAACATAATTCAGACACTGATAAAGCGCCTGCCCTCGATATAATATAGTCTGATGCAGCGTACGCTAAATCCATTCTATTTAAAAAAGAATGAACCTGAACAAAATCATTCTTGATTCCCCTGTAAATCTCATAATAATAACTACCGCATTGCCACAGAATTTGCACATCTAATTTTAGAAAATAATTTAAGTGATTGCTTATTAAGTGATTGATTCTTTGGGCACCAAGACTACCGCCTAAAATTAATACTGTTTTTTTTGTGTTGTCTAGATTAAAATGTGAAATAGCCTGTTCTTTTTTGTCACTTATATCTATTAAATCTTGACGAACTGGATTTCCTGTAAAGCATAATTTATCAGCAGGAAAATAACGTTCCATCTGTTCATATGCAACGCAAATTTTTTTGACGTTCTTACTTAACCATTTATTGGTTAATCCTGCATAAGAATTTTGTTCTTGAATAACACAAGGAATTCCTTTGCTGGATGCTATTTTTAAAAGTGGTGCACTTGCATAACCTCCAGTTCCAATTGCTAGATCAGGTTTAAATGATTTTACTATTTTTTTAGATTCCCATAAGCTAGAGATTAACTTAAAAGGGAATAATAGGTTGTCTAGAGAAAAACTTCTTTGTAAACCAGAAATCCAAAGACCTTTTATTTGATAACCAGATTGAGGAATTTTTTCCATTTCCATTCGGTCGTTAGCACCAACAAATAAAAACTTCGCATCTGGATAACGTAACTTTAATTCGTTTGCAATAGCAACAGCTGGATAGATATGTCCTCCAGTTCCTCCTCCTGATATGATAAAATTATAGGGTCTCACTTAAAATATCTAAGGGGTTTTCATATGTTTCAGTTTTTATAACTTCTCTTTTTGCGCTTATACTCAAAACGATACCAATGGCTAAACAGGTCATCCAGATAGAGGACCCACCACTACTTATCAAGGGTAAGGTTTGACCTGTAACTGGAAATATTTCAACAGCTACTGCCATATTAATTAACGCAACAAATACGATTGGAAGTCCAACACCAACAACTAATAATTTACCAAAAACAGTGGTGGCTTTATGCGCTACAATAACGAATCGAAATAGCAATAACATATATAGTGACATTAGAGTAAAAGAGCCCACTAAACCAAATTCTTCGACAATTACAGCATAAATAAAATCTGAGGAAGATTGCGGTAAAAAGTTTTTTTGGATGCTTTTACCTGGTCCCAATCCAGTAATCCCTCCTGAAGCAATAGCTATTTTCGCTTTTTCTATTTGATAATCAGCCTCTGTTTTTTCTCCATCAACAAAATTATCTATTCTACTCATCCAAGTATCTACCCTGTTCGGAAATAAATCTGGAAATGCTTTTGCTGACACAACAAAAAAAGCTAAAAACATTAAACTTGTAAATAGAATTATTAGAAGATATTTTATAGGATAGCCACCAATAAAAACCAATACAATCAACATAGAAAATATAATTGCGGCAGTCGAAAAATTTGCTGGTAGTATTAAAGCTAACACTAAAAAAACAGGAGTCCAAAGAGGTAATATAGTTTCTTTAAATGTTACCGTACTGTCTTTAATTTTTGATAAATATCTAGCTACATACGTCAATAAAACCACCGATGCTAACGTTGAGCTTTGAAAGGTTACACCAACAACAGGAATCCGAATCCATCTACTTGCATTTGCTCCCTCTATCGTAGTTCCTTGTATCATCGTCACTATTAATAAAATAATGACCATGGGTAATGCAATAACTGACAAGCCTTTAAAATAATTATAGGGGACTTTATGAACTCCGTATAAAATCACAAATCCAAGAATTAAATGAGTAAGATGTTTTAATAAAAATTTAAATGTATTACCATCTCCATATAAGTAGGCTAAATTACTGCTGGAACTATAAACCGGCAAAAAAGAAAATAACGCTAATAAAGAAATTACAGCCCAAATAGTTTTATCACCTTTAATATGTCGAAAAATATTCTTCATTACTTGATCATTATTAGAAATTATAAGTTTCTAACAGCATTTTTAAATTGTCTTCCTCGGTCTTCATAGTCTTCAAATAAATCAAAACTAGCGCAAGCTGGCGACAACAAAACGTTATCACCTCTTTTTGAAAGACGATAAGCTACCTTCACAGCATCTTCCATCGAGTGAGTCTCTACCATAATGTCCACTACATTCCCAAATGCTTTGATAATTTTTTCATTGTCAACACCTAAACAAATGATTGCTTTCACTTTTTCATTAACTAACGCAAATAACTCGCTATAATCATTTCCTTTGTCCACTCCACCAACAATCCAAACCGTGGAAGCTTCCATACTATCTAAAGCATAAAACGTTGCATTAACATTGGTTCCCTTTGAATCGTTGATATATCGAACATTATTAATTTTTAGCACATTCTCCAAACGATGTTCCACACCTTGAAAATTTTCTAAACTTCTTCTAATAGTTTCTTTTCTAATATGAAGTAATTTTGAAGCTGTTGATGCAGCCATCGCATTTTTAATATTATGCTGACCTTGTTGACCTAGTTTTGTGATTGACATAGTAAATGTGTTGTTGTTTGTTGTTATTATTATTTCGTTATTTTTTAAATAAGCTCCTTTTTTCAATTCTTTTTTTAATGAAAAAGGGATTAATTGAGGTTTGATTTTATTGTTAGAAATCCATTTATTTATCATTGCATCATCTTCATCGTAAATAAAATAATCGTCACTTGTTTGATTCATAATTATTTTAAATTTTGAATCTATATACTTATCGTAATCGTTGCCATATCTATCTAAATGATCGGGTGATAAATTGGTTAATATTGCAATGTGAGGTGCAAAATTAAAAGTCCCATCTAACTGAAAACTGCTCAGTTCGAGGACAAATTGACTTTTATCTTTAGTGGCAACTAATTCTGCAAAACTTTTTCCAATATTACCAGCCAATGCAACATTACTACCAGCATCATCTAATATTTGATAAAGCATTGATGCTACGGTCGTTTTTCCGTTACTTCCGGTGATTCCAATTATGGTTGCTGACGTATAAGCTGCAGCAAACTCAATTTCTGACACAATCTTAATTCCTTCCTTCTTTAGTTTTAAAACTATTGAGGTATTTTCCGGAATTCCCGGACTTTTCATTACGATATCTGCAGCTAGGATTAAAGGCTCTGAATGAACTTCTTCTTCCCAATTAATTTCATGATGTAAAAGAACTTGTTTGTATTTTTTTTTTATTTTCCCACTATCTGAAACAAAAACTTCAAAACCTTTTTTCTTCCCTAAAATAGCTGTGCCTACTCCACTTTCTCCTGCACCAAGTATTACTATTTTATTTTTTTTCACTTTTTTTGTATCAACGTTCTATCTTATCTTCAGTGTTGCAATCGTAATAATTGCTAGAAATAAACCAACAATCCAAAATCTAGTTACAATTTTACTTTCATGAAATCCAGATTTTTGATAGTGATGATGAATAGGAGACATTTTAAATATTCTGCGTCCCTCACCAAACTTCTTCTTCGTGTATTTAAACCATCCTACTTGCATTACAACAGATAAATTTTCCATTAGAAAAATTCCACATAAAATTGGTATTAACCATTCTTTCCGGATTGCTATTGCAATGACTGCAATAATGCCTCCTATAGTTAAACTTCCTGTATCACCCATAAAAACTTGAGCGGGATAGGCGTTGTACCATAAAAACCCAATAAGAGCTCCAACAAATGCCATTATAAAAATGGTTAACTCCCCGATATTAGGGATATACATGATATTCAAATAATCTGAAAAAATAACATTCCCTGACACCCAGGCAAATAAGGCCAACGTGACACCAATAATAGCAGAGGTTCCAGCAGCCAATCCATCGATACCATCTGTTAGATTTGCTCCATTGGAAACCGCTGTAATAATAAATATGACAATAGGAATAAAAATAAGCCATACATAAGCTCGAGTATCTTCTCCGATCCAACTTATTAGACTTTCATAATTGAATTCATTTTTCTTTACGAAAGGAATGGTGGTGAGTAACGTTTTTTCTTCTGGATAAAACTCTGCAATTTTAGTTGTAACAGTGTTTTCGATCAAGTTTTTCGGAACTTCTTTATGTCTTTTAATAGTTATGTCCTCGTGAAAATACATGGTAGCTCCAACAATAAGTCCCAAACCAACTTGCCCTATCACTTTAAATTTACCTGATAAACCTTCTTTATTTTTTTTAAATATTTTTATGTAATCATCAATAAATCCAATAACGCCCATCCATATCGTTGTGACTAAAAGAAGTATCACATAAATATTTTCCAGTTTTGCAAAAAGAAGAGTTGGAATAATGGTCGCCATTATAATAATAATACCTCCCATAGTTGGAGTACCTACTTTTTCACTTTGTCCCACTAAACCTAGATCTCGGACCGTTTCACCTACTTGTTTTTTTCTTAAATAGTTGATGATTTTTTTTCCATAAATTGCGGCAATAAGTAATGACAAACCTGTAGCTAAGCCTGCTCTGAAAGTTAAAAATTGAAAAAGTCCAGCACCAGGGATATGGTACGTTTTCTCTAAATAATCAAACAGATAATACAACATAAATTATTTATTTAGGGCTATTAATAGTTCGTTTATAATTTTATAATCGTCAAAATCAAATCGTTCTCCTTTTATTTCTTGATAGGTTTCGTGGCCTTTACCCGCAACTAATATGATGTCCCCTTTATTTGCGAGCTGACAGGCTGTTTTAATAGCTTGTTTTCTATCTGAAACAGATAACGTTTTATTAAAATGTTCTCCAGAAACACCTTTTTCCATAGATTTAATAATGGTCTCTGGGTTTTCACTTCGGGGATTATCACTTGTGAATATTACTTTAGAGCTCAAAGTGGCAGCAATATTCCCCATTTTTGGTCTTTTAGCTGCATCTCTATCACCCCCACAGCCAACAATTGTGATCAGATCTTCATTTTTAGATCTAATAGTATTAATAGTTTCTAGTACATTTTTTAGAGCATCAGGGGTATGAGCATAATCAACAATAGCTGTAATATTATTTTTTGACACTACATATTGAAAGCGACCATCGACGCTTTCCAATTCACTCATCAACTTTAATGTCTCTAAATTTTCCAATCCTAGTAAATCCGATACCGCATAGATAGCTAATAGGTTATATGCATTAAAATTTCCAATTAATTTCACCCAAAGTTCCTGACCATTAATTTTTAACAGCAATCCATTAAATTGATTTTCTAAAATTTGAGATTTATAATCTGCTATAGATTTTAATGCATAGGTATATTTCTTTGCATTGGTGTTTTGAAGCATCAGCTTACCATTTTTATCATCTGAATTGGTAAGTGCAAATGCATTTTTTGACAATTGATCAAAAAATAATTTTTTAACATCGCGGTAGGATGCAAAATCTTTATGATAGTCTAAATGATCATGGGACAGATTTGTAAAAACACCGCCTTTAAAATTTAAATTTGATGTTCTCATTTGGTGAATTCCATGGGAACTCACCTCCATAAAACAGAATTCAATGCCCTCATCCACCATTTCTTTTAAATACCTGTTGATCGTTAAAGAATCTGGTGTTGTATGTGTTGTTTGGTATGCTTTATTATCAACAAAAACTTTCACTGTAGATAGCAATCCAACTTTATAACCGGCCTTTTTAAATAATTGGTATAATAAGGTTGCCACCGTTGTTTTTCCATTCGTACCTGTGACTCCAACTAATTGAATATCATCTGAGGGATTTCCGTAATAATTAGCAGCTATAACCGAAAGAGCAAGTTTCGAGTTGTCCACCACTACGTAAGTGATACCATTAATAATTTTGTTGGGAGTTTTTTCACAAATTATAACCAAGGCCCCTAAATCTGTGGCTTTTGAAATATAGTCATGACCGTCTGACAATTCTCCCTTAATAGCAACAAAAACGTCGTTGAATTCTATTTTTCTTGAGTCAAACTCAATATCATTTATCACCACGGAAGTGCTTCCAATCACCTTATTAATTGTTACTTTATACAATATGTCTTTTAACAGCTTCATGATAAATAGAGTATAATTTTTTTATCAGACTTGATTTGACTGCCAGATTTTAAAGATTGTTTATGAACTGTACCATTTCCTATAAGTTTTACATTCAATCCAATATTTTCTAAAAGTGAAACCGCATCCATTCCAGCCATTCCAATTACATTTGGGATTATTGTAGTTTCCCGTTGAAGTTTTTTATAATACATATCGTAATCTTCAACAATTTTGACATCTTTTTCATCGATATTAGATACTTCAACTAATTGAGGAGATACGGTAAATATTTTTTGTGCAATTCTTTTAAATACAGGCCCAGAAACGTCCGCTCCATAATATCCTTTATCAGTACTTGGCTTGTGAATGATTACAATACAAGAATATATTGGGTTCTCAGCAGGAAAATAACCTGCAAAAGAAGATATATAACGCTTATTATCCTTCCAATCTTTCATCCAGTATTCGGTCTGCGCTGTTCCTGTTTTACCCGCCATTGTAAAATTGGGTGAATAGAGTCTTTTTCCAGTTCCTCGTATCATTGTATTTTTTAAGATTTCTTGAATTGCAGAAATGGTCATTTTTGAGGCAAGTTTAGGATTGCTAATTTCTTTGTCAAAAGTTATAATTGTTTCATTCCAGGCACGTACTTCTTTTATAAATCTAGGTTTTACCATTATACCATTATTGGCGATGGCGTTATAAAAATTGAGTGTTTGTAAGGGGGTTAGTCTTAGATTGTAACCATATGCCATGGAGGGGAGCGCGTTTTTACTCCATTTTTTATGACCTGGTCCGGGTATCAATGGTTTTCCTTCTCCTTTAATAGATATACCAATTGTGTCATTAAGATTGAATGATTTTAATCTTTCGATAAACATTTTTGGATGGTCTTTATAGGCTTCATCTACAAAAGTTGCAAATCCAATATTTGAGGATACTTCTAAAGCTCTGGCTACAGATATTTCTCCATAACCACCTTTTTTTGAATCATAGATTTTTCTTCCATAAAAACTTTTAACTCCACGCTTAGTATCAACAACTGTACTCGTATCTATCACTTGATCCTCTAGGGCTGCCATTAAAGAAGCAACTTTAAAAGTGGATCCTGGTTCGTGAGACTCTCCTACCGCATAATTTAATTTTTCATAATAAGTCCCTTTACTGGTTCTCCCAAGATTAGATACTGCTTTTATCTCACCTGAAGCCACTTCCATGACAATCACACAACCGTGCTCTGCTTTGTAATATTCTAGCTGTCTTAAAAGTGAATGATGAGCAATATCTTGAATATTTACATTGATAGTGGTTATCACGTCGTAGCCATCTACTGGTTCTATTTCATTTTCATCAAAAACTGGTTTCCACTGCCCTTTTGCAATCTTTTGTTTTAACCTTTTACCGTCTTTACCCTTTAAATATTCATTATATGCCCCCTCCAATCCAATATCATAAATACCCGGTGCTCCTTTTTTTTCGTTTCCTACTAATCGTTCGGCAACTTTTCCAATGGGATGCTCCCTAACATTGTGTTGTTTTACAATCAAACCTCCTTTATAAGGGCCCATCTTCAAAAGCGGAAAATTCTTTATTTTTACATAATCTGAATAACCTAAATTTTTTGCTACTAGCAGATATCTATTTTTGTTTGTTCTAGCATTTTTAAACCTTGAAATATAGTAGGACTCAGACTTGCCATACATTTCAGATAAAGCTTTGGCTAAGGCAGGAAGATGTTCTTTAAAAGAGGAAGTAGCTACTGTTACGGCATCAAATCGAATTTCATATTTTGGAACTGATGTCGCTAAAAGACTGCCATCATCAGCATAAATATTTCCTCTACTGGAGGGAATTATCCAATTTTTAATAGTATTCTTTTTTGCAAGCGCACGGTACTTTTCACCATCGACAAATTGAATATTAATTATTTTAAAAGCAATGAGTAACGAAAAGAGAAACATACCTCCAGCAACAAAATATAAGCGGTTCAATATGTTTTTTTCTTCAATTGGCAAAGCTAGTCTTGTTTTTTAATTATTATTTTTTTAGGTGGAGTTTCTGAAGGAACTAGACCTTTTTTCTCCATGATCGAAATTATTTTTGTTTCCATTTTTGATTGCATTAAAATCATCCTTACATCTACGTATTCACTTTTTATTTCTTTAAATTCATTATTTAATTGAGCAATTCTATGTACTTTTTTATCCGCTCTATGAGAACTTCCGATCATCAACATCATTAGTGCCGATATAAAAAAAATAAACCGCCAATTTTTAAAAGCATCGTCGCTTATTAAAAACTTTCCTTTTAACAAATCATAAAATCCCTTTTTCATAATTTCTCTGCAACTCGAAGTTTTGCACTTCTAGCTCTATTATTTTCCTTAATTTCAAGTGTACTAGGTGTTGTGAATTTTCCGATTTTTTTGAATGGAATTTCTACTCTTCCAAATACATCTTTTTCTGGTTCTCCTTCAAACAGTCCATTTCTCATAAATCGCTTTACCAAACGATCCTCAAGAGAATGATATGATATAAGGCTCAGCCTGCCACATGGGTTTAATACGTCCACTGTCTGGCTCAAAAACTCTTTTAACGCCTCTAATTCTTGATTAACTTCAATTCTAATTGCTTGATAAATTTGAGCTAAGACTTTGTTTTCTCGATGTTTTGGCAAAAATCTACCAAGAGAATTTTTTAATTGTTTACTGGAAACAATAGGCTCTTGTTTTCTACTCTCAACAATAACTCTTGCCATACCAGCTGCAGCTCTTAATTCACCATATTGAAATAAAACAAGTCTTAATCTTTCTTCCGTGTATTTATTGATAACATCATAAGCTGAAAATGATGAATTTTTATTCATTCTCATATCTAATTCTGCTTCAAATCGAGTTGAAAACCCACGTTCAGCAACGTTAAACTGATGAGACGAAACTCCAAAATCTCCTAAAATACCGTCAACTTTTGATATATTATTGAATTTCAAAAATCGTTTTAGATATCTAAAATTTTCATGAATCAATAAAAAACGAGCATCATGAATTCGATTCACAAAGGCATCTTCATCTTGATCAAAAGCGATAAGCCTTCCCTCGTCTCCTAACCTACCTAATATTTCTCTAGAATGTCCACCACCTCCGAAAGTAACGTCCACATAAATACCATCAGGCTTGACATTTAAGCCATCAACTGTTTCTGTCAATAAAACTGCTTTATGATATTCCATTACCTGTATCGCTTTCGTCTCCCATAACTTCTTCAGCCAAATCAGCGAAATCGTTAGCTGCCTCGTTTATAGCTTGTTCATATTTATTTTTATCCCAAATCTCAACAATATTTATCGCTGACGAAATCACTATCTCTTTCTTTATTCCTGCAAAACCTGACAAATCTTTAGGAATTAACAATCTTCCAGCAGCATCCATTTCAAGAGACCTAACGCCTGCTGTAAATCTTCTGATGAAATCATTATTCTTTCTCTTGAAGCGATTTAGATTGCCCATTTTCCTCATCAATAGCAACCATTCTTCCATTGGATACAACTCTAAACAAGGCTGAAATACCGCACGTTTAATTACAAACCCACTTGTAGATACTGGGGCTAATTGTTTTTTTAATGCAGTTGGAACCATAACTCGTCCCTTACTATCTGCCTTGCATTCATATGTCCCAATTAAATTGAGCATTTAGATTTTTTTTAATAATTATAAATTCAAATATATAAAATATTTTACCACTTTTTACCACATATTACCACATTGTTAATAAGTTTTACCACCTAAATTTTTATAACTGATGATAGCTCGAATTGTTAGGTGTTAAGATTTATTGAAAGTTGAAAATAAAAATGCGTACTTTTGTATTTAATAATCTAGCCACCGCTATGATGCACCAGTTAAAAAAAGAAGGGAAATTTACTTACCTAGATGTAGGAGAGGGAAAGCCTATTGTTATTTTACATGGCCTTATGGGTGGTTTAAGTAACTTTGACGGAGTCACTCATTTTTTATCTACAAAAGGGTATCGAATTTTATTACCTGAGCTTCCTATTTACAAAATGTCTTTACTAAAAACTAACGTAAAAAACTTCTCAAAATACGTTTTAGATTTTATTAATCATTTAGGTTGCGAACAAGTAATTCTCGTAGGAAATTCTTTAGGAGGGCATATAGGTTTATATTGCACCAAATCTTTTCCTAAAAAAATAAAAGCGCTTATAATCACCGGCAGTTCAGGCTTATATGAAAGTGCTATGGGAGGTTCTTTTCCAAAAAGAGGAGATTACGAATACATTAAGAAAAAAGCAGAGGATGTTTTTTATGACCCTGCTATAGCCACGAAAGAGCTAGTTGATGAAGTTTTTGAAACTGTAAATGACAGAAATAAATTAATTAAAACGCTAGCCATAGCAAAAAGCGCTATTCGTCATAATATGGCAAAAGATTTACCTAAAATGAATACTCCTACCTGTATCATCTGGGGTAAAAATGACAGTGTTACCCCTCCCGAAGTCGCTGAGGAATTCAATGAATTATTACCTGATGCTAACCTGTTTTGGATAGACAAATGTGGCCATGCTGCGATGATGGAACATCCAGATAAATTTAATGATCTAGTTTACAATTGGCTTTTAGACAGAAAGCTTTAAATTTTAAAAATGAAGATCAAATCTGCTGAATTTGTAATGAGTAACAGTGATGTTACCAAATGCCCTAAAGAAAAACTTATCGAGTATGCTTTTATAGGGAGATCTAATGTTGGTAAATCTTCGCTGATCAACATGCTAATGCAAAGAAAAAGTTTAGCAAAAACATCTGGAAGGCCAGGAAAAACTCAATTAATTAACCATTTCTTAATCAATAAAAAATGGTTTTTAGTAGATCTTCCAGGTTATGGTTATGCTAGAGTTTCAAAAAGCAGTAAACGAATCTTTCAAAAATTTATTACACACTATTTTTCAAAAAGGCAGCAACTAGCACTGGCTTTTGTGCTTATAGATTGTAGACACAAACCGCAAAAAGTAGATCTAGATTTCATGCAGTGGATGGGCGAAAACCAGATACCCTTTTCAATTATTTTTACAAAACAAGATAAGATGAAGCCAAATGCATTGAAAAAAAATATTGAAGAGTACAAACTCAAAATGCTTGAATCTTGGGAAGAAATGCCAACTTATTTCATCACATCTTCAAGTAATGGAACAGGAAGGGACAATGTATTAAACTATATTGACGAAATCAACTCAATAATGGCTAAATAGCACTAGTTATTTTTCCTTTTTAATCGCTAATTTTTCGGCAAAATAATCACAAAAATCACGCATAGTTGCACTCATTTTATCGTCATTTGTTGCACGCTCAAAAGTGTCCGACATGGCTGTTAAAGTTTGATGAAAAAATATTTTCATTTCATCCAAGGGCATATCTTTTGTCCATAAATCTATTCGTAATGCTTCCTTAGCTTTATGATCCCAGACAGACATGAATATTGCTTTAGAATCCATATTTTCAACTCCTCCGTCTTTTGCAGACCATTGTAGTTTTTCGGGTATTTTATTCTCATCTAAAGTTACGTTTATATGAATATCTGAGCTGTGTTTATTTTTCATTACTTTTTTGGTTTGTATTTTGATTTATAAAAAATTTCTTCTTCACTTAAAGTCATTAACTTTTCAATACTACTCTCTCTTTTTTCCATAAAAGACCTTACAATTTGCCATCCTATGTATCTTCCAACCATACCCGGAGAATCATTATCGATTTCGAGATAAAATTTAGAAAAGGGAGCAGGATTAATAAATCTAGTTATTAATTTTGGATCGGTACTGAATAAATATTCATTTTCAATAAAATTTCGCCATATTTCATTCTCGTTATCTTGAATCCATTTTAATTTTTCTGACGAATACCCTATTTTAGACTCCTCTGAAGTTTTTGTTAACCAGATATCCTTTAGGTAGAGTATTTTGCCATAAAAAATCATCTGCGACAAAAATGTTTTATTTTTTATTTTAGGAATAAACAACTGAGAGTATACAGAAGCAATATCTGATAAAATTTGTGACTCTTTCAAATTTTCACTTATGTATTCTGGAATTCCTTGATAAAAAAAGTGATCACTTCCCAGATAATTATCCAGTGAAATTATTAAAGTTTGATCGGATAAGAATATTCTATTTTTATAATCTACATCAGAATTAGCAGTTATTACAATAGGGGTTTTAAAAGCCGGAAAATAATACTTAATATGTTTAAAGAGTTTTTCGAGTTCTAAGGTTAATTTAAATTCATCTGGATATTTTTTGATGACCTCTTCATAAAGTTGATGTGTAAGGGTATCGTTTATTTTTAATTCCCAAATAGAATCCTGGTATTGTTTAGGAAAAAAAAATGGAAAATTAGACTTTAACTCCTGTAAGTCATCTACTTCAGAGTTTCCAAAAATTTTATCAAACCTTACAATCTCAATATCTACCGGAATAGAGAGAATTTCCTTTTCTAGTTTAGATTGTTTGTTACAACTATATAAAAGCAAAGAAATAGATAAAACCAGGTAATATCTGAAGTGTTTTATTTTAAAACTGTTTAACATAAAAATTTATATAAAATTTTATTTTTTACGTAATTTGCACTGCAAAGGTATTATTAAAATTCTACATTATGAACACTTTAAAAGTAGTAGATTATATTGTGAAATGGCTAAAGGATTATGCAGAGAGTTCAAAAATGAATGGATTTGTCGTTGGTGTCAGTGGCGGAATTGATTCAGCGGTAACCTCAGCATTGTGTGCAAAAACAGGACTTCCAGTATTGTGTGTTGAAATGCCAATTTATCAAGCTGAAAGTCAAGTTAGCAGAGCTAAATTACATATTGAAAATTTAAAAAAAAGCTTTCCAAATGTCAGTTCGACAAATTTTGATCTCTCGGGTGTTTTCGACACATTTAAAAATCAAGATTTATTTGACAATGACCATCAACTTTTAGATTTATCGCTAGCGAATACAAGAGCTCGATTGAGAATGACAACCTTGTATTATTTTGCTGGTTTAAAAAAATATCTTGTAGCTGGAACAGGTAATAAAGTAGAGGATTTTGGAGTTGGTTTTTATACAAAATATGGAGATGGTGGAGTAGATTTAAGTCCTATAGCAGACCTAATGAAGAGCGAAGTTTATGCTCTGGGAAAACTATTAGAGGTAACAAAATCGATAATAAATGCTGCGCCCACAGATGGGCTATTTGGCGATAATAGGACCGATGAAGATCAAATTGGAGCAAGTTATGATGAACTTGAATGGGCAATGAAAATGAATGATTTAGAAAAGTCCTCTGAGGATTTTGAAGGAAGAGAGAAAATTGTATTTGATTTATTTTTAAAATTAAATAGCACCAATAAGCATAAAATGATTCCTATTCCAATTTGTAAAATACCAAAAGATATACTGAGTTAACGACTCCTTGAAAATAACTACTTGGAGTTATCTTAAATCCTGCTTTTTGGCGACTATAGAACTCTATTTAATTTATCTGACAATAATTTTTTAAGCGCAGTATATTCATACGTTTCTTTCAACGTTTCTCTTTTCAAATTATCATCTTTTAAATCTTTAATCTGTTGAGCTAATTCATTAATTTTCATCGAAATCAAGTAGCGCCTTAAGTTAAAAATTGTTTCGCTAACTATTTGAGAGATTGTTTGATTTCTATCTTTTACATATATTTCTCGTCCTATCCAATTATGCAGTTCATATCGTTCACTATCAAATAAAATATGAGTAATCAATTCTGCATTTTCTGGAGTTAATTTTCTAATTAATCGTTCTACTTTAAAATTTTGATTGGCATTAAAATCTTCGATAATGAGCCGATACATTTCCTTAAAATCTTCATTAGCAAACTCAGTTTCATCTTCTTGCAGATCTAAATATATTTTTTCAAACACCTTTGATTTAACAATCTCTGAAGTATGTGAAATTTCTCCTTCATCGTTAATCTCAATTGAAATTTCTTCGAATTCTTCTTCTTTAATACCATAAATCAGTAGTAACTCAATTATTTTTTTTTCTAACTCGAATTGGTGATCTACTTTTTTAAATGATTCTTTTTCAGAGGGGATTACATTAAACGGAGTACTCTTTTTTTGAAGTTTCTTACTTAATTCTTTATTCTGTTTTTTTAACTTTTGCGCCAAAGAACCGTAAAGAGTTGATTCTTCAATATTCATTAACCTTGAACATTCTTGTATATAAATTTCCTTTTTTATATCATCCGGTATTTTAGAAATACTAGTAATTATTTCGTGAACCGTATTCGCTTTTTTTATTGGGTCATTATCTGCTTCTTTTACCAGTAAGTTTGCTTTAAAAGTTATGAAATCTTTAGAATTTTCATTCAAGTATTCTTTCAAGACCTCTATGGAATTATTTTTTGCAAAACTATCAGGATCCTCTCCTTCAGGGAAGGTGCAAACTTTTACATTCATTCCTTGTTCGAGGATTAAATCAATACCCCTTATGGAAGCTCTTAAACCAGCATCATCTCCGTCGTAAAGAACAGTAATGTTTTTGGTTAATCTGTTAATTAGCCTTATTTGATTGGGTGTTAATGCAGTTCCTGAAGAGGAAACAACGTTGATAATTCCTGATTGATTGAACTGTAAAACATCTGTATATCCCTCCACCATATAACAATTATCCTCTTTCGAAATGACACTTTTTGCCTGATACAAGCCATATAAAACGTCACTTTTGTGGTAAATATCACTTTCGGGTGAATTTAAATATTTTGCAGCTTTTTTATCATTCGTTAATATTCTACCTCCAAAACCTAGGGTACGACCACTCATACTCTGAATCGGAAAAATAACTCGTCCCTTAAAACGATCAAACTGTTTTTCGCCTTTAACGATTGTTAATCCTGTTTTTTCGAGAAACTCTAACTGATATCCTTTTTTTATAGCTGTATTGGTAAAAGCGTCCCATTTATCTAAAGAATACCCTAAAGAGAATTTTTCAATGGTTTCTTGTGTAAAACCACGCTCTTTAAAATACGATAAACCAATCGCTTTTCCTTCTTCTACATTTAGTAGGGTTTTATGAAAATATTCTTTTGCATAATCGCTAACAATGAATAGATTCTCTTTTTGTGTGGCTTTTTCTTTTTGCTCATCTGTTCTTTCCGTTTCCTCAACTTCAATACCGTATTTATTTGCTAGGTATTTAATTGCTTCTGGATAACTAAAATGTTCATGTTCCATTAAAAAAGAAACAACACTTCCACCTTTACCACTTGAAAAATCTTTCCATAATTGTTTTGCAGGAGAAACCATAAAGCTTGGTGTCCGCTCATCACTAAAAGGACTTAATCCTTTAAAATTACTGCCCGATTTTTTTAAAACAACAAAATCACCAATCACCTCCTCTACGCGAGCCGTTTCAAATACATTATCTATCGTTGTTTGTGAAATCATCTTTACCATTCAAAGATGTGAAATTCTGGTTGAAAAAATAAATTTTTAGAGGAACTTATTTATCAACAAAAAAGGTTTCATGTAAAATTTCTAAAAAAACATAGTTTTTCTTAGATTGAATGATCATTTTTTTCTCTCTATCACGTAATTAACCATTAATTCTAAGGATTCTTTATAAGTTGAATCTGGATATTTTTGCAAAATAGCAAGTGCCATTTTTTGGTATTCTTTCATTTTTGAAACAGCATAATCCAATCCACCTTTTTCCTTAACAAAATGAATTAATTCGTTTACTTTAACTTTATCGGTATTGTAATTTTTAATCGAATTAACTACCCATTTTTTTTCTTTTTTGGAGCAGTTATTTAGAGTATGGATTAAAGGAAGTGTCATTTTTTGTTCTTTAATATCAATCCCTGTTGGTTTCCCAATTTTTTGAGTTCCATAATCAAAAAGGTCGTCTTTAATTTGAAAAGCCATTCCGATATACTCACCAAATTGCCGCATATTTTCTACTTCTGTTTTAGGAGCCATCACAGATTGAGAACCCATTTCACAGCACGCTGCTATTAGTGTTGCTGTTTTTTTTCGTATGATTTCAAAATAAACACTCTCTGTAATATCTAGCTTCCTCGCTTTTTCTATTTGAAGAAGCTCACCTTCACTCATTTCCCTTACTGCTGTGGAAATTATTTTTAGAAGATCAAAATCACTATTATCGATGGAAAGCAATAACCCCTTAGACAATAAAAAATCTCCCACTAAAACTGCAATCTTATTTTTCCATAGAGCATTTATGGAAAAAAAACCTCTTCTTTTATTACTTTCATCTACTACATCATCATGCACTAATGTAGCGGTATGTATCAGTTCGATAACAGACGCTCCTCGGTAGGTTCGATCATTTACATCTCCATTATTAAACATTTTTGCAATTAAAAAAACAAACATAGGTCGCATTTGCTTTCCTTTTCTATTAACCACATAATGGGTAATTCGATTTAGTAGAGATACTTTTGAATACATAGAAAGTTGAAACTTTTTTTCAAAAAGTTCCATTTCGTATTCAATGGGTTGTTTTATTTGAGAAACTGTTTTCATATTCTACTCAAAAATAAGTTTATAATTATACATTTTATTAAAACGGGGGAAATTCTTTAATCAGCAGAACAAAGAACTTAATAATGCTGAATTTTTACACATTGACGCTTATTTAATACAACTAATCAAGTATTTAGTGTTAGTGTAAGGTATGTCAATTAATTAATTTTAGTTATATCGAATTCGATATATTTTTTTAACCAATTTAAATCCTCTTTTTATGAAAAAAATTACACTTACAATAGGAATTTTTATTTCTCTTATGTTGAATGCTCAAGATATTATTTGGGAAGAAGGCTTTGAAGCTTACCAAGATTTTGATATTGCAATCCCAGAATGGAATCAATGGGATTTAGATAGTTCGCCTACTTACGGCGCTTCAAACTTTGATTTTTTAAATGAAGAATACGTTGGTACAGCTATTATATTCAATTCATCAGCTATGACAGATGCTGACCCAAATGATCCTCAAGATAGAACAGCATGGAACGCTAGAACTGGAGAAAAAGGATTGTATATGATTGCAGCAACGAGTTTATTAAATGACGATTACATTATTACACCTCAAATTGATTTAACCAATGTAAATTCTGCCCAATTTAGCTTTTGGGCAAAATCACTAACTGACGCTTACGGATTAGAACGATTTCACGTATTGCTTTCTACAACTGATAATAATTATTATGATTTTGCAGTTGAATTAAGTGATGGAGAACTTCAGGCTCCAACTGAATACACTGAGTATTCATACGATCTATCTGATTATGAGGGACAATTAATTTATTTAGCAATTCATTATGTTGCTCAAGATTCTTTTGTGCTTCTAATGGACGATTTCCTGGTGGAAGGATCTGGTCTTGGAATAATAGACAATCCATTTGAGAACTTTAATTATGCTTTAAACAACAACCAATTAACGTTACAAGCTAGTAATCCTCTCGAAAACATAAGGCTATTTAATTTATTAGGGCAACAAGTGCTTACTAAAAAACTATCCAACACAGTCGAGACCTTAAACATTAATACTTTAGACGCAGGAATATACATTGCTAAGGTTACTATTCAAGGAAATATAAAAACGTTTAAAATAATAAAAAACTAATTTAACAATACACTTATTGAGGAAAGAGCAACTAAATTAGTTGTTCTTTCTTATTTTTGTTAGCTAACTGACCACAAGCAGCATCTATATCTTTTCCTCTACTTCTTCTTACTGTAACAGGAATTCTGTTTTTTTCTAAGGTATGAATATAGGCATCTGTCACACTTTTCGAGGCTTGTTTAAAAGAGTCGTCATCGATAGCGTTGTACTCAATTAAGTTGACTTTACAAGGCACTTGTTTACAATACCTTATCAAGGCATCAATATCTTCGCGCGTATCGTTAATTCCTTCCCAAATAACATATTCGTACGTAATTCTTTGGTTGGTTTTTTCATACCAATATTGAAGCGATTCTTTTAAATCGATTAATGTAAACTTAGTTGCAAAAGGCATTATTTGCTCTCTTTTTTCTTGAATTGCTGAATGTAGCGATACTGCTAAATTAAACTTCACCTTATCATCAGCTAACTTTTTTATCATTTTTGGTATACCAGAAGTTGAAACTGTAATTCGTTTGGGAGACATCCCTAGGCCTTCTTCTGAAGTAATCTTATCAATCGACTTTAACACATTGTTATAGTTCATTAAAGGTTCTCCCATTCCCATAAAAACAATATTAGAAAGTGGTCTTGAATGGTAGAGTCTACTTTCCTGATCAATCGCTTTAACTTGGTCATAAATTTCGTCAGGGAGTAAGTTTCTCATTTTTTTTAACTTGGCAGTCGCACAAAACTTACAATCTAAACTACATCCAACTTGTGTTGAAACACATGCTGTCGTTCTGTTTGGAGTAGGTATTAAAACTGACTCGACTATTAAATCGTCAAAAAGTTTTATTGCATTCTTGATCGTCCCATCTTTACTTTTCTGTAAACTGTCAACTTCAATGTGATTGATCACGAAATTATCCTTTAGGATCTGTCTTGTATTTATCGAAATATTCGACATCTCGTCAAATTGGTGAGCTCCTTTATTCCAAAGCCACTCGTATACCTGATTTCCTCTAAATTCTTGATCTCCTATTTCTTTAAAAAATAGTCTCAATTCCTCTTTAGATAACGCTCTTATATCCTTCTTCTTTAATTCCATCAAACAAAAATATTATAATTACTAAGTAATATACCATAAAAAGCCTCTTTTGTGCAAAAGAGGCTTTTTATTCATTTGATGCTATCATGTTATCTACTAATGACTATTTTTTTTGTAGAACTAATATTGGTGTCAACATTTAATAGATATAAAAAATAAACTCCCTCTTTTAATCGCTCAACGTTGATCACATTTATAGTATTAGACATATCTCCCGAAAACACCTTTTGACCTAATAAATTATAGAAACAGAACTCCAAATTAGGATACCTATTATTTATGATTGAAATAGTTGTATTTGCTGGATTAGGGTATATATCTAAATTACCTGTATCATCAAATTCTTGAGTATTTAAAACATTTTCAAGAGTCTCGGCAGTTGTCTGACCTGTATTGTTGGGGTCTAACCAATCTTTCAATCTTGTGGCTGATGTTTGTCCGGCTTCCCATGAAATTCCAAATCTTCCGTAAATATCGTAGTCGTTATTATTTTCAATACCATCACAAAAAGCTTCACCAGCGTACAATTGTCCTATAATTTTTCCATCTTCATTAAAAAGTGGTGACCCTGAGGAACCACTTTCAGTTGTACCTATCTCCCAGCCGTCTCCTGTTCCAACAGTAACACCCCCAATAAGCCATACTTCTTTTCCGTTGGCAGTTTCTTTGACCGCTCCAGAATCATCTCTGCAAATTTTCATGATATCACCATTTGGGTGATGAATCCCTACTTCCATTGAAGGTGAGTTATCCGTTTTATCCCAACCAGCGAAGGCCACGTCCCACGAATCAGGTATTTCGTTATGTAACTTAACCAAAGCAAAATCACTTAAACTATGATGAGCTATTAATTCAGCTCCACTCATTGTAAAGTTTGTCTGAATGTCTAAACTTTCTTCCTCAGATGCACAAATTGGACTTGGACTCATCCAATTAAATCGTACAGACCAAAAAGAGGGATCACTAGATTCTAAGCAATGATTTGCGGTTAACAAATAAGGCGTTTTATCATTTAATGTGGTATTAATTAAAGAAGATGAGCATAAATAACCATTTCCTAAATTAAGGAGTGCAACTGCCTTTTTAATGACATCTTTTTTATCGTCATAATCACTTCCTACTTGGCAATTAACATCATAATTACAATCGCCAGAATCATTTAAGCCTCTTGTATTATTTTCAATCATTTGATGTACTCGCCCCATTCTATAACCATGAATTAAGCTACCTATCTCTAGTTCAGCAATTTCATCAGTATTTGCTGGTTCATAATATTCTATCCAAATAATCTCCCCTGAAACAAACCAAGAGCCTAATTGATTATTTTCTCTATTTTGATTTTTTGTGTAGGTCTTTGAGAAGTCTGTTCTTTCTTCATTAAATAAATGTAACATGGCTCCTTCTGGCAACTTAAAGTCGTTAAAATTGACACTTAAATTAACTGCATCGGGAGACCAGATAGCTACTTGCCATATTCTTCCACGACTGTTGCCTAGTTCGGTCCATTCTCCGTCACGTTCGGGATCTAAGACCAATGGTCTTGAAATTCCGTAACGCCAAGGTAAACTTTTATCCAAATCGTTAATTTGATCTTGTGCTATTATCGTATCTAAATCTAAAGGAGGTAACTCAATAGGAGTGACTGTGCTTCTTAGGTTGTACTGTATACTTTTAGGTTGTATTCTATTTTCATCTTGTGCTATAGATACAACAGATATAAGTAAAAAGATAAGAAGTAATTTTTTTTTCAAAATCTTAATTTGAGCCTGTTTCGATCTACTAATGTAATTGATTCTCACGTAAATTAAAAATCAAACCACGTTATTAAGACAAAACCTCTACGGCGTAGAGGTTTTGTATGCTTATGTTTTTTGAATTAAATGATCAACATGGCATCGCCATAGGTATAAAAACGATACTTTTCTTTAATGGCAATATCGTATGCTTCTCTCACAAATTCGTGTCCTGCAAAAGCAGAAACCATCATCATTAACGTCGATTTAGGTGTATGAAAATTAGTCACCATCATGTTGGCTATACTAAAATCGTATGGAGGAAAAATAAATCTATTGGTCCAACCTTCATAAGCATTTAATGTTCCGTTTGATGAAACCGAACTTTCAAGTGTTCTCATCACCGTCGTACCAACTGCACAAATTCTTCTTTTCTCTTTAATTCCTTTATTGATAATGTTTTCTGCAACAGTATCAATGTAAAATTCTTCAGAATCCATTTTATGCTTAGATAAATCCTCGACTTCTACAGAACTAAAAGTTCCCAGTCCCACATGTAACGTTACTTCTGCAAAATTAACACCTTTAATTTCTAGACGTTTTAATAAGTGTTTTGAGAAGTGTAATCCAGCAGTTGGAGCCGCAACAGCCCCCTCATTCTTTGCAAATATGGTTTGGTACCTTTCTTTATCTTCAGGCTCCACATCTCTTTTAATGTATTTTGGTAGCGGGGTTTCGCCTAATTCAGTTAATTTTTTTCTAAAATCTTCATAAGCTCCATCGTACAGAAAACGGAGTGTTCTCCCTCTCGAAGTTGTATTATCAATAACTTCCGCGACTAAGGAATCATCTTCTCCAAAATATAATTTATTTCCAATTCTTATTTTTCGGGCTGGATCTACTAAAACGTCCCATAAACGAGTGTCTTTATTTAATTCTCTTAAAAGAAAAACCTCAATACGAGCCCCTGTCTTTTCTTTATTACCAAATAATCTCGCGGGAAAAACTTTAGTATTGTTTAAAACTAAAACATCATCTTCTCTAAAATAATCTTTCAGGTCTTTAAACATTTTATGTTCAATGGTTTTATCTTTTCTGTTCAACACCATTAAACGAGACTCATCTCTGTTAGTGGCTGGATATTCTGCCAATAAATCCTCAGGTAATTCAAAATTAAACTTTGAAAGTTTCATTCCCATAATAATCGTATTTTAAAATTAAAAAAAGCAAATATACAATCTCGACATAGGGGTTGTCAAGTAAAAGGCAACTTATTATTTAATTATTACTTCGCCGCCAATTTTCTCCAGATCTTTCCAAAAAGTTTTATATGATTTTGAGACCACATTTGGATTGTTAATTGTAATGGGGACTTTTAAATAGAGTGGTGCAAATGACATCGCCATTCTATGGTCTTGGTAAGTATCGATAACTCTATTTTTGGCAATCGTTTTAGTTGATTTTAATCGTAAACTATTTTCAGTAATCGTTACCCCAGCCCCTAGTTTTTGCAGTTCATTTTTTAATGCTTTCAATCTATCGGTTTCTTTAATTTTTAAAGTACTTAAGCCTGTCAACTCACAAGAAACACCTAAACCTAGACAAGTAACCGCAATAGTCTGTGCAATATCAGGAGTATCTATAAGGTTTAATATTAGATGATTTTCTACTTTTTTTCTATTTTTTCTTAATGTTATAGAGTTGTTCTTTTCATTAAAAATTGTTTCTACCCCAAGCCTTTTGTATAAGAAAATTACCTTTGAGTCTCCCTGAATACTATCTTTTTTAAAGGTTTTTAAAGTTACCTCCAGGCAATCCGACAAGGCTACCAAACTATAGTAATATGAGGCAGAACTCCAATCGGATTCTACGTCAACAGTAATATCATTGATTGTTTTTTTATTATTAATTTTAATAGTATTGTTTTCAAAACTACAACAGATTCCAATTCTATATAGTAGCGCTTGGGTCATCTTTATGTAGGGAACCGAAGTGATATTATTTTTTAAATTAATGGTGAGCCCCTGTCGAAGAGATGGGGCAATCAACATTAATGAAGTTATGTATTGACTACTAACGTCAGCTTCCATTTTAAGTGATTCAATAACCAATTCCTTTCCTTTAATTTTTAATGGAGGAAAACCATCATTTTTGGTATATGAAATATCTGCACCCATTTTTATCAAAGTATCCACCAATATTTTTATTGGTCTTTCCTGCATTCTTTTACTACCAGTAATAATTAGTTCAATATTTTTTTTTGTTGCAAAAAAACTTGTTAAAAAACGCATTGCAGTCCCAGCGTGATGAATATCTACAACTCCATTTTTCATATCTATTGTTCTTTTTAAAACTATAGTGTCGTCACAATTGGATAAATTTTGAATGGAAATATTAGGATATATTTTTTTTAGAATTAAAAGCCTGTTGGATTCACTTTTAGATCCAGGCATGTTTACCGTTATGATTTTATTTTGTTTGGTATTGGTTAGGTATGCTTTCAAAACTAAAGTTTTTTCTTTATGATTTTTGCTCGAAACTTTCCAAAGGTTACTAGAAATCCATAAATAAAACCTCCAAGAAAAAGTCCCAACACAAATAAATAAGGATTGGTTATAGCGTAGAAAAATTCTATTTTAAATCCCTCAATTGCCCATTTAACAATGATAAATAGAAAAGAAAAAATAACCCCCAGTGATAAAGCCGATCTCCAAAAGCCAGGAGTTGAAATAACTTTTTTAATCATTATTTTAATTTTTTATTTTGATGGTGCCTGTCATGATCTCTCTTTGTTTTAATCAGCATTTTTCTATCAAATGCCTCCTGTAAGTCAATTCCAGTTTGATTAGCTAGACACAAAACAACAAAAATAACATCTGCCAACTCTTCCCCTAAATCTTTATTTTTATCACTTTCTTTTTCACTTTGTTCACCATATCTACGGGCAATTATTCTAGCTACCTCTCCTACTTCTTCAGTAAGTTGAGCCATGTTTGTGAGTTCGTTAAAATAACGAACTCCATGTTTTTTTATCCATTTATCAACGACTAGCTGTGATTCTTTTAAATTCATAATTAATATTTATTTTTTGAGTCCATAAAGATCGTAACCGGACCCTCGTTAATTAGGCTAACATCCATCGTAGCTCCAAATTTTCCAGTTTGTACTTTTTTTCCTATTTCATTCTCTAACTGTAAAATAAATTTATCATAGAGTACAGAAGCTATTTCTGGTCGGGCCGCTTTAATGTAGGAAGGTCTATTGCCTTTTTTAATTTGAGCTTGGAGTGTAAATTGACTGACAACTATTATATCTCCATTAGATTCCAGGATTGATTTATTCATTAATCCATTATTATCACTAATAATTCTCAGTTTTGCTATTTTTCCCGCTAACCAATTAATATCTTCCTGAGAATCTTCGTTTTCAATTCCCAATAAAATCAAATACCCTTTTTTTATTTCTGAAATAACTTTCTTATCTACAGAAACTGAGGCTTGTTTTACCAATTGAACTACAATTCTCATATGTAAAAATTAATTCTTATCATAAGCATCTTTACGATAATGTTCTTCTTCTCCATCTAATATTTGAAGGTAACTTTTATAGCGAGACCATGCAATTTCTCCATTTTCTAAAGCTTCCTTAATAGCACATTTTGGTTCTTCTAAATGTAGACAATTATTGAATTTACAATGTTCCTTGAGCTTAAAAAATTCTGGATAATACCCTGATAATTCTTCCTTATCAATTTCAACCATTCCAAAACCTTTTATTCCTGGTGTATCTATTATTTGAGACTCAAAGGATAAATCATACATTTCAGCAAATGTAGTGGTGTGTTGTCCTTGTAGATGCTGATCAGAAATTTTTTTAGTTTTAAGTTTCATTGAAGGTTCGATGGTATTTACCAGAGTAGATTTTCCAACACCACTATGACCAGAAAAAACACTTACTTTATTTTTCATAAGCGATTTAACTTGTTGAATATTTTGACCCGTTTTAGCTGAAATTTCAATACAATCATAACCTATGGATCGATATAATTGAGCTAATGATTTAACATCACTCATCTCCATCTCTGAATAAGAATCAATTTTGTTAAATAAGAGGATTGTTTTAATTCCATAAGCTTCAGAATTTACAAGAAACCGATCGATAAAAGCTGTAAAAGTTGGTGGATTATTGAGTGTTACTAGCAAAAAAGCTAAATCAATATTCGCAGCGATGATTTGAGTTTGCTTGGATAGATTAACAGATTTACGTATGATGTAATTATTTCTTTCTTCGATGTTGTATATGACTCCGAACTCTTCGTCTCCTTTTTTATCAACCTCAAAATAGACAATATCGCCTACTGCGACAGGATTTGTTGACTTAATACCCTTAATTCGAAACTTTCCCTTTAATCTACATTCATAAAATACACCTTGATCGTTTTTTACATGATACCAACTGCCAGTAGATTTATAAACTATTCCTTTCATTAAGACAAAAATCTTAAATTATATTTAATCGAGAGGTCTATTTTGAAAAGAATATTCATTTATGAGTCTTGATGAAGTCTATTTTGATGATTGATGGATTCTTGATGAATTGCTTGGTATATTTTTAAAATAAAGTCTTTACTTAAACCATTTTCTTCACCTTGCAAAATCATTTTTTCTAATATTTCATTCCATCGTTTATTTTGTAAAATAGCAACATTATTTTCCTTCTTTAAAACACCTATTTTGTCAGCTATTTCCATTCTTTTCCCTAATATTTCGGTTAATTTGTGATCCGCTACATCAATTTGAGTCCTAAGATTTGCTATTTTATTTTGATATTCTATAGCATTTCCTTGTTCATTTCTAATTTTTAAATCTATAGTGATTTGTTTTAAAACGTCTGGGGTAATTTGTTGCTTTGCGTCACTCCAAGCATCATCTGGTTGATGATGAGTCTCTATCATAAAACCATCAAAATTTAGATCTAAAGCCCTCTGGCATAAATCAAATATAATATCTCTTCTTCCCGCAATGTGGGAAGGATCAATTAGTAAAGGTAAATCTGGAAATTGATTTTGTAAATCAATTGGGATTTGCCATTCTGGGTTATTTCGATACCTAGTTTTTTCATAGCTAGAAAACCCTCTGTGAATCACTCCGATATTTTTAACATTTGAAGTTTGTAATCGTTCTACCGCTCCTAACCACAAAGATAAATCTGGATTAACGGGGTTTTTTACTAAAACAATTTTATTAGTTCCTCTTAATGCTTCAGCAATTTCTTGCACAATAAAAGGCGAAACCGAAGAGCGAGCTCCTATCCAAACAATATCTACTTCATTTTTTATCGCTAATTCTACATGAACTGGATTGGCAACTTCTGTAGCGGTTAAAAGTCCTGTTTGCTCCTTTACTTTTTTTAACCATTTTAAACCAATTTCACCTACTCCCTCAAAATTCCCTGGTCGAGTTCTTGGTTTCCAAATTCCAGCACGAAAAACAGTAGCATCTGTTTTTTTTAATTGATGTGCTACATTTAAAACTTGATCTTCTGACTCTGCACTACAGGGTCCAGCAATCACTAATGGGTGCTTTAATTCCATATTGTTTAACCAAGATCTTTGGCTTTTGTTATTTTTCATGAGTCAGATCCTTTAAAATTTCGCTGGGTTTGTTATCAAAATTTTGTTTGTATACTCCAATTATTTTTAATTCTTTAACTGCTTTTTCTAGTACTTTAATAACATCTTTAAAAAGAGTATAGTCGTTAAAAAATACATCTACAAAAAAAGCATATTGCCAGGGTTTTCCTATTATTGGTAAAGACTGAATTTTTGTTAAATTAATTTCAAAAGTACTAAACAATTGTAACACATTTGACAAACTACCTATTCTATGATCCAATTTAAATTTCAAAGTAGCTTTATTCACATCTTTTGAATATGTTTTAATGTTTTTTCCTACTAAAACAAAACGAGTCTGATTTTGACTGTTATTTTGAATTTTACTATCTAATATTTTTAAATCAAATTTTTCCGCTACTTGTTTTCCTGCAATGGCGGCTACTCCCTTAAGATTTTGTTCTTTTATTTTCTTTGCAACAGATGCCGTATCGGCACCTTCTATAATTTTAAAATATGGAGGAAATTTTTGTAAATAGTTTTTACATTGAAGCAATGCAACTGGATGAGAATGAATTTCAACTATATCGTGTATGGTCTCCGATTTCAATGCCATGATATACATTTGAATATTTAAAAACACTTCATTAATGATACTGAGATTGCTAGCATCTATCAAATTGTAATTTGGCAATATGGAACCTGCTATCGTATTCTCAATGGCTAAAACTCCAAAATCTGCATTTAAATTATTAATGGATGTTGTCACTTTTTCAAATGAATTACACTTCACCAAATCAATTTCATCATTTGGAAACATTTTTTTTACCGCCATATCGTGAAATGAACTTTCGATACCCTGTATTGCAATTTTTAAACTCATAATTTTGTTTTTAACAAAAAAAAGTCCCGAATTAATTTCGAGACTTCTATAATTTGTACTTAAAGTTTAATTACATATCAATCTCGACCCTTTCTTTAAAAAAGAACTTATGGAAGTTATGAAATGTAAAAATTCTAATCATTGATAATTTTTTATAAATATAGATAATTATTAAAAACTAGCTATAAAATTTTACTTTTTATTTATGTAGCTTTGTTTGAAAGAAAACAATGTCGATTAGAGTAGAAAATATCACCAAACAGTATGGCAATCAAATTGCCTTAAATCAAATTTCATTTTCAATCAAAAGAGGTGAAATAGTTGGGTTTCTTGGGCCTAACGGTGCTGGAAAATCTACCCTAATGAAAATATTAACCACTTACATTTCGTCTTTTGAAGGACGTGCCTGGGTAAACAATTATTCTGTTATTGATGATCAAATTAAAGTACAACAGAGTGTAGGTTATCTTCCTGAGCATAATCCATTATATCCAGAATTGTACGTAAGAGAATACCTAAACTTCAATGCCGATATTTATAAAATTGACAAAACTCGCATTGAAAAAGTTATTGCTCAAACAGGACTTAAAAAAGAAGCACACAAGAAAATAGGAGAACTCTCCAAAGGTTACAGGCAACGAGTGGGCTTAGCAAGTGCTCTCTTGCACCAACCAGAGGTTTTAATACTCGATGAACCTACAACGGGTCTGGATCCAAATCAACTACTAGAGATTAGAGAATTGGTGAAAAAAGTTGCAAATGAAGCTGATATTACGGTATTATTTTCCACCCATATCATGCAAGAAGTAGAAGCCATTTGTGATCGTGTAATTATTATAAACAACGGTGTTTTAATTCACGATAAATCGATATCTGATACCCTAAAGGAAAGCAATTTAGAAACTTTATTTAGCAAACTTACTAATCAAAAATAAGTGCTCCAGTAAAGTATTCGACCACATCGATTATTGGAGGAATATTTTTTGAAATGACATCTCCTAAACTCCTTATTTCTCCGGTTATAGATTGTTGAGGATTTACAATCATTTTATTGGTACTTCGATGAAAAATATTGAGGTTTTGAATCACTAAATCAGCAGCCTCAACTCTTGAATCACCTGCGTACAGACCAATATTTGCGTTTAACACAATTCCTTTTAAAAAAAAATTAGAAAAGCCATTGGCAATAATTCTTAGATTTTCAGTATTTATTTCTAAATCAAAATCCCCATTATTATAGTATTCTTGATTGCTAAAGTCGTCGGAAATCAAACTTAAATCAGGATAATTCAACAAACCTATACCTGTGATCATAAATTCTGAGTTGTTTGTAATTTCACTCACATTAGGAGCGCTTACATAAACTTTAGTTAAACCATAGTCACGAACAAAATTACAATTCATGTTATTGGTTAAGGTCAATAAATCCCCATCTACACTGATTTCAATAGCATTAAAAATATTTTCACCTGTTTCTACTATCACTTTTTGTTCAGTGCTCTCTGAGATAAATAGTTGAATCTTATTATTAACAAGAATTTTTGAAAATAACGGCACATTTATTTCGACTTGAGTAATAGTACCTTCAGATCTAATACATTCTGGGGCATTTTCACTATCACAAGCAACTAATATTATTAAACTCCAAATTAATATTACTTTTTTCATCTTTTTAAAATCTGTAACCAATACCAAATTCAACTGCCTCAGCTTGAGCCCAGTGTGATTTTAGAGAAACAACTGCAAATAACTTATTTTTATACAAATACCTTTTAAATCCAAACCTCAAATATATTCTTTTTTCAAATTCGTAGGGATAATAGACATAATACCCTATTTGAAAAAGAATACCATTTTTATCAATTCTTAACTCATGGCCTAAAAATAAACTTACTCTCTTATAGTCTTCATCTGCATTAAGATTCCACTCAGGGTAAGCGACAGCGCTGTATCTGATAAATTCCTCTAAAAATTTTGAGATGAACAAGTCTGCACCAAACTGAATGGTACTGTAATAATTTAATTTTTTATCTGCATACGCAGAAAACACATAAAACGGATAGGTCCCAGAACCAATAACATCGCTTTGATTCCAACCTGTCCTAAAAACAAAATTAAATTTTATTTTTTCACTGTAATTGGTCAGATCCTCCTCCCGTTTATATTCTCTTATTTCTTTACTATTTAATTGATAATTTAATCCTGCATTGATCAAAAATGAATTAGTGCTTGTATTAGGGGCCTTGGTGTTTCCATTAGAATAATGAATGAACATGAGTCCCGCTTGAAATCCTAGACCTCTCCAAACGCTACTTTTAATGAAATTTGCTTTTATAAAACTTGAACTTAGCAGCCGTGTTCCATATGCAATATTCAAATAATTAGAATCTTGGTCATAAGGATTGGTGTTTAGTGCAAGTCCAGTCCCCAAACTTAATTGTAAATTTCTCTTAAACAAATAGAAATTATAATTAGCATACAACCCGTAATTTTCACCTAGGCTTTTATTTTTTAAATCTTTATATACCAGTGAAAAACCCCAGTCTGGAAAATTATATTTTTTTTGCCATTCCTTTAATCCAAAAGTTTTCTTATCAAATGACAGAAAAACTCCTGTTGGATGCCCTTGAATTAAATGAGAAATATCAGAATTATGATTGTAAATATTACCGTAAAAATAACTTCCCTCTAATAAATAACTGTGATGGTTGTTTTCCTGTGAAAAACATGAATAACAAACCATCATTAGTAGAATAGAAATATACTTTTTCATCATTTTTTTGAAAGGAGCTAATATAGACTAATCTTAAAAAATAAAATAATTACAATATCAATCTTAAATTAATTAAAATCTTTACAAGAAAAGATGTATTTTTGAAAAATCAAAAGAGGAAAAATTTGACTGATTGCAACCTCTGTTACAACAACGCAAAGTAACAATAAATGCTAAAACGTAAAACAACGATCCTTAAGCGATCTTGTTCTCCCAGCAGGCTGCAATCACTTTTTTTAAAAAAAATTAAATTAAAATTATCCATTTATGGCTTATTTATTTACGTCAGAAAGTGTTTCTGAAGGACATCCAGATAAAGTTGCTGATCAAATTAGTGATGCACTAGTTGATCATTTTCTAGCTTTTGATCCTCAATCAAAAGTTGCATGTGAAACGTTAGTAACCACAGGACAAGTTGTATTAGCAGGGGAAGTGAAAAGTAATACTTATTTAGATGTCCAAAAAATAGCAAGAGATGTCATCAAGAAAATTGGTTACACCAAAAGCGAATATAAGTTTGATGGAGATTCTTGTGGTGTATTTTCTTCTATTCACGAACAATCTCCAGAAATCAATCAAGGCGTAGATAAAAAAGATGGTGAGGAGCAGGGCGCTGGAGACCAAGGAATGATGTTTGGTTATGCGACTAATGAAACGGAAAATTATATGCCTTTAGCACTTGATTTAAGTCATCGAATTTTAATCGAATTGGCAAAAATAAGAAGAGAATGTAATGAAATCAATTATTTAAGACCAGATGCAAAAAGTCAAGTTACTATTGAATACAGTGAAGATAATAAACCTATTAGAATAGATACCATTGTTATTTCGACTCAACATGATGAATTCGATGAGGATGGTAAGATGTTACGTAAAATCGAATCAGATTTAAAATCGATTTTAATTCCAAGAGTGATCGCGCAGTTAGCTCCCGATGCAAAAGCATTATTTAACGACGATATTACCTACCATATCAATCCTACAGGAAAATTTGTTATCGGTGGTCCACATGGAGATACTGGATTAACAGGAAGAAAAATAATTGTAGATACGTACGGAGGTAAAGGAGCTCATGGTGGCGGAGCTTTTAGTGGTAAAGATCCCAGCAAAGTGGATCGAAGCGCTGCTTATGCCTCCAGGCATGTTGCAAAAAATTTAGTTGCTGCGGGAATTTGTAAGGAAGTATTAGTACAGGTAAGTTATGCGATTGGTGTTGCAAAGCCCACGTCTATCAATGTAAATACGTATGGCACTTCAAATATAATTATGAAAGACAGTGAAATTTCTAAAGTAGTAGAGGGTATCTTTGATATGCGACCAGCAGCTATTGAAACACGTTTAAAATTAAGAAATCCTATTTATTTAGAATCTGCATCGTATGGTCACATGGGAAGAATACCACAGGAAAAAAAATTGACTTTTTATGCAGGAGATGGTAAAAAAGTCACTAAAACTGTCGAAACATTTACCTGGGAAAAGTTAGATTTTGTAAACAAAATAAAAAAAGAGTTTAAAATTTAATGTGTGGGAATTTTTTTTCAACTTGATTAATTTTCGTCTTTAAATCTTTTAAAAAAAGTTGGTGCTGTTTACTAGTTGCATCAAAAGGATGATGACTTAAACCGCTTTGAATCGTTCCTATCAATTTTTGAGTAGTTGTCGTATCAGAAGATATCCAGGCTTTACTAAATGATTCCCAAATGATATCGATTGCAGTATTGTTAGGGTGTATCATATCTTCTTTATAAAATCGGTAATCTCTTAACTCGTCCATCATGAGTTCGTAGGAAGGAAAATAATGGAGATTGGGTAAATTTGATCGAACTAATGCCTCTTGAATAGCAACTATTAAATGAGCTTTTCCTAGATTGTTTTTTATAAAACCATTCTTTAAGTGCCTTACCGGAGAAACTGTCAACAACAGGGAGGCTTTTGGGTTTTTAGTATTGATTAATGAAATTATATTTATTACAGATTTTAAAATTTGATCCGTAGTGAGTAATTCTTTTTCAAACTCCTTTTGGGGAATTTTAAAGCAATTAGCAACAATACTTTGACTTACTAAAAGCCGATATACCCATGCAGTACCAAAAGTCAGAACTATATGACTTGCCGTTAATAAATACGTTCTTAATTGGTTTAGTTTGGTATTGATAAGCGTCAGATAATCGTCTTTGTTAGTTCCGTATATTAAAGAATGTATCTCGAAACAATGCCAATGTTCATTTCTAAAAAAAATATCATCTTCACTAAAAAATTTACCTTGTAAAGCTCTCTTGATAATACGTTCAATAGCCAAGGGATGAAATAAAACACCAAAAGGATTTTGTAAGGTATGAAACTTTACATAATCAAGTTTATTTCCAATATTTTCAATAAAACAAGAACCTAATAAAACAATTTTAGAGTCGTAATCGATCTTTGGGTTTTCAGATTCAATGGGTATTTTAGTTTGAAGTTTCATAGGTAGTACAACAACGCTAAAAGGGTTTAAAAAATATAATCTTTTCCTTTACTCAATGCTTCACTTAATCCATCCGGATTCTTACCGCCTGCTGTTGCAAAGAAAGGTTGCCCCCCTCCACCGCCTTGAATATAGGTACCCAATTCTCTGATAATTTTTCCTGCATCCAAATTTTTAGAAGTTACCAAACCCTTGGAAATATAACAAGAGAGTAACGCTTTTCCGTTTTGATTGGTTCCTAACAAAAGAAATAAATTATCAAATTCTCCACCTAGTTCAAATGAAATATCTTTAATGCCGTTGGCATCGAAATCTATTAGCTTTGCTAAAAAATTAACGCCATTCATTTCTGAAATCTCATTTTTAAGAGCTGTCTTTAAATTTTTCCCTTTTTCTTTTAAAAGAGTTTGAATCTGCTTTTTTAAATCTGAATTTTCTTCTTGAATTGTAATAATACTTTTTAGAGGGTCTTTTGTGTTTTGAAGAACTTTTTTTATTTCTTTAAATTTATTGGAATTGGAAATAAAGAAATCTTTTGCAAATTCTCCAGTAATAGCCTCAATTCTTCTGACCCCTGAAGCTACAGCTCCTTCATGAAGAAGTATAAAATGCCAAATATCTTTTGTGTTTTCTACATGGGTTCCTCCACAAAGCTCCATAGAGCCCCCAAATTTTATAGTGCGAACTGTATCGCCATACTTTTCTCCAAAAAGAGCAATTGCTCCCTCATCCAATGCCACTTGTAAGGGGATATTCCTTTTTTCTTTTAAACTTAATCCTTCTCTAATACGAGCATTTACAAAATTTTCTACTTGAATTAATTCCTCTGCCGTCACTTTACTAAAATGCGAAAAATCAAATCGCAATCCACGACTGTGAACCATAGATCCTTTTTGAGTCACGTGGGTCCCTAAAACAGCTCGTAAAGCTTGATGTAGTAAATGTGTTGCACTATGATTTGCTTCCGTATATGATCTTATTTTCTTATCAACAACTGCTTTAAAAGTGTCATGTATATCTTTTGGAAGATTTTTAAGGTAATGAATAACTAGGTTGTTTTCTTTTTTAGTATCTATAATATAAACCAAATCTCCATGTGAAGATTCTAAATATCCTTTATCTCCTTCTTGTCCGCCACCTTCGGGATAAAATGGTGTTAAATTGAATACTACTTGGAAAAACTCACCATGTTTTTTTGTTTTTGTTTTTCTGTAACGAGCGATCTTCACATTTGTTTCTAAGTAGTCATAGCCAATAAATTCCTGAACATCGTCTTCGGTCAATACAACCCAATCTCCTGTTTCTACTTTAGTGGCCGACCTTGAACGTTCCTTTTGCTTTTGAAGTTCTGACTCAAATTCAGTTTCATCTAGGTCTAATCCTCGCTCTCTTAAAATCAAAGCAGTTAAATCTTTAGGGAATCCAAAGGTGTCATACATTTCAAATGCTTTTTTTCCAGAAATAATGCTAGAATCTGCATTCTGAATAACATTTTCTAATAATACTAGGCCTTGATCTAAGGTTATTAAAAAAGAATGTTCTTCTTCTTTAATAACAATAGAAATTAACTTATTTTCTCTTAACAATTCAGGGAAAGCAGTTCCCATTTGTTTAGTTAGGGTATCTACTAATTGATATATAAATGGTTTTTTAGTTCCTAAAAAAGTAAACCCATAGCGAACAGCTCTTCTCAGTATTCTTCTTATTACGTATCCTGCACCCGTATTTGAAGGTAATTGACCGTCGGCAATGGCAAAAGCTACTGCCCGGACATGATCTGAAATAACTCGAATCGCAATATCGACTTCTTTATGTTTACCATAAACGGTATTTGTAATAGTTTCTATTTCTTTGATAATTGGCTTAAAGACGTCTGTATCATAATTTGAGGTTACCTTTTGCATTACCATACACAACCGTTCAAAACCCATACCCGTATCTACATGTTTGTGAGGCAGCTTTTCAAGATCTCCATTCGCTTTACGATTGAATTCCATAAATACCAAATTCCAAATTTCAACGACCTGAGGATGGTCCATATTTACTAAGCTTTTTCCGTCAACTTTAGCTTTTTCTTTGGCAGATCTGATATCTACGTGAATTTCAGAACAAGGCCCACAAGGTCCTTGAGCTCCCATTTCCCAAAAATTATCTTTTTTATTACCGTTGATAATTCTGTTTTCGTCGATAATCTCTCTCCAAGTATCATAAGCCTCTTGATCAAAAGTTAAATTATCTTCTTTGGCTCCCTCAAAAACACTAACATATAAGCTGTTTTTGTCTATTTTTAGAACTTCTGTTAAAAATTCCCAAGCCCAAGTAATTGCTTCTTTTTTGAAGTAATCACCAAAACTCCAATTCCCTAACATTTCGAACATTGTATGATGGTAGGTATCTTTACCAACTTCTTCTAAATCATTGTGTTTTCCTGAAACACGTAAGCACTTTTGTGAGTCTGCTACTCGCTTGCTCGTTATTTTTTTTTGTCCTAAGAAATATTCTTTAAAAGGAACCATTCCTGCATTTACAAACATTAAAGTTGGATCATTCTTCAAAATCATGGGGGCTGAGTCAACAATAGAATGAGATTTTGATTTAAAAAAATCTAAATATTTAGAACGTATTTCCTTTGAAGTCATAAATTTATTTTTTTACAAAAAGCCTAATTAGGGGGTTTCCAAGACAATTTCTATATTTGTAAATCGTTTTTGGTTATAATAACAATACCCGATGAGCAAAAATAAGACATTTTAACGTATGGCTAAAGTAAAATATTACTACGATAGTGATACCTTATCGTACCGAAAGATTGAATATAAAAAAGGAAGAAAAACTAAAATTTTTATTTTAAGTCTATTAGGTATGTTTTTAAGTGGATTTCTTTTACTTGTTATCTACTTAAACATCCCCTACATCGAAACCCCAAAAGAAAAAGCTTTAAAAAGAGAACTTTCAAATATGGAATTGCAGTTTGAATTATTAAACAAAAAAATGATTCAAGCTCAAACCGTTTTATCTGAAATTGAGACAAGAGATAACTCTATTTACAGGGTATACTTTGAAGCAAATCCTATCTCTGATGAACAACGAAAAGCTGGTTTTGGTGGAGTCAATAGATACAATAACTTAGAGGGGTTTGATAATTCCAATCTTATAATTAGTACCAGCAAAAAATTAGATGTATTAACCAAACAAATCGTAGTACAATCTAAATCATTAGACGAAATTGCAAGGCTTGCTGAGGAAAAAGAACAACTTTTAAAAGCTATTCCTACAATTAAACCAGTAAAAAATGAAGATCTTACTCGTATGGCATCTGGTTATGGTTATCGCTCGGATCCATTTACTAAAGCAAGAAAATTTCATCGAGGAATGGATTTTACTGCACCCCGAGGGACTCCTGTTTATGCAACTGGAAATGGAGTTGTAAAAAGAGCTGATAGACGTTCGTCAGGATATGGCCGACATATAAGAATCGATCACGGTTTTGGTTACATAAGCCTGTACGCGCATCTCTACAAATATGTCGTACGAAGAGGTCAAAAAGTTAAACGTGGAGATTTAATTGGGTTTGTCGGCAGTACTGGAAGATCTCAAGCACCTCATTTACATTATGAAATTATTAAAGATGGAAAACACGTCAATCCACTAAATTTTTATTACGGAAATTTATCTCCTGAAGAGTTTGCTGAATTATTAAAAGTTGCTAGTCAAGAAAATCAATCCCTAGACTAATGAAAATAGATCTACCGGAAAAAAGATACTATGGAATCGGAGAAGTCGCTAAAGCTTTTTCAGTAAACAATTCATTGATTCGCTTTTGGGAAAAAGAATTTGATATCATTAAGCCCAAAAAAAATAACAAAGGTGATCGTAAATTTACTTCTGAAGATATAAAAAATCTAGAATTGATATATCATTTAGTCAAAGAACGTGGTTTTAAACTAGAGGGTGCAAAAAAATATTTAAAGGAGAACAAACATAAAAGCATCAGTAGTTTTGAAATAATCAAAAAGCTAGAAGGAATAAAAATAGAATTACTAAAATTTAAAGACCACCTTTAATTACTTTTTTCGGATGTAAACAGTAATAGGTACCCCGTAGAAATCAAATTTATCGCGCAACTTATTTTCTAGAAATCTTTTATAGGGCTCTTTTACATATTGAGGCAAATTTGCAAAAAAAGCAAAGCTAGGATAGGGCGTTGGTAGCTGCATACAGTATTTAATTTTTACATACTTCCCTTTATAGGCTGGTGGCGAATAGGCTTCAATAACTGGAAGCATCACTTCATTTAATTCACTTGTTTTTACACGCTTAGTTCTATTTTTAAATACCTCAACAGCAGTTTCAATAGCTTTAAAAATACGTTGTTTCGTAAGTACTGAAATAAATAGTACGGGAACATCTGTAAACGGCTCGCATTGCGAACGGATTAAATTTTCATATTCTTTGACACTTTTATGATCTTTTTCAACCAAGTCCCACTTATTGACTAATATGACAACACCTTTGTTATTTTTTTGAGCTAACCAAAAAATATTTTGTACCTGACCATCAAATCCTCTTGTAGCATCTAATACCAAAATCGCCACATCGCAGTGCTCTATTGCTCGCACACTTCGCATTACGGAGTAAAACTCAAGATCTTCCTTAACTTTGCTTTTTTTTCGAATCCCCGCAGTGTCAACTAAATTAAATTCGAACCCAAATCGATTGTAATGAGTATCAATACTATCTCTTGTAGTTCCGGCAATATCAGTAACGATATACCTGTCTTCGCCGATTAAAGCATTAATAAATGATGATTTTCCAGCGTTAGGCCTTCCAACAACAGCAAAGCGAGGTAATACGTTTGCTTCTTCTGAGATTTTTTCATCAGGGAGAACTGCTACTAAATCATCTAGTAAGTCACCCGTACCGCTCCCGTTAATACTAGACATGATATAATACTTTTCAAAACCTAAAGAATAAAACTCAACGGCATCATTGGTCCGATTTGCACTATCTACCTTATTGACAACTAAAAATACAGGTTTTGCAGATTTACGTAATAGTTTGGTTACTTCTTCGTCCATTCCTGTAACTCCAGAAACTACATCTGTCATAAAAATAATGGCGTCAGCTTCCCCAATTGCTAATTCTACCTGCTTATCTATTTCTGATTCAAATATATCATCACTACCAACAACATAGCCTCCTGTATCTATTAGTGAAAACTCTTTACCATTCCAATCACTTTTTCCATAATGACGGTCCCTAGTGACTCCACTCACAGCATCCACTATTGCTTCTCGTCGTTGAATTAATCTATTAAATAAAGTGGATTTTCCAACATTTGGTCTTCCAACTATTGCTACTATACTCATAACCTATAAATTGTTGCAAAGGTAAGCTTTAGAATTTGAAGAAAAACAAGAGAATTGGATTAAAATCAATATTATTGATTGTACCCAAATCGTTTTAGTTGTCGATCATTACTTCGCCAATTTTTATTAACTTTTACATAAAGTTCTAGATGAACTTGCTTGCCGAAAAATTTTTCTAAATCTTTACGAGCCTCTACACCTACCCTTTTTAATGCCGTTCCTTTATGACCGATAATGATTCCTTTTTGAGTATCTCGTTCCACCATTATAATGCTTCGCATTCGTATGATTGCCTCTTCCTCAAAAAACTCTTCGGTATCAATTTCAACTGAATAGGGTATCTCTTTTTTGTAATGCAGTAATATTTTTTCTCGAATTATTTCATTGACAAAAAAGCGTTCTGGTTTATCTGTTAATTGATCTTTTGGATAAAATGCTGGAGATTCAGGCAATAATGTAATTATTTGTTGAAAAACTTCTTTTACACCAAAGTCTTCAAGTGCAGAAATAGCAAAAATGGTTGCATTTGGAACTTTTTCAGTCCAAAAAATCATCGCCTCCTTTAAAAGTTCTTCGTTCCCTTGATCAATTTTATTAATTAATAGTAAAACAGGGATATTTGCATTGGTAATTTTATTAAAAAACGCTTCATCTTTTAGTCCTTTTTCACCCAATTCAACAATATAAATTAATACATCAGCATCCTCGAAAGCAGATTTCACGAAATCCATCATACTTTCCTGAAGTTGATACGCTGGCTTAATGATCCCGGGAGTATCACTTAAAATCATTTGAAAATCCTCTCCATTGACAATACCTAAAATACGATGACGAGTAGTCTGAGCTTTAGAAGTAATAATAGACAATCGTTCTCCAACAAATGAGTTCATCAACGTACTTTTACCCACATTAGGGTTTCCAATTATATTAACAAAACCTGCTTTATGATTCATTATTTAATTTTTACCAAAGATACGCTAAACTCTTGGTTTAGTTCTCGATCGATCATACAATACAATACTTCCTGCTACTGCAACATTTAAACTCTCTATGGAAGAAAACTTGACCAAAAAATGAGATTTTTCAATTGCTATTTTTGACAAGCCATGGTCTTCGGCTCCTAATAAATAAACACATCTTCTAGGATGGTAAAAGTCTTGTAATGATTCCGACTCATCTGTTATTTCAACACCCACTATTCGCGCTCCTTTTGGCAGGTGTTTGTAGAAGTCATTAAAATTATCATAATGAAAATAAGGTATAGACTTTACCGAGTTTTTGGTATCACAAGCTTGACTGGCATACCGATTTCCAATAGTAAATATAAAACTAGCTCCCAAATTTTGAGCAGTTCTCCACAAAACTCCTAGGTTTTCTGGTGTTTTTCCATTTTGGATACCTATTCCAAAAAATTCTGTTTTTAAATTATCTGGTTGCATGCAAGGAAATCATAAAAGATTAATTCTATTTCAATCAAATATATTACAGTTTATTTTTATAATTTGGTCCCTTAGTTTTTTTTATTAAAAATCATTCAAAAGATAAAATTCTAGTCATGCCTTATAGAATAATTCTACTCTTTTTTTTATTGATGAATTTTATATCAATTGGTCAAATTGAAGATTTGTCTTTTGGAACCAACGATACTTTTGATATCATGACCTGGAATATTGAGCAATTCCCAAAAAATGGTCAAACAACTGTCAATTACGTGTCTGAAATTATTCAAAATTTAGAAATGGATATTATTGCAATTCAGGAGGTTGATAATATCAACTATTTTGAACAAATGGTAGATGGGCTTAATATGTATGAAGGCTATTTAGAATCTGAATGGTTTGCTGGGCTTGCTTATATTTATAATCCTGAGGTAATTCAAATTAATGATCTATATGAAATATATACGACCTCTGATTATTGGAGCGCTTTCCCAAGGTCACCAATGGTGATGGACTTAAATTACAATGATCATAGAATTATAGTTATAAATAATCATTACAAATGTTGCGGAGATGGCATCCTAAATATGAGTGATTCTGGAGATGAAGAAACCAGGAGGTATCAAGCGAATTTATTGCTTAAAACCTATATTGACCAAAACTTTTCAAGCGAAAACGTAATTCTGTTAGGGGATTTAAATGATGACATCGCAGAAACATCTCAAAATAACGTTTTTCAGATGTTTATCGAGGATTCTCAAAATTATTTATTTGCAGATATTGAAATTGCCACAGGGACCAGTGCAAATTGGTCGTTCCCCAATTGGCCTTCACACCTAGATCATCTATTAATCACCAATGAATTATTTTCTGAATTCGAAAATGAAAATTCTGAAGTTAAAACTATTAAAATAGATGATTATCTCTCCGGTTGGTCTGAATATGACCAAAATATTTCTGATCATCGTCCTGTAGCACTAAAACTTTATATGGATAGTAGTTTGGGTACAACTAATATTAGTGATGATAATGCTATTTTTTGGAACACACCCAACCCATTTAAAGATCAAACTGTTTTTAAATTAAATGACCTCTCAGAAAATCAGAGAATAGAAATTTACACTGCTCTTGGACAAAAAATTACAACGCTGTATAAAATCGGAGTTAATACTATTACTTGGAATTCTGAAAACTTTACTAACGGAATCTATATTGCAAAATTAATCATTAACAATCAACAAGTAAGCTCAAAAAAACTTGTTTTAATAAAGTAGAAATGACACCATTTCATTTAGCAATACCGGTAACAAATTTATCCGTTTGCAGAAAATTTTATCGAGAAGTATTAAAATGTGAAGAAGGAAGAAGTGATAAGAAATGGGTAGATTTTAATTTTTTTGGCCATCAATTAGTACTTCATGAAAAACCAAAATCGAATTCTAACACGATGTCAAATCCGGTAGATGGTCACGAGGTTCCGGTGCCACACTTTGGAGTAGTATTAGCATGGGAGCAATGGGAATTACTAGCAAAAAGATTAGTTTCTAGAAATATTGAATTTATTATCGATCCCCACATTCGTTTTAAAGGAAAAGTAGGAGAACAAGCTACCCTATTTTTTAAAGATCCAGAAAATAATGCCCTAGAGTTTAAGGCCTTTAAAGATATGGAGCAACTCTTCAAAAAAAACAAATAATTCATCATATCTGATTATTATTAAAGATTGTTTAATTAGATTTGTGAAAGTTCAATTATTTAATAACCAATTAACAACACAATTATGAAAAAATTAATGCTGATTTTAGCTGTGATTATTACAGCTTGTAATCCCCAAGTAGAAAAAGAAACAATAGTCACTCAAGAGGGAGCTGGTTTCTTCTTGCCAGCACCTGGCGAAAAGTATGTAGTAGCATCTGATGCAGTAACCGATGTTTGGATGAACTACATAAATGCCCATAACAAAAGAGATTTAGATGCTATTATGATGATGGAGTCTGACTCAATTAGTATAGATGCTCCAGACGGCAGTGTTATTCAAGGTAAAGAAATGCATAGAGCTGCTCTTGATGCATGGTTTGCTGCAGAAAACCCAATGTGGGAAGTATATTGGGCTATGCCTTACAAAGCAGTTAAAAATGGTGCAGAATGGATTATCGCAGGACACCAAGTAACAACCACTGTAGACGGAAAAGAAAAAACTGAATTGCATATGATTGATGGGCAAATTGAAGATGGGAAAGTCAAGCGATTTTTTGTTTACAACAAAGATATTCCTATGCCACCGCTACCAAAAAAAGAAGAGAAAAAAGTTGCAAATAGTTTAGTTGATGCTGCTGGTGAGTAATATAAAATAAAACTTTAATACATAAAAAATCCCTTCCTTAATTGGAAGGGATTTTTTATGTATTATAAGTGGTTATTAAAAGCCTACTTTTTAATCAATCGTTTTACAACGCTTGATTGCGCTCCGGTTATATGTAACACGTATACACCCGTTGCATAGGAAGACACATCGATCACTAACTCACCTTGCATATCCTGTAAGTCGATTTGCGATATTAATTTTCCTTTTAAGTCATAGACCTTAACGGCCTCTAACTTAATACTAGAACTGTTTGATAGTGTTACTTGTTCTTCTGCTGGGCTAGGGTATAACGCAATTGCATTGCTTAACTCAAAGTCTTGATTGCCTAAAAATTCCGGCAACATAACTAAAGGTCCTCCTGAGGGTAAAGCCACTCCAATTCCAAATGCTGGACCATCAGAGTTCTGGGAGGGATCTAAAAATCCGGTAGCTACAGCAACTAATGCTGCTCCATCTAATTCAAGGGAGGCAAGTGGCGCTTGATATGAAGCTACCGTTACAGAACCTGTTTCGTCTGTAACATCAAGCACATAGTCAGCAGTTGGTAGTTCCAAATAACCTTGAAATTCGGTATACGAAATATTATCTACTAAGGTTCCAGCACCCACACCTGTTTCAATGATATCAACGGTGGGGGCATCTGTAGATCCATGATGCACTAATACATCCGTATTTCCTGATTCGTCAGCTAGCTCTCTACCCATATCATAAATTTGCAATCCAAAAGCTTGTGGTGGGTTATAGCCTGAGCCACTAACAATACCGTCGGCTACTACGATATAAGTTTCGTCTGCAGATAACGTAACAGGAGCCGTATAAATAGCATCCTCTACTCCAGAGCTGTTTGGAGGTGCTACTGATAATTCAATTTCTAAACCTGCTGGTGCATCCACAAAAGGTGAAGCGGTTCTAAATTCAAAATTTGGAATTAGGAGCGTTTCGTTTAAATAAACATCTACGGTTTCTGCTGCTGCGTCTGCCGAATTATGAATCACTTGAACTCTTGCTGTTTGTGTTTTCAAAAACTTGGTATAATCTGGTGGAGGTGGAGCACATTGACCACTGTTAGAAAATGTTCGGGATTCTACAATAGGGATGGCATAGCCTTCAGCCCACCAAAGCCATTGCTCAAGAGTTGTGATACAAGGAGATGATCCAGTTTGGCCATCAGTAAATGTATTTGTAGTTTTAACCAATGTTACATTGTTGTAAACAAAACCGTCAGGCATGGTAACACTACCTGAAGAAAGCGATGAAGTTACCACTTCATGATCTCTATATAATTCTGGAGGGCATCCTGAGCAGGTAAATGGAATATTAAAAACCCCATCGGTATGAGTTTCTCCAACATTAAATGGATAAGGAATTAATACCAGTGGTGTGACATAGCTATTATCGATGAAAGTCTGTTCTCCATTATAGGTATACTGAGTAGGTTCGAATCCAAGAAAAAGTATATTCCCATCTTCATATTTAACATGCGTGGCATTGGGATAATCTCCGGCATCTGGTGAATCTGAAATAGGTGTTATTTGAACCGCTGAATCGCTATCAGTTGTTACTTCAGAAAAGTCCCAATCGCCATCTTCTGAAAAATCAATAAGTTGATTTTTTATGGAAACATCGTAAATAATTACGCCATCTGGGAAGTTGGGCATTTCAAGGGTCTGTGAAAACGCTATCTGAGATAAAGCGAAAAAGATAATAAGTAAATGTTTTTTCATTTTAAAAAAATTTAATTAGTAAATAGGTTGTCAGTTAGCTACTAACTGCAATTTAGTAAAAAAATCGTTTAACTTGCAAAAAACAATAAAATACTTTTTGAGTATTAATAAAGTAAATGTTTTTTTGATTTATTTCTCCAACCCGCTTGATTTCTGTATTTTACAAAATAAATTTTAAGATCACTTTGATTGGCATAATCAACAAAATAAACTTTTTTATCAGCTTGGTTTGCATAGTCAACAAAATACCATAAGCCATCATTGCCATCCACTTGATTTTCGTAGGCTACCTTAAACACCTTTAAATCGGCTTGATTTTCATGAGCTACTACGTAAATTTTTAACTCTGCTTGGTTTGCATAAGCTACCGAATGTACTTTTTGAGAAAAACAACATAATGAACTCAAAAGAAAAAGAGGTAAAAAAATTAATTTCATAAACACAATATACAACTAAAAAAAAAGAGTAATCATTTCTGATCACTCTTTTAGTTGTATAACTGTTTGATAAATTATGATTGGGGGATTCCTATTCCATCTTTATTTGGAGCCCAAGAACTGTGCATTATTTTCCAGCCATCTGCCGTATTTACCCACACCGAAGAGCCTCGTGTGCTGTAAGCAACCTCTTCTTTAGTGTCTTTAAAAGTATAACTACCAGCAGCATAGAACGTAAGAACTGCTGTACTCATATCTGGTGAGTAAGTTACATCCATATCATTTAATACAAATTCATTCCAAACGATTGCTTGTTCTCTATCAAAAGAAGCTTTATTGAATGTATAAAAAGGAGATAAGTTAGAATCTCCAGTGGTGTGGATAATATCGGGATGCTCATATTTTGAAAATGTTTCATAATCTCCATCTGTGATGGCATCTTGAGCCTCTGTTTGATTTTTCATCAATTCTTTAGAAAGTTCCTCTTGGTTCACTTTAGCATAATAAGTTCGAGCATAATTCCAATATGGAGATCCAAAGCGAGCATAGTCTACAGCTTTTAATTCAGCATCTAAAGCCTTTTGATAGTCTCCGATAGCCGCATAATGTTCTGCCATTGAATCGTGTGCATTAGGACCGTCGTGCATTTGCTGAGAACGTGTTACATACTCCATCGCCATATCTTGGTTGGGCGCTCCATAATCGCCTCTTAAATAACCATAGGACATCATATTATAAGCAGCAGCAGCTTGGCTTGGAAACTTTTCTGCAAATGTTTTGAAGGAATTAAAGTCTGCCGGAGAAGTAACTAATAAATTTACTAAGGGACTGTCTGGATATTTAGTCGCCGATGCTTTTGCGACAGCAGGGCGGTCTTCTCTCGAAGCCATTAAAAATTCATGCCATGCTTTTTCCTCGGCACTTAATTTGGAAACATCCATCGCTTCCAACTTTGACTTTTGGCTTCCCCAATTTGGATTAGGACTACTGATAGCTGCTAGGGCTAATTGAGCACATCCACATTTTGGATCTAATAAAAGTGCTGCTTTTGCCATTCCCATAGCTGGCAAATATTCTAAATTCGCGATAGACTCGATGGCTTCATTGGTGATTTTTGCAGCATCTTTTTTACAAGATGTTTTTTGAACCCATTGTGCACTGGCTACCGTAGAGCTCAATGCTAAAATAAAAAGTAATTTTTTCATAATGTTGTTTGTTAAGTTTAACCAAACTTAAAAAAAATAATTAAGTATTAAAAAAAAAAACGACTTATTAAATAGAACTTTGAAATAAAAGACTGAAAAAGAGCTATGCAAAGCATTGTAAGACACAAAAAACACCCATAAACGTGAATTATATTATTTTTAAATGACAAAAAATGAGCTAAATTTGATTGTCAAAATTAAATTCTAAATGTGTTGGCAAACAAAGAATAATATCAGAAAATGAAAATTAACAACGTACTTATTTTAATAGCCCTTTCTCCTTTAGCAACTATTGCTCAGTCTATAAATCTCCAGGAAGACACCACTGTAAACAACTTATATGATTCCAGACAAGGCTCTTGTGCCATGGCTGATATCGACAATGACGGTGACCTTGATTTGATAATCACAGGTGCCGATGCTCAATTAACGAATCGTAAAACTACATTATATACTAATGACGGTATGGGAAATTTTACTGAAGTAATTGAAACTGGACTTTCTAATTGGTCTGAAGGAGGAAAAATAGCTTTTGCAGATGTTGATGGAGATGCTGACCAAGATTTGTTGATTACTGGAAGAGACGGAAGCCCAACCTATTATGCTCATTTTTATTTAAATGACGGAAGTGGTAATTTCATAGCAGATACCACCCAACCTTTTGAACCATCTATTGGGGGTAATCTTGAATTTGCAGATATAGATAATGATGGAGATCACGATTTATTTATGACTGGCTATGACACCAATAATTTGATATTTTCAAAACTTTACCAAAATGATGGTATAGGAGAATTCTCTGAGGTAACATCCGCTCCTTTTATCTCTGAAGGAGGTTCTACTTCTGCTTTTTTTGACATGGATAATGACAATGATCTGGATCTTATTCTAGCAGGAGCGAATAATAATGATGAAAAAAAGACAACACTATATATAAATGATGGGGCGGGTAATTTTACTTTGGTAAGCAATACCCCTTTTGAAAATGTTAGCAATGCTGCTATTGCTATAGATGACTCTGATAACGATGGTGATATCGATGTACTCATAAACGGAGAAAATGAAGCTTTTGAAACTATTTGTCAACTTTATTTAAATGACGGTACGGGCGCATTTAATCTTCTCGTTGGAACACCTTTTATACAAACATCTGTTGGTACTGTTGACTTTGCTGATTTTGACAATGATAATGATATGGATGTCCTGGTAACTGGGTCGGTGGCGGGACAAACTTTTGCAGCTCATATTTATGAAAATCAAGGCATGAACAACTTTGGCCTAGTGGATATATTGGAAACACTTTATTTATCCTCAACAGCACTTGGAGATATTGATAATGACAATGATTTAGATGCAATTATAATTGGAATCGCCCAGCTCTCTAATGATGCATTTAAACCACGAGTGTATGAGAATATGCTCACAACCCTATCAACTGGAACTGCTGCTATTGGTCTCAAAAAAAACATAGTACTATACCCTAATCCTACGGCAGGAAATTTAAATATTCAGACTGAACACACCGTTGCTACTTCAATTAAAATATATAATTTAATTGGTGAGTTGGTCTTTTCTGAGGACAACTTAATCCCAAATAATCAAATCTCATTACAGCAACCGTCAGGTATATATATGGTAGTTGTTACGACCATGAATTCAACTTCGACATCAAAGTTGATTATAAAATAATAATGGGTAAGAAATCAAAAAAAATAGTACTAGTTTTTAGCATACTAATGTGTTGCTTTACGTTAAGCTCACAAACACAAAAGGACTCTTTAAAAAATATCTGGACCAATACTACTATTTCAGACTCTCTGCGGTATAAAGCAATTAAAGACTATTATTATAAAAACACGTATGCCAAGCCAGATTCTGTCATCACGCTCACTAAATACCATTACCAATTAGGTAAAGAAAAAGGCTCAGTCAAGCAGATGGCTGATGCTCTTAATGAAAGATCTTATGCACACTATATTAAAGGTGATCTTAACGCGTCCATTGAAGCGCTAAAACAGTCAATTAGTTTACTTGAAAAGATTAACGACACCAAAAACCTAGTAGTTATCCAGTCTAATTTAGGAAGTATTTATAAAGAGCAAAAAGATTACTTAAAGGCTTTTAACTCATTTAATACTTCCCTAAAAATTATAAGAGAATTAAAATTAAAAACATCTGAGGCACGTATTCTTGCAGAAATTGGGGATATCTACAGTATTCTAGATGAACTGGATTTAGCCATGGAGTATTTTGATGAATCGCTTACTATTTGTGTGGCCAGAAAAATCTCTAAACAAAATCAAATTGGAAGTATCTTTTTAAAAAAAGCAGAAATATATTACAAAAAGAAACAATACAATCTGGCTAGAGAGTATTCAAAGAAAGCGATCAACGAATTTAAAGACACTAGTAATAAATTTGATTTATCTGAATGTTATATACTACTTGCCAAAGTAAATAAAAAATTGTCACAAAAAACACAAGCACTGGAGTATACCAACAAAGCCTTGGCAATTAATTATAAAATTGATAATAATTCAAAAATTATTGAAGCGCAAATTTTAAAATCGTACTTGCTTTTAGATTCAAAACCAACACTTGCAAAAAATCTAGCTAAAGAAAGCTTACAACTCCTAAATTCAGAAACTAGTTACGAAATCAAGGCCGATTTGTACAATTTGTTATATGAGTGCTATAAAAGGAGAAATCAAACAAATAGGGCTTTGTCTATGATTGAAAAATACACTGTTTTTAGGGACAGTTTTCAATTAGAAAAAAATAAAATCTTAATTATAAAAGAAACCATTAAGAGTCAGTATGAACAAAAACTTCAACAAAATAAGTCCATAAATGAAAAAGAAAATGCCATTGTAAAACTCACCTATACCTACAGAATTTATTTTGTGATATCAATCACCATTTTGCTGGTGATTCTATTGGTATATATTTTTAGAATGAAAAATTTAAAAACAAGAAAAGAGTTGGACGCTTTGTTATTAGAAATTAATTCACTGAAAAGAAAAGAAAAATTAACTCTACTGGTTGACGCAAGTAATTTTGAACTCAACAAAGAAAAAATTCAGGCAAGTATTAACAGAAAGCTCAATAAAACTGATTGGAGTGTGTTAAATGTTCTCTTAAATAATCCAGAGGCAAGCAACAAAGAAATTTCTGAAAAAGTGTTTTTAAGCATAGACGGTATTGGTTCTTCCCTCAGAAGAATGTATTTATTTTTTGAACTAAAAGAAACCAAATACAAAAAAGTATTACTCATAAAAAAAGCAATTGAAATTTCAAATAACGACGTATAATACTTTAATAAAAGCTGTTAAAGTTTAATATTCACTTATACACGTGAATATTTTTAGCTTTAATTAGTGCATATTTGTAAAAAATCAAAACAATGAAAAAAATGAAAAACATCCTTCTTACTTTACTTATTATAGTAGGAGTTACACAAACAATCCAAGCACAAACAGACATACCCTGCGAGCAAAAAACGTGGTCAGTTAATATTGGTTCTATACCCGATCATATTGACATATACCATTCTGGCCACTATTTAACACATCCTCAAGAAGAAAATGCGATCACATGGACCGTTACAGATAATCAGGGCACTATTATTGCCCAGGAAACCCTAATTGATGAAAACCGATTTGATTTTTACCACGATATTCCTACTACAGATACTATGAATATTTCTGCATTACTTATTAATGAGGTTGCGGGGGTTGCCTGCTTTGTTGAAGATGTTTTATTTTGGGACACTAACAATAGATGGGAGTTTCTTAATGGGAATACTCCAATATTAGGTGCTAATGATTCCCAGTTAATAAATTTTAAAATCACATCAACGTTGATTGACCATTATATGGAGATTAGAACTCTGGAAGATTTAAACCTTATGGTTTATGATAAAAGAGGAATAAGTATTAAAAACAGAAAAATAACTAAAGAAACCATAAGATTGCCAATGGACGATCTGCCATCTGGAATTTACTTCGTGCAACTAAGTAATGACCAAAATAGTTCTCAAATCGTTAAAATTGTAAAAAAATAAAGAATACCAAGAACTAATAGAAGAACTAATTAAACAAAAACAGCGACTGATGATCATCAGTCGCTGTTTATATTTTAGAATAAAAAAAGATTCAAAAAATAGTATGGTTAAAGAAGAAATCTATAATTTACAGAGGCTAAGAAGGATTTTCTGTTTCCTATAAAACCAGCTTCGGTCCTAAACATCCATCTTTTATTAAGTTGAAACTGCCCCCCTATGGTTCCATTCCATTTTTCTTTAACTTGTTTATCCATTCCATAACGAATAATCGACTCCCCATCAGCTGCGTCCAAACGCTCTATAATGGGTGTTAAAACCTCATCTGCAACTCTTTTTTGGGCAATGGTCGCATCATTTTCATACCAATCATAATAATTACTGACTACTTCATCTCTTTTATCCCAGGTTTCAGCGGGTAATGCATCAATTAATTTGATCTCGCCACTGGTCTCAGAATTCATTTCCATCCTCATTGCTCCTGCCCAAAATGCTATATTTCTATCGGGTCTCGTTTTAAACTTAAAGGTATGGCCAAGCCTAACACCTAGAACATTTACTCTAACTGGTTTATCGAGTAATTCTGGTTTGCTCCAAGTCCAGTTGGCATCTACTGAAAACCAAACAGGACCAATTCCTCCAGCACCCATAACACCAAATCCAGCCGTTGATAATTGTTGTTCTACAACTGAGTTTAAAGAGAAAGGAGTCGTTAAATTCACTTCGGTTCGTGATTGACCACCACCAATGATCCCATAAACATTAAGAAACGGAAATAGCCAAACATCAGGCCTTACATTGTAAGCATATGAGGAATTTGTATTTTCTCCAAATTCAATAAATTCAACGTCCGTTAGTGGAATATCCAAATTTTCAGTTTTTAAACCCAACTGTAAATTATCAAACACAAGGTTTTGGTCCATCCAGATATAATTTGCCATCAAACCTACAGGATAGGGTATATCAAATCCTTTTTCGTAAGCTTCTTGACCAAAAATTGGAAAAATATAGTTGTATTCAACTTGTTTTAAGCTATCAGTATATGCCTGATGCTTTGTTTTAATCATGGTACTAGAGTATTGACCTAGGATGGTAGGAACCGTAAAAGTTAGTATTACTAAATACACAAAAATTGCTTTTAATTTCATTTTCAAATTGTTTTAATTATTATTAATAACCGAAAATCCAATATGTATATTTCCAGTTTCTTTATCTACAATGAGTTCTCGATCTTTCACGGTTCCCAGACAACTGTTAACAGAACAAAAAAGTGAACCTCCTGCAAGTCTAACAGACTCTTTTTTTTCAATTTCGGTTATATCCCAAACATTCCCAACTATATTTACCTCGTCTACGTTAGAGATTGGAAGTATATTTTCAGAAACAATAGTTCGATGATCATTTTTTACAAGTTCCCAATATTCATCATAAGTAGGGAGTCTTTTTTTGGCCCAATTACAATAAGCTTTAGCATCGTTATAACTCACTTGTGTTACAGGTAAATCAATAGAGGAAACTGCATTAACTCCATTGGGTTTTTTCCAATTTGCATTTGTTCCTTTTCTAAAATTTGCTACATCTATTTGTACAATTGACCACCCATACCTCTCGGCATCTGTAATGTATTTAGTTTCATTTACAAATTCTTCAAACTGTGCATAGGAAACTGATGTTAAGTAAGTTTTATTATCCTTACATGAGAATAAGATAATTAAAAATAGAAAAATAAATTTTTTCATACTTGATAAGCTACCGAGATTTAATTAAAGTACTAAGATACTGTATTAAATTACTATTATTCAGGGTACGAAATTTTTGAAATCCCCAAAGTTCCGTTAAATTCAAATGGAGCTTCGTCAAAATAATCCATTGAGACTGGGGATCCAAGATCACTACCAAAGTCAAGACAGTCATTAGCTGTAAAGGTAAGAGGAGCAGTCATCGGAACCTGTCCGTTTGCAACTTCTTTACCATTTACTTTAAGAACTACATCCATAGAAGATGCTGGCTTTGGTGAAGTCAAACGAGAAACTACCTCTATATTTAAATCTCCGGAGGGTAATTTAGTTTTTGATTTTATTTGAGTTCTTTCAATTTCAAAAAGATTGTATTCATAACATAAATAACCATCTTTTACATAACAAGATAAACCGCCAGAAAAACTTCCAAGGGCATACAGCACGCCGTTTGCATTTTCTGGTACGTTAATTTCCATTTGCACATCGTTGTCAAACTTACCTAGTTTTGGAGCAGCAAATTCGGGCATGCGATTAATATTACCAGAAAAAGTCCATTCAGTATAGGGCGTTGCTGGAGCATCTTCAGGATGATAAGCTACAGACCACAAACCTCCTCCAATTGGTAAATTTTTATTTTTTGTAGACTCTACTAAAAACATACTTTTCATTTCAGCTAACTTTTCTGGGTATGCGTTTGATAAATCATTTGCCTGGCTCCAGTCTTCATTAATATTATACAATTCCCAAGTATCATTCTCCGGGTTCCAAGTTCCAATACCTTCAGGTATTCCTGGCCTCCAAGGGATACGAATTCCAAATGCAGAAGCAAACCAGCCATCATGGTACAAACCACGACTTCCCATAATATCAAAAAATTGTGTTTTGCGAGTCCCCTCAATCTTAGAGTCGTTAAAGGTATATTTCATACTCACTCCGTTTATTGGTTCTTGTGGAAATCCGTTAACGATGGAGGGTTCTTCAATGCTGACCACCTCATAAATTGTTGGTGCTATATCAATAACATGGTGAAATTGTGGTCGAGGAGTACGATCTTGTTTAATTTTATTTGGCCAAGAAACAGCCATAGGTTGACGTGTTCCTCCAAAATGAGCAGCTACTAACTTAGTAGACTTATAAGGAGTAGATCCAGCCCAAGCCCAACCAGAATGATACATATTATCTGTCTTAGGTGAACCAAGAACATCGAGACCACCAAGTTCCTTCAAGGCATCTAGATGTTGCTGAATGGTCGTGGGAATTCCATTTTGCGCTAGCAACTCACTAATGGTACCGTTTTGGCCTTCAGCGGAGGAACCATTATCTCCCCAAATGTAAAAAATAAGCGTATTATCCAACTTACCTTGCTTTTCAATTTCATCAATAATTAACCCTACGTTGTGATCAGTATGTTCTGCAAAACCAGCATAAACTTCCATTAATCTACTTTGAAAGGCACGTTCAGATTCTGGGATGTCTTCCCATGCAGTCATTGTTTGGTCTCGAGGAGTTAGTTCAGCGTCTTTTGGAATCCAACCTAATTTTTTCTGTCTTTTAAAGGCTCTTTTTCGATACTCATCCCAACCATCATCAAACTTACCTTTGTATTTATCTGCCCATTCTTTGGCTACTTGATGAGGGCCATGAACCGCACCAGGAGCCCAATACATTAGAAAAGGTTTATCTGGGGAAAAAGATTGCTGTTCTTTTAACCAATGTATCGCATCTTCTGCAATATCCTCTGTAAGATGATAATAATCATTGCCTTGAGTGGTATGAGGATGTTCTACAACCGTGGTGTTTCTGACCATTTGTGGTTCATACTGTGAGGCTTCACCTGCAAGAAATCCATAAAAATATTCAAACCCATATCCAGTCGGCCAATAATCAAATGGCCCTTTACTGGTAGTTTGTTCAGCCGGGGTATTGTGCCATTTTCCAAACGCGCTAGTATTATATCCATAAGCTTTTAAAACTTCAGCTATGGTCGCAGAGGATTTTGGAATAGTACCGCTAAAACCGTCCCAATCATTGGCAAGTTCACAAATTTGTCCATTCCCAACCACCGTATGATTCCTTCCTGTTAGTATTGAAGCTCTTGTTGGCGAACACATGGCTGTAGAATGAAATCGATTGTATGAAACTCCCATGTCAGCAACCCTACTTAAAGTTGGTGTATTAATTTCTCCTCCATAAGTCGATGGAGTCGCAGGTCCTGCATCATCAATAAGAACAATAAGAATGTTTGGGGCTTCTTCAGCCAGTCGTCTTTCAGTAACTCTCTTTTTATGTGTTGAGGTCTGAATGGTTAAGCCAGCTTGACTAGCTGAAGGAGTTGGTGCAAAAGGCAAAACTTCCTGTGCATTTGTAAAACAATATAACATTGAAAATAAACTGAGTGCAAGACTTTTCTTGCTGATTAATTTTAGAGTCATTATAAATTAATTTTTAGATGAAGAACACCTGTTTTTATTAGAACTTGAATCAAAAATAAATATTATTTGTTTTCAAAAAGTATGTCAATTTAAAATTTCGTTAAATAGTTTTTTTCATCAGTTAAATGGTTAATTTCTTGAGATATTCCATAACTATATATTATCAATGAACGATTTAAGACTTAATCAAATTGTACAATAACAATTTTAGTGTCATTTAAAATAAAGTAATAATTTTTATTAAAATTAAATCAATTTTTGTCCCAAAAAAAAAATTTTTTAATTTAATTTATTAAATATGGGAATTTTTCATTAAATTTAAGTTACTAAAATAATCAAAACAATACAAAATGGAACATTTAATCCCAAACAACAAACACAACAAACCTGAAAATCATGCTCATGAAACTCATATGGGCAAGGACCTCGAAAATGCTATGAGAATGATTATGAATGGTGGAGTAAACGAAGAAAATTTAGAAGAAACAATGGAACATATAGGCATCAATCTTGATGATTATAGAGATGAAACTGGGAAGGTTATCTGTCCTGTTTCTGTAGAGGAGCGCAACAAGCTTAAAATAAAACTAGCAGCTCTAAAAAACGATCCAAACACCCATCACTAGAAGTAAAAGATCAGCCCATTAAAATTCAAAATTTAATGATTGTCCATGAAAAAAATAAAAGATTCGTCCATTAGAGCGGATGACTTTATGACGAGCTCTATTGTCATAACCCGTCCTATATACTCTTACGTGCTCATAATGTTTATTATTGCTACTTTAATTGCATTGGTATGGGGTATATTTGGCTCTATTCCTCAAAGAATTGAAGGTATGGGTGAAATAGGGACGTTATCTGGATTGGAAAGAGTTCTTCCTTCCTTCGGGGGCCAAATAAAAAGTGTCAATTTTAAAAATGGTGATACTGTTCAAACTGGCGATGTTTTATTTGTCCTAGAAAAAACAGAAATTGATCAAGGGATTGAAAACTTGAAGCTTTCAATTAAGCAATTAGAACAACAGAAGGCTTTGATATCTAGTAGAATTTACAAAAGTGCTGCCCTCAAAAAAGAAGCAAACACCCTAGCTAAGTCAAGGTTAAACAAAAGCATTGAACAGTTGGATAAAGACATCGCCTTTTACGAGAAGAAAGAAGCTGATGATAAACAATTATATCAAAAAGGACTAATTACCCGTGAACAGTATTTTTCGTCCAAAACAGATTTGGTTGAATTGAAAAATAAAAAGATCAGTGCAAAAGAACAATTAAGTTTAATTTCACTCAATAAAGAAGAAGTAGAATTTAATAATATTTTCGACGAAAATGACATTTCAAATCAAATTGAAGTACTAAAATCTTCATTAGTTGAATTAGAAAAAAACTATAAACTTCAAACAGAAATTATAGCTAATTCAAATGGCGTAATTGGAGAAATAAGTGGAAGAATTGGAGATGTGATTACTCCAGGATATAAGTTAGCCATCATTTATTACCAAGGTAAAGATCTAAAAAATTACGTATTAAATCTATACGTTCCTTATAATGCAAATGAACCTATTAAAAAAGGTATGAGTGTAGATATTCAACCTTTTAATGTAGATCATAATAAATATGGATGGCTTCAAGGAAAGGTGAACTATGTTAGTTCCATTCCTGCAGATGATTATGCTATGCTTGAAACCTTGGGAAACAAAAACGTAATTGAGTTAATTGACTTTCGTGGTTCAACCTACAAGGTTGTTGTAATATTAGAAACAGATCCAAACACCTTCAGTGGTTTTAAATGGTCAAATAACAAAGGGCCTCAAATTAAATTAACGACAGGCCAATTAAGTATTGGTTATGTTAATGTAAAAGTCAAGGCTCCTATCGATTTCGTTTTACCGATTTTTAATGATTATTTTAATTAAAACTAATCTAATAATTTAGTTTTTACCGTTCAAAACATGAAGAGAACACCCGTTTTTTTAGAATCTAGTAAAGGAGAATCTGGTGCAATTTGCTTGGCTATGGTTTTGGGTCATTTTGGTTCTTTTCCTAGTTTGAATGTTATTAAAAGCGCTTGTAGTTCTAATGGTAATGAAATATTATCTGAAAATTTACATCAAACCGCTATTGCTTTTGGTTTCACTGTAAAAGAAAATTCAAATTCTTTTGAAGAAATTTCTGTAGATTCACCAGTTATTGTAAAATTAAAGGGTAATAAATATGTCTTAATTACTGAGGAACACAAAAACTTTTTCATCGTTCACAATCCTGAAAAAGGGCTTGAAAAAGTTAAAAAAAATCAATTAAAATCTTCTTTTGATTACTGGTCACTCCAAGCATCTCCGAGCGATGAATTTAAAATTATAAAGCAAAGCAATACTTTTAAAAATGAACTGACCAATCGAATTAAACCAAATATTAAAGGGATACTTTTTGTTTTAATCAGTGGATTGATTTTGTTGACTCCTGCAATACTAATTCCCTCATTTAATAAATTATTTTTTGATGATATTATAATTCTAAATCAAAAACAGTGGTTTTACCCAATGTTAAGTATTTTAGGGATATTTGTCATTTTTGGATGTCTGCTAGTTTATTTGCAACAGTGGATTTTACTTAAAGTGGAGCTTAAATCGAGTTTAATTGAATCAACAAAATTTGTAATACATGTCTTTAAATTACCCTATGATTATTTTTTCAATCATTCAAATGCTGAAACTATAAAAAGAATAGCACTTAATAATTCTGTTGCAACACTTTTAACCAGGCAACTAACAACCACTGTTTTAAATTTTATAACTATTATTTTTTATGGAATTGTCATGCTAAAATATAATTGGTTACTCTCAATAGTAGGGGTAGTCATAATGCTTTTTAATCTTTTTGCCCTTCGTTATTTTTCTCACAAAAGAACGGCGCTGAACCAATCCTTATTTAAAAAAAAACAATTAACATTTAACGTTGCAACAAATGGAATAAAGCAGATAGAAACTCTTAAGGCATCGGGTGCTGAAAACGATTTTTTTGCGTTGTGGTCAAGCCATTTGATTGGTGCAATTAATGATGATCAAAAACTAGGTGTATCGAATCGGATTCTTGCTGTTTTGCCAGAATTTATTTCTCAAATAAATAATGTTGTGATCCTTTTTTTAGGGGGATTGCTTATCATGAGCGGTGAAATTACTGTTGGTGTATTTCTTGCATTACAAAGCTTTATTTCCAATTTTTCATCCCCAGTAAAAAATATAGTTAATTTTACAGGACAAATCCAACTCAATAAATCAAATATTAATAACTTATTAGATACTACTCAAGAACCTATTGACGTTTTTTGTGATGATAATCTTAAAGAATCAATCGATAACATATCAACAGAAAACTCAAAACTTTCCGGAAAATTAGAAGTAAAAAATATTAGTTTTGGTTACAGTCAATTTAGCCCTCCTCTAATTAAAAATTTTTCTTTAACTGCATATCCAGGTAAACGAATAGCTTTAATTGGAGCTTCAGGTTCTGGAAAATCTACATTGCTAAAAGTTTTATCTGGACTCTACTCTCCTTTATCAGGAGAAATTAATTTTGATGACAAACCAATTCATACGTTAAATAAGGACGTATTTCGAAACTCCGTATCTATCGTAGAACAAGACTCCTTCTTTTTTACCGGAACTGTTTCGGATAATATTACCATGTGGAATAGATCTATTGATAGTTCAAAAATAATTCAAGCTGCAAAAGATGCAAAAATACACTCTATTGTTTCTCAAAGAGATGGCGGATATGATTCAAAAATGGCTCCAGGTGGTAAAAACTTTAGTGGTGGACAAAAACAACGTCTAGATATTGCAAGATCTCTAGTTACAGAACCTTCAATTTTGTTTTTAGATGAAGCGACCTCAGCACTGGACATGGAGACGGAAAAGTTTGTAATGAATAACTTTCTAAAAAGAAGTTGTACAACAATTACCATAGCTCATCGTCTTAGCACCATAAAAGATTTTGATGAGATTATAGTATTAGAGAAAGGGGCTGTAGTTCAACGAGGAGATCACAGTCATTTGATTGAAGATAAAAATGGATTGTATTATAATTTATTAAAAAACTCATAATGCCTGGTTAGATGAAAAATAAAAAATTATCGGATACAGAAACCCTAACTAGCAAAGCCTCAAAAAGTGTTACTTCTAATTATTTTTTCAGGAAGCGCTCAAGAGATAGAGCATTTGAAAATCTAATTGATGTTGTTCCTTCTAATAAAAATACCATTCAAAAATTTGAATTCGATCCCAATGATTCTGATGAATCTTTATTGTTGAAAACATGTAATCTAATCGGGAAGATTGAAAAAATAAAATTCATTCAAGGATTTAAGAACTCTTCACAAGCATGGAGTCCATTAAAAAAAATATTGAGGGCCTCTAATATAAGGTCTAGAAAAATATATTTGAATATTAATTGGTGGAAATCTGATCACGGCCACTTACTCGCTTTTCTAAAAGACGAGAAAACTCCTGTAGCGCTAATCCGAAAAAATAAAAAATACATTCTTATAAATATTAGAACTGGAACAGAAGTTTCAGTGAACAAAGAAATATCAGAAAATATTAGTAATGAAGCTCATTCTTTTTTCTCTCCGTTACCTGATGGAAAGATAAGCCAATTAGCATTGCTGAAATTTATTTTGGCGTTTACAAAAAAAGATGTTCTTTTCTTTTTTATACTAGGTGTATTTGGAGCCGTTTTATCGCTTTTTATACCTATAATGTCTGGTTACATATTTAGTGTAATTGTACCTGGAGGACTTAGGGGAAGTCTTTTTGAGATAATTGGAATTTTATTGACCATAGTAACTCTTTTAGGAATCACAAACATTGCTAGAGCTCTTGCAGTGTTAAGGTTTGAAGGCAAATCAAGTTACAAACTTCAATCTGCTGTTTGGGATCGAATTTTGTCTCTTAAAGTTCCTTTTTTTAATAAGTATGATCCCGGAAATTTAGCGCAAAGAAGTTTGAGTATCGAAAAGATCAGACAAATTTTATCTGCAAATGTAATGACTGCAATTGTTTCAGCGATATTTTCTATTTTTTATTTAGGATTAATGCTTTACTACGATTTAAAACTGACCTTACTTGCACTTTGTTTAGGTTTGATTGTTGCAGGATTTACACTAACTATTAGTAGGTTAGCATATAAGCATGTAGCCGGTTATATGCGAATGCAGGCTATAATTTCGGGAGTAATGATGATGATGATGAGTGGAATTTCAAAAATAAGAATGACCGCTTCCGAAGATAAAGTATTTAATATTTGGGCTGACAAATTTTCAAAGCAAAAAAAACATTATGCAGACAAACAAAAATTAATAATTATTGCCTCAGTTTTCACCTATGGTTTCCCAATATTAGCAACTCTTTTAATTTACATTAGAATTCATGCCCTTTTAACACTTCCTAATTCCATTTTTAATATTGGTGATTTTATTGCATTCAATTCTGCTTATTTGAGTTTTCAAGGAGCATTAATTAGCGCATTTATGGTTACGGTTCCAATAATGAGCATTAAACCTGCTCTAGAGTTGCTTAGACCTATACTAGAGGCCGACACAGAGGATTATACCAACAAAAAAGATATTGGTGTTTTAACCGGTGCTATTGAAATATCTGACCTGAGTTTTAAATATAGCGATAGCGATAAAATCATTCTAAAAAATATAAATCTCAAAATAAATGAAGGAGAATTTATTGCGATTGTTGGAGAATCAGGTTCTGGAAAATCTACCTTATTAAGAATTTTGCTTGGTTTCGAAGAATATCAAAAAGGAACGGTTTCATATAATGGAACTGATATGAAAGATATAGATATACGATCCGTCAGAGATCAAACTGGTGTTGTTTTACAAGACGGAAAAATAATGGAAGGAACTGTTTTATATAATATTGTTGGAACATCAGATTACACCGTTGAAGAAGCTTGGGCGGCAGCTAAGATGGCTGGTTGTGATAAAGATATAGAAGGATTAGAACAACAAATGAACACCGTACTTCCTGCTGGCGGCGGAGTTTTATCTGGTGGTCAACAACAACGAATTGTGATTGCTCGTGCAATAATTAGAGACCCAAAACTAATTATATTTGATGAAGCTACAAGCGCACTAGATAATGATACACAAAAAACAGTTACCGAAAATTTAGACAAATTAAAGATTACAAAAATTGTTATTGCGCACCGACTAAGCACCATTAAAAATGCAGATACTATTGTCGTTCTTGAAAATGGTGAAATTACAGAAAAAGGCAGTTATGATAGCTTAGTGAAAAACAAATCGTTTTTCTATAATTTAGTAAAGAATCAAATGAATTAAACACGAACCAATGAAACGTAATTTTATTTTTTTTATTTTACTAGTCTTAATAACATTCCATTTTGAACTAAGAGCACAAGACAACTTAATATCTTTTCAAAAGATATTAAGTGAGGGTTTTGAGAATAACTTTGATATAAAATTAAAACAATTATCCCTAACAAAATCGGATTACACACTTCTTAAAGCTAGTGGTTTTTTAAATCCCTTTATTGATTCAGAAGTAGTTTATGGAGAGGGTACAAATCCATCGTTTGAAAATGACGGAACCATTTATGCGAAGTCAAACTTCGTAATTCCAACTAAATTTGGTGTCAACTTTTACACTGGGTTTAAATTAGAGAGGACTACTGAAATAGATGACGGTACAAATACTTTATTCAATGGATCTGGAGCCTATGCAGGAATTATTATTCCCTTACTAAAAGATTTAGGCAAATACAACTCTGAAAATTCTTTTATTGAGGTTTCAAAAGTGAATCAAAAAGCTTTAGAAGAACAATTTTCAAACGAAATACTAATTTATTTATACGAATTATTAAACAACTATCTTACTTTGAAGGAAGTGGTTGAAGAGTACAAAATTGATAAAGATATCCTTGCTGAATCAAAAAAATACAAAGATGACATCGACTTATTGGCTGATAATGACAGAATTCCTTTGGTTGAAAAAAATAGAGCAAGCTCTTTTTACAACACTAAAATATTAGCTGTTAATCTTTCGAACATAACTGTTTTAGAAGTTTATTATGACACCAAGTTTATTTTAGGGTTGAATGATAATAAAACTAATGATTCAGTTCCTGTATTAATAGATGAAGTGGCCGATCCAGATAAAGAAAAATTATTAACGTATATTGATAGAAAAAAAAACTCGCTAGATTCAATTGTCAGAAGTACACCGCAATATAAAAACATATCTTTAGGTGTCGATCAAAATGAAATACTATTAAAAAATGCAAAAAATCAAAGAAAAAATATCCTGAATCTAGATGTTAGAGTTTCTCAATTTGGAAGTTATGAAAATGGAGCTTATAATTTAAACTCTACTTTTAATTCTATACCTGGAAATAGTGTTTTAGTTTCCCTAAAACATAACATCCCTATTAAAAATGAAAAACAAAAAGGAGTCTATTTAGAGCAATTAGTTGAGTATGATTTATCTAAAACATATTTAGAAAAATATCTTTACGAAACATCAACAAATGTTAGATTATCCCTGGCGCTTTTAAACGAAAAAATCAAACTATACTTTAAAACAAAGGAACTTGTTGAATTAATGAAACAGACCTCTCAAGACGAAATAAATAAATTTAAATTAGGTAATTCAACACAAATAGATATCACAAACAGTCTTAATAGTTATTTCTTATCAAGGAAGAAATTAAATGTCTATAAATATGATATTTGGAGAACTTATGTTAGTATTAAATTTCAGTTGGGAGAATTGCCTAAAAATCAAAATGAATTAAATGAATTTTTATTTTCTGATTTTCTTTTAGTAATATAAATTAAAAAAAAAATCTTATTGATGGAATTAATCAGTAAAATTTCCAATCATTTTAAAAAAAAAACTAAACTTGCTGTCGTATCTGGTTCAGAAGAAATTACCTTCAAAGAACTTGATATTAAAGTAAATTTATTAGCAAATAATCTTCAAGAAAAAGGAATCAGAAAAGGAAAATTTGTTTCTATTTTCCTAAGTCCGAGCATAGAGTTTGTAATAAGTATTTTAGCTGTTTTAAAAACCGGGGCTGCTTATGTGCCAATTTCTATAAAGACCCCTCTTGAAAGGATAAAAAATATTATAAAATCATCTGATAGTAATTTAATTATTTTTAATGGAGAACAACAGGTGTTTTTAAAAAAAGTAGACTGTGATGTTTTAAATTTTGAAACGTTAGATTTTAGTAAACAATATAAAGACATTACGGTTCAGATTCATGAGAACGATTTAGCTTATATCCTTTTCACGTCAGGTTCTACTGGGCAACCCAAAGGGGTTAAAATAAGTCATAAAAATCTATCTTATTATAGTTCTTGGACTAAGGATTTTTTTAAAACTAGTATAAATAACAAACTACCACTAACTTCTGACATTAACTTTGCAGCAGCAGTATCACAATTATTTATGTCATTATCCTCTGGAGAGACATTGCACATAGTTGAAAATTGTTTAAACAATCCTGAGGAATTATTTTTGTGGTATTCAAAAAACTCTGAATTTGGTTTTTATTGCGTTCCATCTGTGTGGTCTTTAGCAATTGATTGGTTTAAAAAAAACAAAACAACAACAAATCCACCAAAAGCTTTATTTCTGTCTGGCGAGAATATTTCTCAAAACCTCATCAAAGAAACTCAAAAAACATTTCCAAAACTGCCTATTTGGAATTTATATGGACCAACAGAAGCAGTAGCAAATTTAAGCTACAAAAGGATTCTATCTGAAAAAGAAATATCTATTGGGGTTCCTTTACCAAAGACTAAATTTTATGTCGTAGGAAAAAATAAAAAAGAGGTCATATCTGGTCAGCGCGGATTACTATATGCTTCTGGCCCAGGAATTTCAAGTGGATATCTTAACGATAAAAAATTAACAGAAAAAAACTTCTTTAAATTCGAGTCCCAAAAAGACGGCATTGTAAAGGTTTATAATACTGGAGATATCGTTTGCAAAATCAAGAAAAACGAATACTTATTTTTAGGAAGAGAAGACCAACAAATAAAAATTAATGGTCAAAGAATTGAAATCGGTGAGATTGAAAATACTTTATCAAACTATTCTTTAATATCAAGATGCATTGTTATTAATTCCAACAAAAGTATTATTGCATATATTAAACCTGAATCCTCAACAGATATTGAAATTGAACCTTTAAGAAGTTTTTTACTTCAATTTTTACCGAGTGTAGCGATTCCTGAAAAATGGGTTTTTGTTGATGAGTTTCCGATTTTAGCCAATGGCAAAATTAACAGAAAAAAACTCCCAGAAATTCAATTTTCGAGGCCAAAATTAAAAACAAAATATATCAAAGCTTCAAATACTGAAGAAGAAAAAATGCTTGGATTGTTTGAAAACATATTAAACACTAAGAAACCTGGAATGCAAGATAGTTTCTTTGATTTAGGAGGAAATTCTTTAAATGCAATTTCATTACAAATAGCTATAGAAGAAGTTTTTTCTCAAAAACTAAATTTTCAAATAATATTTAACAATTCTACACCAGAAAAATTATTAAAATCATTTTCAAAAAATCAAACAACTAAAGTCAGTCTCCCTTTTTCAAAAAAAGGAACACAAGGTAAAACATCATTAAGCGTTCAACAAAAAGCCCTGTTTTTCTACCAACAAGCAAATCCAAATAACACTTCCTACAATATTGCCTATTCCATAAAATTAAACGGTTCAATAACTATTGATTGTTTAACAAAGTCAATTCAAAAAATAATCTTCTCAAACGAACTTCTTTCATCTAAAATTATAATTGACAATGAACAGCTTTTTTTTAAATATGAAAAAAAAAACATAGAGTTAGCAATAGAAACATTAGAACTAATAACCAATTCAGAGAAAGACAGCTTTATAAATAATAGTATTTCTAACCTTGCCTCAATACCGTTTAACCTAAATACTCATTTGTTTAAGTTTAAATTGTTCAAAGTATCTTCTAAAATATATGTTTTAGGGTTTGTGGTGAATCATCTTATTTTTGATGGAGAATCACTTCCAAATTTTATACGCCAGTTAATTTATTTTTATGACGACAATAAAAGTACTAAAACTTTAACAATCCCCTCTTTTAAAGAAATTACTTCGTTAAGAAATCAGTACGAAAAAACAGAAAAATATAAAGAAAGTTTAGGTTTCTGGAAGCGTTACCTAAAAGATGTAAAAGAAATAATTGGTTTCCCAAAATTATATTTAAATAAAAAAAATACCGCTTTTGAATCTGGAACTATTACAACAAATATTGATGCTGATTTGAGAAAAAAACTAAAGCGTGTATCTCTCAAAGAAAATATAACTCTGAACGTGCTTTTATTGAGCGCTTTTATAACAACACTAAACAAAATTAGCAAAAAAGAAGAGTATCTTATTGCAGTTCCTTTTTCAAATAGATTGTCTAAAGCAGAACAAGAATGCATAGGCTATTTATCCAATACACTTTTTATTAGATCCACAGTAAATTCTACGAAAACATTTTCCTCGTTAGCAAAGCAACTAAAATCTGATATTATACAAATACTAGATCATCAACAAATACCCTTTGATGAACTCATTAAAATCCTCAGGAAAAATGGGGTTAATCTGACGATGCATGCTTTCAAACTACTTTTTACTTATCATCAAAAAGATAAATACTCTTTAAAATCTAGCAAATTAGATATTGACGCCAAAGAAGTTAAAAATAAAAAATCGAAGTGCGAATTACAATTTGAATGTTTCGATGATTCAGATATGATTGAACTAAAGATCACTTATGATAAAAAAACAATAGATGAACCTATTGTACTCCAGTTTGTAAGAATATTAAAACAAATTTTAATAAATATTGTAGAAGATTTTAATTCAGAGTTAAGTGTTATCCCAAAAATTTGGAAATCAGAAAAAGATGCTATTTTAGAAAGTAGTATCGGTCGAAACGTAGATTTTAAAAGAGAATTAACCTTGTTTAATTTATTCAAAAAAGCTTGGGAAAAGTATCCTAATTTAACAGCTATCAACTTCTACAATACTGATTTAAGTTATGACCAATTGATGAAAAAAACATCACTAATAGTTACTTATCTTGAAAAAATAAAATTTAATAAAAATCATCCTGTTGCTATTTATATGGACCATTGTCCTGAAATGATAATTGCAAAGTTAGCTTTAGCTGCTATTGCCGTTCCTTATATTCCTTTAGACCCTATTTATCCTAAAAAACGAAATTTACGCATAATTCAAGATGCTAATATTAATTACGTGCTAACAACTTCTAATGAAGCTACTAAATTCCTGGAAGAAAACAATCAAATTGTATTTATTGATAAGGTGATAACAAACAATGAAAAGGTTAAAAACATAATCCCTAAAGTAACAAAAAAAGATTTGTTATATTTGATATATACATCAGGATCTACTGGAAAACCAAAAGGTGTTATGGTTCCCAATAAAGGTGTAGCTAACTATTTGTTGTGGATGAAAGACTTCTTTGAAGTTGATACCAATACAAAGATATTAGCAAAAACCTCTATAAGTTTTGATATTTCAGTTTGGGAATTATTTCTACCGCTGATATCGGGTGGAACTTTAGTTCTAAAAAAAAGAATAGACCTTGAGTCTCCGGAACAAATAGCTTCTGCAATCGAAGACCATAAAATAACAATTATACAATTTGTTCCCTCAGGTTTGAGATTATTTAACAATGCCAGTAATTTAGAACGATTAACTTCGTTGGAAAATATTTTTTGCGGAGGAGAAAAAATGCCGACCGCTTTACAAAATGAAGTTTTACAAAATTATAATGGAAAATTACACAATCTATATGGTCCAACAGAGGCAAGTATTTTCATGGCTCACCATACATGTACAGAAAATTTTAACCATTATAATGTTCCGATCGGAAAACCAATATATAATAGCAGTATGTATATTTTAGACGATCATAAAAATCTAGTTCCCCGAGGAATTCCAGGGCATATATATATAGGCGGAAAAATTTTAGCCAATGGTTATTGGAAAAATAAACTTCAAACAAAAAAAGCCTTCGTCACCTATTTGAATGATAATACTCCTGAAATTTTATATAACACAGGAGACATTGGCAGATTGTTACCCGAGGGAAGTTTTGAATTTCAAGGTAGAAATGATAATCAAATAAAAATTAGAGGATATCGAGTCGAATTGGGTGAAATAGAAGCTGCAATTTACTTATATCCAGGAATATTAGAAGTCGTTGCTTACAAGAATATAATTAATGTAGATGATGAAAGATTAAATGCACTGATTGTTGCTAATAGCTTAATCAATTTGGAAGATCTTAAAAAAAGGCTAAGTTCCGATTTACCTAAATATATGATTCCATCATCTATCATTCAAGTATCTGAAGTTCCGAAGCTTCCTAACGGAAAAATAGATTTGAATGCTCTACAAGAAGTTAACCAAAAAAATACGAAGCCTCTCACAAAAGCCGAAAAACTGATAGAGAGTAACGTAGAATCCTCTATTTTTAAAATCTGGACGGAAGTAATTGGACATGAGAATTTTTCTTTAACGGATAATTTTTTTGATGCAGGCGGTCATTCTGTTTTATTTTTAAAAGTAAAAGAACGTTTAGAGAAAAAATTTGGTGTGAATTTTTCAATTGTTGAATTATATCAACATCCAAACATCAAATCAATTGCAGACGAATATCGGAAAAGATATGCCAATGTAATTTCTGATAAAGCAAAAGAAATTAGAGATAGAACCAAATTAAAAAAGCAATCTTTTGGAAGATCAAGAAGAAAATAAAAACAAAATAGCAATAGTAGGATTAGACTGTCGTTTACCAGGAGCAAATAACACCCAAGAATTCTGGGAAAATTTAGTGAAAGAAAAAGAATCTTTAATCGAATTTACGGAAGAGGAGTTAAAAAATGCAGGAGTATCTTCAAAAACATATAACAACCCTAATTATGTAAGAAGAAGAGGTGTAGTACGAGATGCAGAGATGTTTGATGCAGAGTTTTTTAATTTCACCCCAAGAGAAGCAGAATTACTAGACCCGCAACATCGGCTTTTTTTAGAATGTGCTTGGCATGCACTTGAAGATAGTGGTGTAGATCCTTTTAGTACTGATAAAAAAATTGCAGTTTTCGGAGGCACAGGATCGCCATATCACCTTCTTGAGACTATTGAAAACGAATCTGTTTTAAAATATGCAAATGGTACATCTATTATTACCAGCAATGATAAAGACTATGTAACCACTCGTGTGTCTTACAAGTTAAACCTAAAAGGCCCAAGTGTTAATGTACAAAGTGCATGTTCTACCTCTATGGTTTCCGTTGTGATGGGAGTAGATAGTTTGTTAAGTTACCAATCAGATTTAGTATTAGCTGGTGGGGCTACTGTAGAGCTTCCAGTTACAAAAGGGTATATTTATCAAGAAGGAAGTTTAGAATCTCCAGATGGAAAATGTAGAACATTTGATAAAGATGCACAAGGCACTGTATTTAGTCGAGGTGGTGGTGTGATAGCGTTAAAGAGATTGGAAGATGCAATAGAAGATAAGGACCATATTTATGCTGTTATTTTAGGAGGAGCAATCAACAACGATGGAAACAGGAAGGCTGGATATACTGCTCCAAGTATACAGGGACAAGTAGAAGTAATAACAGAAGCTATAGAGTTTTCAGGGATAAATCCAAGATCTATTTCAATGGTAGAAGCTCATGGAACAGCGACACCAGTTGGAGACCCTATAGAAGTTTCTTCCCTAACGGAAGCATTTTCACAATACACAGAAGATAAACAGTATTGCGCATTAGGCTCTGTTAAAACAAACATAGGTCATACGGATGTGGCTTCTGGAGTGGCTAGTTTAATCAAGACTTCCATGAGTTTAAAATATGGAAAGATTCCTGCTTCATTGAATTACAACGAATCCAATCCAGCAATCAACTTTGAGGAAAGCCCCTTCTTTGTGAATACCAAAACAAGAGATTGGGAAAGAAATGGAACACCAAGAAGAGCTTTGATCAATTCGTTTGGAGTAGGAGGAACCAATGCCTGTGTGATTCTAGAAGAACCACCACAACCTCAAAAAACGGAAGAAAGAGATCAGTACGATGCGATGTTCTTATCCGCTCACAATAAGAACTCTTTTGAAACCTACTGCAAGGATTTGAAAAACTTCATCGAAACTCAGCCTGACATCAACTTAAATCAGTTGGCACATACGTCAAGAGTGGCAAGAAAAGCGATGAAATACAAGGGAGTTTTCCCATTTATGAATCGCGAAGATTTGTTGAAGAGTTTGGAAAAATCCTCTCCAGTAAAACAGATTACAACAGATAATAAAGAATTGGTATTCATGTTCCCAGGACAAGGAAATCAGTTCATTAATATGGGAAGAGAATTGTATCAAACCGTTCCAGACTTTAAGGAATGTGTAGATCACTGTTCTACCATTTTGAAATCCATCATCAATATTGATATTCGATCGATTATTTTTCCTTCTGAAGAGGACATGGAAAAGTCCAAGAAGCAGATCGACGATACATATATCACCCAGCCAGCGATTTTTATGATCAGCTATGCGATGGCAACTACATTGCAGAACTATGGAATCAAACCAGATAAATTAATTGGACATAGTGTTGGTGAGTATGTTGCCGCTGCGGTTTCTGGCATTATGTCTTTGGAAGACGCACTTAAAGCTGTGGCGGTACGAGGAAAACTTGTATTCGATTTGCCGCAAGGATCTATGTTAGCTGTATTAATGAGCGAAGAAGACCTATTAAAGATCCTTCCAAAGGAACTGTGTGTGGCTGTAATTAATAGTCCTGAATTGGTTGTGGTTTCTGGTGAAACAGAGCATATCGATGCTTTTGCTAAGAAATTAAAAGAGGATAGCGTTTTCAATAAAAAATTACCAACCTCTCATGCATTCCACTCTTCCATGATGGAGCCATGTTTGGATGAGTTTAGTGAGTTCTTTAAGTCTGTTACTCTAAATACACCAAAGATTCCTGTAATTAGTACAGTAACAGGTCAATTAATGACTAATGAGCAAGCACAAGACAGGCAATATTGGATCAATCATGTAGTGGATCCTGTTCGTTTTGGAGCTGCAGCCGATCAAGTATTGGTCTATGATTCCGCAGTCTTTTTTGAGTGCGGACCTGGACAATCTCTAGAATCAGCGATCAAGAGACGATTGAATAAAGATATAAAGCACGCCGTGATTTCTACCTTGAATGACAAAACTGACGCTGTGATCTCCATGGATAATGCGCTAGGGAAATTATGGATGGAAAATATTACTGTAGATTTTGAAACACGATTCAATTCTTCAGAGTTTGAGAAGATGTCATTCCCATTATTGCCATTCAATCGCAGATCTTATTTGGTAGATTTCTCTTCGAAAAAATCATCATCTGCGACTCCAGGAGAAAACTTGAAAACACCGATTGTTGAAGATTGGTATTACACACCTACTTGGAAAAAAACTAGTGCTATTGACTATCGTCCAAAAATTAAAAGAGAGCAAATAGCCACTTCAGAAAAGTGGGTGATCTTCGCCGAAGGCGATTTGTCAAAAGCGATTATACAAAACCTGAGAGAGCAGAATAAAGAATATTTCACAGTTCATAAAGGAAACAGCTATAGCGAAGATGGAAATTCGTTCACCATAGATGCTTCCAGCAAAGATGATTATTCAAAAGTTTTTAAATTCTTAAAAGAGGACGATACCTTGTTAAAAATTGTGTATTCTTGGTCTTATAAATATAATAAAGCTAAGAACAGACTTACCTTGGAGAATGCAGAAGAGAATTTGAATAACAACTTCTACAATATTCTCTATTTACAAAAAGGAATTCTTTCGAATAATATTACGGACAATGTTCGATTGGTAACGCTTATCAACGATGGATTTGATGTGGTAGGAACAGGTTACTCTAATCCAGAGAAAACATTAGCAATAGGACCTACAAAAGTGTTCTACAAAGAGCATATAGGAATTTCTACACAATTGATCAATATTACCCTAGCCAAACCAAACTTAACCAATAAATTGGCAGCTCAGATTATCAAAGAAGTCAATGCAGAAACCGATGAGAATATTATTTCATACTCAGGTACAAACAGATGGACTCAGACTTTCGAGCAGATTCATATTCCAAACAACCCTTCTAAATTGATCAAAGACAATGGAGTCTATATCATTACTGGAGGTTCAGGAGGTATCGGAAGAGTACTTTCAGAATTGATTGCTAAAAGAGTAAAAGGAGCAACCATAGTTTGGACGGGAAGAAGAGCTTTCCCGGAAAGAGAAGAATGGGAGAACCTTTTGGTGAATAAAGAAACAGATGCAACTCTAAAAGATAAGATTAAAACCATTCAGAAGGTAGAAGAGTTAGGTTCTAAAGTAGCTTATTACAGCGCAGGAGTTTTAGATTTCGACAAGATGAAAGAAACCTTCGATACTGTAGAAGAAAAGTACGGCTCTATTGATGGAGTGGTACATTCGGCAGGAGTTTCAGGAGGAGGAGGAGTTGCATCTATCGAAAATGATAACATTGCACCAGTAATCAATCCAAAAGTGCAAGGGACACTCATCATTAAAGAGTTATTGAAAGACAGAAAGGTAGATTTTATTCACCTGTATTCTTCTATTACTGCCATTTTAGGTGAAGTAGGTAGAGTTGATTATATTGCAGCAAATTCATTTTTAGATGCTTGTGCAAATGCTCAGGGATGGATGCATGATACCGCCGTGACTGTTTCTATTAACTGGGGTCAGTGGGGAATGATTGGAATGGCTGCAGACTGGAGATTAGATACCCAAAGAAAGAAGAACAGCAAACCAAAACTTAAAACCATTGGTCATTATCCTGAGAATAGGCCAATCGAATTGTTATTCTCTCATAAGGATGAAAACACCTCATGTTACAAGGTGCACATCGATGCTGAAAAACAATGGATTTTTAGTGAGCACTTGCTAACAGGTATCCCAACAATGGTGGGAACGTCCTATCTAGATACATTAACAAAATGGAAAGACAAAGAAGGAATCTCTGGAATATTATCATTGAAGGATACTATCTTCTTATCTCCTTTAATGATCTTAAAAGGGATGCCAAAAGATTTGTATCTGTTCTGTGTTAAAAAATTAGATGGCACTTACAAATTCTTGTTCAAGAGTATTATGACTGGAAGCGAGGCAACGGCAAAAGAAGGTTGGCAAGATCATTTTAGTGGCGAACTTTCGTTCAAAGAAGGCCAGAAAACTAATAAGGTTGCGGTAAATCAATTGAAGGAAAAAATGCCTGATCAAAATGATGATAAACATACTTTGACGATAACAGATGGAAATAACAAACCTACATTGCAATACAGTAAACGCTGGGATTGTAAAGGAACCATTTACATAGGAGATAATGAGTGGATCACAAAAATTGAATTGAATGATGAGTTCAAAGATGACTTCTCTCATTTCTTCTTGCATCCTGCAATGATGGATGTTGCGACTTCATCGCACTTCCGTTTTATGAATATCAATAATTCTTACTTACCATTCTCTTATGGAGAAGTAAATCTCTATAAACCATTCGAACAAGAATTGTATGCATATACTAAGACCTCTAAGGTGACACCTAAAGAGGATCATTTGGCGTTCGACTTCCAAATTATAAATTTGGAAGGAGAGATTGTTGCGGAAATTCTGAACTTTTCATTCGTGAAACTAGCAAGTCTTCCTGATGACTTTGGAAATGAAGATGTACAAGAATTGGAAGCAGATGCTTTAGAAGATGATATCTTGCCAGAAGAAGGAGCACAGGTAATTGATACAATTTTAAGTAATTCTGATCTGACTCAAATGATTGTTTATACGATGGATTTACAATACGATATTGATGATTCTACCCATTCGGCGCTCATTCAGAAGAGAAAAGATAAAATCTCCAATGTTAAAATGGTTGAAGATATTGATGACAGACCAGATATTGATGAACTATATGTGGCGCCAGAAAATGACATTGAAAAAACCATCTCCATGGTTTGGACGGCCATTTTGGGAATCAATAAGATTGGATTGAATGACTCTTTCAATAGTTTAGGAGGAAATTCATTGTTAGCAATTCAAGTCGTATCTGGAGTCAATGACGAATTGGATGTGACCATTTCTACAGATGAATTTGTAAACAACCCAACTGTTGGAAAATTAGGAGAATTAGTTCTAATGAAGATATTAGGAGAACACTCAACAGAGGAACTAGAGAAACTATTGAATGAATAATTTATGAGTGATTTCTTAAAGAAGCTAAAAAGTTTACCTCCAGAAAAGCAGGCCGAGTTACTAGCCAAACTTACAAAGTCGAAGAACAAGGCAGTAAAGAGTGAGATTGACTTTTTGAAGAACTTTGAGTACTATTTTAAATCAGATATGCCTTTTGATTTTACCATTAGGCAAACAGAAATCTCAGATCCAGAACCTGATTATGTGCAGATTAGAGCCAAGGCATCTAGTTTGAACTTCAGGGACGTGATGATCGCTTCCAAACAATATCCAAGTTCGCCGGGAGTACCAACAAACATGGGCTCGGATTATGCTGGTATTGTTGAGAAAATAGGAGCAAACGTAAATCATTTAAAACTCGGCGATGAGGTAATCTCTATTCACATTGGACATACAGAAGGTGATGAATTAAGAGACAATTGTCATTTTATCAAAACCTTTAACGTTCACAAGGAATGTGTGTGTTTAAAACCTAAGAACGTTTCTTTTGTCGAGGCAAGTTGTATTCCAACGGTATTCTTAACGGCATATATTGGACTCATTAAATTAGGTAGATTGGACAAGGCGGAGAATTTGTTATTACATACTGCTTCTGGTGGAGTTGGATTATCAGCAGTTCAAATTGCAAAATGGAAAGAAGCCAATATTTATGCAACAGCTGGAACCGATGAAAAGAGAGCTCATTTAAGAAAAGTGGGGATCAAAAATATCTACGATTCTAGATCTATCGAGTTTGCGAAAACACTTAGATCAAAAGGAGTGGAAATGGACATTGTGCTGAATACATTGGCTGGAAAGGCCATGTTTGAAAGTATCAAATTACTCAATCCTTTTGGAAGATTTATTCATATTGATAAAAAGGACATTGCAAAAGATACATCTTTTGCAATGCAGTTGTTCAAAAACGGAATTGTCTTTCAATTTTTAGATATCTCATTACTCTTTTTAAATCCTAAACTCATGAACTCTTCGATGCGTGAGATTGTAGAACTATTTGAAGAAGAAGCATTCAAACCGATCTATCATACCATATATCCAGTTCAAGACTTAAAGAAAGCCATTACAGCCATGTCGCGAGGGACTCACATTGGTAAATTGGTGGTAACATACGATTAAAAAAAAAGGATTCAATGCAAGATTCGTTAAAAGGAAAATTAAAGAACTTAAGCCCTGATCAAATACGAAAGTTACTTGTTGCCAGAGGTAAAACTGGTTTAAGTACTCCAAAGAAAGAGTTTGAAAAGATGAAACGGAATCGTGAAGGGAAATATCCATTATCTAAAGCTCAAGAACGAATTTGGTTTTTATCGTATTTATTTAAAGATACCGCACTTTATAATATTCCCGTTGCAGTAAAAATTCGCAAAGTTATTTCGTTGGATAATTTAGAACTAGCTCTAAAACAGATTGTTCAAAACAATCCAATTCTTAGAACTACCTTTCATGAAAAAAGCGGAAAATTATATCAACAAATACATTTAAACTACAAGCCTACCATAGCGTTCCAAGATTTAAGTAATCACAAAGAAAAAGAAAAGTTAGTTAAGGAGATCGCATTAAAACATTCCTCTATACAATTTAACTTAACACAACTTCCTTTGTTCTCCATTAAATTGATTAAAATTAAAGATGATGAATTTATATTATTACTTAATTTACAACATATCATTTCTGATGGTTGGACCAATGCATTACTCTCAAATGACCTTCATTTAAATCCTAAAAATCTACTTGCTAATTCTGAAAAGCCCTACACCTACATTGATTTCGTAAAATGGGAACAGGATTGGATGAAATCAAAAGCTTATGAAGAAAGTAAAGAATTTTGGAGGGAAAAATTAGCATCCCTACCCTCTCCATCAAAATTTCCTCGAGATTTTAACTCAATTGAAACTTCGCAAGAAGGTAAACTGCATGTTTATGACTTTTCTAGAGAAACTCAACAAAAAATTCTCTCTTTTTGTCAAAGTAATAACTATACCTCGTTTCAATTCTATTATGTTTGTTTTGTTATTTTAATGAGTATCTATACTCAAGAAAAGGACCTTATCATTGGCACTCCGGTAGCCAATAGAAATTCAAGATATTTCCAAGACACGTATGGTCTATTTTTTAACTCCCTCCCGATTCGACTGGTGATAGATATGAAACTCAGTTTTTTTCAATTAATGAAAAATTCCATCGCAAGTATTAATCAGTTCATGAAACACCAAGAAGTTCCTTTTACTGAGATAATTAAAGCAATCAATCCAGAGAGAAATTTGGATGATAATGTTTTGTTTAATATTCATTTTGCATATCAACATTTTCCTAAAAAAAATAAAGAAGATAAATACGAAATGCTTTCCATAGACTATAAGAACTCAAAATTTGATTTAAACTTTTGGGTTGAAGTGGAGGGAGAACATTCAAAATTGATTTTGACCTATAAAAAAAACAGTTTTGCATCTTCTAAAATTGCCAAATGTGTAGTGCATTACCAAAATCTAATAGATGCGGTTATTGAGAATCCTACTATACCTTTAGAAAAACAAAAAATATTTCCCAATCAAGAACTTTCTTGTTTAACAGGAGCAAAACGTGTCCATTCAGAAAGATCGTGGTTAGAATTATTTTACAAGGCTTTGCTAGAGTTCCCAAATAAAACCGCCGTAATCGATTCAAATGAGCAAATAACTTATAAAGAACTCAATTCAAGAGCAAGCAGGCTAGCTCATCTTTTTAAAGAAAAGGGTGCTAAAAAAGATAGTGTAGTCATTTTAGATACCGGCAGGAACATATCGTTTATTGTTGGAATATTGGCGTGTTTTAAAAATGGATATACTTACCTTCCCATAGCCGCTGATACTCCTTTGGAAAAATTACATTTTATCATAAAAGATAGCAATGCTTCCTTTCTTTTTTCCGATAAAAAAACAACTATAATAAATTGTGTCTCTCCCGATGAATTAGCTCGTGATTCTTGTAGTGATCTTTTCTGTGACACTTCTTTAAATAGTAAAATTGCCTATATTATATACACATCAGGAACCTCAAGCAGACCAAAAGGAGTTGTAGTATCTCACAAAGCACTACTTAACTACACGATAGGATTAAAAAATGTGGTCACCGAAATTAGTTCCCAAAAATTCGCTCATGTCTCCGCTATTCAAGCAGATTTGGGAAATACTGCTATTTTCGGTTCGTTAGGTTATGGAGGAACGCTTTTATTGCCATCTCAAGAGGTTATTTTAGACCCAACATTAATGAGTGATTTTTTTGTGCAAAATCCAACGGACATTCTTAAAATTACACCTTCTCATTTAGAGGCATTTTCAGCGATAATAACACAAATTCTACCTTCAAAAATTTTAATTTGTGGAGGAGAAATCATAACGAATACGCTTATTAAATTAATATCTAAACACAAGTCAAAGAGTCTTCGAGTGATCAATCATTATGGGCCAACGGAGGCCACTGTTGGTGTTCTTACTCACGAACTAAATTTATCTGATTTAGAAAATCGAATTCCAATAGGGAAACCAATAAATAACACAAAAATATACCTTTTAGATGAATTGTTGAATTTAGTTCCTCTTGGAGTAGAAGGAGAAATTTGCATTAGTGGTTCCAATCTTGCAAATGAATATTTAAATGACCCGGCGCTAACGGCCCTAAAATATGTAGACATAAGTAATGGTGATAAAATTTATAGAACAGGAGATCGAGGTATAATTGATCCAAAAGGAGATCTCATATTTTTAGGAAGAACGGATTCACAAATTAAAATAAACGGTTTTAGAATTGAATTACTAGAAATAGAAAGTATTTTGAAAAATCATCCAGATGTAGACCGTGTAGCCGTATTTATTCTGAAGGAAAAAAGTTCTGGAAAAAAAATAGGTGCAGCTATACAGTCCTCTGTGGGTCTTTCAAAAAACACCCTCACTTCCTATTTAAGAAAGTTTTTGCCAGACATGTTTGTGCCAATTTTTCATTTTGTAGAAAAAATACCGCTCACCGCCAATGGAAAAGTTGATTATATAAATATTAAAGAAAACTTAGTTTTCAGTGTAAAAGAAGAAATTGATGTCCTACCGAGAGATCTTTTTGAAATAAAATTACTAGAGTTTTATAAAGAGTTATTTGAAAACTCAAATATTACAATAGAAGATAATTTTTTTGATATTGGTGGACACTCACTTTTAGCAATAAAGCTTATATCAAAAATTAATCATGAATTTAACTATCAACTAGCTATACCAAAACTATTTAGTCACAGTACTGTAAAGGAATTAGCAAATCTGTTAAGAAAAAACACTGGCTATGATATTGTAAATGCGAATCCAGTTGCAATTATAGAAAAAAATCATCCTAAAAAAAGTGTTTGGATCCATCCTGCTGGGGGAAATATTATGTGTTATTACCCAATTGCAACGGCTCTTTCAGCGACAATGAACACCTACGCTTTTCAAGGCACAACAAAAACGGAAGCTTCATCCATAAAGTCCATAGCCAATACCTATTTTAAAAAATTAAGACTACATAAAAGCACAGACCATTTCATTTTAGCAGGTTGGTCCATGGGAGCTTTAATCGCTCACCATATAGCATATTTATTTGCTCAAGACAACCATAAAATCCCACCACTCGTATTATTAGATCAACCAGCAGCAAGTGGGTCACCAAAAAAAGTAATGTCGTATCAAGACCGTTTATTTTCCTATCTGCAAAAAGTTTATGTTTTTACAAATCAACGATTTGACAAAAATATTATTGAAAACGATACAATTGATTTTCAGCAAATTTTAAATGAGTTTATACGAATTCAGTTGACTCCAGAGGAAACTACACTTGAAAATTTTAAACTATTTTTAAATATTCTTGTGAAGCACAATGAAATAGTAACCCAATATTCACCAGAAGTATATAAGGGTCCTGTTTTATTGCTAAAAGCAAAAGAACAACTCGTCCATGATGATAATCCGTTGACACAATTAAAAGATTTAGGTTGGAAAAAGTATTGCCCTGACTTAACGGTTGTCGAAGTGCCTGGAAATCATATTACCATGATAAACAATAAAAATTCGAAGGTTTTAGCAAATTTTATTGATCAATGGTTAACAACAATAGTATCTTAGAAATGAAAAATAGGAAAATTTATCACCTGAATTTTGTCGACAAAAAAGAGCAAAAATTTCGTCTGATTTTATCTACGGTTAAATTTGATAATTCCATCCAAGACTTTAGATCTTTTCTTTCAGCAGAGGAACTAAATATTCTAAATAAATTTAAGGTAATTAGTAGACAGAACGAATTTATTGTAGGAAGGGTTTTAACTAAGGAAAATATTTTGCAGATTACCAATAAATTTAAACCAAAGGAAATAAGTATTTTAAGTGGAGTCTGGGGGTTTCCTATCTTAGACTGTGAGGGTCTTGATAAGATGTGGGTTTCAATAGCTCATTCTAAAAATTATGGAGCCTCTCTTTTATCGGAAGTGTCAACGCACCCAATAGGAGTCGATATTGAAGAAATCAAAACTAGTAACAATGAATCTCTGTCCTATTTTTTATCTAGCTACCAAAAAAAATTCACTTTAGAGGAGAAACATATTTATTGGGCGTCAATAGAAGCTGTTTCCAAAGCGCTAAGAACTGGTTTTACCATTTCTGAAAATCTTTTTGAAATTTCGAAAATTGAAAATCATAATTCATATTATACCATAATTTTTAAACACCTACCAAAACTTCGTGCTCATACCTGGATTGAAAACAAGACCGTTATTAGTGTAGGTTATCCTTCAGAACTTAAATTTGACTTTATAAGGAAGCTTAATTAGAAACAAAAAAATTATGAAAAACAAATTACTATTAGATGCTTTTTTTTATTTAGGGGTTCCACTACTGATGTGGAACTTATTTAGAGAAAGTTTAGGAGATTATCACACTATACTATATGGAATGCTTCCAGCTGTAATTTACACTATCGTAGTAGCCTTTATTAACAAAGAGTGGAATGTAACAGGTATTTTCTTTATCTCCATCATTTCAATGAATTTTCTTTTTAATTTATTGTCAAAAACAGCAGAGCAAGAACTTTGGAATGGTGTTTATATGAGTGTTATCTCATTTTCTTTTTATGTACTCACTATTGTCATAAAAAAACCAATTGGAATGTATTTTTTTATAGACTATGCATTTGCAAAAGGAATCCCTAGAAAAGTATCCAAAGAGCTTTATAGTTCTTCTAATAATTTTCATTATTTCGTTGAATTCACACTTTTTCTTATGGTTAGGGAAGTTGTTGTAGGAGCTATTAAGTCTTTTCTGATTTTTAATAAAGGTGTCTCCGCATTCAATACAATACAAATAACCAGTTCTGTTTTAGAATATGTATTTACAGGGCTTACAGTATTTTATGTTATTTATATTCTGAAAAAAATAAAATAATTTTCTACAATGACAAACAAGAAAGCAAGTTTGGTCGAGCATCAAATGACATTATCAAAAATGATTTATGGAAATTGGATCCAACAATGCACGTATGCGTTTGCTGAATTGGCTATGGCTGATACCCTTTATAATTCCTCAAAAACTTGTGAAGCACTTGCAAAAGATTTAAATCTAAAAATGGCTTACTTAAGACCGTTTTTAAGATGTGTTGATGAGCTGGGTTTTATTAAGTTTAATATAAAAACTAAAAAATATGTACTTACAGAACTCGGAGAGCTCTTGCGAAGTGACCATGCTTATTCAAAAAGAGCAGAAGCGAGGCTAAATGGAGTAGATTATCGCTATAATCCTTGGGGTAATTTAGTGAATATTTTAAAAAATGGAAACAGAAAGGAGTATTCACCAACAGTCGAAACAGGAACATTAACTTACCTAAAAGAGAAACCTGATCATCTCCAAGTTTTTCATGAAGCGATGTTAAAAATTTGGAAAACAGAGGACTCTAAAATTGTGAAAGCCTATGATTTTTCATCTTTTCATAAAGTCATCGATATTGGTGGAGGAAAGGGGTCTTTTTTAAAATCAATATTACAATATAATAAAAATTTAAAAGGTGCTGTTTTTGATCTTGCAACAACTTTTGAACAATCTAACTTAGATGAAAGTAATATAATTATTGGTGATTTTTTTGAAGGAATTTCAGACCAAGCTGATATTTACACTATGAAAAATATAATTCATAACTGGCCTAAAGAGAAAACAAAAAAAATAATGAGTAATGTTAGAAAAGCAATGATTTCAAAAAGTGGAGTGGATACCCCCCCTAAAAATAAGCGCTTACTCATCATAGAAAATGTTTTACCTGATGACGGTTCAAGTGATATCTCAAATTGGATGAGTTTAAATTTTATGATTTTAGTTGATGGTCAAGAGAGAACTCAATTGGAATATAAAACACTAGGAGAAGATTGTGGTTTTCGTTTAGAAAAGATTTATGCAACAGATACAAACAGAAAGATTTTAGAATACTCCCTTTTATAATTTTACATTTTTATTGGAGATAAAGTCAACAAATACAATTTAACAACTCTTTGCTCTGGTTACTTCGGAACGATTTTAAAACCAAGTCTGTCACTGATTATTTTAACAAAAGATGCGCCAATAAAAATAGTTTGCGAAATATAATAAACCCAAAGCATAAATATTCCTATGTAACTTGAGGATCCAAAAATTGAAGTTGGGTTAGTGTATCCTAGATATAATCCAATACTTACCTTCCCTACAAAAAATAAAAATGACGTAATTAATCCACCAAACATGGCTGGTTTCAAATTTAATTTAGCATCCCCTAGAGTTTTAAACATAATGGTAAAAATTACACTCGCTACCACAAACGAAATGACATGTTCAACAATAACTAAATAATTATAATCAATATGTATTGAATCGTAATGTTTAACTAAAAAACTATTTAAGCCAGTTGTTAAAAAAATAAAAAAAAGAAATGTTATTAGTAAAAATAAAGACATCATATGTTTTGATGCGTAAGAAAAAATATTATTTTTTACTTTAGCATTCAAATTCCAAATTCTATTAAAAGAATCGTGTATTTGACTTAATATTCCTGATGCAGCAAATGCAAGGGTAACAAATCCTATTATTGTGGTTAAAACGCTATTATGATTGGTATTTTGATCCTTGATTGTATTTTGTATTTGGGTTGCAGCATCCTCACCTAAAAAATTTTTAAATAAACCGAAAACTTCTCCAGAGACCATTTGTTTTGAGAAAAATAAATCCAAAATAGAAATAATTATAATTATTACTGGTACTAATGAGAATATCGAATAGTAGGCAAGTGCGGCACCTTCTTGAAATGGATCACTATCCAAAAAATGAGTAAAAGAATCTTTAATTAATTTTATCATATCTTCTATTTATGGGAGCTAAAAATAATAAAAAAAGAAATCAATACAATTACCAATACGAATTGTTTGCTTGCACCAAGAAAAAATAAAAATAAGATAAACAACCCATTTTCAATCATAGTCTAAAAACACCTAAAAAGCCCAAAAAAGAGTCAAAAAGAGTCAAAAAGAGTTAAAAAGAGTTAAAAAGAGTTAAAAAGAGTTAAAAAGAGTTAAAAAAAAATATGCAAAAATTTCAGATTTTTGAATTTAATTTTTGAATTTTAATAACGCAACTAAAGGGTTGATACTTTTATTTTTTCTTATCATAAGATTAACATATAATAACCTGTAAATTAATACTTTTGGAACTTTAATTTAATCCCTATGAAGGAACAACAAATCCCAGAAAAATTTAAAATAAAACCTCAACACAGCAACCACTATCTAATCAACGGAGAGTTGAGGAAATGGGAAGGAAATACCACGGAAGTATATTCTGTGATTAAAACTCCTAACAAACAAGGAGAAAATGGCCCTACTTTTTTAGGAACGGTCCCTGATATGGGAGAAAAAACTGCATTAGAAGCCGTCTATTCTGCAAATAAAGCTTACAATAGAGGAAAAGGTGCCTGGCCAACAATGTCGGTAGCTGATCGCTTGAAATGTATGGAGATTTTTGTTGAAAAGATGAAACTACATAGAGAAGAAGTTGTAAAACTCCTGATGTGGGAAATTTGTAAAAATAAAACAGACTCTTATAAAGAGTTTGATAGAACTATAGACTACATACTAAATACCATTGAGGCATATAAAAATATAGATCGTAAAGGCGCAAAGTTTGATAATCAAGATGGAGTGTTGGCTCATATAAGGCGAGGACCTATTGGGGTTGTTCTATGTTTAGGTCCCTATAATTATCCCTTAAATGAAACTTTTTGCCTACTAATACCGGCAATTATCATGGGGAATACCGCTATATTTAAACCGGCAAAAATTGGGGTTTTACTCATCACGCCTCTATTAAAAGCCTTTCAAGAAAGCTTCCCTCCAGGAGTGGTAAACATCCTTTTTGGGCGAGGAAGAAGTATCGCGTCTCCCATTATGAAAACTGGAATAATAGATGTGATGGCCTTAATTGGGCACAGTTCTTCTGCAGTATCACTGCAAGATTTACACCCCAATAAAAACAGACTAAGATTGGTTTTGGGCTTGGAAGCCAAAAACCCGGGTATAGTACTGCCAGATGCCGATCTAGAACATGCTGTTAAAGAATGTATATCAGGTAGCTTGTCCTTTAATGGACAACGTTGTACTGCTTTAAAGGTTTTGTATGTTCATGAATCGATTGTAGATTCTTTTAATGAGCTTTTTACAAAAGCTGTTGACAATTTGAAATTTGGAATGCCTTGGGAAGACACTTTTTTAACTCCTTTACCAGAAAAATCGAAACCTGAATATATACAAGAATTAATCAGTGATGCTAGTAAATATGGCGCTAAAGTGATCAATAAAAAAGGAGGAGAATTATCTGATAATTTTTGCTTTCCCGCTGTCCTTTATCCTGTAAACGATAAAATGAGATTGTTCCATGAAGAGCAATTTGGTCCAATTATTCCAATTATCCCTTACACTGATATCGACGTGCCTTTAAATGACATGGCTGCCTCTAATTATGGCCAACAGGTAAGTCTTTTTGGAGAAAATATAGACGATTTAGGGCCCTTAATAGATGCGCTAGCCAACCTTGTTTGTAGAGTAAATTTAAATAGTGCTTGCCAGAGAGGTCCCGATGTTTATCCATTTGCCGGAAGGAAAAATTCTGCAGTGAGTACGCTGAGTGTATATGATGCGTTGCGATCATTCTCGATAAGAACATTTGTAGCGGCAAAAAATAGTTCTAAAAACAAAAAAATCATAGAGAATCTTTTAGACTCCAAAGCATCTAATTTTATAACTACTGAATATCTATTGTAAAATAACTCAGACAGTTTTTGCAGAAAAAAATTTTATTACCCAAAAATTAAAGAGAGAATTAAAACGCGTTTTAATATTTTCGTTCGTTTTGGGATAATGGCTACTGAAAATAAATAACCACCCTAAATCAATAGAGTGGTTGTTTTGTGATTAATTATTTTAATGGAGATACTTTGAACTTCATTGTTTGTGCAACAAAATCAACAATTCCACTAACGATCATAATATTACCATCTGTCACATTATCATAAGAATACATTTTGAAGATTGGACCTTCTTTTTTGTAAACACCTTGCAAAGTAGCTTTTACAATTTCTTCGCCCATTTGGGTCCAAGCAAAACCTGTAAACTCACCACTAGTGTTACTGTTATTATGATTGGTAAATACATACGATAAATACGCTTTACCATAAGGGCCTGCATCTCCAGAAGCAGAAAGTTCATAATTTATACCATCTTTTGTATGTACCGCATCTATATCAAATACAGCTTCGAAGGTAGTTGCTGGATCCCATTTGATATCTTGGGAAAATGCAAAAGAAGTAACAAGAAATAATAAATAAACTATTTTTTTCATAATTATTGAGATTTAAATTAAAACCAAAAATAAAAATTAATTTTAAAGATCTCAACATAATTTTAAGCAAAAGAAGATAAGGCCATCATTATATAGAAAGCAATACCTATTAAAACCACCCATCCTAAATAAGTAATCCATCCACTTGTTTTTCTGTTAACTTTTAGAATATTAGTTGAAGGTTTTTTTTCAGATAAGTCACTTTTTTTATTGTAGTTTTTTGCTGATTTTTTTGCTTTTTTTTCTAAAATTTTAATATAATAAGCGTTTTTCTTTTTTTCTTCTTCAGTTGATTTTTCCCAAATATCCCATAGTCTTACAGCTTCACTTATTGAGATTTCTTCGTCATAGTAAAGTTTGTCAGTTTCTTTTGGGTGTTTAATATCACTCATACTAATTATTGTTGTTATTTTTTTCTATCACAATGATCTATATACGTGATTTATTTTTTTGGGTATTTTATCATTAATTAATTTATATCCTCCAAAGACAAACTCTATATGTTTTTACCTTACAAATATAGTATGTTATTAGTATATTATCTTATTAAAATAATAAAATTTACTTACTAATATACACAGTTGATACATCGGTAGTGCAGAATGGTTTATTAAAAATTGACTATTTTAGTACCTCAACTAAATCAAAACAATGAAAAAACTATCCTATCTATTTCTAGCACTTCTAATACTAGCTTTTACTACCGATGATAACAACAACGTAGATAACAGCAACACCCTTGAAAAAGAGTGGTTGTATACCCATACTGCTTTAGAAGCAACAGCAACCTCAAGCACTACCATTGTAATGCCTTTTACAGAGGATATATTTGCTTTTACCGATAGACCTAATAGAGAACATAAATACATCAATAGAATAAATTACTAACTACAAAATATAACTTATGTCATTAACTAGAAGAGGCTTTATTTCAAAAGGTATGCAATCCATGGCAGGGCTTGCCATTGCGCCCTCCTTTGCTTCATTTATTGAAAGTTGTTTGTCCGATAATCCTATAGGACCGTCGGGTAATTGGGCGGAGTTGGCAAAGGCTATGCAGGGTAAATTAGTCATGGCAGATGATCTTGACTTTTCAAAGTTGAATATGCAGTTTGCTCTAGCTTATTTGTCTAAAGTGCCAGAAGCTATTGCTCTATGTAAATCAGAAGAAGATGTGATTGCATGCGTACAGTGGGCAGCTAAACATAAAGTGCCTTTTGCGGCGCGATCTGGCGGCCATTCCTATGCTGGATATTCGAGATCAAAAGGCTTGATTGTTGACTTATCACATATGGATAAGGTCACCTATGATCCTGCTACTAACTATGCAACCATGGAGGGTGGTGCTCATAATTTAGAAGTTTATGTAGCAGGCCGTGAGGCTTCAGTGTCTTTATGTCATGGACGTTGTAAAGGAGTTGGAGTTGCTGGTTTAGTTTTAGGAGGCGGAATTGGGTTTAATATGCGTAATGTAGGATTAACCTGTGATAAGTTGGTGTCGACGCGGATTGTATTGGCTAATGGAGAAGTAATTACTGCTAGTGAGTCAGAAAATCCGGAGGTCTTTTGGGCCATTCGGGGAGCGGGAGGCGGCAATTTTGGTATACATACCCAATTTGTATCGGAAATGTTTCCTGTAACAACAGTCAGCTGGTTTAATATTCGATGGAAAGAAAATTTGGAACGTGTTTTTGATGTTTTTCAAGATGTGGCATTTCAGGCACCTCCAGAATTTGGGGTGAAATTTAGTGTAGTTGCTAATCGAGGAAAAAAAGATCAGGACAAGGAATTGCATATCGAAATTCTGGGTCAGCTTGTTGGGAATGAGGACGAACTTAGGTCCCTATTAGCTCCTGTTTATGAGGTGGCAAAGCCATCTATGGAAATGATGCAAGAATTACCCTATTGGGATGCGCAGGAAATGTTGTCTGAGGATGGTAGTCCTGAATTAGCTCATGAACGGTCAAGATTTTGTTTTGGTAAAGTATCTCCCGACGGAAGGGATGCTATTTTCCGTAATCTGACCGAATGGCCAGGCACTTCGCTGGATGCAAGTTGGAAATATTTTCTTATGGGTGGAAGAATCTTAGATTTACCTGTTGAAGCAACCTCATTTCCTTTTAGAAAGGCTACTATGATATCCTCCATAGATTTGGAGTGGCTGTCCAATAATAATGATATTCTTGAGGCAAACTTTGAATGGTTGGACGCTTTTCATGAAGATATGGAGCAATATACATCACCGTATTGTTATGTCAATTTCATAGACAATAGACAGGAAAACTATTTGGACGCTTATTATGGGCCGCATTTGGACAGATTACGAGCAGTGAAGCGGCAATTGGATCCTGGAAATATGTTTTCAAATCCTAAGGGTATTCCGGTATAAAATCACTGTAGCATGTTAAAACATACGATCTTTACCTATTTACTATTGTCCTTCACTTTACTCGCTTGTTCTATTGAGCAAGAGGCTAATAATAATGAGCCGGAATGGTTGTTTGTTCATACAGCTGATAGTGCTCAGGTATTAAATAATACGACGGTTTCAATGCCTTTTACAGAGGATATATTTGCCTTTACGGACAGACCTAATAGAGAATTTAAATACTATAATTATTTATTTTAATGGTTTTATTTAGTAGATAAAACCCTTTGTGCACTTGAGTAAACTGCATAAAAAAACCCTCTCATTTCTGAAAGGGTTGGTAGTAGATAACTCACTCGAAATATCGAACATAAGTTTAACTCCGAGAGACTTAATCGACACTCATCACATAATAACTCTTATTATGAAAAGTTGAACTAATATGATTTTGATTTCCCCTCACACTATTATTCAAAGCTGCAGCAAAACTGAAGCGATTGTTTACTTAACTACCTGCAAAAGGAGTTCCAAAAAGACCTACTGCCAACTCTGCCCATATTAACATAAATATTATAACCAATATTCCAATGTATAGGACTCGATTTTTTAAATTCTTTGCACGATTACTCGCAAAATTAATTCCAATACTAAGGAAAATTAGTAGAGAACCCATAATAATGAAATCAAATGGACTCCAGTTAATTTCATCAGTGATAGTCATCCCAATTAAAGGAATTAATAACAAAAAAAGAGGATGAAAAATTCTTTTTGACATGCTCAAATATAAAAAAACGGCTACACTTTATAAAAGTATAACCGTTTTATTGTTTTAGTAGATAACTCATTGGAAATATCGAACATTATCTTTACCTCAAGAGATCTATTAAATACAATTAAATCAATCAATTTTATGTTGTAAAGTGATCTTGATTAATGATTTAAATCCGTTCAATAATTAATGTGAAGTAATCT
>Ga0206125_10000103_pt1 | contig 107703 bp, 86 predicted proteins | sample Helgoland_Spring_4_FD_148598 | JGI IMG/M metagenome (GOLD analysis project Ga0206125, IMG submission 148598) | Pelagic subsurface seawater microbial communities from Kabeltonne, Helgoland, North Sea - Helgoland_Spring_Bloom_20160331_1 | ecosystem: Environmental > Aquatic > Marine > Epipelagic ...
GTTTATAACGATAATTTTACAGAAAAAGTCGGAGTTACATTTAAAGCTATTTTACCCTTCTTTAATTATATGAGTGAGATTCTAACAACAGACTTAAATGGAGAATCACTGATTTAAATACCTAAACAGCTGTAAGTTTGTTAGTTGAAGTCAGAGCTTGTATATTATTTATAAGGCGCTCCTTAACAATATTCATCATTCTCTTATTGAGTGCTGACGAATTTTGAATATAAACTTCATATTCTTCAATCGTAAATAAGCCTATGAGCATGCCCTTGATACTGTTTCTAAATTTCATGTCTTTGTGAATCGTATTACTTATATAATCAAGGCGTCTTTCAACTGATAAATCATAAAAGACATTTTTATGCTTTCCAACGTAATTTTTAAAGACATTAATGATTAAATCATTTTGAAATTTAATAATTGGACGTAACACCAAATTTTGGAAACGTTCTTCATTTGACATGACATCATTGATCGTTGTTGTCATATAATCAGGACGAATTTTTTTTAGTTGATGGTCTCTTTGGTTCATGACTTTAAGGCTTTGACTAAATTTATAAAACAAACGCTTATATTTTAAAACAACTAGTATAGATTGTTAACCGTGTTATTAACAAGTAAAAAGCCGATTCAAAAAATCGACTTTTTACTCAATGTATAATTTAATTTTCTATTCTTTTAAAAAACTCTCAAAAGATTGATAATCAACATTTTTAATCTTCTTTTTAAGCTTGTTAAACACCTTATTGGAGGAAACAAAACGGCTTTCAATCGTTTTTAGATTCTCTAATTCATTGTTTGAGGGTTTATCATAGCTTCCTACTATTTTACTGAATAAATTTGCTAATTTCTCTCGTAATTCAGGTTCTGCAGAGCCAACATAATTATCTCCAGTCGTTATAACGAGTGTTTTTTTGAGATTTTCTAACTCAGTTTTCACTTTACTTTTTGTGCTTGGAGAAGCTAAAAATGTGTCAATTTGATATACCATGTATGCTAATTCTTCAGTCATATTATACATTTTCGACATGATATCTTGTTTAAATTTATGATCCTCTTTTGTCAATCCAGCTCGATTATCATTAATTATATCAAACGTGTGCTCAAAGACATCTCTACCTTTTGTAATGACCGCTGTATAAGTTCCTGCAGGAACTCTTGGTGTTGCAAAGCCTCCAAATGCAAAGGTTTTACCTTTTGCAACTTTAGGTTGTTTTATAGTTCCAAACCAATTAACAATATTGATTCCTTTTGATTTACCCGGTGTAAGAGTGCTAATGACATTGCCATCAAGATCTTTAATCTCCATGGTCATTTTACCAAACGTGTGACGTTTTGGAAGTAAATATTTAATTTGTGGGGATCGGTTGGGATTCGCACCAACGAACTGTGTTTCTGCCCCAAAACTTCCAGCAAATCCACTTTCATCAGATAGTACCATAGGTTTAGAGTCGAAAAAATATAATTTTTCTTTTAACGCTTTGGTTGTGATATCACGTAGTGGTGATATATCGTCTATTATGATGATACCGCGGCCATGAGTTCCGAGCACTAAATCATTTGTAGTTGGTTGTAAATCAATAAAATGAATTGCAACAGGCGGTACATTTTTTGTAAATTTTTCCCAGTTAGTTCCGCCATCCGCTGTAATATAAAGTCCGAATTCTGTCCCTAAGTACAATAAATTTTCATTGACATAATCTTCTTGAATGTTTCGAGTAGTACCCACAACATTCGTGCTTACAATATTCTTCCATGTAAGTCCATAATCTGAGGTTTTATAGACATAAGGTTTCATGTCACCAGTGGTATGGCCATCGAATACAGCGTAAGCAATACCTTTACCATGAACACTTGCTTCAATGTGATAGGTCCATGTGTTTTTTGGTAATCCCGAAATATTAACAACAACATTATCCCAAGTTTTTCCACCATTTTTAGTGACTTGAACATTACCATCATCAGTCCCAACCCAAATTACATTATCATCAATTGGAGATTCTGCAATTGTGAAAATTGTGGTATGATTCTCTGCCCCAGAATTATCCATTGACAATCCTCCAGAATCTGCTTGTTGTTGTTTTGTAGCATCATTTGTAGTCAAATCTGGGGATATGATGCGCCATGTGTCACCCATATCTTCAGATATATGTAAATATTGACTTCCCATGTAAAATCGATTTGGTCGCAATTTGCTAATAGCCATCGGTGCATTCCAATTAAATCGAAGATCCTCATGTCCCTCTTGAGCTAAAGGCTGAATTGTTTTTACAAGCTTAGAAGAGACATCATAACGCCAAACATTTTCTGCACCTTGCATTTCGGAATAAATAATGTCTTTTGTTGGATGCTTTAAAACACGAAATCCATCGCCACCGCCAATTGAATTCCAATCGCCAGCATTTATTCCTCCACTGGATGCCGATGGTCCATACCACGAGCCATTGTCTTGAAGGCCACCATAAATATTATAGGGAGTCGCATCGTCTACACTTATATGATAGAATTGAGATAATGGTAAATTTTCAACAATTTCCATCGTAGTCCCACCATTCCATGAACGATATACGCCGCCGTCAGTTCCTGCATAAATTCTGTCTGAATCATTAATGTCAAAAACAATATCATGAATATCACTGTGCATGTTACCAAGTGATTTAAATGTTTTTCCACCATCTTTTGATATGGAACCTGATAAGCCCCCTTTAATCACAACATCAGGATTCCTAGGATCCACTGTTATACGTGAAAAGTAAAATGGTCTTACTGTTATACCAAAATCATTATTCAATTGTTTCCAATGTTCTCCAGCATCATCACTTCTGTAGAGACCTTTTCTTTTTGGGTCTTCAGCTTCAATAACGGTATATAAAATATTTGAGTTTGATGGTGCCACTGCGATAGCTAGGCGTCCTAATTGTCCATTTGGAAAGCCCTCATGAATTTTATTCCACGTTTCACCGCCGTTGGTTGATTTGTAAAGTGCACTATTTTCACCACCAGAAGAAAAAGACCATCCTGTTCGTCTGAATTCCCACATAGAGGCATAAATTACTGAAGGATCATTTGGATCCATAGTCATATCTGCTGCTCCAGTTGTCTCATTTATGTAGAGTATTTTTTTCCATGTTTCTCCTGCATCTAATGACTTATAAACTCCTCGTTCTTCACTGTCTGACCATAACGCACCAAGAACAGCCACAAAAACTTCATTAGAATTTTTTGGATTTACAATGATGTTCGCTATGCGTTCGGAGTTGTCAAAACCAAGCTTTTTCCAATTAGAACCTCCATCAGTAGATTTGTATAATCCATCTCCATAAGACACGCTATTTCGCGTCCAAGTTTCACCAGTTCCTACGTAGATGACGTTATCAGGATCATTAGGATCTATTTCGACTGCACCAATAGATTGACAATGATCATCAAATATTGGATTAAAAGTAGTTCCAGCATCATTTGATTTCCATACACCACCACCGGCTGTTCCTGCATACAAAATGCGGTCATTGGTGGGATGTACTTCCATATCATTAATTCTTCCGCTCATTAAAGCAGGTCCTATGTGACGTGCGCGTAAATCTCCAAATAAGTTTTTTAAGTTTACACCGCTGTCGTTTTGAGCAATAAGACTAAGCGGTAGCATCGCAAGTCCTAAAACTATGATTCCAAGTTTTTTCATATTAATAAAAGAATTGTGTGTGTTGAAAACCAAAAAGCCTCAGGATTTTTTGAGGCTTTTTGGTTATTTTGATTTAGTTTTTTTCGACCTCACTTGATGTCTCTTCTGGAAATTTAAAAACATTTAAATCTACAGTAGGGTTTAATACAATCTCATCCATAGTGATTGGTTGACTCATGCCATCTTTGATTCCTTGAGTCATTGAAAAAGGAAAATAAAGACCATCAACTTCTTGATAATCACTAAGTTTTGTTTCAGAAATCATTCCTTTTCCGGCACCCATTCTAACTTCAGTATGGATTACGATTGGAACAAAATTTTCAGAATCGAAGTAATAAATACTTGAATTTTCTACCTCTTCTCCTTCAACAACCATCGGTGTTTTGGTTAACTTAATTTTAAAAGTTTCAGTTCCTTCTAAATCTTCCGTACCCAATAATTCAATGGTATATCCTTTTTCTTTGTAGTTGTAAAAAGCATCAGGAAAATCTTGCGACTGAATTTTCATATTGTCTGTAGATTCCTTGTCACTTTTTTCTGCTTTTTGTGTTTGAAAGTTGGTACTCCACAACACCTCTCCATCAAATACACCTTGTTTAATTTCTAGTCCTTGAAAATTAATAACCGTCATTTGATTACCATTTTTTAATTGAATAATCTCTAAGGGTATTTCCATGCCACCTTGACTTACTTTTGAGGACATTTTAATCCCTTCTAATTTACCCCAATTATCAAGACCTCCGGTATTTTCAAAGTAATTAGCTACAATTTCTTCAGCAGTTTGTGCTTGAATTCCAGTAAATGCAAAGAGAGACAAAGCGATTAAAAAAAGTTTAATTGTTTTCATGTGTTTATTTTTTGTTTATTTTATGTTAAAAAAAGTAATAGACTTACGTCAAACTACAAGACTCCTAATATAGTAAAATGTTACATTTTTAGAGATCTTTTTTTATAGTCAGACCAATATTAATTGTGGGCGAACGATTATTTATAGTTTTGGACCATATTTTAAATTTCCGAATGATTATATTTGGACTACTTTTCATTTTTTAAATATGCAAAAACAACTTATTGAATGTGTTCCAAACATAAGTGAAGGACGTGATTTAGACAAAATTAAAAGAATATCTCATGAAGTAGAAACAGTGGCGGGTGTGAAATTGCTTGATGTCGATCCGGGAATTGCAACGAATCGAACGGTCATAACGTTCGTTGGAGAGCCTTCTCAAGTCATAGAGGCAGCGTTTAAATTGATAAAGTTAGCATCTCAATTAATTGATATGAGTAAGCATAAAGGAGAGCATCCTAGGTTTGGTGCGACTGATGTGTGCCCTTTAGTTCCAATTTCTGGTATTACATTAGAAGAAACATCGAAATACGCGCAACTATTAGGAAAACGAGTGGGAGAGGAGTTAAAGATTCCTGTTTACTTGTATGAAAATGCAGCTCGAATACCTGATAGAATAAATTTAGCTAATTGCAGATCGGGTGAATATGAAGGCTTGTCAAAAAAATTATCCGATCCTGATTGGGCACCAGATTTTGGACCAATTGAATATAATAATCATGTAGCATCGACAGGAGCTACCGCGATTTCAGCTCGAGACTTTCTCGTAGCCTATAACGTTAATTTGAATACTACTTCCACACGTAGGGCAAATGCGATTGCTTTTGATATTAGAGAAGGGGGTAGAGTTAAGCGCACGGGAAATCCAATTATTGGTCAAAAAGTTCTTGATACCGATGGGAATCCTATTCGGATTCCTGGAAAGCTTAAAGCTGTAAAAGGAATTGGTTGGTATATTGAGGAGTATGGAATTGCTCAAATATCTTACAATTTGACCAATATAAGTGTCACCTCCATGCATGAGGCTTTTTATGAAACGACGAAGGCAGCACATGAAAGAGGTCTCAGAGTAACAGGCTCAGAGATAATTGGTTTAATTCCTTTAAAAGCTATGCTTGATGCTGCAGATTTTTTCTTGAAAAAGCAACAACGTTCTTTGGGTATTTCTGAATCTGAAAAAATTAAAATAGCTGTAAAATCACTAGGGCTAGATGATTTAAAACCCTTTAATCCAAAAGAAAAAATTATTGAATATGTTTTGAATAATACTGAGCAAAAACGACTTATTGATCTTACTTTAAGTGATTTTGCTGATGAAACAGCAGGAGAGTCGATGGCACCAGGAGGAGGGTCTATTTCAGCTTATGTAGGAGTGCTCGGTGTATCCCTTGGGACTATGGTAGCGAATCTCTCGGCTCACAAACCTGGATGGGATGAGAATTGGGAAACATATTCAATGTGGGCAGAAAAGGGGCAATTATATCAAGGTAAACTCCTGGCATTAGTTGATGAAGACACACAGGCTTTCAATAAAATTATTGAAGGGTTTCGACTGCCAAAAAATTCAAACGCTGAAAAGATGGTGCGTTCTCAAGCAATTGAGGCAGCCACAATTTATGCAACAAAAGTTCCATTAGAAGTAATGAAAACTGCCTGTGAATCTATGGAAGTGATGATGGAAATGGCAAAGAATGGTTTGCAGAATTCTTTATCTGATGCAGGTGTAGGTGCCTTGTGTGCGAGAACTGCGGTTTACGGCGCCTATTTGAATGTTAGAATAAATGCTAAAGATATCAAAGATGTCGCCACCGCAGAAAAACTTCTGAATGAGGCAACTGTGATTTTCAATAAAACAATTAACTTTGAAAATGAAATTATAAATTATATAAATCAGAAGATTTAAGCAATGCGATTTCATACAAGAAAATGGGTAAAGCCGGAAGATTTAAATCCAAATGGAACCTTATTTGGAGGTCGCTTATTGGAATGGATTGATGAAGAAGCAGCATTATACACAATCATTCAACTTGAAAACTCAAGAATAGTAACGAAATATATTTCGGAGATAAATTTTATGAGCTCTGCAAAGCAGGGTGATATTGTTGAATTGGGAATTGAAGTTTCGAACTTTGGTAGGTCATCTCTAAGTTTAAAGTGTGAAGCTAGAAACAAAATGACAAGAGAAACTATTTTAACCGTAGATAATATAATTATGGTCAATTTAGGTGAAGATGGCAAGCCGAAACCACATGGTAAAACACGAGTTGAATACGTAAAAAATAGGCTTTAGATAGTTTACTTCAAAAGTACAGTTGGATTTGATGGTAATTCGAATATTTCTAGTTCAAAATAAGGAACGGAAGCGATGATATGATCAAAAATATCGGCCATAATATATTCATAATTTTGCCATCTCTTATCTTTGCTGAAAGCATAAATCTCTAATGGAATACCAAGTGTTGTTGGTTCCAGTTGTCGCACCATGATCATCATTTCCTTATGAATTGCAGAATGCTTTTCTGTGTATTCCTCAACATACTTTCTGAAAACCCCAATATTGGTTAAATTCCTTCCATTTAATAGCAAAGTTTTATCTATGTTGTTCTCAGTATTGTAGCTCTCGATTTCATTTTGGCGCGTTGTTAAATAATCGGTAATTAAGTTTATCTTCTTTAATTCTTCAACCTTGTCGCTCGTTAAATAATGGACACTTTCTAATTTAATGTTCAGTGCTCTTTTAATGCGTCTACCTTCAGAATCCATCATGCCTCTCCAATTTTTGAAAGAATCAGAAATAAGCGCATATGTAGGAATGGTTGTAATGGTTTTATCGAAATTTTGAACTTTAACTGTTGATAGATTAATTTCAATGACATCACCATCAGCTCCGTATTTTGAAAAGGTGATCCAATCTCCAATTCTTACCATGTCATTAATTGACACTTGTATACTCGCTACAAACCCTAAAATAGTATCTCTAAAAACCAAAATAATGATGGCAGATGCTGCACCAAGACCCGTTATAAACTCGACAAACTCAATACCAGTGACGATGGCTAAGGCAGACATAGCTCCAATAATCCAAGCAAAAATCATGAAAACCTGAATATAACTGTCGATAGGTTTATCCTTGAGCCTTTGTATGGTTTTAAAATACCCTTTTAATGCATTTAAAATACTTCGAACAATCCACAAGGCAAGTATGATTGAAAAAACTTTGAGAGTCTTTTCAATGATGTTTTCTGCATATTGAAAGTCAACGAGGACATGTGGTACGAATTCCAAAGCTAATAATAACGGTATGATGTGTGCAATATTTCTTGGGACTTTGTTTTTTACAAGAATATCATCAAAATTGGATTTCGAACGATTAGCAAAACTTGTAAAAAAAGAAACAATTATTTTTCTAATGATAAAGTCGGTAAGAAATACGAAAAACAATAAAATTAATAATAATGACATCATATTTAGGTATCTGGCAGAGGTGTCAGTAAACCCATGAGTGATTAAATAATCGAAAATCCAATGCTTAAAATTCATCATACTATCTTTTTAAGTAATTGATATCGATATAAAACGTACCAAAAGGAATGATAGAGGCTAGCAATATTTTTTTAAAATTTGCTTGAATAACATCGTGGTCTCTTTTGAGCATTACAACACAAATTATATAAAGCATGAAAAGTAACCCGTGAGGCATCCCAAGTAGTTTAACATAGGTTGGATTGTCTGTCAGGTATTTTAACGGTGTAGCAATAAATAACAAAAGGACGTAAGATAATCCCTCTAAAAAGGCGACTAGTCTAAAAATATTAAAAAATGACAACATAACTTTTTTATAGGCCACAAAAGTAGTCTAGCTTTTTTTAAAAAGCTTATTTTTTCATAATTTTTTTTGTGATTATGACGGACGCATCATTTCTTAAAATTTGAGCAAAATAAACTCCTGTAGTCAAATGTGCAGTCTGAATAGTGTTTATATCATTTGCTATTAACTTTGTTTTCATAATTAACTTGCCATCAATGGTAAATATTTTGACTACTTCAGCATCTTGATTCTTAACAGTAATGTTAAACTCATTTTGAAAAGGACTCGGAAATAGTCGAGGTTCGTTACTTAAAAGTGCAACATCATTGTTTGACAACGTACCGCTAAAATATTGAAGTGCAAGATTAAAAGATTCTACACCAATTTTCTCACCAATTATTCTACCTTTAATATCGTCAATTGGAGGATGAATTCCTCCCCAAATCCTAGATAAACTAGTTTGATCTGAAGCGTCTCTGTAAGTGGCCCATTGAAGGGTAAAACTGGCACTTGGGCCATCTTCAAAAACTAAAAAGTCATTAGCAGTAATATCAAATGTCCCCATACCGCCTGGAAAAAACTCACTTCCGGTAATAAGAGTCATGACTTCTGCTGCTGCTCTCGAAAAAGTGGAATGACCTGATAAATAACCAGCAAATGGCGGGGTCACAAACGTCCCTCTTTGGTATGGCCACCAATGAGTTCCTAAGATCCAATCAACCCCTGCGACATCTGTTTCTGGATCGGTAATATAATCAGGACCTTTCCAAGCTTTTATTTTTATTTTATGCAAATTATTGGCATCCTCGGTGTAAAGAGGGTCATTTTCTGTGATGATTTCTATGTAATCTTGAATCAGTGGTATGCCATGAGGATCATAACTTGCGATTCCTTCGGTTGAGGTATTATCGGTGCTTTGACCCTTACTAGCCATATACCTTATCGCAGATATTGGGCGAACGTAATCATAGTAACCTTTTATCCCCCAAGTGTTAATTGCTGAGTCATGCATGGCGCCTCCCAAAGCGATATAAGATTTTACATCCCATTCTAAATCTGAAATAATACTTCCTTGTCCACCAAATTTTTTCACTGTTTCTGGATGATCACTAACATAATTCAGTATCGTGAACCAGTGCCCGGGAGGTGTCTCGGAATCAGGACCATCTGCCCAAAATTCAGCTAACACTCGTGCATAGTCTGAACGTTTTACCATTTGACTTACGTATTCTTGACCTGTTATTGGATTTAGCAATCTACCAGTTCCGATATCACCTCCGTCTGTAAAATTATAAAATGCTTGGTATTCCTCAAAAGTTTCAGGATAATCAGCTATATCAACATTACCAATACCTCGTGGAGAAATATCTATCATAGGATCATCTAACGGATTGACAGGATTAGGATCTAATTGCGCAGACCATGATGCTACTAAAGCAAAATGCCATTTGTACGGGTCTTCTAAGCCATCTTCATTGTTTGAATCTTGAATGTAAACTGGAGGCCCTGGATCATTATAGACAAAACAGTCAAAATCGTTGTTTAATATTTGTAAATCTTCAGTACGAAGGCAAAAAGGTTTCACTTCTCCCCATTCAGGACTTAAAAATTGAGGTGTTGCTTGTGGGAAAGGATTCCCAGATTGATCAATAAAAAAATCAAAGGCCAAGGGTTGCCAACGATTTGGATCTATTGCGCTATTGTCTTCATAAAGATCCAAGATAATGGGATCATTTACAGGTTGATAAAATTGATTTCCATAACCACCAATCTCATTGGATTCGTCCTGATTACCAAATAAAATAATTTCACTTGCTAAATAATTTCCTAAGGCAGCGTATGAGCCAGTACTGTAATCGACTGACGAAAACGACTCATCGTAGCCATAGGAATTAAACAGAGCTTCGAAGGCGGGTAGGGAGGTGCTTGAACCTGGCGAATTTGCAAAACGATGCGTTAATAAACGATACATGGCATAGCTCATCATTTCGTGTCTAGCAGCATCTAAATCAATAGGTGTCACAATACCGTTAAATTGACAAGTATAATTTTGAAAATTTTTCCCTAAAAATATAGTATTTGCTTGAGAATCAAATACAGCCCATGAATCATACATTACTACGGCGCTATGAAATAAATTCCTAGCGTGTACTGTAGGTCTTGCAAAGTCTTTACGAATGGCTTCGAGTAATTCTTCATTCCAATCACGCGCAACAGAATGTTGAGCACTCAAAAAGAATGAACAGACTGTTAACGATAATAATAACGTAATTTTTTTCATTTATGATAAATTTGGTTGCATACAAAGTTAACCGAAGGTCTAATTAAGTGCAAAATAATTAGATAAAACATGATATTTATCAATTTAAAGGTCTAAATCAAGCCTGATTAAAACAAATTTACTAATTATTTGATTTAAAAAAGTGCTGTATCATTTCAAATATGTACTTTTTGAACGAAATTAATTACTTTTAAATAACCATTCTTTTTTCAATGACAAATAATTTAAAGTCAAATATTTCGTTTTTTCATTTGGTTTTGCCTGTTTGCATTCTTGGTGTCCTCATTCTCTATGGTTTAATTTTACAACCTAAAGTTTTTGACAAGCCAGCGTTTCCTTTAGAAGTAGTCTTCTTGTTAGCATCGTGTTTTTCTGTAGCACATTTGTTATTTTTGGGATTTAAATGGATTAGTATTCAAAAAGCAATAGTTAAAAAATTAGCCAAAGGGTTTCCTGCAGTTTTAATTTTATTTGCTATCGGATTGGTTATTGGGACCTGGATCATCAGCGGCACTATTCCAATGCTAATTTTCTATGGCATAAAACTTATTGATCCATCCTACATGTATGTCCTTGCTTTTGTAATTCCAATTATTTTTTCAACATTAACAGGTACCTCTTGGGGTTCTGTGGCTACCATTGGTACGGTTCTTATGGGAGTGGCAATAACCGCAGAAGCCCATCTAGGAATTACTGCTGGGGCCATTATAGGTGGTGCTTATTTTGGTGATAAAATGTCGCCTTTGTCCGATACAACTAATTTGGCTGTAATCGCTTCAGAAGTTAGTTTATATGGACATATAAAATCCATGATGTATACGACAGTACCCTCAGCAATACTATCACTATTCATTTATATTATCCTCGGCGTTATATACCCGCCTTTGTCTAGTGGCATCATATCGAATGAGACTTTAGTCACCTTGTTAGCTTTAGAGTCAATGTTTAATTTTAATCCGTGCCTTTTGTTACCACCGCTAGTTATTCTGTATGGTTCGTTAAAACGATTAGCAACATTGCCCACATTACTTGCATCATGTTTAATTGCATGTGTGTTAGCACTAAGTATTCAAAATTTTGAGCTATCGCATCTTATTGACACATTGACTACTGGCTTTCATACAAATATGGCAAATTGGATGACAGAGGTGCCAAGTCAATTAGAAGTGTTGTTTAACAGGGGAGGGCTCTACGAATTAAATGAGGTCATTGTGTTTACTCTCATGGCGTTAACCTTTATTGGTACATTAGATGTGACTGACGCGATGCCAACAATAGTTCATCGCATATTCTCATTTACTCAATCAAAATCATCGTTAATATTAGCAACACTTTTTTCAACAGCTGTCACGAATGGTATTACATCCAACCAAGGTGCAACGAGTTTTATTATCGGTGATGCTTTTAAGAAACGCTATGACTCCATGAAAATCTCAAGAAAAGTACTATCAAGATCCATAGAAGACTACGGAACTATGATAGAAAGTCTAATACCTTGGCATGCAACATCATTATTTATGGTCGCAACCTTAGGGGTTTCATTTTCAACGTATTGGCACTGGCAATTTCTATCGTTAATTAATATTTGTGTTGCACCAATTATTGCCATATTAGGAATAGGTTGCTTTTATAAAAACAACATAAATAAGGAAAGTCTATGAAAAGAAAACCATCCACATTATTATGCCATGACATCAACGACAGCTCTCTGTATCATGGTGCTGTAGTTCCACCAATTTTTCAAAATTCATTGTTCACATTTAATGATTGGGACGCTATAGATAATGCATTTAACAACAGAGAACATAATTTTATTTATTCTAGAGGAAGAAATCCAACGGTTCAATTGGTAGAGGAGAAACTTGCTCAATTAGCGTGCGGCGAAAGAGCGCAATTATTTCCTTCCGGTATGGCGGCAATTACAGCGGCGTGCTTACATTTTCTCAAACCTACAGCACACATTATTGCGATAAAAAACATGTATGGACCAGCCAATAATTTGCTCGTTAATTACCTATCTAAAAAGATGCAAATTGAGACAACATTTGTCTCAGGTTGCGATATCCATGATTTTGAAGAGGCCATTCAATCTAATACCGCTTTAATTTATTTAGAAAGTCCATCATCCGCTATATTTTCTTTGCAAGATATAAAAGCCGTCACATGTTTAGCTAAAGAACATGGAATAAAGACAATTATTGACAATACGTGGGCAACGCCATTATATCAAAAACCTTTAAGTTTGGGGGTTGATTTAGAAGTCCATTCGTGTTCAAAATATTTGGGAGGTCACAGTGATATTGTTGGTGGGGTGATTATTGGTAAGGACAGTGATATCTCATCTATTTTTCATAATGAATATGAATTACTAGGAGCTAAAACAGCACCCATAGAGGCTTGGCTATTGTTACGCAGTCTTCGAACATTGACATTGAGACTGCAGAAACATCAAAAAAGTGGGTTACAAATAGCGCAATTTTTAGAATCCCATAACAATGTTGTCAAGGTTAACTATCCTGGATTATCAACCTTTGATCAGCATGAATTGGCAAAAAGGCAAATGTTTGGTTTTTCAGGTTTGATGTCTTTTAAGCTTAATACGGATGATATAAATACTGTTAAACACTTTGTAAATCAACTTAAGATTTTCAAAATTGGCGTTAGCTGGGGTGGTCATGAAAGTCTAATTTATGTGCCAGCGATCAGTTATTTAAAGGAAATGACTGACTCACAATTTAAAAATATGGGAATTTCGTTAGGGGATATAAGAATATCGGTAGGGTTAGAAGATCCTGAAGATCTTATTGTTGATTTAAAAGAAGCTTTGGATTGTATTAGTAAGTAAAGATAGGTGTGTTTGGAATAACTCTATTTTACATAATATAAATTATAGAACATTTGTTAAGAATGAGAGAAACAGTGCTTTTAGACGATATTTCAAAATAACTACAGATATTATTCTCTAATCTTATGAGCTAAATGAGGATTCGTTACAGTAATGATTTTCGAAAGCTATTAGCACACGTTTAGTTGGGATATTCTGAATAGTTGTCAAGAATTTATTTTTTAAACGATTCTCAGCGACTAAAAATAATCTAATTAATGCAAGAGTTACTGATTTACGTAGCTCTACGTAGTTTATGTGTGGTGCTACTAAGCCATTCTAAACCCTTGTTAAATTATCTTTACACCATCCTTAACAAATAAAACTCTTTTTATGAAATCTTTACTTTTTACATGCGTCCTTTTTTTATCTTTTGTGTTTTCAGCCGCATCACAAAATACCAAAAACTTTGACTATTTAAAAGACATGTCTTTACAACGTAGTTCGAGCAAAATATCTGAATTTCAAAATATGATAGCATCATATAATATTCAAAACTTAGCTGTTTTCAAATCTGACAAAAAAACAACTTATGATGTAGTTTTTAAAGAAACAAACTGTCACGTTGAGACCACTTATGATGCTAGTGGAAAAATCGTTAGCTCGTTTGAAAATTACAACAATATCAAATTACCTACTCAATTGACTTTAGAGGTCATAAAGGCTTTCCCAAATTGGAGAATCTTAAAAAGTCAGCAATATATTGAATACAAACACCTTACTGGACCTGAATCGACATTTGTTATAAAAATAAAAAAGGATAAAAAGTCTAAAGTGTTAAGATTTAAACAAACAAACGATGATGTAAATAATTATGTTTCTTTAAATTAACTCATATTAGTCGTTATTTAATTGGTTAAGCCAACTCATTTAGAGTTGGCTTTTTGCTGTTTTTCATTGATGATAACAGGACTTATATTCAATCTTTACACCCTGTTATTCTGAAGTCTTTATGAAGAAATTTTTGTTTAACTTTAACATAAAAAGGTTAAACATTTCCTATTTTTGACTCATCTTAAGGATTTGAAGGACGTATGAAAAAAAGCAAAATTCCAGATAACGTAGTTTTTAATGAAAAAACACAACAATTTGACGCAGCCTTAAGGCCTTACGGCACTAATTTGGTTGCTCCCATGATTAACCCCTCAGATACCGTTGCTTGGAAAAATAGGTGTATTAATAAACTAAATCATAAAATTAAATCGGAATTGAACGAATTAAAAGACCAGTATGAGGCTCTTATGAAAGAATTCGAATTTAATCAATTGATATATGATGCAAAGTTTTCTTTTGAACCAATTATTGGGAAATGTTATCATTTATACCAGCGGAAAAATGGAGAAACCTTTTTATCAATTATAGCACCTCATGAGTGTGATTTTGATTCGTTAGGCAGTTTTTATTTAAATACAGATCACATATGGGAAAAAGTAGTAGAGAAATAATTCTTCATCATGATTTTTCAGAGCGACAACTGGATCGTATTATCGAGATGGCTTGGGAAGATCGTACGCCTTTTGAGGCCATTCAATTCCAATTCGGAATTGCTGAAAAAGAGGTGATTAAAGTAATGCGTGGGACCTTGAAAAAATCTAGTTTCAAGCTCTGGAGACAACGTGTTAATAGTGGCGTAAGTAAGAAACATCTCAAAAAACGAAGTGACGAAATCGTTCGCTTTAAATGTTCACGTCAAAAGGCAATCTCTAGTAATAAAATTAGTAAGCGATAATGGCGACAGATAACACAGGGTATTTTGATGTACACATTGATGATATTATCGATAAGGTTATGGCATTTAATCCCTCTAATTACGCATCGAGTAGAAATTACACGAATGGTGATGTTAGTCGTTTATCTCCATATATATCCCGTGGGGTGATATCAACGAAATACGTTTATGAAACACTAATTAAACGTGGTTTTAAGCCTGGTGGCATGTTTAAATTTATACAAGAACTCGCATGGCGTGACTATTGGCAACAGGTTTGGATTCATAAGAAAAATGATATTAATCAAGATTTAAAGCACCAGCAAGAACCTATCGTGGGGTATGGTATTCCTGCAGCCCTAAATGAAAGGACAACTGGAATACTCGCCATTGATGCAGCAATTACAAAGCTAGTTTCATCAGGATACATACACAATCATTTACGTATGTACATGGCTTCGCTTACATGTAATATTGCCAATCATCATTGGAAAGAACCAGCTAGATGGATGTATTATCACTTACTTGATGGTGATTGGGCAAGTAATGCTTTAAGTTGGCAATGGGTTGCAGGTGCTAATAGTAACAAAAAATATTACGCAAATCAGGAGAATATAAACACATATTGTAATACCTCTGAGACCGGTACTTACTTAGACGTTCCTTATGATAATTTTCAGGAATTTGATATTCCTAAGGAGCTTCTTGCTTCTGAGCACTTAAATTTAGTTACCCCTCTACCGCAATCTTCTATTAATAAAATAAATACGCATTTACCAACTCTCATATACAACAGCTACAATCTAGATCCCTTTTGGAGAAATGATATTGAGGCAAATCGAATATTATTGTTAGAACCTTCACATTTCAACCAATATCCCGTATCTGAACATGTAATTAATTTTATTCTTGGTCTGTCTAATAATATTTTGAACATACAGTTGTTTGTAGGCGAATTCAATGAGTTAAAAGCTAATTACAATCTCAAGACAGTTTATTTTAAAGAACATCCACTAAATGAGCATTATCAAGGAACATGTGATCAACGTGATTGGATGTTTAATGTTGAGGGATACTATCCTTCTTTTTTTGCTTTTTGGAAAAAATGTAAAAAGCAAATCATTTTTTGAAATTAAAAGAAATAAATATTGTTTGGTTAAAAAGAGACTTGAGATTACAAGACCACCTTCCTTTAAATATTGCTGAGCAATCAAAACTCCCTTATGTCATTATTTATATTTTTGATTCCCATTGTTTAAAGCATCCTGACACAGCATTAAGGCACTTACAGTTTATTTATTACTCTCTCAAATCCATGAATGAGAGTCTACAAAAATATAAACGCACAGTGCACACGTTCTATGGTAATTCTTTGGATATTTTTAATTATATCCAAACACAGTTTCACATTAAAAATATTTTTAGTTACCAAGAGAGCGGTGTCCAAATTACATGGGATCGTGATAAGAAAATTAACGCATTTTGTAAGCAACAAAACATTAATTGGAATGAATTTCAACGAGACGGGATTATAAGAGGCTTGAGACATCGTAAAAATTGGAGAAAGTATTGGTATACTGTCATGAAAGGTCCGATTACTGTCAATACTTATAAGCAAGATTTTAATTCAATAAAAATATTCCCTGCTTTTAACTTACCTGCTCAATTCATAACTAAAATTGAAAAGTATCCGTCCTTATTTCAGCCAGCGGGTGAGGTAAATGCATGGCGATATCTACATTCTTTTGTTCTTGACAGAGGTCGTAATTATCATCGTAACATCTCTAAGCCTGATGCTAGTAGAATGTCTTGCAGTCGTTTATCTCCCTACATCGCTTGGGGTAATATCAGTGTCAAGCAAGTTTTTCAATTCGTTAGTAACCATCCAAACAGGTTGGTTTTTAAAAGGGCTTTTAATGGCATGTTAACTCGTTTGCATTGGCATTGTCATTTTATACAAAAGTTTGAAGTTGAGTGTTCCTATGAAACACATTGTATTAACAATGGCTATGAATTGTTAGAACATGTTAAGAATACATCTTTTCTTAAGGCTTGGAAGACGGGACAAACAGGATACCCACTAATCGATGCATGCATGAGAGCTGTCACTCAAACAGGCTGGATTAATTTTAGAATGCGGGCGATGGTCGTGTCGTTTTTAAGTTTTAATTTGGATCAAGATTGGCGTGAGGGTGCCTATCATTTAGCTCGTCAATTTTTAGATTATGAACCTGGAATACATTTTCCGCAATTTCAAATGCAAGCCGGAACAACTGGAATTAATACGGTAAGACTATATAATCCCGTCAAAAATTCGATTGAGCACGATCCGAATGGTATTTTTATTAAAAAATGGATTCCTGAGCTAGCTGAAGTCCCCGTTTCATTTATACACCAACCATGGACTATGAGCTCAATGGAGCAGACGTTTTGTGGTGTCACCATAGGTCACCACTACCCTGCTCCAATCGTAGATTTATTAGAGAGTTCCCGGGAAGCAAGAAAAAAAATATGGAGTCATAAAAGTCATCCAGCGGTAAAAAAAGAAAAGCAACGAATATTAACCACACATGTCAATATGTAACATGAAAAAACAATATTTACCAGAAAAGGAATGTTTGGTTTGTGAAAAGCCCTTTGCTTGGCGAAAGAAGTGGAAAAATTGTTGGGATGAAGTGAAATATTGCAGTGAACGCTGCAGAAGAAACAAGCACACATGAAAAAAATTAATTTAATTTTACCAAATCAGCTATTTGAAAGTTCAACTTTAATTGAAAACAAACTGCCTGTTTATTTAATTGAAGAGTATCTTTTTTTTAAACAGTTTAACTTTCACAAGCAAAAAATTGCTTTTCATAGGGCTACTATGAAACAGTACGAAAGCTATCTTTTGTCAAAAAACATAGACGTTGTATATATTAATTCATTTCAGGATATCTCAGATACTCGTCTTTTATTACCAGCTTTAAAGGCATCTGGTATTTCAGAAATAAATTTCTTTGACCCTGTCGATAACTATCTCTTGAAAAGACTCACAAAAGGATGTCAGGATAATGAAATTAATTACCAAGTTACTGAGTCTCCTCTATTTATTAATACAAAAGAAGATTTGTTACCTTTTTTTAGAGTTGACAAAAAGAAATATCATCAAACATCATTTTATACGGAACAACGAAAAAAAATGAATATTTTGATTGATGAGAACGGTAAGCCATCAGGAGGAAAATGGACCTTTGATGCAGAAAACAGAAAGAAATATCCTGCCAAAAAAATACCACCGTCAATACAATATCCTGATTACAATGACTATTATGGCGAAGCTTGTACTTATGTTGCTACCCATTTTGATAATAATATTGGAGAGTTAGATGATCATTTTTGTCTCTACCCTACAAATATTGAAACTACCAAAGAATGGTTCAATCAATTTTTAGAGCTGCGTTTTCATGAATTTGGTGCTTATGAGGATGCCATCGTAAATGAACATTCAATTTTAAATCACAGTGTGCTTACTCCCATGCTAAATGTTGGTTTGATAACGCCAAATGAAATTATTGACACGGCACTTATTTATGCATCAAATCATGAAGTACCTATTAATTCTTTAGAAGGATTTGTTAGACAAATTATTGGGTGGAGAGAGTTTATCAGAGGCATGTATGAAACCCGTGGTAGTGATGAAAGAACTCGAAATTTTTGGAATTTTACAAAAAAAATCCCTGCTTCTTTTTATGATGGAACAACAGGAATTGGTCCAATAGACCAAACCATTAAAAAAGTATTAAAAACGGGTTATTGTAATCATATAGAACGATTGATGGTTTTAAGCAATTTCATGATGCTCTGTGAATTTGATCCTGACGAGGTATACCGTTGGTTTATGGAGCTTTTTATCGATTCTTATGATTGGGTTATGGTTCCCAATGTTTATGGTATGAGTCAATTTTCTGATGGAGGTCTCATGGCGACCAAGCCATACATCAGTGGTAGTAATTATTTAATGAAAATGAGTAATTATAAAAAGGGTGATTGGCAAGACGTTTGGGATGGATTGTTTTGGCGTTTTATGGATACTCACCGAGATTTTTTTAAACAAAACCCAAGGCTAGGTATGTTGGTGTCGATGTTTGATAAGATGGCTCCTGAGAAAAAAGTGAAACATCTTGAAAATGCAGAATCCTATTTAACCTCTTTATAGAAGAATGTGCGTGAACATGCAACTAATCACAACCATTAAAATAATGAAAACTGCTCATTAAGCATGAGTATGACGATGATAGCGTTCAACACGGCGTAGAACAAAGACGAACTTGATTGTAATAGTGAATCGCGAATCTTTAGTCTTGTTAAAAAACCTAAAAACATCAATATACTTAATCCAAGGGCTGCTAGTCCTTGAATAGATAAAGAAAGCCATTGTCCAAGAAAAAGACCAAGGGCACCCAATATCTGTAGAGTTCCAACTAACTTTTGATAATGCTTTAGGCCATATCTTTTAAATTCAGATTTCATGTAGGTAGAAAATAAACAAGAAATACCAAAAAAGATAAATGAAAATGCTGAAAAAAGAGATAATAATTGAATAATATCTTCGATATACATAAAGGTCAAGAGCATATGAGGTGCTTTGATTACTTTAAAAAAATAATATAGTGAGGCAAATAATAAAAAATGATAGAGCAGGTAAAGATTTTATGAAGGGATCTTTGATTTTTAAATGCATCGAGATAGACCCTAGTAAGAGAACTGCTAATATTGATGCAGAGGGTTGGGTTAATTCTGGGACCCATATAGCCACAAAAAGCCCAATAGCCCCAATTATTTTTATAAAACCAATGACATGGTAACTCCATTTAGGTAATCCGTATCGTTCAAATTCTTGTACAATTGTAGTTGCATCTCCACCACGCCACTGGGTAGCTTTATTTTTTCTAAGTAACCAAACATTTAAAATACTTAGACTCACAATAACGTGTAACACAATCATAACATACTCCATAAATAATTTTTTTAATTTGTTATTTCAACCATATGCGCTCTATTTCAAGAGCAAAATCTTCATTTTTTTTGTTTCCAATGAGAATCGCAATTTCTCCAATTTCTTGACCAGAATAATTAGAGACATTTAATTTATAACCCCTAAAACTTGCATAAAATGAATTTAGTGGTATTGTAATAGTTTCCCATTCTTTGGTGGTCTCAAAATATTGTATGTAAGAATACCTCGCATTAGATTGATTTTTGATTCTAAATTGATAAATTTTTCCATCACCACGAACTCTTAAGGACACATGCGCGTACTTAGATATTTGCTTTGGTTTAAACCGATAACGAATTGATGAAAAACCTCCATTATTAAGAGTTGTTACATAACCCTGATACAACCCATAACCGTCATCGCTTAAACTAATACTTCCATTTGAATACCCACCCATGACACCATCATTCACAACAAACCAATTCGATATGTCTTGTTGATTTTTAAAATCAGCAATAGTGATTGTAGAGGTCTGAAATGACAAACTAATGATACCATAAATTAATGCAACAATCATAAAACCTTATACTTCCAATGGTTAAATTAATGATAACTTCTTATAATCAATAGTTTTTCAAAGGTTTTAGGATAAAATTATGATTAATCTAAAACGATTACGAAATTCTATAATAAGTAAATTAAGGAAGCTTTTAAATCTCTGTGAGAAACTTTACTTAGAGACCGACCTTACATCTTCAAGAATGTAATTTTTTTCAACAACCTGAATATTTCCAATTTTACTTGGAGTGAGAATACAATCTATCCCTTTTCTTTTAAGTTTTTTTCTGCAAGTCTTGGTGAGTTTTGGATCGTCGTTAAATAAAAGTGCGTCAAGATTATATTCAGGCTTATTAGTTTCTTTAACAACCGGATATATTTTCTTTAGACCTCTTCGCTTAGGAAAGGTAATTGGGTCTATTGCTGCACCGGGTATGAAAGTGAAAAATGTATAATTTCCGTCATTGTCCGTTTTGACCCAGGCGCGATGTTTCATGAAACGCTTTCCTTTATAGGTCTCAATTGCGTAATTACCTTTTTCATCAGCTTGCTCAATGTATATTAATATGTTTTTTGCAGGGGTCGTACCATCATTTTTATATACTGTTCCCATTATTTTTAATTTATTGATTGCAATATCAAAATCTGGAACAGTGTCGGTATGATTCAAATTTATTTCAGAATAATCGTAGATAGGGTTTCTCTCAAGATAATCTAAGTTTTGAGCATTCACAGAAGATAAAAGAGAAATAACACTTAGATTTAAAAAATATTTTAGGAAAAATTTCATGGGGCAATGAGTTTTACTCTTTAAAATTAAAGAACTCATTATCATCAACCATAAAAACGGTATCAATGCACTATTTTAACGGTAAGAGGTCTGTTTTTTATATAAACGTAAAAAAAAGACGATAAAATGGAATCAATTTAGGACTACTCTACTTATTAGATAAACTTATAAGTCTGTAAAAATACAATTAATGTGAAAAGACTATTTAACCAGCTTAACTTTTACTGCATTGAGACCCTTTAAACCTTTTTGAAGTTCGAAAGTAACTTTATCGTTTTCTGCTATTTCATCAAGCAACCCACTAACGTGTGTAAAATATTTTTCTTGATCATCAGAATCTATGATAAAACCAAAACCTTTCGAAGTATCAAAAAATGACACTTTACCACTTCTAACTGGATCGAAAGCTTCACGATCACTGTCAAGAGTCTTAGGAATACTTATTTCTATATTTTTTGCTTTTACTTTTACTTTTAGTGATGGATCTGGCGGTGTATCAGTTAAATTCCCATTATGATCCACGTAAGCAAATTCAATACCTTTACTTCCATTTTCTGCTTTTTCCAATTTACGAGCCTCCATTTTTTTCCGCTTATCCTCACGTTTTTTTAAACGCTTTTTTTCTTTTTCGCTCTTGTTAAAAGTTTGTTGAGATTTTGCCATTGTACTAAATGTAAAGATTTACTGTTTTTATTGAGATTCAAATATATTTATTTCCTTTAATTAAAACTAATAAAATTATCGTGTATCAACATATAGCTGTTTTCATGACTGGATTATGAATGATAATACTCTTAAATTTTAAAAATTCTTATTTTTTTCTTTTTTAATCGGGTGTTATTTAAATTATCTAAAATAGTTGTGAATTTTGATTTTGAAACAGCAATAAACGCACAATCATTTTTAAGTTCAATGATTCCTATGTCGCCAGAATTTAGTAGCCCCTTCTTTAAAAATAAACCAGCAATATCTCCTTTGGATATTTTATCTTTTCGTCCTCCAGAAATAAATAACGTGACCCAAGGACTTGAAAGGTCTTGAAATGATTTACTTAATTTTTGAATGAGTGGTGTTTTAATGAATTCTGGTAGATACTCATTTTTCCATTGTAGAACGAACGCTGTTCCTGTGTTGTTCATACGTGCAGTTCGGCCATTTCTATGAGTAAATTCCTCCAACCTTAATGGTAATTGGTAGTGAATAATATATTGAAGCTCAGGTATGTCCAAACCCCTTGAGGCAAGATCCGTAGCAATGATTAGTTGATAGGTTCCATTTCTAAATTTAATAAGAACACGTTCACGTTCAATTTGCTCCATACCGCCATGAAAACATCCATGTTGTATGTTATTATTTGTTAAATAATCGCTTACGTATTCAATACTGTTTTTAAAATTACAAAATATAATACCAGGTTTCTTTCCAACATGATGTACCAAATTTAATAGTGCTTGAAGCTTATTTTTATCTTCTGAAATGACTTTTTTAATCAGTAATTTTGACTGTTCCTGATTAAGATGGTCGATAACAACTTCATCCTTGAGGCCAACAAAAGAAGGAATTTTTATATTTTTTGTTGCCGAGGTAAGAACACGTCTATCGATATTCGGTAAATGATTAAAAATATCAGACATTTCAGACTCAAAACCAATTTCTAAAGATTTATCAAATTCATCTAAAACCAATGTCACGATGTTTTCAACAGAAAACGTTTTGCGCCTAAGATGATCGGCAATACGACCTGGTGTTCCCACTAGGATAGCTGGTGCACTTTTTAAATCTAATTTATCTTTAGAGAAAGGTCTGCCTCCATAGACAACATTTACCTTATATCCTGCCCCCATGTTTCTAATTACTTGCTCAATTTGAATAGCTAATTCTCTTGAAGGAACCAAAATTAGCAATTGTACATTCTTACAAGAGGCATCGAGAAGGCCAATCGTTGGCAACAGATAAGCAATAGTTTTACCAGTACCAGTGGGTGATAAAAGCATGGTGTTTTTAACGGAGGGTATGGCTAGTTGTGCTTCCTCTTGCATCGTATTTAAGCGAGCAATATGAAGTTTTTTTAAAATAGCATCTTGAGATTTCCTGTTAGCAATCACTGTAATTATTTTGGCAAAGATACGCAGTGTTTATATAGAAATGGTTCATTTTTTTATAAACTAAGAAATCTGTTCTAACACTTTCATGTTCAATAGTATCTGTTTTTATTGAGTTTGAGTAGTGTAAAACAACCACTTTTTTATGAACCATATTTTTTTTATAAATTCGCAATCCCTTTAATAATTAAATTAAACTATTTATTCCCAGTCTGGTATACAAGTGTTGTTAAGAGTACAAATAATGGTGGTGTTTCTTTTATGTATGTCGGAGTCGGCACGCGGACAGATTGTATCCTCCTTACTAAATGTATCGCAGTCTTTTGACGTCTTTACGCATGACATTGACCTGAATTACGGTAATACTTCAGATATCAAAAGATCTTTTTGGAACACAAACACCTATAATCCATACGACAATGAGACTGTTACATTTCCGTTTCAAATAACATTTTCCGATAGTGTATACCACTCACCTATTTTAAAAAAGAAAGTTATTACGTCTAGATATGGTTGGCGATGGCGAAGAGCACACTCTGGTATTGATATTGACTTAATCACAGGTGATGATGTCGTATCTGTCCTTGATGGTATTGTACGTTTTGCAAAATATAATCCAGGTCACGGTAAATTAGTTATTGTGAGGCATTTTAATGGTATGGAAACTTCTTATGCGCATTTGTCATCCATTCGTGTAAGGGCAAATGATACTGTTGTTGGTGGAGAAGTTTTGGGACGTGGTGGCGCAACAGGTAATGCAAGAGGTAGCCATTTACATTACACAATGAGTTACAAAGGAGTTGCTATAAATCCAGAATATTTGTTTGTAATTGATGATTCAAATAAAATTAGAGCCTCCGAAATCTGGGTTACTAAGAAATGGACAAAGCCCTATTTGCACAGTCCTAGACAAACAACGAAGCTCGAACTTTTATTAAGTGAATCTGAAGCTTTGGCTAGTTTGAAAAAAGAAAAAACACTCTACATTGTCCAATCTGGAGATACACTTTCTCATATTTCTCGACGAAATAATATTTCTATTCGATCAATTTGTATTACCAACAATATAAAAAGTTCATCTGTTTTAAAAGTTGGTCAAATGCTTTACCTCGAGTAATCATTTAAATTTAAACGTAAATAATAAATTTCAGTGAGTTTTATTTGTCTGCGACGACTTTGTTAGTTACAAAATTCACAATTGGAATAACGACTATTACGACGGGAACGACCGTCAACCACATTGTTGTAAAACGATCAAGCCATAGGCTTAAAAAGTTATGTGCAAGACCAACTTCTCTAAAGAGTAAAAGACCGGATAATGCAAGACCAATAAAAATTGTCATGAAAAAGACAAAGACAACCATTCTAAATTTATGAGGAATTCTTTTCATGATACGAATATAGATACTTATTATTTATTTTTTAAATCGTTTAAAAACGGTTAATGTTTTTTTTGTGTTAATAAAATAAACACCTGTTAGCAATATCATTGCTGCAATACATGATTGCATCGTAATACGTTCATTTAAAATGAACCATCCTAAAATAAGCGCCACTATTGGATTGACATAGGTTGAGGTGGCTACTTTTTCAGGAGAGACTATTTTTAACAAGTAGTTAAAGGACGTAAAAGCCACAATACTGCCAAATACAACAAGCAAAAGCATTGATATTTTGACATCGGTACTCCAAACACCCGGAAACGTCCAAGACTCACCAAAAGCAACACTAGCAATGCACAGAAAACATCCACCGATAAACATTTGGTAACCCGTATTAATGAAGAAATTTGATGGTAAATCTGCTTTTGCTACAAATAAGCTGCCATAAGCCCAACTAAGCATACAAAGAAATATCATAAAGGCGCCTAACAGTGAATTTTCTTGATCCATGACTTGTTTTTGACTAATTAACAAATAGATGCCTATGATACCCAAAAGAACTCCAATCATGGACATCAATTTTATTGGTTTTTTTTGATGTATTCGCATTAAAAGTAAAATTACAAGTGGCTGTGCTGAGATTTCTAGAGCAGCAAAACCACTATCGACATATCGAAGAGCCCAAACAATGACTCCGTTACCAAATGTTAAAAACAAAAAACCAGCGATTGCAGTATTTAGTATTTGTTTTTTATTAATTGCTAAAGGTATTTTGAGTGCTTTTGCAATTAAAAATATGAGTAGTCCTGCAGATAAAAAGCGTACTGAGGCAAGCATAAAAGGGGGTAATTCCCCAACAGCAATTTTATTGAGTAAATACGTAGATCCCCAAATCACATAAATTGAAAAAAAGGCTAATACAATCAATAACTTTGAAGAGGATTGAGACATTTATTTTGAATATGATGAATAAATATTTTTCCATTCATTCTCAAGTTCTACAAGCCTATCAGTCGCGTCTTTACCCGGCAGTTGGTCTGCTCTACTCACCATATTTAGCAAATATGAAATTTGTGATATAAGCATTTGTTGAGGGTAAGCTCCTTTTTCGTTATTCAGTTGTTTCAGTAATACTTGTATGTCATTAAATTTTGCAATTTTATTTTTAGATTTTTTTCCCTTTAATTTGTCTTGTTCTTTTGAAAGTTTTGATTCAAATAATCGAACTTCCGATAATAATGCTATTACTTTATTTTGAAATTCTAGCTGCTCTATTACATCGTCCTTTGATATGCCTTCATCTAAAATTCTTGGATCCATGATAATTTCAAAAGACTGTTCAAGAACTTGATCATGAGCCGTTAATCGCGCTGTGTAATTTCCTGGAGGAACCAACGGACCATTCTTAAAACGTCTTTTCACATTACTTGCCCAAGCACCTTTTTGTCTAAGATTCCATGAAAAACGATGAAAACCAGGTGTATTCTCTAATTTAGGATCAACATAACGGAATGTTTGACTTAAATTCATGTCCTCTACTTCTTCTACATGAGAGGAGAGCATCATTGTATCGCTTACTACAGTCGCGATCAATTTATTTTCCGAGTTAAAAACATCTAATTGTATTCCTTCTTTTTTTCCATTGGGAATAAAATAATCCATTATGACACTGGTTCTTGGATATTTTGGAAATGAGTTGCGAACATTGGGAAATCTATAACGAATGGTGTTATCAGGCTTAAATAAATGTGGTTTTTTGTCAAGATTATTTATGTCCTTTTGTCTCAATGAAGTTATGTTATCTAGTATCCAAAATCCTCTTCCCATCGTGCTAAGAATGAGATCTCCTCTAAATATTTTGAGATCGGTGATTGGTGTAATTGGTAAATTTTGTTGAAACTTTTTCCAAGATTCGCCATCATCAAAAGAGATAAAAACACCATATTCAGTTCCTGCATACAATAAACCTTTTCTAACAGGATCTTCTCTTAATACTCTTGTGAAATGATCATTTGGAATACCATTTTCGACTTTGGAAATAAACTCCCAAGATTTACCAAAATCTGTTGTTTTATAGAGATAAGGCTTCGAATCCCCTAAAAAATGCCTCTCAACTGCTATATAGGCCTTTGCTGGATTATATTTTGAAGGTTCAATAGATTCTACACGCCCACCTTTAGGAAGTGCAGATGGTGTCACATTGTTCCAAGTCTTGCCTCCATCTTTAGTGAGTGAAATGACACCATCATTGGATCCCGTCCATATGAGCCCCTTTTGAAGCGTAGATTCCTTAATAGCATAAAGCGTACTGTAATATTCTTCACCAGTAATATCCCGTGTGATTGGACTTCCTGAATTCACTTGTTTGTCATCTTCAAAAGCAGTTAAATCTGGAGAAATTGTTTCCCAAGAAAAACCATCTGTTTCTGTCTTGTGAAGGTATTGTGAACCATGGTATATAACGTTTGGATCATGCGGTGAGACGTGAATAGGTGCGACACGCTGAAATCGATATTTTAAATCTTTGGGATTATGACCGTATATGTTAGAAGCACCTACGTAATATCCTTTTTCAATTCCAGTAAGCTTATTAAATACACCAAACCGACCTTTGCAATTGGCATAAACGATGTTGTGATTTCCTGGTTTTGGAACCGCTGGTCCAGTTTCACAACCACCCGTATTTATAACCCAACCAATACCCGCTTTTTGAATTGAAGTTGGCGGATAACTTGGTACGGCGATGGTTGAAGAATTATCTTGTTGTCCCGAATATAGCCAATACGGATATTGATCATCTATTTCTAGAGTATACAACTCTGCTGTTGGTTGATTAAATTGTGAAGACCATGTTTCACCTCCATTGTGGCTAACATTTGCACCGCCATCATTAGCTTGAATTAATAAATTTGGATTATTTGGATTGACCCATATGTCATGATTATCACCGTGTGGAACACTCATTCGTTTGAAGGATTTTCCACCATCAATTGATTTTAATAGTGGATTAGCATTTGAATAAACAATATCAGGATTGGTAGGGTCTAGCTCAATATTTGTGTAATAAAATGGTCTATTAACCAAACCTTTATTGTCAGATACTTGTTTAAATGATTTACCTTGATTTATGGATTTATAAAGCCCTCCTTCTTGATTAGGAGCTTCAATTACTGCATATAAAATACTAGAATCAACCGCTGAAACAGCTAAATCAATTTTACCAATTAATCCATTGGGCAAGCCCTCTTTTAATTTGGTCCAATCTTTTCCGCCATTAATGGATTTGTATAATCCACCTTCTTCGTTTGTACCTCCTGAAATAATGGTCCAAGGTTTTCGTTCAGCCTTCCAAGCTGCTGCATAAACAACATTTGGATTTCCAGGTAATAATTCTAAATCCGAAAAACCTACTGCCTCTGAAACGTACAACACCTTTTCCCAACTTTTACCACCATCTATTGTTTTGTAAATACCTCTTTCAGAATTGGCTTTAAAAGCATTTCCTATGGCAGCTACCCAAACGATATTATGATTTGTAGGATCAATTTCTACCGCACCAATTTGCCCTACTTCTTTTAATCCAATCTGTTCCCAAGTTTTTCCCGCGTCGATGGACTTATACATCCCTTTACCGCTAATCACATTGCTTCTTAAACCATCTGAACCCGTTCCAACATATATAATATTAGGGTCGTTAGAAGCTACTTCAATTGCTCCAATTGACGGTGTTTTAAAATAACCATCTGAAATATTATTCCAAGTTGTTCCATAATCTTTAGTTTTCCATACACCTCCACCTGAGGCTCCTAAATAAAAAGTACCAGGCTCTTCGGCAGTTCCAGTAACGGTCGTTACACGTCCTCCTCTTTCAGGTCCCACACTTCTATATGTTAAGGACTTAAAGTCTTGGCCGAGCAACGTCAAGGTGGAACAGATAATAATCAGGAATTGAATTTTTACAAAGATGTGTTTCATAATAAGACTTATAAATAAGTTTAAAGTTAACCATCTAAGAATTATCATTGACATTTTATTAATTAGTTTTATTTATACTTAAATTAGTGTTTCTACATCAACGCTAAGTATGTTACAAATTATGAGAATAAACCTTTTACTAATTTCACTATTGATAGTGGTTTCTTGCAAAAAAGATAAAAGTAATTCTTTCGAAGAATTAGAGATTTCAATCCATCATCAGTTATCAACTATTGAAGGTGACATAGCTCTAGCCTTTACTGATTTATCACTTGAAACACCACCATTATTCATTAATGTTAATGACGTTTTTCATGCTGCAAGTACCATGAAAGTACCTGTAATGATTGAGCTTTATAAGCAACAACGTGCCGGAGATTTAAGTCTACAAGATTCTATTAAAATATCTAATCAATTCACAAGTATTGTCGATGGCAGTTCCTATCAATTAAATATTCATGATGATAGTGATGATATTGTTTATAAGTACATTGACAATACATTGACAATTCATGAATTGATAATAGCCATGATTACTGTGAGTAGTAATCTGGCTACAAACATTCTTATAGAATTAGTATCTGCAAAAAAAGTAAATGAGACTATGAGAAGTTTTGGAACAACAAATATGACTATTTTACGTGGTGTTGAGGATCAAAAAGCTTTTGATCAAGGATTAAGCAATACGACAACAGCCAAAGATCTCAATGTTATAATGAAAGGTCTTGCTTTGCAATCTTTTTTAGGATCAAAGGAATGTGATGCTATGATTTCAATATTGAAGCAACAAAAATGGAATGATATGATACCTAAATATTTACCACATCATGTCGATATTGCTCATAAAACTGGTGCCATAACTGGTGTTCATCATGATGCCGCAATTATTTATCTTCCTAACGGTGGTGCTTATACTCTTATCCTATTATCAAAAAATTTGAAGAATTTTGAAAAAGGGACAGAACAATTAGCAAAAATATCTAAAACTATCTATGATTTTATGGCCTCCAAAGGTCAATAAAGACTTACAAGATGACTTTTTATCTGATTAAAGGCAGTGCGTTTATCTAATGTGACTTCCTGCATTAATGTCAATTGTCGCTCCTGTGGCATGATCCATCAGACCACTAGAAGTAAAGGCAATTAGTGGTGCTATATCAGATGGTTTAGTTAATTCTTTTAACGAAATTTCACTAAGAATTCTTTCTTTGCCGTATTTTTCAATGAATGCGTCTGCCATTTGTGTTTTGGTAAATCCGGGAGCAATTACAAAAGATTTGATATTCTCTTTTCCAAAAGATCGTGCAACACTTCTTGCCAATGAGGTTAACCCTCCTTTGGACGCTGCATATGCTAAAAAGTCTTCAGTTTCACCTCTAAATGCTGCTCTACTCCCAATATAAATAAAACGACCTCCTTGCTGTACTTTAAAATGCTCAATTCCAAGTTTTGTAAGTAATCCAGCTGCATCTAAATTCACAGCCATAGTTTTTTTCCATATTTCAAACCAATTCTCAGAAGTTTTCTCAATTGGATGAGAAATTGCGATACCAGCATTTAAAATGATTACATTAATAACACCAAATTCTTTTTTTACCTCTTTAAATAGTGCAGTGACCTCAGATATATTGTTTAAATCTGCTTTAAATATTTTTGAGTTTGTTGTTTTATGCTTTTTTGCTAACTCTTCCGCAGCTGTTTTATTGTGATTATAATGAATAGCAACTCTAGCACCCATCGTCATTAAATAATTGGCTGTAGTCTTTCCAATACCTTGCGAAGCTCCTGTAAGTAGTATGTTTAAGCCTGATAAGTCAATAGACATTGTTATAATATATTTTTTATCCAACCACCGTCAACTGCCAAAGATGTTCCGGTAATGTAACTTGCTCTTTCGCTTGCTAAAAAGGTAACGGCAGCAGCAAATTCATCAGGGTTTCCAAACCGTTTTAAAGGAATTTCATCAATTGCAGATGCAAAGGAAGGTGTTTTTTTTATTAGTGATAACAACCGATTTGTTTTTGTGTAGCCAGGCATGACATTGTTCACTGTTATATCATATTCACCCAATTCACTTGCTAAGGTCTTTATTAAACCAGCTACTGAAGCTCGAACAGAGTTAGATAATATTAAATTAGCAACAGGTTGTTTCACTGCTTGAGATGTAATGGCAATAATCCTTCCCCAACGTTGATGTTTCATGCCTGGAAGTGCTGATTTAATTAATGAGACTGTACTTGCAAGTAATAAATTGTATGTGTTATCCCAATCTGTCATTGACAAACTTTCAAAGGTTCCCGAAGGCGGTCCACCCGTATTAGTTACGAGAATATCGAGCGCGTCATAACTATTAAAAATCGTGGTTAGTAGTTCTGCTCTTTCTTTTTCATTAGCGAGATCACCACATATGGCCATCACGGGAGTACTTGCAACAATTTCAATATCCCTTTTTGTTTGTTCTAATTTATCTCGATCTCTACCATTAATTATAACACTTGCTCCTTCCTTAGCCAATTCTAATGCGACAGCTTTACCTAGGCCGTCACTTGATGCTGCTACAAATGCTCTCTTATCTTTTAAACCTAAATCCATTTAATTATTTTCTTAGGTAATCATCGGTTCCATCTAACCAATCTTCTCTAATTGGAGACCAGGTATCTACCTCTTCCACATCACCAATCATTAATGCTTCATGCGGAACATGTGCTGGTATAACCACAGAATCTCCCGGTCCTAAGTCCATAGTTTGTTCTTTATTCGCGCCAAACCAAAACCGCATTGTTCCCGATATTACTTGTGTCACTTGTTCGTTTACATGATCATGAAGCGGTACTAAAAAACCATCTTTAAATTTCATTCGAGCGACCATTACTTTTTCACCATAAATCATTTTGCGCTGCATTTTGTCTGTAACTTGTTCTACGGGAACGTCATCCCAATTTATTTTTTTTACCATAATTTTATTCATTGTTGATTAATTCATATCCTTGATTAATTCCTTTTTCTATCGCTGGAACTCCACGATCCATCCATACAGGTTTGGGAGCATTTTGTAAATAGTAATCAAAAAATTGTTGCATTCTTATATTAAAATCTTTTCGATTTTGCATCTTTAATGGCCAATGTCTTGCACCATTATAATTGAGTAACCATGAAGGTTTACCAAGACGCCTTAAATTTACAAAAAACTCAATACCTTGGTACCAAGGTACATGTCCATCTGCGTCGTTATGCATAATTAGTAATGGTGTATTTACTTTATCTAAATTGTAGATTGGTGAATTTTCAAAATAACGTTGAGGGTATTCCCAAGGTGTCCCTCCTATTCTACTTTGTGTATGTTCATATTGAAATTGTCTACTTAATCCCGTATCCCATCTAATTCCTCCAAAAGCACTTATCATGTTCACAACAGGAGCACCCGATTCTGCAGCTTTAAAAATGTCTGTCTTAGTCACAAGGTATGCTATTTGGTACCCTCCCCAACTATGTCCTTGAGTTCCAATATTGTCTGCATCCACAAAGCCTTTTTCTATCAATGAGGTAATTCCAGGAATTACACAATTAAAAGCGCTTTCTCCGGGATACCCAATTCGGTAATAAACATCAGGATTAAAAATTAAGTACCCTCGACTTGCATAAAAGCTGTAATTAATTGTTGAACGTCCTGGATTTGGTGCTTTGTGGGCGTATAAGTTATTAGAACTTTTTTCGTAAAAATTAACGATCATTGGGTATTTTTTATTGGCATCAAAGTTTTCAGGCTTAATGAGCATTCCTGTTAAAGGTAAGCCATCCAAAGAAGTCCAATGAACCAATTCTGCAGTTCCCCAGTTATAATCTTTTTGTTGTGGATTGGCATTACTTAACATTACTTGTGATTTAAACGTTAAATCCGACACTCTAATATTTGGAAATTCTTCAAATGATTGCCGCGTAAACATAATATCATCACTCAGTCTTGCCTTTCTGAAAGAGGCATATCGGTAAGGACCTTTTAACATAGATTTTCCTGATTTCCTCTTGTAGTTATAAGTATAAAAACCTGAATATTTAGTGTTCTCATTAAAAGTTGTGAATACTAATTTGCTGGAAGTATCAATGTACCTTTTATTTCTATCTAATTTAACATGGCGGTATGTAATTTTATTTTGGCGACCATCTGTAAGTTTGGTACCTGTGCCATTGTCTGGATTAAATTCCCAAATATCATAGCGATCATACAAGATAAGCGAACTGTCATCTTTTGTCCAACCAGCTGATCCATAAGATCTTGGATGATTTGGCGAATCATTTAATTCATTATAAAAATTCTTTTCTTTGGTTAGCTCCATATATTTTCCAGAACCAATATTGTACGTAAACCATGTACTATCTACTTGATTGTAACCATAAGCATACTTCCCTTTAGGACTAAATCTGACAGAGCTAGGCGCTTTGGTTATGGCCACTTTTAAAGAACCATCATTAATATTGACAATTGCCAAGTCATTTGCTGAAAATTGCCCAGTCCACTGCGCTTCTAAAGCATAGGGCTCGGTTGTATTTACTAAAGCATAATCTGCATTTCCTTGATCCCCTAAACTGGCATTTGGATATTCTTTTGTGGCAATTTGTATGAGCTTTTTATTTTTTAAGTGATAGACTGTCTGAAATGATTTTTTCTTATCGTTTTTTACTTGTTTTTCCTGGACAGTATAGAGACGTGGTTCATCATAAGTCCAAACCTCTACATTGACAATTTCTTCCTCTAATAAAAGAGTATCTTTTGTGATTGGAGGTAATGCCAGACCGAAATATAATTTAGTGTCATCTTTTGAAAAGGTAATATTTCCATCAGAAGACACTCTGTAACCTATGGGTGTTGTTGTGTTATCAACTACCAATTCAGCCGCTGGGAGTGTAGTATTCCATGTGTAAAGACGGTTGGGTCTTATATAGGCTTTAGTTGTGTCGGCATCGGTTACAAACCCAAGATTTTTTCCCGAATCACTAAAATTTAGCTGATAATATTTAGTTTTATCGTGAGAAGAAAAAATATGTTTCTTCTGCATGGTTTCTAAATTTAGAATATAAACACCTGGTTTAGAATTAATATCACTGCCTGTTGTTGTATACGCTATTTTTTTACTTTCTTTTGAAAACACATAATTAGTCACAAAATATATCGTGTCTGCACTTGCAGTAATTAAATTTTTTACAACCAATGGAAACCCTGTTTTAGAACTTGCCTTTTTTATTCCTTTTTTCTTTGTTTTGCTCGTGTCTGATAACATCGAATCTTTTTCTTTTCTAAGGTTTTTTGGTGCATTTTTTTTAGCTAAATCGTAAGTATATGCCACAAAACCAGACCATTTTTTAGGTATTTTATAAGATTTTATGTGTGCAAATTTTTCTAACGCAGAATTTTTTAAATTATAAATACCCAATGTGTCCATAGGCATTTTATTTTTTTTGACTTTTCGACGCTTCATTTCTAGGATACTATCTTTCCATTCTTTGATAATAAAAACAGCAAACTTTGAGTCATAGGTAAATTGACCTCTTTCGGAACGTTCATGCTCGAAGATAAGATTAGCATTCTTGTCCTTAATTTTTAATTGGCTATCCTTTTCTCCTTTTTGAAGAGAATACATAATGAAATTCCCATCAGAAGTCATAGTTTGTCTTTGAATCCTATTCCATATATCAAAATCTGAATGATCTAATATTTTTTTTTGCGCCACAGCACTACTTACGATGCATAAAAGAACGAGGGATAAAACGTGTTTCATAGTATTATATTAATTTTTTACAATTGGAATTTGTATTTGAGATGGGTGTATTGAAGAATGATGTACCTTATTGTGAGCAACAATGCCAATTTTTTCATCATAATTATTTCCGCCAGTATTTAAATTTCTTGCAAAACGCGGAAAGTTACTACTTGAAATTTCAACTCTGATGCGATGTCCTTTTTTAAATAAATTACTTGTTGACATCGGTGTTAAGTTTACTTCGTAAACATTCCCTTGTTTCATGAAAACCTCTTTATCGTAACCTTCGCGATAACGAACTCGTTGTATGGTTTCATCTAAATTATAGGCAGTGCCGTCAGGATATACATCAATAAATTTAATAGTAAAATCTGTGTCTTTAACATCGGATGACACAAATAATTTAGACTTAATAAATCCACTGACCTCAGTATCTTGGTTTAATATGTCCGTTGTGTAAACTAAGATGTCATTTCTTGCCTCCATATCTTGTTGGTCCCATGAGCCTCCTTTTACTGCATTACCTGTGCAACATACATTACCTCCATAAGATGGAACAGGGGCCATAGGGTCGTATGTAAAGTTATCAGGAATATCTTTTTTAGCTTTAACTCTCGATAGTTTTCCGTCGCCGAACCTACTGTTGGCATTTCCAGAACTATTTAGATAATAGGTCACCATTTCCGTATTTTCGGGTGGCCATGCATTGGAGAATTGCCACTGATTGCTCCCCATTGTATAATACTGAACTCTTGGTGTTATTTCTTTGAAGTCATTGGATTCACCTTTGAGCCATAAATCAAACCATTTTGTGATTTGCTCATCGTAATTAAGTCGTGCATCACCAATATTCCGTTCTCCTACAATCGTATTTTCTGTAGCTCTTGTGTAGGCACAATGTAAGGTTGGCGCTATGATTAAGTATTGATTATCTCGTATAAAGGCATCTTTTGAATTATTTCTAGCATGATTAAAAAGCATTAGATTTGGAGTTATTGATACATCATACCAAGACGCAAACCAAAAGCTAGGAGTACCTATGTCCTTGTCGTCATGATAAATACCACCTGTAAACCAATCAGAATCATTTGGCTTTCGACGAATCATTTTGTCAAAGATTTCATGTTTACCGTTAATATTTTTCAAGATATCCTGAATGGGTAAATGATTCAATGCTTGCGACATGTCTACCTTTGGGTTCTCTGGATCTAAATCATAAAATCTTGAAATTCTTATGAGATCTTCTTGTGTAGCTCCCTGGGGAATTCTTGGCTTGAACTTATCATGTTCTACACTGTAAAGCCAGGAGAAGAATAACATTTGTTCAACTCCACCACGATACCAATTACCTTGCTCGTTAACATTTCCTACACGTCCCACACCAGCACCGAACCCTTGAGGTACCATGGCAGCATGTGATGGATGCTCAAGCGCAGATACAGCCATTTGCCATTCAGCAGTGGATGAACAACCAAGAGTTCCAATTTTCCCATTGGACCAAGATTGATTTTTCATCCACTCAAATGCATCATAGCCATCTGTAAGAGGCACGCCTAGAATGTCCCATTCTCCCTCTGAGTAATAACGTCCTCGCTCATTTTGGACCACGTATGCATATCCTTTTTTCACATATTCATAGGCACGTTGAGCAGTTCGTGTCCTTTGCTTTCCATTACCCCACGAATTAAAATTATAAGGAGTTCTTGAAAAAATAATGGGGTGTTTTCCTTTTGATTTTGGTCTATAGATATCAGTTGCCAATCGGATTCCATCGCGCATTGGCATCATTACTTTTTCATCTATGATCGCAATGTCACTAAGTTTATTTAAAATGTCGTTTTGGGTTTGCGATGCCACCTTGTTCATAAGATAGCAATTAAGTACAATTAACAGGAGCGAAAAACGCTTTATTCTATGGCTCATATGTGATTGATTAAGTATTGAATTTAAAGGTAGCAAAATGAACTAAGAGATTATACTTTGTGACCATATTTAACAATTTCACAACTAAATTTAAGGCCTTACTTTATCTGTTGTCCATTCGCTTTATTATAAATTAGAGCTCGTGTTAAAAATTTGATGAAAATAGATTAAAAACGTAATTTTATTTCGTAAATAAAAAACCACTAAAATGATATCAATTTCAAGACCTATCTATGCCATTAAACAATGTGCGTTCATCATATTCACCATATGTATTAACATGTCTTTTGCGCAGGATAAACTCAAAAAAATGCCTGGATATGAACGCTATTCTCAAATAGCTCCTAAAATTCGAAATTCTGTAAAATTGGTCCCTAGAATTTATAATTGGGATGTTAACAGTGCTTCATTTGAATACAATTTTAATGGAAAACGTTTAAAATTTGATGTTACTTCGGGTAAGACGACAGAGGTAGAAGACCATGTTCAAACCAACAGAAGGTATAATTACAGTGATAGGCCACAACGTGGAAGACAATATGCTTCATCAAACTCTCCTGATGGTCAGTACAAGGCCTACACAAAAAACAGAAATATGTACATCAGTTCACTTGATGGAAGCAATGAAATAGCAATTACAACTGATGGAAATGAAGTCACTCAAAAAAAATATGGTATCGCAACGTGGGTTTATGGTGAAGAACTAGGGCAAATTACAGCAATGTGGTGGTCACCGGATAGTAAAAAAATAGCGTTTTATCGTTTTGAAGAAAAAGATGCTGATATGTATTATGTTCTATATGACCAAGTCAAAATTCAAGACTCTGTAGAGGTTGAAGCATATCCCAAGGTTGGCGCAGATAATCTTCCTGTTGACGTTATGGTTTATGATTTAGATACAAAACAGCTAACGCTTTTGGATACACGAAATGGTAAACCATATGATGACGGCGCCTTGGGGACTTATTTATATGGAATGGATTGGACTCCAGATGGTAAGGAGTTTTTATTTCACACCACAAATAGAAAACAGGATGTTATGGAGTATAAAGCTGCAGATCCTACGACTGGCAAAACAAGAACTATTGTACAAGAAAAATGGTTGCCTAGTTTTACTAAAAATACTCCTGAGTTACAAGTGTTGAACGATGGTCAACATTTTATTTGGGCATCAGAGCGCAATGGTTTTAATAATTATTATCTCTATAATTGGGATGGTACGTTGCTTAATTCTATCACGAATCACAATTTTGAAGTGAACAGAATATTAAAAATAGATGAGGCAGACAGATTACTTTACTATGAAGCTCGAAGTGGCAACAATCATATGAAAATGCAGCTCCATAGAGTTAATTTCAATGGTACTAACGATATACGACTTACAGATCCAGCTTATCATCACGATGTTACGATATCGCCCAATGGAGAATTCTTTGTCGATGTAAGTCAAACACATAACATTGTACCATTTACGACATTAATTAACGCTCAAGGGACAAAAGTCGCAGAAATTTTAGAAAGTGACAAGAGTACTTTTGAGACCTTAGGCTTAAACACCGTTGAAGTGTTTAAATTTACATCTGCAGATGGTGTGACAGAATTGCATGGTATGTTGCATTTTCCGTCTAATTTTGACCCTAATAAAAAATATCCCCTGATTCTTGCAAACTATGGTGGCCCTGCTACCAATGCCTTCAGAGAAACTTTTACAATGCCAAATCCATTGACGGAATATGGATTTTTAATTGCTAATATTGATGGTAGAAATGTAAAAGGGCGAGGTAAAGAGTTGTTAGATCAATTATATGGCAATCTTTGCATTGTGGAAATGGATGATTTTGCTGAGGGCATTAAATCCCTTTATGATCGTCCTTATTTCGATAAAGACCATGTCGGAGTTTACGGAACCTCCTACGGAGGTACGACTGCCGCTGCTAGCTTACTTCGATTTCCAAATACGTATCACGCTGCGGTTGCTAATTCTGCTGTTACGGATTGGAGAAATTATGATACGATTTATACCGAACGTTTTATGAATCTTATTACAAATAATAAAATTGGATATGATGCGTCTAACCTAATGAATTATGCAAAAGATCTTCAAGGAGAATTAATGATTTATTTTGGAACGAGTGACAACAATGTACATCCTTCAAATTCATTGCAACTTATTAAAGCCCTACAAAATGCTGGAAAAAGTTTTGAAGTTCAAGTGGGGCCAGACAGAGGTCATACTGCCATGAATCGTGAACGAATGATGGAATTTTTCATTGAACATTTGGTCTTAGACAATAACAATAGAGGAGTTCGATAATTATTCAGCTGCTCTTCCATGAATTTCAAAGAAGACATCGTCAAAATTTTGTCTGAGATAAGCACGAAGTTTTTTTCGATAATCATCTTTTAGCCACTCTACGAAATTGAAAGTACTTTTACAGATGCATTTTGTGTACCTATGTATTCTGAAATCAATGTCATCCCCTAATTTCTTGGCAAGATCGATGGCATCGTATACATCTTCACTATTTTCAATACAGATTCTTGCGTGTTGCTTAATGGAACGTTCTAATACTACTTTTGAGGATTCTCCGTTTCTTATTGAGTTTACATAGGTCTCGTTGATGTCAAAAAAAACTTCTTTAGAATTTGAGAATTCTAATCTTAAGTTTTCAGGCATTTCGTAACGAAAATTACTCTCTAATTCTTCATCACTTAAAATGCCATCTAAATAATAGCTCGGTGATTTAAAAATACGTTGCCAATCTAAATTATCACCCCATGGTCCAAAGCGATGAAAATTATTTCCTAAATCAATGACCGTAAATTTATTTTTGTTTTGTAAAATTCTAGAACCTCTTCCAATCATCTGATAATAAAGAGTTAGTGATTTTGTAGCACGATTTAAAATGATCGACTCTACAGTGGGTTCGTCAAATCCTGTGGTCAAAATACTTACAGACGTTAATATGGCATCTGGGGTTTCTTTAAACCACTTTAATATAGCAGCTCTTTCTTTTTTTGAATGTGTATTATCTAAATGTGCAATAGGATATCCTGCTGTTCTAAATATGTCATAAACATATAGCGAGGTGTTAATACCGTTATTAAATATCAGTGTTTTTTTACCTTTTGAGTGTTCTTCATAGGCCCCGACTAGCTTACCTAGCATGTCGTGATCTGTATAAAGGTCTTCTGAAGATTTTACCGTATAGTCACCATTGGCACCTACAACTAAAGAGGTTAGACCTACATTGTATACAAATGTTTCAGCTCTCGATAAAAAATTATTTTGAATGAGTGATTCTATGGATTCGCCTACAATTAATTCATCATAATTATCGGTCATTGGAAGTTCAATATTTGAACTAAGAGGCGTAGCTGTGACACCTAAAATAAAGGATTTATGGAAAAATTTAAAAAGTTTGGTAAATGAGTTGTAGTGTGCTTCATCTATAATCACTAATCCAATATCTGAGATATCTAAAACATTGTCTGTTAGTCTATTGTTTAAAGTTTCTACCATTGCAACAAAACAACTATAATCCCTTTGGTCGTCTAATTTAGCCTTGCTATTGATAACCTTGTTTACTACACCAAACTCAGTTAACATATTAGACGTTTGCTTGCACAGTTCGATACGATGTGTAAGCACTAAAACACGTGATTTATGATGTTTTAAATATTGTCTTACAATTTCAGAAAATATGACTGTTTTACCTCCACCTGTTGGCAATTGATAAAGTAAATGGTAATCGTTTGGAGAGTTTTCAAAGCGTTCAAAAATTTTATCTATAGCACCTTTTTGGTAACTGTATAAATTTTTCCCTGTTGTTTTTTCCTCTGTATCTTGAAATTTTATAGGCATGCGAAATTGAATAACGACATGCAAAAATACATCCTTTTGTTAGTTATATAACTTTTTTATGAGATAAATATTAACGAGTTATTTACAATTATAAATTTTTCTATTAATCCATTCTAAATTTTATAATAAGCGATGATACTAAGGTCATAAAACCAATAACAATTAAAGACATTTCTACATCGAAAAATGCACTAATGATTATTGTGCAGATAGCACCAAAAGCGTATCCGGAATCTCTCCAAAATCTGAATATTCCTATTGTTTGTGCTCGTTGAGACGGGTGTGAAAAATCTGAAATAGCTGATAGAAATGTTGGATAGACTATCGCTGTTCCAACTCCAATAACAATGGCTGAGACAATAAATCCTGTCATTGTTGTTATAAAGTACATGGCCACCAGTGAAAAAGCTTGCAACATCATGCCTAAGCTTAGCATTATTTTTTTATTGTAATGATCGGATAATTTTCCAGTTACTAACTGTCCAATACCCCAGACTGCTGGATAAATTGCAACAATGATGGCAATGTCTTTCATAGAAAACTGTCTATCTAATAAAATCATTGGTAAAACACCCCAAATCATCCCATCGTTAAGATTGTTTACAAAACCTGCCTGAGTAATTGATCCCAAGTTGTTATTGAACCAACTCGTTTCTGTAAAAATATTTTTTAAAGGTTTTACATCACTTGTCTGCTCTTCAAGTTGCACATGATGTCTTGTGTCTTTAACAAAAAATACACTTAAAATTAGTCCTAAAATTACGAAAAGCACTCCTTGATAAAATGGAAACGGTCTAACCCCGTATTCTGCGGTAATCCATCCTGTAGAAAAAGCAACTAATGCAATTGAAAAATATCCAAAGGATTCATTTAAACCCATTGCGAGTCCTCGTTGATGTTTGCCTACTAAATCAATTTTCATGACCACCGTACTTGACCATGTAAGCCCTTGATTAATTCCCAATAAAACATTTGCAAAAATAATCCAGTTCCAATGTGCTCCATAAATCAATATAAATGGAATCGGGATTGCAATTATCCATCCAATTACTAATAATTTTTTACGCCCAATTATATTAGAAAATCTACCAGTAAAATAATTAGTTACAGCTTTTACAAAACCAAACACAATTATAAAAGTAAGTATGACGGATGGTGCGTAAATTTGAAACTCAACTTCAGCCAATGTTGGTAAAATAGTTCTCTCCAATCCCACCATTCCACCAACGAATGCATTAATTAAAAGTAATAATACGAATTGTTGCCAATTCTCTTTTAATCCAAGTTGTGGTTTGCTTAAGGTCATTACCAGTTATTTCAAAATAATTATTCTAAATTTTTAAATTCTAAATCCAATAAAAAAGCATACGTTAAGGCTCTACGCTTATATCTTTCAAACCGACCTGATGCTCCACCATGGCCCGAATCCATATTACAGTCCATGACTAATAAATTGTTGTCAGTTTTCTTTTCTCTGAGCTTCGCGACCCACTTTGCAGGTTCCCAATATTGAACTTGACTATCCCAGTATCCCGTTGTCACCAACATGTTTGGATAGTCTTTTGACTCTATATTGTCATAAGGAGAATAAGATTTCATATAATCATAATAATCTTTAATTCTTGGATCTCCCCATTCATCCCATTCAAAAGTGGTTAAAGGAATGGTTTCATCAAGCATGGTTGATACCACATCGACAAATGGAACTGCAGCGACGACACCATTCCATAATTCAGGCTTCATATTCACAACTGCTCCCATGAGTAGGCCTCCGGCACTTCCTCCGTATGCATACAAATGATCTTGATTCGTGTAACCTTTTTCTATTAAATATTCTGCTGAATCAATAAAATCAGTAAATGTGTTTTTTTTCTTGAGCAATTTTCCATTTTCATACCAAGCTCTTCCCATTTCCTGTCCCCCTCGAATATGGGCGATAGCATAAACGAAACCACGATCTAATAAACTCAAACGATCTGAACTAAATGATGCTTCAGTACTATTTCCATAGGATCCATAAGCGTATAGTAATAGTGGTGTATTTTCATTTATTGGCGTATCTTTTTTGTAAACTAGGGATATTGGAATATTAACGCTATCCCTTGAAAACCCGTATAATCTCTCCGAAACATAATTATTTGGATCAAAATTTATGTCCATGATTTCCTCACGTTTCAATAGGGTTTGTTCTTTAGTTTTCATGTTGTATTCATAGGTACTATTCGGAGTAGTCAAGGAGGTGTAATTGTAACGCAAGATATTGGTGTCAAAATCTAAATTTGATGTGGCATAAGCTAAATAAGAAGGGTCATTAAAATTTAATTTATGACTGTTACCGTCCCATGTCATTATTCGAATTCCTCTTAATCCATTTTCACGTTCTTCAACAACTAAATAATCTTTAAAAATATCAAAATTTTGAAAATAGATGTCCTTACGATGAGGTATTACATCAACCCAGTGCTGCATTTCAGTGGATGTCGTAGGAGTTTTTACAAGTCGGAAATTTTTAGCATCGTAATTTGTTCGAATGTAAAAATGATCACCAAAATGATCAATCGTATATTCTAAATTATCTTTACGGGGTTGTATGACATGCCATTTTCCTTTAGCATTATTCGCATCCAATACTCGTGATTCTGTCGATAGTGTTTGTCTGCTATTTATCACTATATAAGCTTTTGATTTGGTTTTACTCAACCAAATATTAAAAGTTTCATCTTTCTCGTGGTATACCAACACATCCTCTTTTTGGTTTGTTCCAAGTTCATGTCTGTAAATCTTATCAGCTCTTAGAGTTATTGGGTCTTTGGCAGTATAAAAAATAGTTTTATTGTCATTTGCCCATACAGCATTTCCACTCGTGTTGCTTAATTCATCCATCAATGTGTTTCCATTAATCAAATTCTTTACATAAATGGTATATCGTCTTCTAGATACCGTGTCAATAGCATAAGTCATCATCGTGTTATCTTTACTCACAGATCGTCTACCAATTCCGTAATATGTAAATCCTTTTGCCATTTTAGGACCATTCAAAATAACTTCTTCTTTGTTCTCTTGATTATTTTTTTTTCTACAATAAAGAGCATAATCTTGACCCTCTTCGTATCTCGTGTAGTAAGAATAACCGTTATCTGTTACTGGGACAGATTGATCATCTTTTTTTATGCGCCCTATCATTTCATTGTACAATTCGTCTTGAACAACATTTGTATGCGCCATTGAAGCTTTCAAATAATCGTTTTCATCTTCTAAATAGGCTAAAACATCTTTGGTTTGATCATCTGGGTTTTGAGCATTCTTTTGTTCATCACTTAAACGCATCCAAAAATAATCATCTATTCTTGTGTCATTGTGAATAGTAATTTCTTTACTTATTTTTTTGGCAACAGGCACGTTATTAGAAGACATACTGCTGTCATTCTTTTGTTCAAATTTGCAACTCATATTAATAAATATGAGACCGATTAAAAAAGGTAATTTAGTTTTCATATGATAGTGTTTATAAAAGTATAAAAATACATGATTTTATAGAAATTACCTTACTATTCACATGTGATAAATGCAAATAAATACAATTGTTTTATTTGTATCTTTGAAGGAACATAATACAACTTAACCAATGATGAAATTAAACACTAAATTTCAACTTAAATTAACTTTTAAGAAGACATTCTTATTTTATTTATTAACCATAATAGTAGTCTTTTCGTCATGTGAAAACCAAAAAGATTCTGATATGACTCAAGAACAATTGTTAGCGATGGCTAAAGATATACACAACCGTGTCATTACCTTAGATACACACTGTGATATTGATGTAAATAATTTTACAGATTCAGTCAATTATACTCAAGATTTAAGATCACAAGTAACCTTGCCTAAAATGAATAAAGGCGGTTTAGATGTAGCTTGGTTCGTTGTTTACACGGGGCAAGATTCACTTACAGAGACCGGTTATCAAAACGCTTATGACAATGCGATGTCAAAGTTTGATGCTATTAAAAGATTGGTAACTGAGATTGCACCCAATGAAATTGAACTAGCTGTAACTTCTGAAGATGTAAAACGAATCCACGCATCAGGGAAAAAGGTTGCGATGATTGGTATTGAAAACGGATATCCAATAGGTTTGGATATTAATAATGTGAAAAAATTTCATGACTTGGGTGGCCGATACATGTCCTTGGCACATAATGGTCACAGTCAGCTAAGTGATAGTAATACAGGAGAAAAAGATGATGTTTGGTTGCATAACGGTTTAAGTGATTTTGGAAAAAAAGTCATTGCTGAAATGAATAAATGGGGGATCATGATAGATATATCACACCCATCTAAAGAAGCGATTCGCCAAATGATAACTTTGAGTAAAGCACCTGTAATCGCCTCTCATTCTTCGGCAAGAGCATTAAACGACCACAGTAGAAATTTGGATGATGAGCAACTTTTTTGGATAAAAGATAATGGCGGTGTTGTCCAAACAGTCGCTTTTAAAACATATGTAAACCAAAGGAAACAGAACCTTTATAACGATAAAATTTCTGGAATTAGAGATGCAGTTATCGATTCATTAAATATCCGATGGTATTCGTGGCCTGAATTTTCAGAGTTAGACAGCAACGCTCAGAATAAATTTTTAAAAAACAGAAATATGGTAATGGCATTAGTAGATGACAAGGTCAAAAGTATGACTGATTTTCCACCTCAAGTTAATGTTTCAGATTTCGTGGATCATATTGATTATATGGTGGATAAAATAGGCTTAAAACATGTCGGCATTAGTAGTGATTTTGACGGAGGTGGTGGTGTAGATGGTTGGAATGATGCATCAGAAACATTTAACGTAACTCTAGAATTAGTAAAAAGGGGTTACACGGAGTCTGACATTAGTCAATTATGGAGCGGTAATTTATTGAGAGTACTAGATGATGTAGAATTAATTGCGAAGAATCTCCAAGCGCAATAGCACATAAGATACAGAGTATCAATGACTGATGTTGTCTTATTTTTAATATTTATGGAGTTCTAATAAAGTCTTTTCAAATCTTTCTTTTGGTAAATATTGTTCTTCCAGTTCCCCTATAAACGGAATGGGAGTTTCCATGCTTGCCACACGCTTTACAGGAGCATCTAAAGACTCAAAACATTCTTCCATTATTAAAGCGGAAATGTCTGATGCGATCCCACCAAATAAAGAATCCTCCTGGAGGATGATAGCTTTACCTGTTTTTAAAACGGAACTTATAATGGATTCTTTGTCGAGAGGACATAATGTTCTTAAATCTACAAGGTCTGCCTGAATTTCTGGATGTTTTTTTAAAACATTCAGTGCCCAATGAACAGCGGCACCATACGTTATAATTGACACATCCTCGCCTGTTTGATGCAAACATGCTTTACCAAAAGGAATGGTATAATAGTTTGTTGGGACTTCTTGCCTGATACTTCTGTACAAGGCTTTATGTTCAAAAAACAAAACAGGATTTGGATCATTCACAGCCGTATTAAGTAATCCTTTGGCGTCAATTGGAAAAGCCGGATATACGACTTTTAATCCTGGTGTTTTAGTGAACCAGGCCTCATTCGTTTGGGAGTGAAAAGGTCCGGCAGCAACTCCTGCACCACAAGGCATTCTCAGCACGACATCTGCGTTTTGATTCCACCTGTAATGTGATTTAGCCAAATAGTTAACAACAGGATTAAATCCGGAACTTACAAAATCAGCAAATTGCATTTCAATTACACTTTTCATACCAGCAATGGATAAACCCATGCCCGCTTCAACGATAGCAGATTCGCAAATTGGTGTGTTACGAACACGTTCTTTTCCAAAAGCCTCTACAAAACCCTCTGTGACTTTAAATACGCCTCCATAATCTGCAACATCCTGTCCCATGATAACAAGATCGGAATGTTTACTCATAGATTGTTTTAAACCCTCTGAAATAGCGTCAACAAATCGAATTTCTTTTGTTTTATCTTTTTCTTTAGATTCTTTGTAAGAATACGTTTTAAAAACATCATTTAATTCTTTGGATCTATTAGGGATTATTTTAGGTTCCGCATTTGCTTTTTTTAGAGCACCCGTTATTTCTTTTGTAAACTTTTCTTTGAGTTCATTGTCAGATGCTTCATTTAAAATACCTAAATTCATTAAATATGAACGAAAATTTAATAGTGGATCTTTTTTAGACCAAGTACTTAGTAATTCTTGAGGGACATATTTTGTGCCGCTTGCTTCCTCATGACCACGCATCCTAAAAGTTTTAAATTCAATTAAAATTGGTCGTGGTTTTTTTCGTACACTAGTAGCTAATTTTGATACTTTGTCATATACTTCTAGGATATTATTGCCATCTACTATAAAAGATTCAATACCATAACCTTTTCCTCTATCTGCTAAATGTTTACAATTATATTGTTCATGTGTAGGAGTTGATAAACCATAGCCATTGTTTTCGATACAAAAAATAACAGGTAGTTTCCATACTGAAGCGACATTTAATGCCTCATGAAAATCACCTTCACTTGTTCCCCCCTCACCCGTAAAAACTGCCGTAACTGTATTTTTGTTTTTAAGCAAACTAGCCAATGCAATGCCATCTGCTACTCCTAATTGTGGTCCTAAATGAGATATCATTCCGACAATATTAAATTCTTGAGATCCAAAATGAAAGGAACGATCTCGACCGTTTGTAAAACCGGGTAATTTGCCTTGCCACTGGCAAAACAATCGAAATAACGGAATGTCTCTAGTGGTAAATACACCTAAATTTCTGTGCATGGGAAGTATATATTCTTCCTTGTTTAGAGCCATTGTGACACCTACAGAGATCGCTTCCTGACCGATACCAGAAAACCATTTGGAAATTTTTCCTTGACGTAAAAGAATGAGCATTTTTTCCTCAATCATTCGAGGTTTACACATGTTCTTGTAAAGTGTCAATAATGTGGAATTATCAAGGTTCTTTTTATGGTATGAAATTGTTAAATCAGTATTGGTTGCGATGCCCATTAGATAAATTTGTATATTCAAAAATAGCAAAATTTAGTCATAGTCAAATTACTTTTAGAGGTTTATAATTTTACCAAAGACATTTCGATTCAATTTTCGTTATATTTGTTTTACTACATAAACAAAAATGAATACAATGAATAAAATTCCGAGTGTTGACCTGAGAGATTTTTTGTCTGATGACAAGGCCATTAAAAACCAATTTATCAGTGATATTGGGAAAGCTTATGAGGAGATTGGCTTTGTTGCTCTAAAAGGACATTTTCTAAATGATGAATTAATCGATCAACTTTATCAACAAATCAAATCTTTTTTTTCTTTACCAATTGGGACGAAACAGAAATATGAAGTTCATGGAATCGGTGGACAAAGAGGTTATGTTTCTTTTGGAAAAGAAAGTGCAAAAGGACGAAAAGAGGGTGATTTGAAAGAATTTTGGCATTTTGGGCAGTACGTGGATGATGATGACAAACTGGCACAGGAATATCCAAAAAATGTAATTGTCGGTGAACTACCAGATTTTAATACAGTTGGAAAAGACACATATGAAATGTTGGAAAAAACTGCAAAATATGTTCTTAGGGCGTTGGCACTACATCTCGATTTAGAAGAAACCTATTTTGATGAATTTATTTTTAAAGGTAATAGCATTTTAAGACCAATTCATTATCCTCCTATTTTAAATGAACCTAATGATGCTGTAAGAGCTGCTGCTCACGGTGATATCAATTTAATTACCTTATTAATGGGAGCTCAAGGAAGAGGGTTGCAAGTGCAAAATAATGATGGAGAGTGGTTGGACGCTATTGCTGACTCTGATGAACTCATGATTAATGTAGGAGATATGCTATCACGTCACACCAATAATAAATTAAAATCTACAATTCATAGGGTGATTAATCCTCCGAGAGAACTTTGGGGTAAATCACGTTATTCTATCCCATTTTTCATGCACCCTATTAGTGATATGAGATTGGATGTGTTAGATAATTGTATTGATGAAAATCATCCAAAATTGTATGAAGATATTTCAGCAGGAGAGTTTTTAGATGAACGCTTAATCGAATTGGGCTTGATTAAAAAATGATGGATTTAGAAGATCAGTTAAAACAGTTGTTTCCGGATCACATATCGACAAACACCACAGGCCCTATACCGAAAGAAGAGCCTATTGCTATACAAGAAGACCCCTTAGTTTGTAAATACGAAAAGCGACATGGTAAAGTAATTACGATAATAGAAAATTACCAAGGCCCATTGAAGAATTTAAAAGAACTAACAAAAGAACTAAAGAAAACGTTGAGTGTAGGTGGCACTGTCAAGCATAACGCTATTATTTTACAAGGAGATTATCGAGATGATATCATGACTATTTTAAAAAACAAAGGATTTTATGTTAAACGTGTAGGTGGGTAATCTATGACAAATAGATTCCTACATATTACAAATGGCTCATGTCTCACCAATTATCTCAAAGATCTCAATATACGTGGAGAGTTTTTTACGTGGCATGAAATGCTTAGTGAAGGACCAACATGCGAAATAGTTGACTCTCAACAGTTTTTAAATATTCGAAAAGCATTTTTAAGTGACTTTTATCAAATTGAAATTGATGAATATGCCTTTCAAGAGGATTTAAAAATTTTCAACAACCTCGATGACTATTCTGACATCATACTTTGGTTTGAGTATGACTTATTTTGTCATGTCAACTTGATTGCAATTATTAGTTTACTGCAGCAAAAAAATGTATCACTTCCTCTGTCTTTAGTTTGTAGCGGAAGAATAAAAGGAGTTTCTGAATTAAAAAGTCTTTCAGAATTAAATGAGTCACAATTAATAGAGCATTTTGACAATCGTATTGTTTTATCAGAAAATGATATTGATACCGCATCAATTCTATGGAAAATTTATTGTGGAGATAATCATAATTTAATCAAACCTTATATTTTAAAGAGTACCTCATTTAAATATTTAAATAGTTGTTTGAAAGCCCATTTAAAACGCTTTCCTGATTCACAGAATGGACTTTCAAGACTTGAGAAACACATCCTCGAAATTGTTCATGAGCAGGATATAAAATCGAAGCATCATTTATTGGGATACGTTCTCAACTATCAAGGTTACTATGGATATGGAGATCTGCAAATAGAACGAATTATTGATTACTTAGAGTTCTTTTTTAATATCAATAAAAATGAAGTAGTATTAAATCGATTTGGTCATGAAGCCCTGAATAACAAGCAAAATTTTTTCAATCACATCGATAATAATATATCCTTTGGCGGAGCGAAACGATCTGATTATTATTTTCATCAAAAACAAAATAAACTTATAAATACTACTTATAATGCCCATTAAAGAATCTGAACTTATACTAAATCAAGATGGTAGTGTTTACCACCTAAATTTGAAACCAGCAGATATTGCTGACACCATTATTTTTGTTGGAGATCAAGATCGTGTTGCAAAAATTTCAAAACATTTCGATACCATTGAAATTAAAAAACAAAAAAGAGAATTCAAGACGCATACAGGATTATTTCGAGGAATACGATTGACTGTTATTTCAACAGGTATCGGACCTGATAATATAGATATTGTAATGAACGAATTAGATGCTTTGGTCAATATTGATTTAGAAACTAGAAAAATTAAAAAGGAATTAACTTCCTTAAATATTATAAGGGTTGGTACTTCGGGGTCATTACAATCAAATATTCCTGTTGATGCTTTTGTATTAAGTACTCATGGGATGGACCTTAATGGGATGCTTCATTTTTATGATATTGATGGGATTACAAATCCACGCTTAGAGAAAGCCTTTGTTGATTTTACGAATTGGAGCATTAACAAAGCGAAACCTGTGGTTTTTGAAAATAGTAAAAAATTAGAGAAGTTATTTGATAGCTCCTTCGTTTTGAAGGGCTTAACAGCAACTGCCGGAGGCTTCTATGGACCTCAAGGGAGAATACTTCGACTTCCATTACAAGACACGTTGTTAAATGAGCGAATGGATGTGTTTAATTTTGAAGGAATTAACATTACAAATTATGAAATGGAAACCGCTGTAATTTATGGGATGTCAAAATTATTAGGGCATCATGCCTTGTCAATGAATGCGATTATTGCTAATCGCCCTAATAAAACATTCAGTAAAAATCCGAGTCTTACCGTTGAACAACTTATTCTTTATTGTTTAAATAAAATAGCAAGTTAGCATTGCATGTTTATGTTATTATTTAAAATTAATATGTTGTCTAATACGTCCAAAAGTATGCTGATGTGTTTTCATATGTGAAAAGAATACGGCATTAAATATCTTATATAAACCATGTCTTTAGCGATATCTCTGATGGGAAAAGCTGTTCTTATAATAGCCGATTGAATCGGAATCCTAATTCCTATTTGCAACCATAAAATATTTTAAGTAATTAAAAACAAAATATTTAACGAAAGTCCTATATTAACTTGCATTACAAAATAATCAAGCTAATTTTTTGTGATTAACTATTATTTTATTAAGTTTACTTGAAACGTAACCCAGCACTTTTCATGATTTTCTCAATCTCAGTGATACTTTTTTTTCTTGTTTGTTTGAATTTTATTTTATTAAAGTTTAGTTGTAACAAAACAAGAAAGATTTCCAACGCAAAAAAATCAAATGTGTTTTCCAAAAAGATTAATATTCCAGCTACCACAAAATCGGTAGCTTCCCCTCTTGCTGCAACAGGGAGTTAGTTTTACTAAAATGCCTGTTGCCAAACCAGTAGCCTCGATTGGCACTCAACGGAGAAGGATGGCCACAAGATAAAATATGATTAGCTGTATTATCAATAAGATGTCTTTTCTTTTTAGCCATTCCTCCCCAAAGCAAAAAGACAGTAGGATGCTCACTTTCTGATATCATTTTAATGACGAAATCTGTAAATATTTCCCAACCTTGCTTTTGATGACTACCTGGTTCATGCTCTCGTACTGTTAGTGTTGTATTTAACAATAGGACGCCTTGTTTAGACCAAGTTTCTAAATTTCCCTTGGTCGCAGATGTCATTCCTATATCATTTTTAATTTCCTTTAAAATATTTATTAGAGAAGGAGGCTGCTTTTGTTGTTCATTCACAGAAAAACACAACCCGTTAGCCTGGCCACCTCCGTGATAGGGATCTTGACCAAGTATTACGACTTTTACATCATTAAAATGACAATTGTTAAAAGCAGCAAAAATATCTTTTTCTGGAGGGTAACATGTGTAGTTTTTATATTCATCAACCACAAAATTATTTAATTCCTTAAAATAAGGTTTATTAAATTCTTTTCTCAATTGAGGTTCCCAACTATTATGAATATTAATTATCATTATAATGCTAATAGGCCGTTGTGTCTAGAATTTTAGGCTCATAACAAAATTACATTATTTCTTTATTCAATACTAATACGTAACTTTGAGCTTTTTAAAATGTAATGCAGTCAATGATTGATATCCCCCATAAAACGCTTAAAGATTTAGAATTTTCTACTGTACTGAATCAAGTGAGTGACTATTGTATTACTCAGCTAGGAAAAGAAAAAGTATTAGAAATTAAACCTTACCAAGATAAAAAAACCTTACTTCTAGGTTTGCGTCTTACTGATGAATATCTATCCTCTTTTATCAATAATAATCGCATACCAAACCATGGTTTTGATACAATTTCAAAGGAACTAAAATTATTGCAAATTGAAAACACATATTTAGAAACTTCCAGTTTACAAAAAATTGTAGCCATTTCATTGACCTCAAATGATCTTCTTAAATTTTTTGAAAAGTTTGATGAATACTATCCAAATTTAAGATTGTTTACTTCTCACATAGAAATAACATCGCAACTCGTTAATAATATTGACGAAATCGTAGACCGTTTTGGCGATGTTAAAGATCATGCATCGCTGCTTTTATCCGAGATTAGAAGAAGTATTAATAAAATAAAAGGAAAAATAAATTCAAGCTTCACAAGCGCTTTAAACAACTACCACAGATTAGATTATTTGGATGACATAAGAGAATCTGTTGTAGATAACAAACGTGTATTAGCTGTCAAAGCGATGTATAGGCGTAAAGTGAAAGGTGCCATCATGGGAGGAAGTAAGACAGGAAGTATCATTTATATAGAGCCTGAGGTTACCTTAAAATACAGTAGAGAATTAAATAATCTTCAATACGAAGAAGGGGAAGAAGTTGTACGTATTTTAAAAAACATCACGAATATCATAAGGACTTATGAACCGCTACTACAAAGCTATCAGTCGTTGTTAACGACAATTGATGTCATCTCAGCAAAAGCTAAGTATGCCAAATCGATGTCGGCATGTCTACCAGAACTTGTAGAAGACCAAAGCATGTATTTACGAGATGCCTTCCATCCACTACTCTATCTAACTAATCTAGAAAATAAAAAAAAGACATTTCCGCAAACAATTAGTTTGTCACTTGAGCACAGAATTGTGGTTATTTCAGGTCCTAACGCAGGTGGAAAGAGTATTACACTTAAAACGGTTGGTTTGTTACAATTGATGCTTCAAAGCGGTATGCTAATACCAGTGCATGAAGGAAGTAAAGTTTGTTTATTTAGCAAAATACTTACTGACATTGGAGATAATCAGTCTATTGAAAATCATTTGAGTACTTATAGTTATCGCCTGAAGCAAATGAATTATTTTCTAAAAAGATGTGATAAGAACACACTTTTTTTAATTGATGAATTTGGAACGGGGTCAGATCCCGAATTAGGCGGAGCTTTAGCAGAGACATTTCTTGAGGTTTTTTATGACCGTAAAGCGTTTGGTATTATTACAACACATTATTCAAATTTAAAGTTATTAGCGAATGAAAAGCAATTTATGATTAACGCTAATATGTTATTTGATGAACATTCTCTAGAACCAAAATATCGATTAGCACTTGGGCAAGCGGGTTCCTCATTTACTTTTGAAGTAGCTCAAAAAAACGGCATCCCCTTTAATCTAATAAACAAGTCAAAAAAGAAGATTGAACGATCTAAAGTACGCTTTGATGCAACCATAGCCAAATTACAAAAAGAGCGTTCAAAATTAGAAAAAACAGGGCAATCATTAAAATTAAATGAAAAGAAGAAAATAGCTGAGGCAGATAAATTAGAAGCCATTAACCTTAAAATTAAAAAGAAGTTAGAAAGTTACCAGGAATTGTATGACAGTAATCAAAGACTTATTTATTTAGGACAAAAAGTCAATGATTTATCGGAAAAATATTTTAATAATAAGCGAAAACGAGAATTGATGTCTGAGTTGTTTAAATTGGTTCAAATTGAAAATTCTAAACGAGTTAAACTCACACAAAAAGAACGACAGGCCAAAAAAGTTAAAGAGAAAAAATTTGAAAAGGAAATTACTCAAAAAGTTAATATTATTCGGAAAAATAAAAAGGCAGCAAAACAATCATTAAAAGTTCTTCCAAAGCCAAAGCCAACCTTAAAAGTTGGTGACCGTGTTCGTATTGAGGATGGTCGTGCCATAGGTAGTATTGATAAAATTGAAAAAAATAAAGCTATTGTGAATTATGGAGCTTTTACAACGAACATTAATCTGAATCGACTTGAATTGGTTGCTGATAAATGATTTATCAGCCTAACGCTTGTATCTTTAGAAGCGTGTGTCTCAGCTTTTACGATTTTAAAGTTACTTCAAATATTTATGTAGTTACATGGTGAAATATCAGTAGTGACTTTGTTTATTGAAAAAATAGTTTGTTCGCGTCGAAGTATCAAATTTCAAGAGCAAAATTTCTATAACTTTTCAGACATGAAACTTATGACATACTTAATATAAGGTTACATGAATATATTATGACTAATTTAGGGACATCAATCAACGTATAAATCGTTTATAATCAGCTAAAAATCTGTATTTTTGTTGTGTGAAAATTGATCTACCAAAACATAAAAAATTAATATTATTTGATGGTGTTTGCAATCTTTGCAATTCAAGCGTCAATTTTGTTATAAAAAATGATTCTAAAGGCATATTTATGTTTGCTCCACTCCAAAGCAAAGTAGGTCAATGGATTATTGAAAAACATCACATTGATATCTCAACGATAGACTCCATTTTATTGTATTCTCATCAAAAACCTGGTTTAAAAATTAAGTCCTCTGCAGCCCTATCTATAGCTTCTAAACTCAGTTTTCCATTCAATTTGATGGCGATTTTTTTTATAGTTCCTAGCGTTATAAGAGATTGGGTATATGATTATATCGCAAAGCATCGATATCGTTGGTTTGGCAAAAAGACAGCTTGTATGGTCCCTTCTGAAGCGACAAAAAACCGATTTTTTAAATAACTTTAAACACAATAGCCGTAGTATTCTATTTTTTAAAAGTTTTTAATATAAATTCTTTTTTTAGGTCTGTATTTCTATTTTATTTCACTTCTTCGTAATGATCGTCCCAATTTTCAACTTTTGGATCCCCCAATTTATCTACTGATTTTGCTACTAGCATAGCCACCATTGCGTCTCCTGTTACGTTGACAACAGTGCGACACATATCTAGAGGTCTATCTACAGCAAATATTAAGGCTAAGCCAATTGGCAATAACTCTGCAGGAAGACCTACAGTTTCAAGAACAATCACCAACATGACCATTCCAGCACCAGGAACGGCAGCACTACCGATAGAGGCCAATAATGCCGTTATTACAATTGTTATTTGATCCCAAAATGTGAGATCTAGGCCAAGAGCTTGAAAAATAAATACAGCGGCTACCGCTTGATACAAGCTTGTTCCATCCATATTAATTGTGGCTCCTACGGGTAACACAAAACTTGAGACTTCTTTATCAACACCGATGTGTTCTTCAACACGCTCCATGGTGACAGGTAACGTGGCAGCACTGCTACTTGTAGAAAATGCAAGTAATTGTGCAGGACTAATTTCTTTTAAGAACCAGAACGGGTTCTTCTTTATCACTGTTCCTACGATAAGAGCATAAAACGAAATCATAAGTATTAATCCTAGTAATACAACGCCAGCATATTGTAGTAAGGCAATTAATATGTCAGGATCGTCAGAAGATACGACCACGCTCGCTAATAAAGCAAACACCGCATATGGCGCTGTTAACATGATTAAATCGACCATTTTTAGAACAATATCATTCAAAGAATCAAATAAATTTTTCATAGGCTCTGCTCTTTTTTCACCAATCAATAACATGGAGATTCCTAAAAATATCGAGAAGAAAATAACTTGAAGCATAAGACCATTTTCACTCATAGCTTTAAAAGCATTATCAGGAACCATATCTTCAATAAATTGTAAGGGACCACTTTCTACTTGTTTGGAGGCCTCTGCTATTTTTCCTTGAACATTACTACTTTCTGAATATGTCCCTGTTAATTTTGTAATTGTTTCCTCGGAAACACCATCTCCTGGTTCAAGAACATTGACCACTACCAATCCAATAGTGATGGCAATAACGGTGGTTAAAACATAGGTGATAATAGTTCGGATTCCAATACGTTTAAATTTTGAAATATCCTTTAAATCAGAAATACCTTTAATAAGAGACGCTAAAATTAATGGAATCGCTATCAATTTTAATAACTTCACAAAGATACTGCCAAGAGGTTTTATAAAATCATAGGTAAAATCCTTTCCCCAGCTAAATTGCAACATGATGAATCCAAAAATGAGTCCAAGTAACATACCGATGAGAATTTGCCAATGCAATGCAAGTTTTTTCATTTGTTTTAAAGTTTGGTAATTTTATTTAATAAATAATAATCTGCGACTACTAAGGCTGCCATGGCCTCCACAATCGGAACAGCTCGTGGAACGACACAAGGATCGTGACGTCCTCTTCCTTGCATCTCCAATTTCTGACCTTCAGAGTTAATAGTTTTCTGTTTTTGCATGATCGTAGCTACAGGCTTAAAGGCTACTCTAAAATAAATATCTTCACCGTTACTGATACCGCCTTGAATACCTCCGGAAAGATTTGTTTTTGTGCTACCGTCTTCATTAAAAATGTCATTGTGCTCGCTACCTTTCATTTCTACACCACAGAAACCACTGCCATATTCAAAGCCTTTAACGGCGTTTATAGACAACATTGCTTTCCCTAGTTCTGCATGGAGTTTATCAAAGACGGGTTCTCCAAGCCCGACAGGGACATTTTTTAGAACACATGTAACGGTCCCTCCTATGGTATCTCCCTCTTTTCTTATGTTTTTAATTTCGGTAATCATTTTTTTGGCAATCACGTCATCAGGACAGCGAACAGCATTGGTTTCGATTTTGGAAAAATCCAAGTTTTGGTAGGGTTGATTGATACTTATTTTTCCAACAGAGGAAGTAAATGCATGAATTGACACACCTTTAAGTAATTGTTTTGCTATTGCCCCAGCGACAACACGACAAGCTGTTTCTCTAGCAGAACTTCTACCTCCACCACGATAATCTCTAACACCATATTTTTTGTCATAAGTATAATCAGCATGGCTTGGTCGGTATACGTCTTTTATGTGTGAATAATCTTTAGATTTTTGATTTGCATTTTTTATGACAAAACCAATTGGCGTACCCGTTGTTAGCCCTTCAAAGATACCAGATAAAAATTGGACAGTGTCAGGTTCTTTTCTTTGCGTAACGATGTCTGATTGTCCAGGTTTTCGACGTGACATTTCATTTTGAATTGCAATCATATCCAAATGAATGCCTGCAGGACATCCATCGATGACACCTCCAATTGCAGTACCATGTGATTCACCAAAAGTGGTTACTTTAAATAAGTTTCCAAAAGAATTACCAGCCATCTGTAAGTCATTTTAAATTGTTAGAATTGCTAATGTAATTGTATTCTTATTAAAACAAAAATGGAAATTAAATTATAGTTTTAATTGTGGTGATATTATTAAAATTTATGAAAATAGCATATCATGATTTGGAAAGTAAATAAAATTTTTATTTTTACAAAAAATTAAAATCATGAAAAAACTTTGCACATTAGTATTCGTATTGTTAGGTCTTATGGGTTTTTCACAAGAACAAGATATTTTTGACAATGCAATTGGCCTTCGTTTAGGCGATAGTGACGGTTTTGGTACTGAAATTTCATATCAACGTCGTTTAGGAGACTCTCACCGTCTAGAGTTCAATTTAGGTTGGAGAAATGGTAATGATTATAGTGCATTAAGAGCGGTTGGTCTTTATCAATGGGTAAATGCGATTGATACAAATTTTAATTGGTATTATGGTGCAGGTGGTGGTATCGCTTCATACAGTATCGATAATGTACCAGCAGGGAGTGATGATAATAATACCTCATTGTTTGTAGCGGGTGACATTGGTATAGAATACAATTTTCAAATCCCAATAATTATATCATTGGACTTTAGACCTGAGTTAGGCTTTGGAGACTTCAACAATGATTTAGATTTCGATATCGCACTCGGTATTCGCTATCAATTTTAAATTATTACTAGAAATAGCGTATATATCTAAATCCTTTCTCGTTGTTAAATGATTGGTCTTAGCACCTCATTTTTTCTTTTATTCACCCAAGATCCCCCCGTAAAGTCGGGCACTTTTGTGCTAGCACTATTGTTTGCTACTGATATTTGTGATAGTGGTGTAATGGCACTCCATAGAACACTATCATATAAATTAATGTCTAATGGTAAGCCTTGATTAAGGCAACGTATGAGCCTGTAAATCATGACAAAGTCCATACCTCCATGGCCCACAGCATTGGCATCAATTTGTTCTCTTAAACGTTTCCATAATGGATGGTCGTAGCGTTCACGATACTCTCGATACTCTTGATCTTTTAACCATGAATGCCCCCATTGCAATTCATTGTGCCCAACATAAAGTCTTGAAGGATATCCTTGATGAACCGCTTTTGTACCAGTAACCGTATTTAACCTAGAGTACGGTCTACCGGTATGGGTATCAAATTGTAACATGATAGATCTTCCCAGTTTTGTTTTAATAAGCGTCGTATTCATATCCCCACAAGCAAATTCTGTAGCCCAAAAGTTATTCTTTACAGCAGCTTCACTTAAGCTCTGTTCTTTTGAACTCATACTTACCAAATGATCGTAATTATCACCCCGACCGATGTCCATGTAAAAACTAACTGGGCCTAGACCATGCCCGGTGTAAAAGTTACCATTTTTTATTTGGTGATGCTTAATGCGCCATTGATCTTCATAATATGTCTCGTCCATCATGTGTTTACGCAAGTCGTGAATGTAAGCCCCTTCAGCGTGATTAACATCTCCAAAAACTCCTTCGTTTATCATATTCAAGACCCAAAGTTCCTCACCATTAAAGCAACAGTTTTCCATGTACATGCAGTGCCTTTTGGTTCGTTCGGCGACCTCAATGAGTTTCCAGCAATCCTTTAATGTCATCGCCATGGGTTGCTCACAGGCCACATGTTTACCGTGTTCCATTCCATACAAACACATTTCGGCATGATAGTTCCATGGTGTAGCGATGAGTAATAAATCAATATCATCTCGATTTGCTACTTTTTTCCATGCGCTTTCATTGCCAAAATACAAGTCTGCCCCTCCTGGTTGAATGGTGCTTAAATAGTCATTATTCTTGTTAAGTTTATCCTCCTTTAAGTCTGCTAATGCAACTATTTCAGCATGATTATTTTTAATAAGATATTCAAACATTTGAATTAAAACACTGCCTCTATTTCCCATGCCAATCATACCTACTCTTACCTTTGGAATGGCTTCGTGTTTCAAATTAACCAACGATCCATCGGCTTTTGTTTGACTTAATAATTCATTTAATTTATCACTATCTATAGTTGATTTATCATCTTTACAGGCTATTACTGATGGCGCAACCCCTAAAAACAACGCGGCGCGTGAGCTTAAACTTAAAAAGTCTTTTCTATTCATTTTTAAAAAAATTAGTGACCATCAAGGTAAAAAAAATAAGTAAGTAGTTTATATTGAAATACAATTTGTCATGGCTTTGTTATAAATACTTTCATAAAATGGAACAATTTTGTGAATATCAAATTGTCTAGCTTCAGCTTTTGCATTCTCCTTAAACATCGCCAATAAGCTATCATCTCGCAAAATGCTCAATGCATGGTGCACCATTTCTTTAGTGTCACCCACTGCGCTCAAGTACCCGGAGACCCCGTGTTTGTTAACCTCAGGAATACCGCCTGAATTACTGGATATTACAGGAACCCCTGACGCCATGGCTTCTAAGGCAGCTAAACCAAAACTTTCAGTTTCCGATGGCAATAGAAATAAATCACTAAAACATAAAATTTTATCAATCTCATGACTCTTACCAAAAAATAACACTTTATCTTCAATCCCTAATTTTTCGCAAAGAAGTTCTGCAGATTCTTTTTCTGGACCCTCCCCCACCATCATTAATTTTGAGGGAATTTCTTTTTGAATTTGAAAAAAGGTGTTGATAACATCTTTAATTCTCTTCACAGGACGAAAATTACTGATGTGTGTTATAATTTTTTCATTATTAGATGCCATCATTTCACGTTGGCAATCTTTAAATTCATCAGAATATTTAGAAAAATCAATAAAATTAGGAACAACTTGTATCTCATTTGTGATATCAAATAGACGTATAGTATCATCTTTTAAGCTTTGAGAAACTGAAGTAACGGCATCTGATTTATTGATGCTAAAAGCCACTGCCGATTTATAAAATGGGTGACTTCCTACTAGGGTTATATCTGTTCCGTGTAATGTTGTCACTATGGGTAAATTTATTCCTTCTTCGTGAAGCATTTTTTTAGCCATGTAAGCGGCATAGGCGTGCGGTATGGCGTAATGCACATGCAACACATCAATTTCATGTAATTTCACCATATCTACCAGTTTGCTAGACAAAGCAAGCTCATACGGTTGATAATGAAATAAAGGATACTCGGGAACATTGACCTCGTGAAAATGAACATTATTGCTAATTAATTCAAGTCTTACTGGTTGACTGTATGTAATAAAATGTATTTCGTGTCCTCTTTTTGATAATTCAAGACCTAACTCTGTAGCGACGACTCCACTGCCTCCAAACGTTGGATAACAAACAATTCCTATTTTCATAATTTATTTTTCTATTGCCTCGTAAATTAAGCGTTGTATGTCAGTTCTTATATTTTCTTTTAACAATTTATTTGATTTCGCTTGAGGCCAAGTTCTATTTGCCATAAAGACATAAACAAGGTCTTCTTCAGGATCTGCCCAAGCGTAGGTTCCCGTGAATCCAGAATGTCCGAAACTTGTCATTGAAACACAACCACACGTTGGGCCGTCATCACTTAACTGTGGTTTGTCAAAACCAATTCCTCTTCGATTATTGTCCTCACAAAAATAACATGTATTAAAGGCGTTGATTGTTTCTGTTTTAAAGTAGCGCTTTCCACCATAATAACCTTGTTGCAGAAAAAGTTGCATGATTTTAGCAACATCATTGGCATTGCTGAAAACACCAGCATGGCCACCTACCCCATTCTGCATAGCTGCCCCCATGTCATGAACATAACCATGTATTTCTTGATGTCTAAAATAATCATCAATTTCTGAAGGGATTATTTGTGATTGACTAAATTTTTTAAGCGGGTTATACGTGGTAAGATTAGCTCCAAGTGATTTGTAAAAATGTTCTTGTACCAAAAGGTCTAATCCTTCATCATAATGATCCTCAATGTATTCTTTTAGTATGTAATACGGCAAATCACTGTAGCGATATCTTAAGCGCTCTAATAAGTCACTATCTTTAATGGTTTTTTGAATGGTGTCCTGATAATCTGTTTTTAAAAATAAATTATTGGCAACCTTTATGTTAAAATGTTCACTCCGTTCGTACCTATAATATAAATCCTGTGGTTTTTTTGTAACAGAATCAATGGTACTTATGTAAAAAGGAATCCACGGACGTAATTTTGCATAGTGAGATAACATCTCTTTGATAGTAATTTGCTCCTTATTTGTATTTTTATAGGTCTTTAACAAACTTGACAGCGGCGTATCCAAGGTGATTGTTCCATTTTCAACAAGCTCCATTAGTAATGGGATGGTACTTAAAATTTTGGTTAAGGATGCCACGTCATAAAGATCGGTTTCTTTAACAAGTTGGTCATTCGTATATCTGTGTTTCCCGTATGTTTTATGATAGATAACCATGCCTTTTCTTGCCACCAATAATTGAACACCAGGGGTCATTTCATTATCTATCGCATAGTTCACGATACTATCAATTTTTTTCAAATCACGGGAATTCATACCGACACGCTCAGGAATTCCATATTGTAACCTACTTATTGAGGGAAATTCTATGCCCGAAGCCACTTTAAAATTAGGTCCAACAGAAACTGGTAAATGACCTTTAGCACTTAGTCCTCCAAAAATAAGTTGTGCAGATTTTTGTTGTGCAATTTCACTATTCTGATAACTCACTACAATACTTTCAAAATTCTGAACCGTTTTTAAATCCAACAAGGCATACGGTTTGGCAAAAACATTCAGGATAATGTTGTTCGTTCTTGCAATTTCATAAAGCCAAACCAGTTCTTTATTTTTAAACTGGTATGATTTCCAGGGATTGTCATTTGACTTATGAAACCCAACTATAACGGTATTGTAATTTTTTAGTTGTTCAATTAAATCGTTGAGGTTGTCTGACATGACCTGTGTAACTTCTCCATAACGTTGCAGTGCCTCTAAAAATGTATTTCCCTTATCGTCTCCAAGCGCTACATAGGCAATACTGCGTTTTTCAAGATGACGAAGTGGTAAATTATCATTATCATTTTTGACAACTGTAAGCGCATTTTCTATAAGCTCCTCATATAGTATTTTGTCGTCTGTACTATTGAGTTGTTTTAAAATATATTCGGTACTTATTGGCTGAAAGTCATGCAATCCTACTGCGTATTTTGCCATGAGTATTTTCTTAACGGAATGTGCTAAACGGGTCTCTGTAATTTGTCCATTTACGTAGGCTTTGCTTATCGCCTCAATACCCTTGGCTACATTAGCAGACATCAATAAAACATCATTTCCTGCCTCGAAAGCGGCTAAATCTATCTCACCACTATTATTAAATTTAGAAACTCCTTTCATCGTGAGGGCATCGGTAAAAATTAAACCTTTGAAACCTAGTCGATTTTTTAAAACATCAGTAACTATAAGTTTCGACAGAGATGACGGATAGCCTTTACGGGACTCTAAGCTTGGAACATTCAAATGTGCTACCATGACACTTGATAGCCCCTGTTTGATCATTTCACGATAAGGAAAAAGCTCTACTGAATCGATTCGTTGCTCATTAAAATTAATTGTTGGCAAAGTTAAATGTGAATCTGTTTCGGTATCTCCGTGACCAGGAAAGTGCTTAGCATTGGCAAAGACACCATTGTTTTGTAACCCATTCATAAAGGCAATAGATTTTTTTGTGACTTTGATTTTATCTTCACCAAAAGAACGATTTCCAATAATGGGATTATTTGGGTTCGTATTAATATCTACCACAGGGGCAAAATTCACATGGACACCTATCCGTTTACAATGTGCAGCAATTTGTTGACCAACTCTGTAGATGAGTTGGTCATTTTTAATGGCTCCAAGTGTCATGTTATAGGGAAATGCAAAGGTGGAATCAAGTCGCATATTCAATCCCCATTCTGCATCCATACCGACGAGTAATGGTATGTGGGATATCGCTTGTAATTCATTATTAAGTTTCACTTGTCTCTTGGGACCTCCCTTCGAATATATAACGCCTCCTATTTGATACTCTTTGATTTGTCGTAAAATTTCTTGTTTCGTCAGAGCATCTTGATCAGAAAAAACTTGAACCATGAAAAGTTGTCCTATTTTTTGATTAAGCGTTAGTGCTTGGTAAACACTATCCACCCAAATTTGCTGTTTTTCAGGATTATGCGATAAAAGTGGCTCAGGTATTTGTTGTGCTGTTACAAAAAACGATGCAAAAACAAAAGCAATAGAGAATTTATAAATGGACATAAACAATATTAAAATTGATAAGAATGATAATTAAATAACACATTCCAAATTAATATAATTAACTAGAAGCTAACATCATTTTGTGATAGATTTATCACAATTTTAAGATTCAAAGAAGCTTCAAATTAACTGATAAAACGTGAATGCCAACTTTCACTTACTGGCACTTCCCAATTTTCTAGATATTCAGCCTTGTTCGCGACAAGGTTATTAAAAACAATGGTGTTTTTAGATATGGCACGCTGCTTGGCCATTTTTTTAAAATCTATCAAAGACTTGTAAGCTATAAAAGCTCCCTGCTTATAAGAAACATTCATCTTATCCATCAAATCAACCTGATAATCTTTCTCTAATTGTTGGATAAAATGAACAGACGCATCAATAGAACAACCCGTTGCTATATTCAAGTTTTGATTCAAAGCAATGACTATAAAACGTTTATATCTAATTTCATAACCAGATTGCAGATCACTTCCATGTGCTGTCCAACTTTCAATAAACACTTTCAGTTTAGTGCTAACTTCATCTAATTCACTGTCAGTAAAAGAGCGGTTGGCTTGGTATATCCAAACACGGGATGTTTCAGGTAATGTTTTAAAATCTACTAACATTGGAACTATGTATTATTTTCTAAACTGATTTTATTAAATGGTTTTTTAGGTTGTTATAAGTCTTGTGCATTTGCAATTAATTCTGCAATATCCATAACGTCCACTTCACTTTCTTTGTCTTTAGCTTTAACACCATCTGTCATCATGGTATTGCAAAATGGGCAGCCAGCAGCGATGATCTGAGGTTTGATTTCAAGGGCCTGTTCAGTACGCTCGACATTGACATCCTTATTCCCCTTCTCTGGTTCTTTAAACATTTGAGCACCTCCTGCACCGCAACATAAGCCTCTGCTCTTACAACTTTTCATTTCCAGTAATTCTGCATCCAGCTTCCTTATTAAATCTCTTGGGGCCTCGTAAACGTTATTAGCGCGACCCAAATAGCAGGGATCATGAAAGGTAATCCGCTTCCCTTTGAACTTCCCTCCTTCAATGGATAATCTGCCATCATCTAAAAGACTTTTTAAAAATTGTGTATGATGTACGACCTCATAATGACCACCAAGAGACGGATATTCATTTTTAAGCGTATTAAAACAATGTGGACACGCCGTTACAATTTTTTTAATATCATAGGCATTTAATACTTCAATGTTGCTCACTGCTTGCATTTGAAATAGAAACTCATTACCTGATCGCTTTGCAGGGTCACCTGTGCAACTTTCTTCAGTTCCTAAAACTGCAAAATCAACATTTGCATTGTTTAAAATTCTGACAAATGCCTTAGTTATTTTTTTTGCTCTGTCATCAAAACTTCCTGCACAACCAACCCAAAACAATACCTCAGGTAACTTTCCTTGGGCCATATATTCTGCCATGGTTGGCACTTTTAATTCTGTATCCATACTATTAAATTACTCATGTTGACCATCATCAAAAACTTCAATGGCCACCTGTTTTTCTATTAAATCAGTGAATTTACCTTTGTATCTTGTCGCTTTTACAATATGATTGTCAATCCAGTGATAATTTCCACCTCTAGGTTTGCCCATCAGTAGACTATGATAATTAAATCCATGTTTTTTTAACCACTGTTCTGTGTAAGCTCTTTGAGCTTCAGTTCTTGAAGTAAAAAAACAGATTCGATGTCCTTCGCTATACCACTTGTTGCATGTGGCTAGAGCATCTGGATATACTTCTGCCGTTAGCATTCGTTCTGGCTCTTCATTTGGTATATCTTCACCAATGGTTCCATCTATGTCGATAAGATAATTTTTTATATTTTCTGGTAAAATTGGGCTAATATTAGCGCCATTGTCTGTAATTTCTTTTAATAGATCATTTTCAGATTCTAAACTCATAGATAATTATTTAATTATTAATTTCTTGTTGTTTGATAGCGGCAAAATCTTTTTTTGACACTCTAATATACATGGCAAGCTTTTTGGTCTCGTTGCTTTTTGACGGTTTGTTACGATGTCTTGAAAGGTAGGCTAATCGAGACGCTTCTTTCTTAATTTTTTCAAGCTGTGATTCACTACAGTAATCACAAAATATTCTTGTGATTTCTATGGCTTTTAATTGTTGATTTACATATTGATATTCGGCATAAACCTTAATCTGTAAGGAATCTTTTTGGTAGCCTATTTGTGCATTTAAAACGTATATATTACCTATCAAACAAAATACCGCAAGGAACCCTGTTATCTTTAATTTAGATATATGTTTTAGTCGTTTTTCCAATTTAATCGATCCATTTGGTTATATGGCCAAGGCGCCCCATTATTTTCGATATTAGTCATCATGTTATTCAAATCTGTTGGAGCAGCTGACTGTTCCATGACAAGATAACGCCTCATGTCTAATATTATTGACAGCGGATTAATACTTACAGGACAAGCTTCAACACAAGCATTACAAGACGTACAAGCCCAAATTTCTTCTCTTGTGATGTAGTCATCTAGTAATTGTTTGTTATCAGATTTGAATTCTCCTTTATTTTGATCCATATTTTTACCTACTTCCTCAATACGATCTCTGGTATCCATCATAACTTTTCTCGGAGACAACTTTTTCCCAGTCTTGTTTGCTGGACATTCATCCGTGCATCTACCACACTCGGTACATGTGTAAGCATTTAAAAGTTGTAACCAATTTAAGTCTTGCACATCACTTGCACCAAACTTTGCAGGAACCTCGTCATCATTTTCAGGCACTGCAAATGGATCAACATTAGGGTCTAACATCATTTGAACTTCTTTTGTCACAGCATCGATATTGTCTAATTGTCCTTTTGGGTTAACACTGCCGTAATAGGTATTTGGAAACGCTAACAAAATGTGTAAATGCTTAGAAAAATAGAGGTAATTTAAAAAGATCAATATGCCTATAATGTGCAACCACCATGCTGAACGTTCAATAAAATGAATACTTGATTCAGACATGTTCTCAAACCATGGAGCTATAAATTGACTGATAACATTACCAGTATTCATTGCTTGGAAAGATGTATCAGTGGCATTCATCAATAGAAATAAAGACATCAAGACTATTTCAAAGTATAAAATGTAGTTGGCGTCGTTTTTTGGCCAACCCGTCATCTCTTTTTTCCAAAAACGGTTTAATTTCAATAGATTTCGTCTTGACCAAAAAATAAGGACTGCGACCAACACTAAAACAGCAAGAATTTCGAAGGATGCAATTAAAATACCATATATGCTTCCTATCTTAGCAAAGATGCGGTGTGTTCCAAACAAGCCATCAATGATAATTTCTAAAACCTCGATATTAATGATGACGAATCCGACATACACGATGATATGAAGTATCCCTGCTATTGGCCGTCTCACCATTTTACTTTGACCAAAAGCAATAAGGACCATGTTTTTCATCCGTTCAGATTGATGACCGGAGGTGTCTACATCTTGTCCTAGCCCGATATTCCGTTTAAGCTTACGTATATTCAAAGCAAACATACCGATACCAGAAGCAAGGATTAAAAAAAATAATATGTTAGGCAGGTAGGTCATTGCTATTTTTTTTGCTCTTTAACAACATTTCCATCAGCATCATAGACTTTAGCCTTTTTTCCAAAAAGTGAAAAATGAACATAGCGTTTCGGGTTCAATCTCATGTCTAACAATAATGCTTCTATTTGCTTTGTGGCTCCTTCAAGATTGTCATACAAACCATCATCATTTAGCAACTTACCCATGGAGCCTTTCCCACTTTCTAGACCAGTAATAACATTATTCATGGTACCAATGGTTTCTTGTAACTGGTTCATCGTGGTTGACAAATTAATTTTTGCTATAGAATCTGTTAATACTGAAAGGTTAGAAGATATGTCTTCTACGTTAGTAAGTGTATTCTGTAATTTATTTTTATTACCCTCAATTAATTGATTAATGGCTGTTGATGTTTGCTTAAATGACGAGATGGTCGTTGATAACTCAGAAATCCCTTTCTTCAGATTACCTTTAGTTTCGTTGTCAAATACTTGATTGATATTAATTAGCAAAGAATCAGCACTCATAAGAATCATACTTAGTTTTTTCTCAAGCGGTGTTAATGTTTTACCAAACATATCTACTAACCCCAATTTTATTGTTCCTCCAAGCATGTCACCAGATTCTATATTTGCTGCACCATCAAAAGCAGGTAAAATACGCACACCTTTACCACCAATGATACCCGTATCGTAAATTTCAGCCTTACTATTAATTGAAATTTCAATAGAATTTTCGATGACAAGTTGAACTAAAATTTTCGCAGAGCCATCTTTGGTAAAACTTATATTTTGAACTTTTCCAATTGAATTTCCATTTAAAGTTACGGGATTAGATGAAGTTAATCCTTCAGTGTTATCATAGATAACATAAATCTTTCGAGATGAATCTAACAAATTTTGCCCTTTTAAGTAATTAAATAAAAAGACAATCAATACAAGACTTGCTAATACTAAAATCGCAGTTTTTACTTCTCTAGAAATTCTCAAATTTTTATAGTTTGGTTCATGACAAAATTAAGAATAAATTTTAATTAGGGATGTATTTCGCAGCTTCTTTCAAGGATATCTGATCACCGTTTTTAAAAGCCACAATAAAACTAGAAGTGTACCCTTTATTCACCGCTTTTATTTTTAAGGTTTTGATCACCTCAAGATTAGAAGTAGCTCCCAGATAGTATTTGTAAATACCATTTACGTACTTTCTGGAGATGTCCGTCAAACCTTTAAAATTAAATGTATTTGGTGCTAATTTTCGCTTTCCTGCAGCTATCTGAACTTTATATACAATTTTAGAGGTGACTTGGACACTCTCTTCAGTAACCTTGGTGATCACTTCTGAATCATCAATGATCACTTGGTCTGAACCATTTAAACTGTTTTTATATTTAACTATAGCCTCTGTAATTGAATTTGCCATTTGAGTTTGCCCACGATAAGAACTCAGGTATTTTCCTTCTTTTAAGTTGGTAATAAATCCTGTTTCAATTAATACACTAGGCATGTAAGTTTGATGTAACACAATAAAACCAGCTTGCTTTACACCTCTATTTTTACGTTTAAGTTTTGATGATAAACTATTTTGAACAAAACTTGCTAATAAAATACTTTGATCAAGATAATCTTCATTCATTAAAATAAGACCGATAATAGATTCTGGTGCGTTGGGGTCATAACCTTCATATTGTCTTTCATAATCATCCTCTAGAAGTATGACTTCATTTTCAGCCTTAGCCACATTAAAATTTGTCTCACCTCTTTTTGTCCCCAAAACCCAAGTTTCTGCACCATGAGCCTGAGAATCATGAGCATTGCAATGAACTGATACAAACAAATCAGCGTCTGCCCTATTTGCTATTGCACCACGTTCATGAAGATCAACAAAAACATCTGTCTTTCTAGTGTAGATTACTTTAATACCCTCCATTTTTTCCAATTGAGCGCCTATTTTTAACACTATTTCTAAAACAATTTTTTTCTCTGTATCAACTTTTGTAGGCCTTCCTGGATCTTTGCCACCATGACCTGCATCAAGAACAACTACAAAATCAGATTTATTCGACTGAGAAATGACTTGAGAACCACACAATAAAAAAAAAGATACTAAGATGGATACTAACGACGTTCGCATAGTGGTAATTATAGCGTTACAATTGGATTGTTTTATTAATCATAAATTTCAGTTAATCACAAAAAACACAAAAAAAATTATGTAGTTTTGGCTATTCAATAATCGAGCCATATTTACAAAAATACATTTAAAAGCGTTGCGAACAAATAGCTTTCATATTCTTTTCGTTTTAAGTTTTACAATGTTTATAAACATGTTCTGCTCTGCACAGGATATTCCAAAAAGAACTAAACCTGTAAAACCTCTCGTAACCGTAGACACCCTCAAAATACCTCAAGATTCATTACAACGTATCTCAAAGCTAACAAAAGAACGCGATAGTATTACAACAGATACCGTTCCAAAAAAGAAGGGCATGATTGAATCTCTTGTTAAATATACAGCCTCAGAATATGTGTCTTTTGACAGGGCGGAGCAAAAAACGTATCTCTACAACAATGCAAAAGTTACGTATATGGATATGGAAATTACCGCCGGAATCATTGTCATTAATCATGAAAATAACGAGGTGTATGCAGGGAGATTAAAAGACACTCTAGGTAATTATTCTCAGGCACCCGTATTTAAACAAGGATCTGATGTTATTGAACCAGACTCAATAAGATTTAATTTTAATTCGGAAAAAGCACTTATTTGGAACTCTCGGACTGAACAAAGCGGTGGTTATATCAAGTCTGAAAAGACAAAAAAAGAAAATGATTCCGTGTATTTTATTAATCGTGGTAAATTTACAACCTCTGCCGATCCTGAAAATCCTGAATATTATTTCTTGATGCGCAATGCCAAGGTCGTTCCAGGAAAAAAAGTAGTGACAGGACTAACTAATATGTTTATAGCAGATGTTCCGACACCCATTGGCTTGCCATTTGCCTATTTCCCATTAACTAAAAAACAAACGTCGGGTGTTATTTTTCCTTCATTTGGAGAAGATAACCAAAGAGGATATAACATTCAAAATGGAGGTTATTATTTTGCGATAAGTGATTATGCAGATTTGGCGGTTACGGGAGATTATTATACCAATGGCAGTTATGGTTTGAGAGTACAAAGTTCTTATGCTGTACGATATAAATTTAGAGGGAATTTAAGTTTTAGATTTGAAAATTTAATTACGAGTGAGCGTGGTTTTCCAGATTATGCCAATAGTTCTATTTACAACCTTCGTTGGTCACATAATCAAGACTCAAAATCAAATCCAAACTCAAGGTTCTCTGCATCAGTCAATTTAGGAAGTAGTCGTTATTACCAACAATCAATTAATCAAGTTAATGCTTCGAATTTTCTAAATAACACGCTGTCGTCGTCGATATCTTATTCAAAAACCTTTCAAGGTGAACCACAAGTTAATTTGAATATGACAGCAACGCATTCGCAAAACACACAAACGCAAGTCATCAACATGACCTTGCCCACCTTTCAAGGTAGCGTAAGCCGTGTGTATCCCTTTGCACCTAAAAATGGTTCAAAAAAGGGATTGATACAAAACATCAATATGCAATACAACGTGCGTGGCGAAAACAGAATTCAAACAACAGACTCTTTATTCTTTAAAAAAGAAATGTTTGATGATGCGAAAATAGGCATGAAACACAGCATACCACTAACCACTAACTTTAAGTTATTTAAATATTTAAGTTTGAGTGCGGGTGGAACTTACGAAGAAAATTGGACACTGAATACTGTTAATAAAACTTTTGATCAAGCAACACAAGAAGTTATTACGACAGATTTAAATAATTTTGACTCGTTTAGAACCTATAATTTATCGGCTAGTTTAGGGACAACTGTTTACGGTATGTTTGATTTTGGAGAGGATTCAAAAATACAAGCGATAAGGCATGTTATGCGTCCCTCTATTAGTTATAATATATCGCCTGCATTTGATCAGTATTATGAAACATATGAGGTCATTGATGCAAACGGGCTAACAAGTGATGAAGTGGAATATACGCGTTTTGAAAACTCCATTTTTGGCAGTCCAAACAGAAATCTTTCTAGTTCAATAGGATTGTCATTAGGTAATAATTTTGAAGCTAAAGTAAGAGATAAAGACAGTACTGCTACTGAGCCAAAAAAAATAATTTTATTAAACAATTTAAATTTTTCAACAGCATACAATATCGCAGCAGATTCTCTGGGATGGAGTCCTGTCCGTATGAGTGGTGGCACACAACTTTTAAATAATAAAATGCGCATTAATTTTGGTGCAACTTTAGATCCATATGCTCTTGATAACAACAATAAAAAAATTAATGAATTCAATATCGCTAATGGCGGTAGTTTGTTTCGTCTTACAAGTGCTAATTTAACACTGAATTACTCTTTGAGTAGTCAAATGTTTGGTGGTAAAGAAAGTAAGAATAATTCTCAAAATAATCGTGCAAGGGAAGAAAGTATACAAAGTGGTGGTCGTGCCGATGATCTATTTGGAAAACCTCAAGATTTCTCGAACCGTCAATTAGAAACAACATCAGCATCTACAGACGAAGACGAAGAAAAACCCAGTGAATTATACAATTATAAAGTTCCTTGGGATTTAAATCTTGCCTATGCTGTTAATTACACGAATACTGCAAGACAAAATGAAATATCTTCTCACTCTTTAATGTTTTCAGGAAATGTCGATTTATCACCACGTTGGACAGTTGGTGCTTCTTCTGGTTATGATTTAAAAAACAAAGGCATTACTTATACTCAGTTACGATTTGAACGTGATTTATTGAGTTGGAAACTTAATTTTTCATGGATTCCTTTTAGTACTCGTAGTTCTTGGAACTTTTTTATCGGGATCAAGAGTGGTATTTTAAAAGACATTAAATACGAGCAGCGACGACAAAGAGATCGACAACTATAAAAACAACATGATGAAACAGATAATAGCGACACCAAAAGCTCCTGCACCAATAGGACCTTATTCACAAGCAGTTTTAAAAGGAAATACCCTGTATACTTCAGGGCAAATTGCCTTTAACCCGGAAACTATGCGTCTAGTTTTAGACGATATAAAAATAGAAACAACACAGGTTATGGACAACATGAAAGCCGTATTAGAGGCTGCGGGAATGACCTTTGAACATGTGGTGAAATCGTCTATTTTTATCAGTGATATGGATAATTTCACAAAAATAAATGAGGTTTACGGAACCTATTTTGATGAGGCAACTGCCCCAGCGAGAGAAACAGTGCAGGTGGCTCGATTACCAAAAGATGTCAATGTCGAAATAAGCATGATTGCTATTTTGTAACTAGTTGTTATTTACCGGGGTATTTTTAAGCAAATAATCTGTCATTAAATAATATAAGTGTCTGGTTGTATTTTGGCCTTCTCGAATACTGTGAGTTCTATTTGGATACGGCATGAATTGAAACAACTTATGTTGCTTTATCAATTCATTGATAAGCAATTCTGCACTTTGATAATGCACATTATCATCAGCTGTTCCGTGTATTAGTAGTAAATTGCCTTCCAAGTTTTTTGCATGTGTTACTGGCGAACCTGCTATAAAATCATCTCTATTTTCTTGCGGTAAACCCATATAGCGCTCTTGGTAGATATTATCGTAAATTAATTGATTTGATACTGCTGCAATAGCAATACCAGTTTTATAAATCTCTGGGTGTTTAAACATGAGGTTTAGGGTCATTGAACCTCCACCACTCCAGCCCCAAACCGCGGTTCTGTCATTATCGAGATACTCTAATTTTAAAATTTCCTTGGCAGCGTCAGCTTGATCTTTGACATTGATAACACCAATTTGTCTGTAAATACTTTTACGCCAACCACTACCCTTTAAACATGGCGTCCCTCTATTGTCCATATCAATAATGACATAACCTTTTTGAGCCATCATAATATTCCAAAGACCTATGTGGGTGTCTGTGGCAACTTGTCCCCAGGGCTCACCATACACATGGAATAAAACTGGATACTTCTCATTTGGATCAAAATCAGTTGGCATTATCATTCGTACGTCAATAGCAATACCTTCTTCTGTCGTAACTGTCGTGAATCTAACCTCGGGTAAATCGAGGGTGCGAAGTCGCTTGTCGAAGTCCTTATTACTCGCTAAAGTTTTAATTGTGTTATGTGCTGGTAATTCAACCAATTGGGAACTTCGAGGTTTCAGTACATTTTGATGTATATGAATGGCATAAAGTCCATTAGGAGAAAAACTGTAATTGTTAACACCATCAAATATTTGAGGTGTTATTTGTCGTACTTCTCCTTTTCCTGATAAATCTGTTTGATACAAATAGCGTTGCGTACTGTTGTTGGGTGATGCCATGAAATAAACGACGTTATTTGTGGCTGGCCTGATTGACGCAACATCAAAATCAAATGGTGTTAGGAGTAATTGTTCTCCAGATGCGATGTTTATTTTATAAATATGTCGCCATGTTCCATTTTCTGTCATTCTTAAAAAAGCAGTATTGTTATCAACTAAAGGCAAATCATTATTTCCCCAGCCATCAGCTGAAATATCAGGATATCCTAAATCTACCCATGTTTCTTCTTCTTCAGTGTAAATGTTTTTTAAAGTTTTTGATGAGGGTTGGTATGACCAAATACTTAACTTGTTTTGGTGACGATTAAGTTGCTGAATTAACAACAAATCATCATTTACCCATTGCATACCAGGGAGATAATTATTCTTTTGATCGCCAGGAACAGGTATCCAAATAGTTTGATTAGAGTTCATGTTGATAATACCCAATTTTGCTCCTGATGGTGTTCTTCCAACTTTTGGATATTGCAATGGTATGGGCTTTGAATAAATTGAATCTGTATTATTAATCATGAAAAAAGTTTCAATATCTGAAGCATCTATTTGCCAATACGCGATATAATTTGCGTTGGGACTCCAAGAAAAACCATCTCTTTTACCAAATTCTTCTTCATAAGCCCAGTCAAAGGTTCCATTTATAATAGCACCATCACCATCGGTGGTTAATTGTGTCATACTTCCTGTGGCAAAATCTTCTTTATAAATATTGAAGTCGTGCACATAGGCAACATATTTATTGTCCTTTGAGAATTTTGCAAACATTAACGATGATGCTTCAAAAGATGCACCAAGCTGTTTGAGTTGGTTGGTTGTAAAGTCAAATACCCAATAATCTCCCTTACTATAGGAACGCCAAACACGGCTCGTATTGTTGAAGAATAGTACTTTTGAGCCATCTGATGACAATGTAAAACTACTTATTGATAAGGGCGTACCATCGATGGTTAGGGATTCTCCTGCAACGAAAACACTGCGCTTTTGAGTTTTGGTATCATAACGAATCAATTCGTCAGCATTGCTGATCGTTTGTGACTTTTCTACAATAATGTAAGCGTCACCGTTTTCTATCCACTGCATTGGCCGTTCATACTCCTGCACAAACTCATTTGAATTGTATATCCGGTCTAGCGATAACATCTCATCTTGTGACAGGTCTTGACTTTTTGTGGTGAGGGTAGTTAAAAAAGTGACTAACAGTAGTGCTAAATTTAAACGATGATTCATAATGATGGACTTTTCAGATTCAAAGTGATACGAATTGTGATAAAGAATTACAAGATATTTAATTTCCAGAAAGTTTCAAATGTTGCTGAAAAAAAACTTAACATAGATAAGACTTCAGCACCTTAACGAGTTTATAACATTAATGAAAAATTACAGATGGGATGTAAGAATGCAGCGTTAATTTCTAGACATAACTATGTTCTCTAAAAGGAAGTAATTGTAAAGATTAAACTGCTAATTTTTCACTGTGGTAACGCACCAAACCTTCAATTGGTCGTCGCTCAAAATGACCAACTTTGAATCCCATTTCATCACCTACAGCAGCAATAATGTCTTGCGAGAAATAAGCGATTGACCCCGCAAAATGCACAGGAACTCCTTCTAACACTTCTTCAAATTGCATGATCATGTTGTTTGCAAACAAACGAACGCCGTCTTTAATCAATGCGACAATATAATCAGACTCTTTATTGAGAAACATGAATTCAGCAAACGAGGCTAAATATGCATTTGGATTTGGTTGCTTATATAAATTATATTTAATGAAATCAGAATCCATATTGTATTTTTCACTAAAAGAAACTCTGAGATTTTCTGGCATGTGATTAAAGTAAAAATCACGTATGAGTTGTCTTCCAAAATAATTTCCTGATGCGTCATCCATTATGGAAAAACCAAGTGATTTCACGCGTTGCTCAATATTTTGACCATTGAAATAGCTACAATTTGAGCCAGTTCCTAAAATACATACCACTGCTGGACTAAGTGAATTTCCTACGGTAGCATAAACAGCTGCATAGGTATCTTCACGAACTTCTGCTTTACAATTTGGAAAAAAATCTTCCAAAACATCTTTTAGAAGCTGCCTTGGATTTTCTGTACCACAACCTGCACCGTAAAAAAATATGTGTGTTACCTCTTCTTTATATTGACGTAACACATCGTTTTTCTTAATGATTTTATAAAGTTTTTTTTGATTTAAAATGGCAGGATTCATCCCTTTGGTTCGCTGTTTTTCAAATAGCTGCTCGCCATTAGGACTAATCGCTAACCAATCACATTTCGTTGAACCACTATCAACAATAAAAATCATATCACCTTTGTTTCATTACATGTACCAACAATGGTACTACAAAAACGTTTCAAATAATTCTTTTTATAAATTATGAACGTATTCAATTAAGTCAATTAGTTTTGAAGAGTATCCAAATTCATTATCGTACCATGAAACAATTTTGAAAAAGTTTGAATTCAATTCAATTGCAGCTTGAGCATCAAAAATACTGGTTCGAGCATCTCCTACGAAGTCTTGTGAAACCACCAATTCTTCAGTGTAACCAAGGACTCCTTGCATGCTTGTTTCAGAAGCGTCTTTGAAAGCTTTTTTGAGAGCTTCTAAACTCGTCGCTTTATTTGTTCTAAAAGTAAGGTCAACAACAGAGACATCTGCTGTCGGAACTCTAAAGGCCATTCCAGTTAATTTTCCATTCAATTCAGGAATAACTTTACCGACAGCTTTGGCTGCACCGGTAGAGGCTGGTATGATATTGAGCATGGCACTTCGACCTCCGCGAAAATCTTTCTTCGTTGGACCATCTACTGTCAATTGTGTTGCTGTTGTTGCGTGAACAGTTGTCATCAAGCCTTCATCTAATCCAAAATTATCATTAATAACTTTAGCTATGGGCGCTAAACAGTTGGTTGTACATGAAGCATTTGAAACAATGGTATCAGACGCTTTCACGTTTTGGTGATTCACACCCATCACAAACATTGGTGCATCTTTTGAAGGTGCCGAAATAGCAACTTTTTTAGCACCAGCCTCAATGTGATAATTAGCTGTTTCTAAGGTTGTAAAGATACCTGTACATTCTGCCACGATATCAACCCCAGCTTCATCCCATTTTAAGTTTTTTGGATCTCTCTCGGCAGTAACTCTTACTGTCGTGCCATTGACGACTAAATGACCGTCTTTTATTTGTATATCACCATCAAAACGACCGTGAACAGAGTCATACTCTAAAAGGTATGCAAGGTGTTCGACATCCAATAAATCATTGATAGCAACAACATCGACATCAGGTCTATTTAATGTAGCACGAAAAACGATTCTACCTATTCTACCAAATCCATTAATTCCAATTTTTACTTTTGACATAGTTATTTTAGTTTAAGTTGTCATGATATCTGACACTCGTAATAATTCTTTATTTATTTTTGATTTTCCTTTAATTGCTTTTTTTAAGGGTGTTAATTCCATAAGGTTATTTAATAAACCTACCATATAATTTGTTTTCCCTTGCATGAGTGTTTCAACAGCCTTGACCCCCATTCTACTCGCCAATACACGATCAAAACAAGAAGGGCTACCACCACGCTGCATGTGTCCTAATACTGACACACGAACATCGTAATAAGACATATGTTCGTCAACGTAATCCTTCAACTCAAATACATTTTTACCAATTTTATCACCCTCGGCTACCACAACAATACTCGATGATTTCCCTGACTGTTTACTACGATTTAATGAATCTAATAGTCTGTCTAGTCCCAAATCTTCTTCAGGGATTAACACTTCCTCAGCGCCAGCACCAACACCGGCGTTTAGGGCAATATGTCCTACATCACGTCCCATCACTTCGATGAAAAATAAACGATTGTGGGAACTTGCCGTATCTCTAATTTTATCAATGGCCTCAACAACAGTATTTAATGCCGTATCAAATCCAAGTGTGTGCGTCGTTCCATAAATATCATTATCAATGGTACCCGGTATCCCGATCACAGGAAAATTAAATTCTTCGTTAAACACTAGCGCACCTGTAAAGGTTCCATCACCACCAATCACTATGAGAGCCTGAATACCTTCTTTTACTAAACAATCATAGGCTTTTTTACGCCCTTGCTTTGTTCTAAATTCATCAGAACGCGCAGATTTTAAAATGGTGCCGCCTTTATTAATGATGCCTTTAACACTTCGGGCATTCATGGGTTGAAACAAGCCTTCAATGATGCCATCATAGCCCCTAAATATGCCAACACAATCAATGTTATGATAGGCACAAGTTCTCACTACAGAACGAATAGCAGCATTCATTCCTGGGGCGTCGCCACCGGAAGTCATGACTCCTATTTTCGTAATATTTGTTGACATTTTTTAAATCTTTGAGAGGTAAAACTAAGAAACTTTAATAACAAAAAAAGTATGTTTTTGTATTAATTGATGAAATTGAAAAACTCAAACGTTTTCGTTAATAACTATTTGATAAAACTGTTTTTAATTCAAGTGGTTTGAGTGCTTTTAGAGCTTGTTATTCTTAATTCTGTTGTATTCAGACAGGGAGGATTCGTCTTCATTAGAGGTGCTTTTATTGGATGTTAAAGTAGAAGTTGTCTTCTTTTCAAAAAGTCTTTTAAACAACTCGTTTAAATTATTAAACTCGACATTGTATGACAATCCAAGTCCCTGAGTGTATCCAATTTGCTCACCGAAGTTTTGAATACTATTTTCTCTATTAAAAAATTTGAGTGACAGTGTTCTATCTTCATTTAAAAGTACTTCTATTTCAAAATCACCTGCAATCACCGTTTCATTCACACCGCCAATCGGGACACCCACCTTACCATTTATAAGGACACGATCACTTAATTTTGTGGAAAGTGTTACCCCCACGCGACTATCAGTAACATAATCAGGATTATTTTCACCGAGTTCAAAATTGAGTCCAAGGTCCAATTTACCATTATCACTAGAGATGATATCATTGAGCATATTTGTAACACGACCAGAAACAAGTCCAAGGGCGTCTTGCGAGTCAAAAGTGAGTTCCGATCTAAAGGCTCCTGTTGCCATTAAGGACAAAGCCTGAAATTGTTTTGTATCTGTATCACTTAAACGGTATTCTAACTCCGATTTCAAGGTGGAGTTGACATTTGGAAATAACAAATCAAAATCTAAGGTAGGCAACTCTAATTTTTCAGTGAGATGAATCTTTACCTCTACCGGAATACTTTGATTAATTGGATTATCCAGTAGAATGGATGGATTAGAATTGATATTCCCTAAAATGGCTTCTATATTAATTTCAGCTTGCAAAGGATCCCCTTCCCAAACTAAACTACCTCCTTGCACCACTTTAAAGTCCTTTTGAATAACACCTCCGTACATAAAATTATAGGTTCCTTCTGAGACTAAAAAATCTCCATACATATTAAAGCGTCCATTAGTATTGATTTGTGCCAATAGCCCACCGTTACCTCTTCCTTTAATCGTGCTACCTGAATTCTTATCAATGACAATTTCAATTTCTGCATTTTCATTTACCGAAAGATCAAAATCCATTTCCAAACCTGTTATGTCTTCAGCGATAAGCACCTCGCCGCGTTGTTTCGCCAACTTTTCTTTTGGCGTTAGAAAATGCATGAAGGAATTATCTCCTAGGGATTCTGTGTCGTTCAGCGGAATCTTAAAAACAGTCCCTTCCTCAGTACTAACTTCAGCTTTGATAATTAATTTATTGGTAGGACCTTGAATACTAATGTTGCCATCAACAAATGCGGTTCCATAGTATAATGCCTCCTCACTATCCTCGGTATTTAAAACCAATAGCTTGTCAGAATCTAAGTCAAGATTTAGAGACCAATTAGAGAAGTTTTTATGATTAATACGCCCACTAAGGCTTGCCTCTGATAAAAATTTAGTTTCAGTAATTAATGCGTTATCTAAAATAAAACTCTGCTCTGCTAATTGAATTAATGTATTGTCTCGAAACCCATAATTAACGTTGAGATAAGGAATGGCCAAGCCTCCTTTATCCAAAATGAGCGCGCCATTAATAGCTGGTTTACTCAAGTTTCCGTAGACACGAGCGTTACCCGTAACAAAACCTCTCATTTGGTTAATGACATCATCTCCAAAGGGATTCAACGATTCTAGAGTAAAGTTATCCAAATTGACCTCAATATCAATGGTCGAATTCGCATTCCCAAAATCTAAATTACCAACCATAGAAAGTAGCTGATTGGTGTCTTCTTTTAAACCGATATTAACATCATAATTTGTGAGAGTCTCATTCCCCACAATACTCGCTCTAAAATCACCGAGACCAATATCATTTACCTTAAAGTTGTTAATTACTAATTCAGATTCAGGAATGTAATTCCCATTTTGTTGCTGCACTTTAAAAAATCCATCAATACTGCCTTGTAAGGTTAAATTTTCAATATCTGGTGTCACCTTTGACAGGTGGACCTCTTGAAAACTTAAATTCAAGTTTTTTGTATCCGCCTCTACGATATTCCCGCTCAACTTTATAAGTTCATCCTGATGTGTCATGGATACATCTTGAAAATCAAAAGTGTTAAATTCTCTATCAAAAACCACTTTGTTTTTAGAATTTTGAAATTCATTAATAAACCAAGCATTATTCTTGAAGGTGATATTTGATTTTTTAAAACCTAAAACAGATTTATTGTCTTCATTAATGGTATAAAACAGATTTAAATCATAGCGGTCTTTAAGATTTTTACCACCATTAAACTCGGTGCGAATAAACAGGGAATCCTTCAATGTGACATTAATTAAGTTAAAATCTGACACATTATAAGTCTTGCTATTTACATTTTCTATTTGAAAATAGGTGTTGTACAGCACATTATTGTTGTCTAATCTAAGCTCGATATTTGATGCATGATGCTCATCGATACTAATCTCGGGAGATTTAAAAACTAGATTAAAAGCTTCGGCATTACTTCCAATACTGCCTTTAAAAAAGGTGTTTTTTCCAATATTTAAGCCCGGATAAAAGACTTCTGCTATTTTGTTGTAGACCTTAAAGTTGAATACAATGTTTTGGTCATCCGCAATGGCATAAGGGCGGTAATTCGTATAAAGATTTCCGAGTGAATTCTCAACTAATTTCACAACCTCTTTCAATTTAAAATCACCTTTCATGGTCCCTTCTATAATCTCAGGCGAGTTAACCGATAAGGTTCTTTCATTGTTTTTAAAATTGGATGCAATAGAAAAGTCTTTAAAGTAGTAGGCATCGTATTCATTGGTGTATAGGGTGTTTTGAAAATCAATGGTTCCGTAAGCATTATCAAGCGTTGTCCCTTTCATATTCATGGCGACACGTCCCTTAAATAAGGACATGCTGTCGTTTTTGACAAAGTTTAAGACCTTCAAATTAGCATGATTGACTTCGGCGTTAAAATTGTAGTTATTTTCAGCCTCAGAAAAATCTACTAGTCCCTGAAAATTAAGATCTAAATTGTCATCTTTCGTATTGATATAACCATTAAAAATTTTATCTCGAAGGTTGCCATTTAACGTGACATTGGTATAATAGTAATCATTGTAGTTAAGACCGTAAATGGTACCTTCCACTTGAGTGTTTATGTTGTCTGGTCGAAACCCTTTGCCATCGGCATACACATTGAAAGAAACTTCACCAATCTTTTCATTATTCACCAGTCTTCCCATTAAAAATTCATCAAAGATGACATTTCCCTTGTAGGCGGCGTTATCGATATCATTGATATCTTGTAATGCGAGTTCTGCAATGATGTACCCTATCTCGGTATCGATTTCTAAATCTGCATCAATAGAAGCGCTGGTTATATTGGTTGTCCCTGTCATATTAAAAGTACCAAACTTATCCATGACAGAGGGAATAGACTTTCCAAGAATATTGGGTAACAAGGATGTTAAGTCTTTATAATTAGACGCAATCGAGTTAAATGACCCTAGCATTTCAAATGTGTTTTTAGACTTATTGAAAAGGTTTTTAAAAACAAAATCTCCGTCAATAATGGTTTTATTTGAGGTTTTTAAGTTGAGTTGCGTTGCCTTCAAATCATTCAATGTACCAGATAAATTGACGTTAACACGAGCAACTTGATCAACACCAAACTCATTGTAAAAGGTATTTAACTCATTCAATGCAATGACTGAATTATCAAATGAGGCCGTAATACGGACCTTATCTTCAAAATATTGCAAATCCTCTCGTTCGTATTGAAATGTCAAGGCTCCTTTAATTTGTGACGCGTTTGTCGTTATGGACAAGTCGTTAAATACCATGGCAGATCTCGAGTATGAAAAGTCGGTCGCTAAATTTTTAATCGTTACCCCTCTCGTGTCATAAAAACTAAACGCAGTAATAGTCGCATTTACTTTTGGACCTAATATTAAAAAATCTTGCGCATTGATGATTAAATTAGAGAAGTTAAGGATGTTGGATTCTTGTTTGTTATCATCTACTAATTTGAAAGCGCTTTCTTTAATTGAAATATTACTTGACGATAGTAAAAAAGGTGTTTTAGATTTGGTAGTTGGCGCTTCACTGTCAAGCTTATCGACAAATACATCCAAATTTGTTTGGCGTTCCTCTTGGTAGGTTCTGATGTTCAAATACAAACCTTCAATTGCAATATCACCAAAGGTTAATTTATTATTCAGGATGTTATTAACACTCAAAACAGAGGTATTTAATTGCTTCACAATCAGTAAAGTATCCTTCTTGTAATCTTCAATGAAAATGTTTTTAAGCGACACATCACCATTAAATTTTAAGCCAACTTTTTCAATATTAATGTTGGTGCCAAAATCTTCATTCAATGAATTTGTGACGTAAGAGCCTACTTTGTTTTGTACCAATGGGATGGAAAATAGCAACACCAAAGTGATGAACATTAGCAGCAACACGGCCACTGTTTTTAACGCTATTTTAATTGTTCGTTTGATATGTTTTTAAAGATATAAAATTAATGTAAAAAATCTAATTAAAGAACCCTGTAAACCTATCAATTAAAAAGCGTGTTTTCGTGGTTCTCAATGATTTTTTTTATTTCTTTGTATGTACGTTTAAATAGTAAGATTGGATGCCTTCAGGCAGACCACTTCCAAATTTATCAGCGTCAAGTAAGTATGAACCCACAAGACATTTACATTTTAGGAATTGAATCATCCTGTGATGATACGGCAGCCTCTGTTATTCACAATGGGAAGGTCTTGAGTAATGTGGTCGCTAATCAAAGCATCCACGAGGCATATGGTGGTGTGGTCCCTGAATTAGCTTCACGGGCGCATCAGCAAAACATTGTCCCTGTGGTATCACAAGCGCTTCAACAAGCTCACATTACCAAAGCCCAATTAAGTGCTGTCGCTTTTACAAGGGGACCCGGACTCATGGGCTCTTTGTTAGTAGGAACCTCGTTTGCAAAATCTTTGTCTTATGCGCTCAACATTCCGCTGATTGAGGTCAATCATATGCAAGCACATATACTTGCTCATTTTATTGAGGAAGAAGGTTTTGAAAAGCCTGAATTTCCATTTTTGGCCATGACCATTTCGGGGGGACATACGCAAATAGTGAGAGTGAATAATTATTTTGATCTCAACGTGATTGGAGAAACTATTGATGATGCCGTTGGTGAAGCGTATGATAAATCAGGGAAAAATTTAGGTTTAGGGTATCCAGCGGGACCTGAAATAGATCGAAGAGCACAACTTGGAAATCCAAAGGCCTATAAATTCACCAAACCAAAAGTTGCAGGATTAAATTTTAGCTTCTCTGGACTAAAAACAGCTTTATTATACTTTGTTCAACGAGAAACAAAGAACAACCCAAATTTTGTGAAGGAGCACCTCAATGACATTTGTGCTTCATTACAATACACGATCATTGGTATTTTAATTGATAAATTAAAATTAGCATCTCAGGAAACTGGGATAAAGCGCATCGCTATTGGTGGTGGTGTGTCTGCCAATAGTGGTATTAGAGCAGCGCTAATGGCTGGAGAAAAACAGTTTGGTTGGAAGACCTATGTTCCAAAATTTGAATACACAACCGATAATGCAGCGATGATAGCCATTGTTGGTTATTTGAAATATTTAGAACAAGATTTTACCACACAAGAGATAACGGCCTCAGCACGGCTAAAAATATAAGTATCATGCATGCTAATTATTTAAATTCATGCGTATCATTGGCAAAACAGACGTCATGCACATAGGAACAGAGACCATTAATCATTGATTGAGTATGCAACTATTTTACAGTCCAGACATAAACGAAGACACGGTGACTTTTAGCTTTCAAAAAGAAGAAAGCAAGCACATCGCCAAAGTGTTACGTAAAAAAGAAGGTGATGTCCTACACATTACTAATGGGAAAGGCTGGTTGTTTATTGCGACCATCGTACAAGCTACCGTCAAGACCTGTGAAGTAGCCATCAATGAATCAAAAAAGCAAGTACAAAGACCTTATAAGCTACATTTAGCAGTAGCGCCAACAAAAATTAATGACCGTTTTGAATGGTTTTTAGAAAAAGCAACAGAAATTGGTGTCGATACCATCACACCCATTTTATGTGAGCACAGCGAACGAAAAGTGATTAAGTTAGCGCGTTTTGAGAAAATCATTAGCGCCGCTATGAAACAATCATTACAGTGTTACCTCCCAACGATTAATCCGTTAACTCCACTAAAAACATTCATCAAAGAAGGGACACACGGGCAAGGCTTTATAGCACATTGTGAAACAACCGAGAAGCAGTCCCTTAAAAATTGCTTAAACAGCTCTCAAGACATGACCATTTTAATTGGTCCAGAAGGTGATTTTAGTGCTACTGAAATTGCCTTAGCATTAAGCAATAATTTTACGCCTGTTACATTGGGGAATACAAGATTACGAACAGAAACTGCCGCCATAGCAGCATGTCATTCAATAGCCTTTTTTTATGAGTAATAAAATCCATCAACGCTTGCTAATCAGTGTATGCATGTTGTGTATCTCCATGCATGTTAACGCTCAAGACATTGCTATCTTGAAATATAAAGGTGGTGGTGATTGGTATAGCAATCCAACCGCCATGTCCAATTTAATTGCTTTCTGCAATAGCAATATCAATACATTTATGAATGAAAAACCTGAGGTTGTTGAAGCAGGTAGTAGTGATATTTTTCAATACCCCTTTATTCATATGACAGGACACGGCAATGTGTTTTTTGATGAAGATGATATTCAAAATTTACGCAGTTATTTATTGTCAGGAGGTTTTTTACACATCGATGACAATTATGGCATGCGCCCTTATTTAGAAGCGGCCTTAAAAAAACTATTTCCAAACAAGCAATTAACAGAACTTTCTGCAAAGCACCCCATATTTAAAACGGTTTATAATTTTCCAGATGGTTTGCCAAAAATTCATGAGCATGATGGCTTAAATCCAAAGGCTATGGGGCTATTTAATGACAATCGCTTAATGTTATTATTTACCTACGAATCTGATTTGGGTGACGGCTGGGAAGATGCAGAGGTGCATAATGATCCTCAAGAGGTGAGACTAAAAGCGTTGCAAATGGGTGCAAATATTATTAAATATGCCTTTGAAAACTAATGACACAATTAACACATTACAACCATCAATTTTCATCCAAAAGTTTCCCCATAACAGTTGTTTGTGACGGTGTAACCAATGACAATAACTTAGGGAGCTTATTTCGTATTTGTGATGCCTTTGGAGTTGCTAAACTCATACTTTGTGGAACAAACGTGACCCTTGGCAGAAAAATGACAAAAACTTCCAGGGCCACAGAGAAGGTGGTTCCCTATGACATTCAATCAGATATTAATGACGTGATCAACACACTCAAAACGGAACATCACTGCATCATCGCTTTAGAAATCACTTCGACAAGTGTCTCCATTCATGATTTTAACCTTCCCTTACCTCTAACAGGCCCTATAAGCCTGATTGTAGGCCATGAGAATTTTGGTATTTCAGAAGAAGTTTTAGCCCAGTGCGATCACAGTGTACACATTCCAATGTACGGCCAAAATAGCAGCATGAATGTGGTTCAGGCCACAAATATTGCTATTTATGAGTTTACCAAACAATTAGTCTAATCTCTTTTTTATCTTTACGATATGAATTCAAATACCATTTCCGCAGGCATACTTAAGGCAATTGCTGTCATTGCAGGAGTTTTGTTGTTGCTTTACTTCTTAGTTAAAATACAAGCTGTATTAACCTATGTCGCTATTGCCTCAGTCATTTCACTTATTGGCCTACCGGTGGTACGCTTCCTCAGAACCAAGCTAAAATTAAGAAATACCCTAGCGGTGATTCTTACCATGTTAGTTATGATTGGTCTCCTATTTGGTCTCGTGCGCATGTTTATCCCTTTAATTGTTGAGCAAGGCCATAACTTATCATTGCTCAATATTGACGAATTGCAAAGGAACATCGAAGATTTATACCGTCAAATTTCAGAGTACTTTGCCATCAATAATTTTAATTTTGAAAAATCTCTGAAAGAATCTAACCTATTGTCAAAACTAAATTTTAGTGTGATTCCAGAATTCTTGAATTCTCTTATTAGTGGGTTTGGCAGTTTTAGCATTGGTCTCTTTTCTGTTTTGTTCATTGCATTTTTCTTTTTAAAAGACAACCGATTGTTAGAAGAAATTATCATGGTTTTAGTACCTGATGGCAAAGAAGCACGTTCTAAAAAGTCATTGCACATCATTAAAGATTTACTATCCCGATATTTTGTGGGACTTATTTTTCAGATACTCATTTTGTTTATCATCTACACAGTGGTCCTGCTCATTTTTGGTATTAAAAATGCCGTGGTGATTGCTTTTTTATGTGCCTTGCTCAATTTGATTCCTTATATAGGCCCGTTAATTGGCGCCTTTTTAATGGTGGTCTTGACCATGTCTAGTAATCTTGGTGCTAGTTTCAGTGAAGTAATTTTGCCAAAAACAACCTATGTGATGATTGGGTTTATGATTGGGCAACTGGTAGATAATTTTTTCAGCCAGCCCTTTATATTTTCAAAAAGTGTCAAATCACATCCTCTAGAAATCTTTCTTGTCATTATCATTGGTGGCTTACTGTTTGGTGTTATTGGTATGATTACCGCGGTACCGTCCTACACGGCCTTAAAAGTGATCATGAAAGAATTTCTTTCAGAAAACAAAATCGTGAAAGAACTTACCAAAAACATTTAAGTTATCTTGAACGAGATTCTCTTAAATACGATCAATCAACACTTTATAAACACCCATTTAGAGTCTGATATCGGTTCTTTAATGCTCAAAAAATTAGATGGTTATAGCGGAGATAAAAAGGCACTCATTGCACAAATTGAATCTAAAAAAAAGTGCCAAACAAAGCTTCCAACTTGGTATGATACTAAGAATATTTACTATCCTAACAAACTTAATATTGAGCAGACATCCTCTGAAATCACAGCCCAATATAAAGCCTCATTGATGCGTGGGCACACCCTTATTGATATTACGGGTGGCTTTGGTGTTGATACTTATTACTTTTCAAAGCAGTTTGACACAGTGACGCATTGTGAAATCAATGCCTCATTATCTGAGATTGTGAAGCATAATTACACCCAATTAAAAGCGTCTAATATACACGCTATTACGGGAGATGGTATTGCCTACTTGCAAAAGAGCGACACATTGTATGATTGTATCTACGTTGACCCATCGAGACGACACGATACCAAAGGCAAAGTATTTTATTTAAATGACTGTGTTCCTAATATCCCTGAGCATTTGGATCTTTTGTTAGCGAAAGCACAGACAGTTCTCATTAAGGCCTCCCCAATGTTAGATATTTCTGCAGGGATTAAAGACCTTGGCTGTGTCAAAGAAATTCATGTAGTGGCTGTAAATAACGATGTAAAAGAAGTACTGTTTTTATTAGACCGAAATGCTTCAGCAGTAATCCAGATCAAAACTATCAATTTTACAAAAACCGAAGCCCAACGGTTTGACTTTAAACCCGCAGATGAAGCACTTCCACCCGCTTTAAGTTTGCCAAAGCGTTACCTCTATGAAAGTAATCGTGCCATCATGAAATCTGGAGCCTTTAACGCCGTAGCAAGGCAATTACAATTGGATAAGCTTCATGTCAATTCACATTTGTACACCTCCGAGCAGCGCATGGCTTTTCCAGGACGTACGTTTGTGATTGACAAGGTTATTCCTTACCACAAAAAAACCATTTTAAAAGAGGGGCTTAAAAAAGCGAACATCACAACCCGAAATTTTCCATTATCAGTGAAGGAGCTTCGACAAAAATTTCACATCAAAGATGGGGGTGATTGTTATTTATTTTTTACAACGACAATAGACGAACAAAAAATCATGATAAAAACAAAACAGCTTATGACTGCATCATAAGCTGTAAGTGTTCTGTAGTTTATTAAAAATACCCGTCTCAAAACAAGACGTCTACAACGCCTGCTTAGTCTCTAGCATATTGCGTCATAGAACTGATCTTTCCTTCTAAATCAAAATAGAATATTTCAAATAATTCTTTTTCCCACACCGTTCCATTTTTTAAAATACGGGTTTCTTTACTCATTACTTGAACACCAGAAGCGGCATCTGTATTGTATATTTTTAAAGGCACAATCGCAGTAGCGACCCAATTCACTGATTTATATTCGTCTAATAAGGACGATAATGCTGCTTTTGAAAGCTCCATACGCGCTCCTGTATAATCGTTAAAGACCGTTGTTTCGGCAAAAGGTTTTACAAACTCTGCGGCATTCATGTCATTGTAATCCTTAATGAGTTTTTCGATGATGGCTACTTCATTTCTGTCAGAAAACACTAAAGGTCGTCCTTTGTATTCATTGTCTGGGCCACCAATAAATTTACCTCCGTATGATTTTCCAAAATTAGAGGAATCAATGGTTTTCCATTGCTTAAAGGCATCAATTTTCCCATCTTGATTAAAATTAAAAAACTCCATGAGATCTAATTTCTCATAAGAGCCATTTTTGTAATGACGTTCCTCTTTAGACCAGGCCAACACTTTGGTATCATTATCTCCTTGTAATTTAACAGGGATTACAACGTAAGGTTCCATGGTAATAGAGTCCATAGATTCTAACCATTGTCTGGTAGTTTCTACACCATTTGCTCCTAAAAAGGTAGAATCATAGTATTCGGTAAGGTTGTCAGTATTTTGCTCACTGTACAAGGTTGCCAATTTGAGTAGTTTATCGGCCATGGCATTATCTCCAATCGTGTAAGCGTTTCCTGAGTTATCGCCGTCGCCAAGATATTGTCCTCCTGAATTCATACAGCTCATCATACAACCGCTAACTGCGACCATTAATATTCCTTTTTTAATAAGTTTCATGATATTTTATTTAATTAGTTGTTAAACTGAAATGTAGGCTATTTTAATTTAATTTCAAAATGCAAGTGACTAACTCCCAAAAACAGCTTCCATCTTGTAATCCTTTAAGTATTAAAGTAGACAGAATAAAAAACATTACTTTCGGGTAGGATAAATTCATTATCAACGGTTATATAACAAACAACAATATCTAACACTTATGAAAAAGACATTTTTATTATTACTAACCTTCACCCTATTTTATTGTAACGATTCTGATGATCGTATTAATCTTACGGTGTACAATCCAGAACTGACTGTACTTGAAAACCTCGACAACGGCGTCTCTGCATTTTCAATTACAGAGGCACTTGGTGTTGCTTCGCTTTATGGCGTTGAATACGCAGGAGGGTTTATTTATCACTTTGACCAAGCAGCAGGATTTTTATACATAGCTTCAGACTACTCGAGTATCGGGCCATCGTCTTGGGGAGATCACTTTGATTTAACAAATAGTGCCGAGATTGGTGCTGGACTTGCTAATACACAACAAATTGTTGACGGAAATTTAAACGATAACAGTAATGTGATCAACGGCCTAGAATTTGGAAGCGATGATTACGTTTTTAAAATAGTTTCTGATTTGGAATATCAGAATTATGATGACTGGTTTGTTCCTAGCAGTGGCTCTATGAAAGCCATCTATGATAATGTTCACTCACAAGACCAAGGTAATTTTGACGAAACCCTTGTTTATTGGACCTCTACAAAGGATGGTTATGCACCATTTGTAATGGGATTCAACACAAATTGGGGTGGTGAGGTTTTTTTAGGTTCTTGCTTTAATTCTAATGGTGTCATGCTTGTTAGAAAAGAATTGGTCGCGCAAGATTAACCTCATGAGTCCAGTACACTCATAAACAAAAAACCCTCTATTTAAGTAGAGGGTTTTTTAATAACAATGGTTGCCCACTATTCTTCTGTATCTGCCTCCATTTTTGGTGGTGCTGGCACATCTTTACTATACACATAAAACTGCTTGATTTTCCCGTCTTCAATCTGACCATCAATCATGTGTAATTCTACATTTTGTTTTCCATCAACAGTGGTGGTCACTTCATGTCCTGCAATGATCCACTCTTGCCCCCCATTCACTGCCTTATAAGGCATGGCCCAATAGACGTTCCATTGTGGGCTTTCGGCTTCAAACCATGCTGATAAGCCTTCACGATGCATGTCTTTTCCTTTCATGACATTGCCATCTTCTGTTTCGATACTGATGGAATCTGACTCCATGGCCATGATGGCTTCAATATCACCATCATTGTGCGCTTTGATGTAGTTCATCCAGACATCGGTTACGGCATCTGTTGCGACGACATATGTTTCGCCTTCAACGGGTGTAAAGAACCCAGCGCCTTCTTGTTCTTTGGCAGCTTCTTTTTCTACAGGAGCATTACAAGCTGTGATGGTAACGGCAAGCATTAGTACTAATGTTTTCATGATTGAGTTGTTCATTGTGTTTATTTTTAAGGTTAGTTAGTCACTAAATGTAGGCAATTATAAGTTAGGAGGGGCATTTCTATTATTACAGTAAGGTTTTATATGTTGCAAAGGTGCAGCATAACTACATCGACTTCCCATTTTTTACACCCTCATAAAATACATTGATTTATATCGATATTATCGAATGTTCATAAGATAATTAAAAACAATATTGTAATATACTTGCATTTTACAATAAATCTAATAATTTAGCTTTTTATTTAGCAAATTGTTAAAACAACAACCAATTTTTAATCATTATTCCCCCCTAATTTATTTAGTTAAAACGTAACACTTATGAATGTAAAAAAAGTTTTTTTTGAACGTCCTGCGCACAATTTTAAAGCCATAGACGGTATTCGAGCCATTGCTGTCCTTTGGGTAATTATATTTCACGTGTGGATATTTCAACACAACACCTTTCCTGATGTATTAGGCGCAGTTGCACAAAACCCTCTATTTGTTTGGATTACTAAAGGGGATTTAGGTGTGGATTTATTTTTTGTTATCAGTGGGTTTCTCATTGGTACGATTCTATTTAAAGAGTTTAAAAAAACACAAACATTAAATTTCAAATCTTTTTATCTGAGACGATTTTTACGTTTGTTTCCTGTGTATTTATTTTCAATGATTATTGCCTTGTATTTTTTAAAGGATGGTGGTGCAGAGAAATGGCCAACGGTGTGGTCTAACCTACTCTATGTCAATAATTATGTCTATCAATCGTATATGGGCTGGACCTGGTCACTCGCTATTGAAGAACAATTTTACATTGTCATTCCTTTTTTAATTGTATTTCTTTTTCCAAAGTTTAAAAATAAAAAGCTTCTGTTTGGGATCTTAGCCATCATTCCTGTGGCCCTTACCTACTATTATTCTGTCCATATTTATAATTTTCAAATTCCTTACAATAGAGAAATATTTGGGGATGTATGGCAAGAATGGTTCTGGGGCTACTACATGCTCACACACCTGCGCTATGGTGGTTTGTTAAGTGGCGTTATCGCTGCATATATTCATGTGAACCATGCCGATAAAGTGGGTGATTTTTTTACCAACAAGAAGTTATTTGCTAACAGTTTGATTGGCTTAAGTATCTTTCTCTTTATTGTGATTTCAAGTTTGTCATTAGGGCAAGCTGCACCTTTGGAAGAATCCATTTTTTATGAACTTCCAAGACAGGTTGCTTCCTACTATGAAGTGATTCATCGCGAACTGTTTTCTTACGCGGTTGTCTTTATCATGATGGCTTGTATGTACTCAAGTTCTAGAATCATTAAACCAATTAACAGTTTCTTATCAGCAAAGATATTTTACCCTATTGCTAAAATTTCCTATTCAGCTTACCTCTTTCACGTCATGTTTATGGAATGGTTTTTTCCTTTATTTACAGATTACAGTGCCTCGAGCTTGACAACGATACAAATTGTGTTGATAAATGGTGTTATTTCAATCGTCATCACCGTAGTCGTTTCAGGACTTATGGTACTATTTATTGAACAACCATTTAACGATTTAAAAAACAAATTGACTTCAAAGAAGAAAACATTGAAAAGTCAAGCGGTTTAAACAAAAAAACACAGTTCCTAACATTCGTTGAGAACTGTGTTTTAAATTATAAAGCAATCACTCTCAATGAGGGTGATATGAACATGCTATCTCATAGCACGAATTAGAGGTGCTCCGAGGATACCTGCAACGCAATATTTGTTAGTTAAATCAACCAAATCTGCAAACATCTCTTCACGCTGTTGACCGAGTACCATGTGCGCCTGTGCACCTTCAGGGCCGTTATAAATTTCCGTTATGCCATACAACGTGTTACCTGTTTCACCGCTAGAAGGATCTAAAGGATTATTAAACTCAGGTGCTTTTAATACCGCATAGCATAATACGATTGGCTCGTTTGCGCCATCGATAAAGTGAGTTTCTCTCATAAATGTTTCGTGTGTCTCAAAAAAATCATCTGCTCTTTCAGTGGCATTATTTGGCACACTAAATGAAATATGAAATCCAACACATCCAGTTTTAATTGTCATCGAAATAATATTTTATAGTTAATAGAATAATCCTACAAATTAATAATTGCAAATCAAAATAAACCAAGTTAGTTTAAGGTTAAATAACATGATTTACAGCGTGTGACATGTTTAATTTTCACAAACAACTTTGCTCCTATATTCATGGATATTGGAGCTCTACGTGGGTCTCAATACAGGTATTTTTGGTCTTTAAAGCGTTGTCATTACAAGTAATTCAATGGCACAAAACACTTATTAATATCACTGGGCTGTTCATTTTGTTGTTATTTGCAATCTATTATTTATTTGTTAAATTTGATTCTATCTAACCTTTAACAACCACTATTATGAAAAAATTATTTTTTATTCTGCTCCTTGTAGGGCTGCAAACCACCAGTTTCTCACAGGATGGACAACTTACTGCTGAAGAGAAAAAAGAGCTTTTAGCAGAAAGCCCTTTTACTTCAGTTTACCCAGAATCCATACTAAAAAGTTCTAATGCGTATTTTAAAGCTCAAATGGGCTTATACAAAGAAGGTGCTATCGCCGAAAAAGAAGCTCATTTAGTTGCTCTTGGAACCTCTGCAGCGGTTAAATGTCAATACTGCATTCCTTATCACATCTCTGAACTAAAAAGATTGGGTGCCTCTGAAGATGAAATAAAAACGGCAGTCCTCATTGCGGCTGACATTATGAAAATGAGTACACTGTTTTACGGCAATGAATTTGATTTAGAAGCTTTTAAAAAAATGCTTAGAGGAGAATAAGATTTCAGGATTCTCGTCCTTTAAACAGTTTTAAAAACGCACTAGAATGTTTGACATTATAGTGCGTTTTTAATAAGCTTTCATTTCGACAAATGTGATAAAAAGGGGTTGCTTATAATGACATTGCTAGAAAGAGTCGTTTCTTTGCTGGTTCTTAAACAGCCATGTTATTCCTGTATCTCTAAAGCCGTAGTTGTACTGTTGATCGCTTCTGAGAAATAAAATTTAAACTTCAATTTACCATCCTGTTTTACCGCATAGGTGCTTTCAAGCCATTCAAATTCAAGCTTGGCTTTCCCCTCAGGTGTATTGACTATAAACTCTCCATATTGTTTAAGAGAGATATGCGCAGAATTGTGATCACTGTCGATAGTAATATCTTCAAATTTTCGCTCACTGCTCACAATGTCGAAGCTCTTTACAAATTCAATAAATTCATCTTTTGAGTAGCGTCTGCTATTTTCAAAAATAAAAAAGTCATCGGTAACCATGGTATCAAAACGATCGAGGTCCTTATCTAAAACTAAAAAAAAAGTTTTAAATGTTTCCAACACCTCTTCTTCTGAAATTTTTGTAGGAGTTTGGCAGGCAAAGATGAACAAAGCGGAGAGAAATAATAGTTTTTTCATTGTGTTAATTGGTTTTCTCAAATATAAGACATCTGTGTAAAATATTGTGAGCTAAGGTCATACATGAGCACAATAGCTCCACAATGTTATGATTGTTAAAATGAAAAAACATCGCTAGTTTGATCGTAAACTAAAAAAGACGCTTTAATAAAGCATCTTTTTTACGTTATGGTTGATGTGATTTTTTAGTCGCAATCTACTCCATTGATATCGCTTGTTGGATATTCTTGACTTTCAAAATTCACAGTTTCTTCGTCACAATTAGAAATTGTCCATTCATCATTCCACTGATCGGCTTCAGAAGTTAAGACAATGGCATACGTGCTATTAGAAGTCACTATACTCCAAGTACCCGTAGTTTCAGAATTGTTATCTTGTACTATTTGAAAAGATCCGTCCTCATTAAAAAAGCAGAAATAGGTCTCAGATTCGAATGTGATGACCCAAGGACATTCTGTTAATAAATTTTGAACACCTTCTTCGTTTGAACAATCATAGCTATCATCATCATTATCATCATCACAATCGATAGAGTAAAGCTCCGCTTGTGTGTAAATCAAACTTTGTAGTTCCAAATCATTCACATCACATTGGGTAACCACCCATTCATCATTAAACTCTGGAGCTTCTGCGTTTAAATTAAGATAAAACGTTTCGTTACCAGCAGCCAAACTCCATGTTCCCGTCGTGAGAAAACTGTCATCCGATTGAACTTCATAAGTACCGTCACTGTTGAAATTATAGATAAATTGATCATCATCAACAAAATCAATTTGCCAGAAACATGCTACTAATGAATTTGAGAGGTCTTCAAGAGAACATGTGATATCACTGTAACCATCATCAAAACAGGTTTCAACGAGTTCTTCAAGTTCATCATAGTTATTGATTGTTACGACTGTACCGTTTTCAATGAGAACATCTATAGGAAATACTAAGTCATAGTAATTAGCTCCATAGGCGGTATTAAACAATTCTTCATTAGAATTAACAGTGACTGTCTCATTATCATCTAATAAAATCGTTATGGGATATACAAATTCAAAACAATTGTCCAAACCATCATCATAATAATCTTCACAGGCATCATTAAAATCTTCTTCAGTGAAACCATCGCACATGGCAAAGCACGCGTTCGGGTATGATATGGTGAATACTTCTCCATTTGAATCTGCAATGTCAACACATACAGGATCATACTCCTCAGTGCAAATACAATCGATGTCTGCATCAAAATCACAAGCTTCCAAGAGACTGTTAAATTCATCCTCATTATTTATGGTCATGATCTCTAACGCATTGCTGTCCTCATTGTACGTCTCAACTTGAAAAGGGAATGAAATGCCATCAATAAATAAGTTTTCTGTTGAACTAATTAAAATCTCAACCAGTTCCTCTAAATTATTGACCGTAACTGTGGTTCCCGTATTGTAGGACATTTCAATTGGGTATATAAAGTCAAAACAAAAATCAAAAACAATATTACCAGCAGGGTTATCGGATGTCAACACATTACCACTAGCATCAAATTGATTACTCATAAAATTTAAGGCTGCCTTGATACTTATGCTTTCCTCTGTTGTCTGTTGTTCAATGGTAACAGGCTCATTATTTGAGCAAGATGTCACTACCATCAATGTTGCTACGATACTAAAAATTGTGACTTTGATATGTTTCATTTTTTAAATTTTAAAGATTGTGAAATGCTCATTATTTACCAAAAAGCATCTCGTACTATTAATAAGACAGTTAAGACTAAAGAACTCCTAACAGAAACTACATCGTTGCTTATATTTACAGTGCAATAAAGTGGCATTGCAATGTAAAAGAATAAGAACGATGTAGTTCGTAAATTTCTGTTAAATAAGCGATTAAGTGATCTTAAACAAAAAAACCCTACTCTAATGAGTAAGGTTTTATGTGATCGCACTAGGATTCGAACCTAGGACCGCCTGCTTAGAAGGCAGGTGCTCTATCCAGCTGAGCTATGCGACCATTGATAAAGTCGGGGTGGCAGGATTCGAACCTGCGACCTCCGCGTCCCAAACGCGGCGCGATAACCGGGCTACGCTACACCCCGAAAATGGTTATCATTTAATTATTGCGGAGAGACCGGGATTCGAACCCGGGCAACACTTACGCGTTGACAGATTAGCAATCTGCTCCATTACCACTCTGGCACCTCTCCAATATTTTTGATGAACGTTCTTTAAAAAGACGGGTGCAAATGTAACTTTTCATATTAAAGAACGCAAACAATTTTTTTAATTTTTTAAGGAAATCCTTACTCCGGATATTCAATTCTTAAATGATAAATATTGGCCAACTTATCCTTGAGTACTTTTTTGATAGACTCAATTTCTTTAAATGTAATATTCGCATTCAAAAATTGTCCATATTCCATTTGTTTACTAATGATATTTTCTACGAATAAATCAATTTTTGTCGATGTTGGTTCTTTCAAACTTTTAGAAGCAGCTTCCACACTGTCACACATCATTAAAATAGCCGTTTCTTTACTAAACGGACGTGGGCCAGGATATGAAAAATCTTGGACATTGACGTCTCCTGCCATGCGCTCATTTTCTTTCTTGTAAAAATAATAAACCACGCTGGTGCCGTGATGGGTCCTTATAAAATCAATAACACGATCTGGTAATTTGTACTTTTTTGCAATTTCAATACCATCCAACACATGATTGATAATCATGGAAGCACTTTCTTTTGATGATAGTTCATCGTGAGGATTGATTCCCGTCGCTTGGTTTTCAGTAAAATAGGTTGGGTTATTCATTTTACCAATATCGTGATACAATGCTCCTACCCGCACCAACATCGCATTTGCACCAATTTCATTAGCGGAAGCCTCCGCAAGATTTGCCACATTTAATGAATGGTGAAAGGTCCCCGGGGCTTTGTTTGATAATTCTTTTAATAATTTGGTATTCGTGTCGGATAGTTCTAACAGGGACACGTCTGAGACCAACCCAAATATTTTTTCATAGGCATATATTAATGGCTGTACAAATAACGTTGCCAGGCCACATAAAATGAACATTAAAAAAGTTTCCCACTGCAAATTATCAACACCCCCTTCGTGAATGACAAAAAAGGCAAAATAAGCGACGATGTAAATGAGTGTGATTTGTCCAACAGAGATGAAAAGATTAGCACGTTTGTAAAGCTCAGATACTGTAAGAATGGTCACAATTCCTGCAATTATCTGCAAGAACATGTATTCATAATTATTGGTAACTACAAAGCCTAATAATAAGACGGTTATGACATGTGCAAACAATCCTAATCTCGCATCAAAAAAGGCTTTTAAGACCAGCGGTAAAATACACAAAGGCACCAAATATATGTATCCCGAATTATAGTTTACAACTAACGTGGTTAACATTACCATGAGTAAGATGTTGAAAAAGATAAAGGTTACTTTGGTGTTATTGTTAAACACCTCAATTCTATACTTTCTTAAAAATAAAAGCAACATGAGTAAGGCCAATGCGACAAGAAGTGTGTAAGCCGCGAGAATCCAGTTGTAATTAGCTTCACTCCAAACTTGAGATTGGTACTCTGATTCAAGAGATTTGAGAATTTTAAATCGGTCACCTTCTACCACTTCTCCTTTAGCAATGATAATGGTCCCTTGCTCAATACTCCCACGAACTAAAGACACCTTATTAAGTTCTTCATTTAAGGTATTGTCAGTGATGGACGTATTTAATGTCACATTCGGTTTAATCACATCAAAATACATGGATAAAAATTTTGCTCGAGAATCATCGAACAAACTGTCCTTAAGTTGGGTGTTTAAATAAGACGTGACTTCGTCTAGTGTTATAAAACTTTCATATTTTACAATACCCAATTGATTTCTACCTTCTAAAAGCACCACTTTTTTAGACGACGAAAAGCTATAGGTTTTATCAAGAACTCCGCGACCGTACAAGCCTTGTAAAATAGACCGGCTATTGTTTTGTAAGTCTCCTTTATTTAATAGTTCTAATGAATCTGGAAAAACACTTGAAAAATTCAAATCATATTCTTGAAGCGCAATAGCTGCTAATTCTGTATTGACATTAAAATAGGCTTGTGCGCTCTCTGTAATGGTTTGACGTTCTACCTCGATTTCAGCATCTGTTTTTTTAATCGCAAAATCAAATGGTGCGTACAGGTTTTCTGACTGCCATGGTTTTCCTTTCTCAAAACTGTATTTAAATTGCCCACTCTTTGGAAATGAATACACGATAAGAAAGGTGGTAGCTAAAAAAAGAAGCACTTTATAAATCAGCGAATGATTTTGATACAATTGATTTGTTAGGTCTTTCATCAGTTTTAGAATTACATCAAAAGTACTAAAAAAATAGAAGCGATTACGAGGAATGATAATGGTACAATCATTCATTTATCTTCTAAATTTTAGTTAATTTTGCGACTACAACCATAAATTAAATTATATGAATAAAGAAGTAGTCATCGTCGCCATGGCACGAACTCCAATTGGAAGTTTTCTCGGCTCCTTATCAACTATTTCTGCACCAAAATTAGGAGCGATAGCCATCAAAGGTGCGCTAGATAAAATTAATTTAAATCCTCAACTAGTCGATGAAGTCGTGATGGGACACGTAGTACAAGCGGGAACTGGTCAAGCCCCCGCAAGACAGGCGGCTATATTTGCTGGTCTTCCTGATACAGTGCCATGTACAACCATCAATAAAGTGTGTGCCTCCGGTATGAAGTCAGTAATGCAGGCAGCACAATCCATTGCTTTAGGAGATACCGAGATTGTCGTGGCTGGAGGTATGGAAAACATGAGTCAAATACCACATTATTTACAAGCACGTGTCGCTACGAAATTTGGTCCTGCAAGCTTAATTGATGGTATGCAAAAAGATGGTTTGGTAGATGTCTATGACCAACATGCTATGGGAGTTTGTGCAGATGCTTGTGCTCGTGAATATGCGTTCTCTCGAGAAGATCAAGATGCCTTTGCCATACAATCCTACACACGTTCTGCCAAGGCTTGGGATGCTGGTAAATTTGATAATGAAGTTGTTCCTGTAGAAGTTCCTCAAAGACGCGGAGAACCTAAAGTAGTCTCAAAGGATGAAGAATACAGCAATGTGAAATTAGAAAAAATACCACAACTTCGTGCTGCTTTCTCTAAAGAGGGCACTGTGACCGCAGCTAACGCTTCTACCATAAATGATGGTGCCGCAGCCATGGTACTAATGAGTAAAGATAAAGCAGAGGAGTTAGGACTTCAACCCTTAGCTACCATTAAAAGTTATGCAGATGCTGCTCATGAACCTAAATGGTTTACCACAGCTCCTGCCAAAGCCTTACCAAAAGCCTTGGACAAGGCAAACTTATCGCTAAAAGACGTTGATTTCTTTGAATTTAATGAAGCTTTTTCTGTGGTAGGTCTTGCCAATATGAAACTGTTAGGATTAACAGATAGTAATGTCAATATCAATGGTGGTGCAGTCTCTTTAGGACATCCGCTTGGATGTTCAGGAGCAAGAATCATCATTACCTTATTAAGTGTTTTAGAGCAACAAAATGGGCGTATTGGAGCTGCTGCTATCTGTAATGGTGGTGGTGGTGCATCGGCCATCGTTGTCGAAAGAAACTAAAGGGCATTATGCAATACGGAATTTGTTCACTGAGTAGTATTTCATTAAGACTTGAACCTTCAAGTCTCAGTGAACTCGTGTCACAAATATTGTATGGTGAAGTATTTAAAATTCTTGAAGAAAGAAAACAGTGGAGTAAAATTCGTCTTGCATTTGATTCTTGTGAAGGCTGGGTCAATAACGAGCAATTAATTCATATTGAAAAGGAGGCCTACGATGATCTTGCGAAAGCACCAACTATATTGACGACAGATCTGGTTGAGTTTGTCGAGGATGCCTCGAGACAATTGTATCCAATTACCATGGGAGCTACCTTAAATGGATTAGACTTACTTTCTCACAGCTTTCAAGGAAATAAAATCACTGGAGTACAACCAAAAACAGCGCTAATTTCAACGGCTTTGTTGTTTTTAAACACACCTTACTTATGGGGTGGAAAAACACCGTTTGGCATTGATTGTTCAGGATTCACACAAATGGTTTATAAATTAAATGGTCACAACCTATTAAGAAATGCTGCCATGCAAGCTGGACAAGGAGAAGCCTTGAGTTTTATTGAGGAAAGTGAACCTGGCGATTTGGCTTTTTTTGATAATTCTGAGGGAGAAATAATTCATGTTGGTATCATCATGAAAGATCATTACATCATCCATGCTCATGGTAAAGTACGCATTGATCGTTTAGACCATTCTGGTATTTACAATGCAGAAAAAAACAGACATACCCATAAATTACGGGTCATCAAAAAAATTATTTAAACAAAAAAATACCACCCTAAGGTGGTATTTAATTAATTGCATTGTCTTAACAACTAGTCATCTTTTTGCATGGTATCTACCTTTGCTTTCATTTTTTCAAAATTAGGCATATCATCTAAAACACTAAATATTTCCATTAAAGTTTTAGCAGCATCGTAACTATTAGGCTCGTGAACTAAGACCCCTTCTAGTAACGGAATAGCTTCACGATACGTCTCATTTTTAACCTCATTAAGTTCATTATAGCGCTTGTCGTCGGCTGCTGAAGTTCCTAAATTATTCATCTCATCTACATAGCCCTGTACTTGATCAAATAACATCGCTACTAAATTCATTCGTGCTCTGTTGTAGGTATCATCTTGGGCGATAGCCCTCAGGTAAAAGCTTTTAGCTTCTTCGTAATTACCTCCTTCTGCAGAGACCACACCGAGGTTAAATAATAAATCAACATTGTCTGGATTAATGCTTAGCGCTTTAGAAACTAAACTTTTATACTCCTCGGTTTGACCAAGTTTGTAGCGCACGTTTGCTTCTGCTAGAATCAAATTGAAATCATTTGGATTGGTTGCTTTGGCTTTATCAATGGCAGCTAATGCTTTGTCTGTCTCTCCTTTTTCAATGTAAATCAAGGCAATATTTTTAGCAATATCACCGACCTTAGATTCGCTTACAACATCTTTAGGATCTGAATGCGTCCCCATTTTTACTGAAATATCTCTTAAACTGGCTGATGGGAATAATTGTTCTTCTCCAGAAGCCTTATCAGTAGCGTTAAACGTGGTACTGATCCCCGTATAACCCATTTCTTGCAGTTCAGTGAACAATGTAATGGCCGTATCATAACTTTTATTAGACGTTGCTAATAACGCAGCGTTGTAAAGATACAAGGTGTCAGAAGTAGAGGATCTATAAGCGTTATCAAAATTCTTGTAGGACACTTCATAGTTTTTTTCACTCAATGCATTTTGTGCTTTCGTAATAAAATCATTAGTCATGGTGGCATTCATTGCATTGACCTTGGTTGTATACAACATTTTACCACTCGCCTTCTCTGTATCTCTTAATAGCTTGAAGTTTTTAAGAGCGTCAGAGACATCATCATCACTTCCAGTACCGTTTGCATATAATGCTTGCCCTTTTAGGAAATAAAATTTGGCCTTAGTTTTGTCATCCATCATGCCAAGCATTGCTTCAGCAGATCCCAGTAATGATTTTGCATCTGCAAAATTATTACTTTTAAGAGCCTTTTCTACTTCTTTTAATTCCTTCTTCTGTGCAAATGAGAATACGCTCATTATAAACGCTAAACTCAGTACAACAATTTGTTTCATTTTATTTTTATTTAATTATTAGTGTTTTAATCTTCTTGAGGTGTATCAATTGTCGTGCCAGCGCCCTCATCTGCTAACTCTCCTGTAGATTCTTCTTCTTCATCGACACTATCTTCATCGTGCATAACTTTTGCCACAGCAGCAATAGAATCATTCCCTTTTAGGTTGATCAATTTCACCCCTTGTGTCGCTCTTCCCATCACTCGAAGATCTTCAACAGCCATCCGTATCGCAATACCTGATTTATTAATAATCATCAAGTCATCAGCATCACTAACGTTTTTGATAGCAACTAAATCACCGGTCTTATCAGTGATAGAAATGGTTTTAACGCCTTTACCACCACGATTAGTAATACGATAATCTTCTAAACTAGAACGCTTACCGAAACCATTTTCTGAAACTACGAGGATATCACTTTCCATGTCATCTACTGCTATCATACCGATAACTGCATCGGTTGTTTCATTTTGCAGGCGTATACCACGAACTCCGGAAGCATTTCTTCCCATAGGACGTGTTTTAGCTTCCTCAAAACGAATCGCTTTACCTGATTTTAATGCCAGCATCACTTGACTTTCTCCTGTGGTTAGTTTTGCTTCTAGTAATTCGTCATCTTCCTTAATAGTGATGGCATTAATACCATTCGTTCTAGGACGAGAATACTGCTCCAAAGATGTCTTTTTAACTTGACCTTTTTTGGTAGCCATGATGACATACTTACTATTAATGTATTCTTCATCCTTCAGATCTTGCGTACAAATAAACGCTTTTACTTTATCGTCTTGCTCAATATTAATCAAGTTTTGAATGGCACGACCTTTCGAAGTTTTACTTCCTTCCGGTATTTCATAAACACGCATCCAGAAACACTTCCCTTTTTGGGTAAAGAATAACATGTACTGATGGTTAGTTCCCACAAAAAGATGTTCTAAGAAATCTTCATTACGAGTAGTAGACGCTTTTTGACCAACACCACCTCTATTTTGAGTTTTGTATTCCTTTAACGAGGTTCTCTTTATATACCCTGCATGTGAAATGGTAATGACCACTTTCTCGTTAGGAATCATGTCTTCAATACTTAAATCACCACCAGCATACTCAATAACAGATCGTCTTTCATCACCATATTTATCTTTCACCACCATCAGTTCGTCTTTAATGATAGTCATACGACGCTCTTTTTTATCAAGAATGTCTTTCAGATCTTCAATAGTTCCCATAAGGGCATCGTACTCTGCTCTTAATTTATCTTGTTCAAGACCAGTTAATTGTCTTAAACGCATTTCGACAATCGCTTTTGCTTGAATATCACTTAATTCAAAACGATCTTTTAATTTTTGTCTCGCCTCTTCAGCATTGGCAGAGCCTCTTATGAGGGCAATGACTTCGTCGATATTATCTGAAGCAATGATTAATCCCTCTAAAATATGAGCGCGTTCTTCAGCTTTACGCAATTCGTACTTGGTACGTCTTACCACCACCTCATGGCGATGTTCAACAAAATGGTGAATCATATCTTTCAGATTCAACATTTGTGGCCGCCCATTGACAAGGGCAATATTATTAACACTGAACGACGACTGTAAGGCCGTATACTTGTATAGCTTATTTAAAACAATGTTCGGTATGGCGTCACGTTTTAACACATAAACAACACGCATCCCATTTCTATCAGACTCATCTCTAATGGTAGAAATCCCCTCTAATTTTTTATCATTAATGATATCAGCTGTTTTTTTAATCATGTCAGCCTTATTCACTTGGTAAGGGATCTCTGTAACAATGATACATTCACGTCCTTGAACTTCTTCAATGACCGCCTTTCCTCGCATGACAATACGACCACGACCTGTTTGAAACGCATCTCTTACTCCGTCATAACCATAAATGGTTCCACCTGTTGGAAAATCTGGTGCTTTAACATGAGTAATGAGCTCGTCAATTTCGATATCATTATTATCAATGTACGCTATGGTACCATCAACCACTTCAGATAAATTGTGAGGTGGCATGTTGGTGGCCATACCAACTGCGATACCCGATGCTCCATTGACTAATAAACCTGGAATTCTTGTTGGTAAAACCGTTGGCTCTTTTAAGGTATCGTCAAAGTTTAATTTATGATCTACAGTATCTTTGTCAATATCTGCCAACATGTCTTCAGATATTTTTCGCATACGAGCCTCTGTATAACGCATTGCTGCAGGACTATCACCATCAATAGAACCAAAGTTACCTTGTCCATCTACCAACATATATCGCAAGCTCCATTCTTGTGCCATACGTACCATGGTATCATAAACAGAGGTATCTCCGTGAGGATGATATTTCCCGAGCACTTCCCCTACAATTCTTGCTGATTTCTTGTGCGCAGTGTTGGCTCTAACACCCAGCTCATGCATACCAAAAAGCACACGTCTGTGAACAGGTTTAAGACCATCTCGAACATCTGGTAATGCACGTGACACAATGACTGACATTGAGTAATCAATGTAAGCCGATTTCATTTCATCTTCGATGTTAATTGGAATGAGTTTTTCTCCTTCTGCCATATATCGTTTTAATTAGTTTTTTTAGTTGATTTTCAAATCGAGCTAATATACGTATTTTGTTAGTGGTTGCTTGAAATTACATAGCCTTTTTTAAGACATTTTATCAACAATATTTAGGGTGTTTTTGGTTAATAACTATCGCGTTAAATGTTTTGATTTTTTAGAGTTTTTTTTGTCAATTAGCAATAGCTAGTAAAATTTAGGTATGGTTTTTGAAATTATCCTATTGATTTTAGTATTTTTAAAGCAGAAAGAATAGTTTATGGATGATAATTTTTCACCTCGAGTAAAAGATGTCATAGCTTACAGCAAAGAAGAAGCTTTGCGATTGGGTCATGATTTTATAGGAACAGAACACCTGATGTTGGGCCTATTGCGTGATGGCAATGGTAAAGCCATTGACATTTTAGGGGCATTAGATATTGATTTAAATCATTTGAGACGCAAAGTTGAAATCTTAAGTCCTGCCAATCCAAATATAGCCATAAGCTCTAATGAAAAGAAAAACTTGCATTTAACGAGACAGGCAGAACGCGCTTTAAAAACTACTTTTCTAGAAGCTAAATTATTTCAAAGTAATGCCATTAATACGGCACATTTATTGCTTTGTATTTTAAGAAATGAAAATGATCCAACCACCAAATTACTGAATAAGTTAAAAGTGGATTATGACAACGTAAAAGAGCAGTTTAAATTTATGATTACCAACGATGACGATTACATAGAAACAAAAGCAGAATCTTTTTCAGACGAAAGTCCTTCCTCCTCTTCAGGAGACAGTTCAAAAGACAGAGCTTTTGGCCAGAGTGCAAGCAAGGGCTCCAAAAAATCTAAGACACCTGTCTTGGACAATTTTGGTAGAGACCTCACGGTGATGGCAGAGGCTGGTAAACTAGATCCTGTAGTAGGTCGAGAGAAAGAAATACAACGGGTATCTCAAATTTTGAGTAGACGTAAGAAAAACAACCCCTTACTTATTGGAGAACCTGGTGTTGGAAAATCTGCGATTGCTGAAGGATTAGCGAATAGAATTATCAGTAAAAAAGTATCACGTATTCTGTTTAATAAGCGCGTTGTAACGCTTGATTTGGCAAGTTTGGTGGCCGGTACAAAATACCGAGGTCAATTTGAGGAGCGTATGAAAGCGGTAATGAATGAGCTTGAAAAAAATGAGGACATCATTTTGTTTATAGACGAAATACACACCATTGTTGGTGCAGGTGGTGCTACGGGAAGCTTGGATGCTTCTAACATGTTTAAACCAGCCTTAGCACGTGGCGAAATACAATGTATCGGCGCCACAACTCTAGACGAATACAGACAACATATAGAAAAAGACGGAGCGCTTGAACGACGTTTCCAAAAGGTGATTGTAGAGCCAACGTCAGTTGAAGAAACTGTTGAAATTCTCAACAACATTAAAGGAAAGTATGAAGAGCATCACAATGTTGAATATACCGATGAAGCTATTGAGGCTTGTGTGAAATTAACCAATCGCTACATGTCAGAGCGATTTTTACCAGACAAAGCTATTGATGCGTTGGATGAAGCAGGCTCACGAGTACACATTACCAATATTGATGTTCCAAAACAAATATTAGAATTGGAAGAACAATTAGAAGCGGTTAAAGAAACTAAAAATTCGGTCGTAAAAAAGCAGAAATATGAAGAGGCTGCGAAGCTTCGAGATGATGAAAAGCGTTTAGAAAAAAGTTTGGCAGAAGCACAAAAACAATGGGAAGCAGATTCTAAAGAGCATCGTGAAGTGGTCTCTGAAGACAATGTAGCCGACGTTGTATCTATGATGACGGGGATACCCGTTAATAGAATTGCACAAACTGAAAGTAATAAGCTAGCAAAATTACCGGAACTCATCAAAGGAAAAGTTATTGGTCAAGATGAAGCTGTTGCAAAGGTCGTTAAAGCGATTCAGCGTAACCGTGCGGGTCTAAAAGATCCTAACAAGCCAATTGGGTCATTTATCTTTTTAGGACAAACAGGCGTTGGTAAAACGCAATTAGCAAAGGTTTTGGCGCGTGAATTATTTGACAGTGAAGACACCTTAGTACGTATTGACATGAGTGAGTACATGGAAAAATTTGCTATTTCAAGATTGGTTGGAGCTCCTCCAGGCTATGTTGGTTATGAAGAAGGTGGGCAACTAACAGAAAAAATTAGACGTAAACCTTATGCGGTTGTGCTGTTAGATGAAATTGAAAAAGCACATCCCGATGTCTTTAACATGTTATTGCAAGTCTTAGACGACGGGTTTTTAACAGATAGTTTGGGTCGTAAAATTGATTTTAGTAATACCATCATCATCATGACCTCTAATATTGGAGCCCGCAAACTAAAAGATTTTGGTACGGGAGTTGGTTTTGGTACCTCGGCACAAAAATCACAAGCTGGAGATCATGCCCGTGGAATTATTGAAAACGCGCTGAAAAAAGCTTTTGCTCCAGAATTTTTAAATCGTATTGATGACGTAGTGGTCTTTAATGTTCTTGAAAAGGAGCACATTAATGTCATTATTGATATTGAGTTAGAAAAATTAGTGGCGAGAATAAAAGACTTAGGTTACACGCTTAAGTTAACTAAAAAAGCTAAAAATTTCATTGCAGATAAAGGCTTTGACCAGCAGTATGGAGCACGACCTTTAAAACGGGCCATTCAAAAATACATAGAGGATGCCTTGGCTGAAGAAATTATTACCTCCAAAATACACGAAGGTGATGTGATTAATATGGACATTGAAAAAGATGCCACCGAACTAAACATCAAGATTAAAAAAGCAGAAAAACCTGCCGAATCATAAGTCTTTACCAAATTACACAGAACCACTTGTTAGCGCAGGTGGTTTTTTTTTGAGAAAACGTATCTTAGAGCATGAATTTACATGATCGAGAGACCATTGTCACGCGTCTTAATGCAGAAATCACTAAAACAAAAGCGGCTATTGCACAATATGCACAGCTTAGCAAACCCATTGCTCCAGAAAATGCCATTGGACGCGTTTCAAGGATGGATGCCATCAATAATAAAAGTGTGAATGAGGCTGCTTTAAAACAAGCACGGCAAAAACTTAAAAATCTTCAAGTTGCTTTATCCAATGTCGATGCTCACGATTTTGGACACTGTGATAAGTGCCGCCAAGCCATTCCCATTGGCAGAATCATGTTGATGCCACACGCACGTTTTTGCGTGCATTGTGCGTCTTAAAAAGATCTTATTAAATATTCATGTAATACTTTTACTAATGAAAGTTAAAATATTGTATTTGATATAGTTACTAAATAAAAAGGCAGCTACTGAAAAGTAACTGCCTTTTAAAATTGCTAATAATCGACTTTTTAAACTAACTAGCGTCTCTTCATGTTTGAGGATACTGCTTTCTTAGTTACCGAACCTTGATTTGTTGTTACTGTAATGTAGAACAACTGATCTCCAGCTCTAGATAAATCGAAACTCTTTTTAAT
>Ga0206125_10000106_pt1 | contig 106446 bp, 94 predicted proteins | sample Helgoland_Spring_4_FD_148598 | JGI IMG/M metagenome (GOLD analysis project Ga0206125, IMG submission 148598) | Pelagic subsurface seawater microbial communities from Kabeltonne, Helgoland, North Sea - Helgoland_Spring_Bloom_20160331_1 | ecosystem: Environmental > Aquatic > Marine > Epipelagic ...
TACTGTCTGTTGGCAGCGTAATGACGGCCTATGTTTTTCTGGCAGTAAAAGCTCAATCATCACTAAAATCATCGTCGAAAACAAAGTACCTTAAATATGGCTCTGGAGCTTTCTTAATTGGTGGTGGGTTATTTGTTGGACTGAGAAGCTAATGTTTTTATTGGCGCATGGCGATGCACCAATGTACGTCACCCTTGCATTCAACTCTTCAGCATTCGTCACCCCAGCGAGTTACTGATATGACGGGAGATCACGGGAGGTGCTGGCATGGTGGATGGATTAGCTATGAATGAGAAATTCCAACAATTAGCCAAACTAGGTGCTGCCGGCTTCCAACACCTTAATGGAAACCTAATCGACCATTTAAACGGTACTAGAAACCTTTTAGCCTCTTGGTCTGCCCCACAAAATTTACAGGACGCTGGTTTGTATCATGCAGCCTATGGAACAGCAGGCTTTGACCAACAAATGGTCTCAGTTGAGCAGCGTGGGAAAATTGCCCATATCATTGGCCCATCAGCTGAAGAGATTGTTTATCAGTACTGCGCCTGTGAGCGAAATTATTTCTGGCCGAAATTTGGCTCTGAAACGAATCCTGCCTTTCGCAACCGATTTAATGGCGAGATATACAAGTTAGATATTCAACTGCTAAAAAACTTTTGTGAACTAACAGTTGCCAACGAACTTGAGATCGAATCAAACCAGCGAGGATTTATAACATTTGGTGGGCAATTGCATAAACTATTTTTAACCATGCGCCCTATGCTCAGTTCCGCCGCTAATAAGAGCGTTAAAAACATGATAATTCAGCACTAAAGTTATCATGGCCTACCAAATTCGCCCTGACTGCAGCTAAACTCCCATCCTAGAGAACAAAATCAAAAATAGCGGAAAAAGTTTATGAGCAACAAAGAGTCGCGACTGGTTTACTCAACCGACGCGGGACGTATCAAAGAAACCGAAACTGCGCAGGCTATCGAAACCGATGGCATTGTCCGTATTCGCCGCGAAACCAAAGGCCGCAAAGGCAAAGGGGTAACCACCGTCTCTGGCTTTGCCCTTACTGATGCCGAACTAAAAACCCTTGCCAAGCAGCTTAAACAGAAATGTTCGACAGGCGGAACTGTTAAAGACGGCGTGATTGAAATTCAAGGCGACCATCGCGATAAGCTAAAAATCGAACTGCAAAAACTCGGCCACAATGTAAAACTGGCGGGCGGCTAATTTTGAACATCAAAACCCCAAAAGCTTTTGGTAGCTGGCCCTCGCCTATCAGTGCAGAATTAATTACCCGCGCCGCACCCGGCCTTAACTGCATACAGTCCCATAACGACAGTCTCTACTGGGTTGAAAGCAGGCCCTGGGAAGGTGGCCGCAATGTGATCATGTGCCGCCAATCCGACGGCAGCATCAAAGACCTGTTACCCAAACCCTACAGCCACTCCAGTCGTGTCCATGAGTATGGCGGCATGGCCTATGCTCTAACCGACAGCAACCTCTATTTTGTCAATGCTTCGGATCAGCGTATTTACAAAGTAGATCTAAACGGCGAGAACGAGCCTGCGCCTATTACAGGATTAAGTCGGCAGCGTTTTGCAGATTTAATGATTGATCACAAACACCAGCGTCTAATCGCCGTCTGTGAAGAGCATCAGGGCGAGCAGGAGCCGGAAAACTATTTAGTGGCTATCTCGCTTACTTGCGAAAACCCCAGTGTTAGAAAACTACAGAGCGGCGCTGACTTTTATGCCTACCCACGGATAAGCCCAGACCAGACAACATTGTGCTGGATTCAGTGGCAACACCCGAATATGCCCTGGGATTGCACCCAGTTATGGCAGGCAACGATTAATAGCGACGGCAGCTTATCGAATAAAATACTGGTTGCAGGCGAAGCTGATAATGAAGCTATTTTTCAGCCCCAGTGGTCACCGGACAATCAGCTCTATTTTGTCTCGGATAAAAATAACTGGTGGAATATTTACCGTTCAGAAAATGGCAGTTGCAGAGCTGTACTGGAAATAGAGGCTGAATTTGCTACACCTCTGTGGCAGTTTGGTATGAGCACCTATGATTTTATCGATGGGCAAACCATCGGCTGCCTGTGGACGGATAAAGGGTTCTGGCAGAGTGGCTTTATTGATATACCCAGTGGTCAATTAACTAAAATAGATTGCCAATACAGCAGTATGCACGCCGCTTGCTGCTTTCAGGGTTCACTGTATATGGTTGCCGGAGCTGCCGCGCTGCCCAGCGAAATAATAAGTGTTAACGGAACCACTATGACATCAATCTACGCACCCGCGACCCTTGATATAGACCCGAATAATCTCTCGCAGCCGCAATCAATTCTATTTCCCGCTGCCGATGGCCAGCAGGTTCATGCATTTTTTTATCCGCCGACTAATGCAACCTATGGTGGTGCTGAGCATGAACGGCCACTGGTGATCGCCCTCTGTCATGGCGGCCCAACGGGCGCGACCGATAGCGGCCTAAATCTAAAGATTCAATACTGGACCAGTCGCGGTTTTGCCGTAGTGGACATTAACTATCGCGGCAGTACCGGCTTTGGCCGAACCTACCGTCAATCACTGGCGGGTGTCTGGGGTATTGCCGATGTTGAAGATAGTCAGAATGCGATCAACTATTTAGCCGCAGAGAAAAAGATCGACCCTGAGCGCTGTATTATCCGCGGGGGCAGTGCTGGCGGTTACACGGTGTTATCGGCACTGACCTTTACCGATACCTTTAAAGCGGGAGCCAGCCTCTACGGTATTGGCGATTTGGAAACTCTGGCTACCGACACCCATAAATTTGAATCACGCTATCTGGATAGCTTGATTGGCCCCTACCCTGAACGCAAAGATGTTTATACCGCGCGCTCACCGATTAATCATGCCGATGGACTTAACTGCCCAGTGATCTTTTTACAGGGACTGGAAGATAAAGTAGTGCCACCTAATCAGGCGGAGATGATGGTCAAATTGCTTGAAGATAAAGGCATTAAAGTCGGTCATGTAACTTTCCCCGACGAAGGCCACGGCTTTAGAAAAGCCGCTAATATTATTCGCGCTATGGAATCAGAGTTAGACTTCTATACCGATGTATTTAATCTAGCCGAGAGCAAATAGTAATGTCCCGCTATCGCCCACCTTCACCGAAAAGCTCGCCCTATATGACCCCAGAGGGCGCCAGCAAGATGCGTGCAGAACTGCACCAACTGTGGAAAGTTGAACGTCCGCAAGTGACTCATATAGTTCACGAAGCGGCTAAAAATGGTGACCGCTCGGAAAATGGCGATTATATTTATGGCAAACGCCGCCTGCGAGAAATTGATAGTCGGGTGCGCTATCTGACCAAACGCATTGAAAACGCCACTATTGTTGAAGATAAACCTAGAGACCCCAGCAAGGTGTTTTTTGCCGCCTGGGTAACCGTTGAAGATCAAGATACCGGCGATGAAGAGACCTATCGATTGGTCGGCTCCGATGAACTTGATCCCAAGCTTAACTGGATCAGTATCGATTCGCCGATGGCTCGTGCGTTAGTAGGTAAAGGGATTGACGATGAGGTCAATGTAAAAACACCGGCTGGAGACCGGTGTTTTATAATTATAAAAATAAGTTATTCAGAGTAAGAATTGGAGCATCAGGGCGATAAACGGGAAATATCCCAATCCACATGTTTATCATCATCCAACTGATAACTAAAACGATCGTGCAAGCGCTGTTCGCCCCCCTGCCAAAATTCAATCTCCTCAGGCACCACGCGGTAACCACCCCAAAAATCTGGCAGCGGAATCTCACCTTTAGAAAACTTGTCTTTCACTTGGGCAAACTGGGTTTCCAATGCCTGACGGGAATTTATTCGACTGCTCTGCTTAGACGCCCAGGCGGCCAGCTGACTACCCTTGGGACGGCTGAGAAAATATTTCATTACATCCACCGTCGATAAACGCTCGGCACGACCCCCAACAATCACCTGGCGGTCTAACTGCAACCAGGGAAAGTGCAGACTGACCTGAGGATTGCCTTCAATCTCCTGAGCTTTGCGACTGCCGAGATTGGTATAAAACACAAAACCACGCTGATCAAAATCTTTTAGTAGCACCATACGCTGCCAAGGCTTGCCTGAAGCATCGACGGTAGCCACAGACATCGCCGTTGGATCCTGAATTCCCGCCTCAAGAGCCTGATCCATCCACAGTTTAAATTGCTCGAAGGGATTATCCGACAGCGAATCGCGGGTTAGTTTGCCGTAATCATATTCGCGGCGATTGTCTTGCAGGCTCATAGCAATCCTATAGTCAGTATTTGTATCGACGAAAATTTATATTATTGATATTAACACTTACATATTACCAATACATTGCCCACCGTCCACCGGCAATGCAACACCATTTAAATAGCTGCCCGCCTCACTGGCCAGCAGTAAAAACGGCGCGGTCATCTCATCCATACTGCCCGCGCGGCCCGAGGGCGATCCGGCAATAAACGCCTGACCCTGAGGCGATTCAAACAGCCCCTCGGTCATCTCGGTTAGAAAGTAGCCCGGGCAAAGTGCATTAACCCGAATACCTTTGCGCATCCACTCCAGCGCCAAAGACTTAGTCAACTGCACCACCGCCGCCTTGGAAGCCGAGTAACTCGACTGGGCAAAAGTTACCCGCAGACCCAGAATCGACGCGGTGTTGACAATACTGCCGCCCACACCCGCTGCGATCATGCGCTTGGCGGCTTCTTGGGCGACAATCCATACGCCCTTAGTATTGGTATCCATAATCCGATCCCAGCTCGCCTCATCTATTTTTAGGGCGCTTTTACCATCGGCCACACCGGCATTATTGGAAATGACAGTAACGGTGCCAAAGGCCGCTTCAGCCTTATTAAAGGCTTCGATAATGGATGCCGAATCAGTGACATCCATTGCCACAGCAAAGGCTTTTCCTCCAGCAGCCTGAATTTCGGCAACCAGTGATTCAAGCCGATCAACACGTCGGGCGGCTACTACAACACTGGCGCCACGGGCGGCTAAAATCTTTGCAAAATGAACCCCAAAACCACTGGATGCACCAGTGACCATTGCGACCTTGCCGCTCATATCGAATTCTGTAGTCATTGTTTTTCTCGTTTATTATTTTAGTTATTAGCTGTGGTTTTATTTATCTAGTTACTACGCAGTTTAACCTGCTGGTGATCAGGCGAGGGGTAAAAAAAGGACTGTTAAGTTCTATAAAAAGGTGAATTAACCGTAAGTAACGAATTCCTCCATCAGGTTAGTATCCAAATGCGGCACTCCATTAAACCCAGTCAAATTCATCTTCTTAGCATTAAAAAAGAAATGACTAATCGCCGTGTTTTTATACTGCAGATTTAAATCAAAAATATTCTCATCGGGAATCCCCAGCACCAATCCAACAAAGGTACTTATCGACCCACCAGAGCCAATCGCCAATACACTTTTTCCACTATCCGCCATTCCCTGAATCTTCTGCTGGGCATCATCGACACGGGCTTTAAAATCTACCCAAGTCTCTGCCACATTGGGAATCTCATCCCGCGTCCAAACGGTTAGTACTTTGCGCAGTAGACGGTAGTAGTTTTTTTGATCTGAGTGGTCTGCGGCAATCTGTTGGTAGAGTGGATCATCCCCATAGGTTAGACCATAGGCTTCGGTCATTTCGGTAAAGTTATATTCATTCAGCCCCGGTAGCACCAGACGATCGCCGCCATCAATACCCATACCCACACAGATACCATCCAGAGTTTGGTGGTGGCGATGCATATCCCCCACCACAAGAGTATCGAAGTTAATGCCGCGGTTACCCAGATGCTCGCCAAGCCAGCGTGACTGCTGATGGCCAAGCTGTGATAGCTGATCATAATTTTCAGCACCAAAAGAGGCCTGAGCATGGCGTACCAGATAGAGCTCACTCATTGATTAGTCCTATTTTTGGCTTCGGTTATAAATTTTTATGAGCTTGTAGTTAAACCCAAATTAACATCCATGCTTTTGTGCAGGACTCTTGTTATTTCAAGTGCATCATCAGCCAGGATTCGATAAAAAACAGTATGACTTTCCTGAGGACATTTCTTATAGCCTTGAAGGATTAAATCACAAGCCATACCCAGTGATGGTGTGTCTGCAAGCATATGGAAAGTATCATCAAACTGCTTAAGGTAGATATTTCGCTGTCCTTGCCCCCACTGGCCTTCGGTATATCTGGCGATGGATTTCAAATCATCTAACGCGAGCTGGCTTAGGGTGAATTTATTCATTTATCCTTTTCTGACTCTTTATTTAGTTCTGCAATCAGCTTCTCGTAATTGTATTCAGCCGGGCCACTATTCTCTCCATCCAATAACATCTGGCGCAGAGCATCTATTTTGCTCTCATTATCCTCAAGTGCTCGAAGACCAGCGCGAACCACTTCACTAACAGAGCCATAGCGGCCACTTTTGATTTGGTAAGAAATAAACCCATCAAAATGATCACCCAGAGTAATGCTTGTATTTTTTGACATTGAACACCTCTTTGATACCAATATATACCTAATATTGGTATTAGATTATCAGTAAGTCAAATTTTAGTCGCACAATTAGGGACATTAAGGACAACAACATGTGATCTCTAAGCCGCCCGCACATCAATCGTTAACTGCTTATTCTTGTAGAGCGGCTTAAATCGATAGCCGAGCCTAAACAGACAGGTCATTAGCAGGTCGATTGAGAATTTATCAATTTTTCCATTTAATAAATTACTGACTCTGGGCTGAGTAAGCCCCATTTTTTCGGCTGCCTCGCTCTGCTTCCAGTTATTGTCTTGGACAATATCGCGAATGACGCTCATTAAGTCTGCACGGGTTTGCAGCTCACTGGCCTCTTCGGGATTGTCGGTAATCGCATCAAAAATATTGTTGTATTGGATAGAACTCATTTGGTCACCTATATATCAGTGCTGATATATTATGCCTTTTTTAAAAATATACAAGTGCTGATATATTATTTTCTTAACTCAGCTGCCATTATTTTGTAACGCTGCTTTGCCGTCGCCATGGCCTTGCGGTCGACGCCATTGGTTGTCTTAGTAAATGAATGCAGCACATAGACTGCCTGCTTAAATTTTGCGACATAGATGGTTCGGTAGGCTGGACGACCATTTTCAATTAATTCAATGGCGCCAACACCAACTGTACTGCCGATATGCTTGAATGCTGAATAGGGTGTCTTGCCTTTACAAATCTCATGCAAATCAGCAGCAAAGCGTTCCTGGATTTTTCGTGGCAGTGATTTGAATTCCTTAAGGGATTGCTTGTTTACAAAATGAAACTTTTTCACAGATTGCGTCCATGCAGTTTGGATATTGATACTATCAATCATTGCCAGGCAAAAACGGACTTTTCACTCATTGCCAACCGGTAAAAATACCCCAAAAACCACTATAAAAATGAACAACTTAGGAGTATACTCCGCCGCCTCTCAATCCGGGGCCTAAACTCCCCAAGCCACAGGTATATTAATGTCGTCCGTTGACTTCGCATCACTGGGTATTTCTGCCCCCGTTCTAAAAGCCGTTAACCAACTCGGTTACGAGCAACCTTCTCCCGTTCAAGCGGCAAGTATTCCTATTATTTTGGAAGGCAAAAACCTTCTAGGTACTGCCCAGACAGGTACAGGTAAAACTGCAGCTTTTGCTCTTCCTTTCTTGAGCATGCTGGATGAAAAGCAGAAAGCACCGCAGATTTTGGTTCTTACACCAACTCGCGAACTGGCGATTCAGGTGGCTGAAGCATTTCAGAGCTATGCCAAACATATTAAAGGTTTCCATGTTCTGCCGATTTATGGCGGTGCAGATATTGGTGGCCAGCTGCGTGGTTTAAAGCGCGGCACTCAGGTTGTGGTGGGTACGCCCGGTCGTATGCTCGACCATTTGCGTCGTCGCAGCCTGGACCTCAGCCAGGTTAAAGGCCTGATTCTTGATGAAGCCGATGAGATGTTGCGCATGGGCTTTATTGATGATGTTGAAACAATTTTGTCTAAAACGCCTGCTGACTGTCAGCGCGCTCTGTTCTCGGCGACTATGCCACCAGCGATTAAGCGTGTTGCTGATAAGTACTTGGGCGATGCCGAAGTCGTTAGCATTGAAGCCAAGACTAAAACTGTTGAGCGTATCGACCAGTCTTACCTGATGGTTAAAGGCCACCAGAAGATGGATGCCCTGACACGTATTCTTGATGTTGAGCAGTTTGATGGCATGATTATTTTTGTGCGCACCAAGTCTGCTACTTTAGAGATTGCTGAAAAACTAGAAGCTCGTGGATTCTCCTCTTCTGCGCTAAATGGCGATCTGACTCAGACTATTCGTGAGCGTACGATCAACCGTTTAAAGAAAGGCCAGGTTGATATTGTTGTGGCTACCGATGTTGCTGCTCGCGGCCTTGACGTTGAGCGCATCAGTCATGTTATCAACTACGATATTCCCTACGACAATGAGTCTTATGTTCACCGTATTGGCCGAACTGGTCGTGCGGGTCGTGATGGTAAGGCGATTCTGTTTATTACTCAGAAAGAAAACCGCATGTTGCGTTCGATTGAGAAGTCGACGCGCCAGGCGATTAGCCAGTTTAATCTGCCAAGCAATGAAGAAGTCAGCGGTCAGCGTGTTGCTCAGTTTAAAGAGCAGTTGGTCGGCATGTGCAAATCAACCAAGCTGGATAAGTTTAATTCGCTGGTTAAAGAAGTTGCCGCTGAGAACGAGATTGATATGGCTGTTCTAGCTGCAGCTCTGGCCTTTGAAGTCCAGAAAGACCGTCCGCTGTTCCCGAAACTGGCCACTTTAGATACGCCTAGAGCCTCTTCTAAAGACCGTGATAGAAAAGATCGTAAGCGCCCAGATCGCGCAGAGCGCGGTGATCGTCCAGAACGCGGTGATCGCTCAGAGCGAAGCGAGCGTCCGGATCGTAGTGAACGTGTTCAGAGAGAACGACCTACTCGCCAAAAGAGCGGCCCTGAAGATCAGGATGGCAACGAAATTCCAATGATAACCTACCGCATTGAGGTAGGTCGCAATGATGATGTCTCACCAAAAAATATTGTTGGCGCGATTGCCAACGAAGCGGATATAGACGCCCAGTTCATCGGCCATATTAAACTTCACGACGATCACAGTACGGTTGATCTTCCTGAGGGCATGCCTAAAGAGCTATTTGATCATCTGTACAAAGTACGTGTTTGTCAGAAGGCGCTGAAAATCAGCGTTGATAATGGCACTGCAGGTGAACAGCGCGATGCCAAGCCTGACTACAGAGCGAAGAAAGAAGGTAAGAAGGATCGTGGTGCACCAAGCGATAGAAAGAAGCCGGCATTTAAAGGCAAGACTTCCGAGCCTAGAAAACCCCGCAAGCGTTCAGTTACTGATCGCAAATAAGCGCATCAATTGCGGCAAGGTGCCGAATAAGCGATATTGCATCGACTTGTTCGGCCCTGTAAAACTCTTCAGCCATGGGAGCTGTGCTACAGCTCTCAGGCAACGCTGAAGTAGCCTCGACAATCTCTGCCATTCTCGGCACAAATATAAACTGTAACCACTGATTAAAACACAGCTGATCTATCGCGAAAGGTTCGCTGCTAGCTAGCGCCTGCACTGAGGGAATCTGCTGACCCCATAGCTGCATAGAGCGCAGCTCACTCTCTACCCCCAACAGTAAGCTGGCTAACTCCTCGTAGACATTAGCCGTCACTCTCTAACCTATTTCCCGACGAAATGGCGGCAATGCATTTAATAGCTGCCCACCATAGCGCTTTGTAATAAGACGCTTATCCAAAATAGTCACAGTGCCGGTATCCGACTCGGTACGCAGCAATCGCCCACAGGCCTGAATCAGTCGCAACGATGCAATAGGTAGCGATATATCAAAAAAGGAGTTGCCGCCGCGCTCTTCGACCCATTCCGAGAGCGCTTCATGGAGCGGATCGTCGGGAACCGCAAACGGTAGCTTGGCGATCACCACATGGCGACAGTAGTCTCCGGGCAGATCGACACCTTCGGCAAAACTAGCCAGCCCCATAAGAACACTAGTGCGACCTTGATCGACACGCTCTTTGTGTAGGCGCACCATTTCTCGATTGGAGAATTGGCCCTGCATAATGATCTCTTTCTGGAGATCTCTATCCAGCTCATCGAAGACCTGTTCCATCTGACGCCTGGATGAAAACAACACCAGAGTGCCGCAGCGTTTTTCCACCAAACTGGGAAACTTGTCCACTATATAGCTGCTGTGCGCATCCACAGAGTTGCCCTCAACTGCATCGGAGGGCACGCGAATAACCGCAGCTTCGCCATAGTTAAAGGCGCCGGCCACAGACATAAAGTTGGCGAAATCTGGCACACCCGTCTCACGCTTTAAGGTTTCAAAATTGCCCAGTGCTTTTAAGGTCGCAGAGGTTAATACTGCCGCATAACAACTGCCCCAGAGACGGTCACTAAGCAGCTCAGCGGCTTGGATAGGGCTAGCGTTTACCGAGATGTCGATATTGCCACCACTGTCGTCAAGACGCAGCCAGCAGGCACTGGGCATCTCGCCCTGTTTGAGTTCACGGTGCAACCTATCCCAGAGTGCCAATAGCTGTTCAGCGCGAGACTGCCAGCTACCCGCCTGCTGATAAAACATCTCTATATCTGGAATCGGCACCGGATACTGTTTGTCGCCCAGCGCTTCATTAAGAGTATCCACCAAGACTTCAATACGCCCCAACCAGCCACTGGTTTTATGGGCTATCTGCTTGGCAATATCGCGAATGCCTGCGCCGACATCACCATGGGCATATCTGTAGCGTCCATCTTCCGGATATTCCGCAGACTCTAAATGTTGCAGTAACAATGGATAGGCCAGACTGAGCAGTTCGATAATACCGACCGCTTCTTTTTCAATACGCGGCAGTTGCTCGGTGAGGGCGCTGTCTTTTTCAAACAGTGGCCCCTGACCTTTAATCTGCTTTTGCAGGCGCTCAAGAAAGGTGATGCTGTTATTAACCCGGCACTCGGCACCAAAGTGACGAATCGCTGTGTCGCCGAGTCGATGACCTTCATCGAAAATATAAATGCAGTCTTCCGGCGGCGGTAATATGGCGCCACCACCCAGCGCCAGATCAGCCATCACCAGATCATGGTTGGCGACAATACACTCACTCTCTTCAAGTTCGTTGCGGGCATTAAAGAAGGCGCACTGATTAACAAAGCGACAGCGCCGGCCAGTGCACTGACGACGATCAATGGTTAGGGCACGCCACTCAACATCCTGAATGCGGCTTTCCCATGAGTCGCGATCACCGTCCCAGGTGCCTTCCGCCAGGGCTTCGGACATCTCTTTGAAGAGGTCTTCGGTCTGCTGATTGGGATTAAAAGCGACTTCATCTTCAAATAAAAACATCCCAGCGTCTTTGGACTTTACTGAGTCGAGACACTGTTCCATCTTTAGGTTACAGGCGTAACGTCCACGGCCTTTTACCAGCGCACAGCTATGATCCCAACCGCAGGCTTCGAGCAGTTCAGGAAGGTCTTTATGAATAAGCTGCTCTTGTAGGGCGATGGTGCCAGTGGCGACCACCACGGTCTTTTTTAAGGCTCTGGCAATCGGCAGCGCGGCAATCAGATAGCCGACGGTTTTACCTGTACCTGTGCCCGCTTCAACAACCGCGACACGCTTATCCGGGTCGGTATTGGTCAGGGCATTGGCAACCGTCGCGATCATCTGCTTTTGGCCCAAGCGTGGACTGAGGTCGCGAGTTTTTAAAAACTGACGATAACCCTGCTGTATGGTTTCTCTAACTTCTGGGTTTAACAAAGGTTTAGCTTCCCTGTTTACTGACCTGTTTACTGACCTATTTGACGGCCTGCTTTACTTTTAAATAATTTAATACCGGTGCCGCATAGCCTTCGCTAATAATTTTTCGGTACAGGCTAGGTGCGCGGTTTAAATAACCTTTAAAACGCAATTCGGCCTCCTGCCAATCCTGATCCGGCCACTGGCTTTTAACCAAGTCTAAATCCTGAGTGTATCCCAAAATCTGACAGGCAATAATATTACTCGGAAACAGTTTGTAGTTAGTGTAGACCTGTCGATCTATGGCTTCTGCCAAACTGTCCGCAGTAAGATCTTCCGCGCTATTCATCCCTTGAGCCACTGGCTCGCCAAAGGCGACATGCACACGCCCTTTGTAACCGACAAAGCCTTTTTGGATGGTATCCAGATCTTCAAATTTTTCTTTCACATAATCTTCGCCCTGCTCTTTGGCATAGAGCTCGCGGCCTTTATCCACATCACAGGGGTCATATTCATAGGATATAGCAACCGGCACCAAATTAAGCTCCGCCGTCGCCTGTGCAAAACTCTGCTCTTTTTGCTTCGACAGTGCGAGCATTTTCAACAGAGCAGTTTCAGTGCGATCGTGGCCATCTTTGGCGCGACCCTCACGCTGAGCAATCCATACCGAGATGCCATCGCCAGCGATTGAATGACGGATATAACGCGAGAGCTTTTTGAGGGCTTCAAGTTTATCGCGACGGCCAGTGATCGAGCGCTTAACAATAAAGCTGCGATTGACCCGCATCAGATCGGAGGCGAAGGGCTTACTGAGTAAATTGTCGCCAATGGCGATACGCACAGTTTCCATTCCGGCATCGGAAAGCGCCAGATTAACCATGGCCGGATCCATGGCAATATCACGGTGATTGCTCAAAAACAGATAGGCTTTATTTGGATCGAGATTTTCCAACCCACTGACACTGTAACCATCGGTGGTTTTATCCATAAGGTTTTTTAAAGAGACGGTGATATAACGCTGCAGATCGCCGACACTGTTAATTTTCTCAGCGGCTTTCGATAGAGAACGACGCAACAAGGGGCGCAGCAACCATGGGAAAATTTTTGCCAGCAGCGGTAATTTGCGAGACAGCAGCAGATCAATAAATTCAGGATCGGCAATTAGGCGCGCAATAACTGCAGGCACTTCACTGTCGTTGTAGGGACGAATATCGTCAAATTCACTCATTGAAACCTCTAAAAAGCACTTTCCCTGCGCTTTAGATGAAAAACAGCATAACCGAGCAAAAAAGGGGAAAGCTCAGTTAAATGGATATTATCTAGTTTAATTTTGCCGGGAATTATACCAGCGGACATCGTGGGAATATTCATCCACCTTGTCCACAACATCCAGAACCAGCGCAAACAATGCCATGCGCACCAATAGACCGTTGTCGGTCTGACGGAAGATCGCCAGATTGGGGTTGTTGTCGAGATCGGAATCCAATTCGTTGGCATCACTGCGTGAATCTCTGGGCAGTGGGTGCATAATCACGGTGTTGGGCTCGCAGTACTGAGTATAAATTGCCTGATTTAAGCGGAACTTGCCGCGGTACAGGTCGGCCTCTTCCTTACTGGTAAAACGCTCCTCCTGAATACGAGTCGAGTAGACAATATCGACATTGGCAATGCTGTTGTTGAGCTCATCGGAAATGCTGACATTAACGCCCGCACTGCGCATCTCTTCAACGATGGAGTCAGGGAGAGCCAGCTCTTTGGGTGAAACCAGTATTACCTGCACATTGTCGTAAAGGCTGAGCAGTTTACTCAGCGAGTGCACTGTGCGGCCGTGACGAAGATCGCCGATCATGGCTATGCGCAGCCCGTCGATTTGGCGGCCCTTGGCCTGCAACTCTCTGGCGATGGTGTATAAATCCAACAGCGCCTGTGTGGGGTGCTCATTGGCACCGTCACCACCGTTCATCACCGGTACACGGCTGGCGGCGGCAAAGTCTGCCACCGATCCCTCTTGGGGATGGCGCATACAGATAACATCGCTAAAGCCCGACAGTACTCTTGCGGTATCCTGCAGTGATTCACCTTTGACCAGTGCTGAGCTTTCAAAGCCGGCAGTCTCACGAACTTCTCCGCCGAGCAGGTTAAACGCTGAGCCAAAACTGACTCGGGTTCTGGTGCTGGCTTCGAAAAACATATTGCCGAGAATAGCGCCTTCCAGTACGCGAGTAACACGCTTGCGAAGGGCATAGGGTTCCATTTGATCCGCTACCGAGAAGATTTGATCAACATCCTGTCGCTGAAATTGGCTGATGGAAAGAATGTGCGCGCCAGTAAAATTCACGCGATACCTCGGGGGGTAATTTAGTTGGCGGATTTTAGCCTGTTTGGCGGTTGTTCTCAATTAGAAACGCTAAACAAGGCTTACAGTGAAAACTGTTTTGTAACATCCTGACTCCAAGCCTGCAGAGCTTGCAGCACCTCGCGCTTCTTATCGCTAAGGCTGTTATCAGTGAGCAATTCCGCTAACTCAAGGTTGTTTTTTTTCATCGTTAGATAGCCGGACTGCTCATTGGTTAAGCGCCATCGACAACTCTCATGCCAAGTTTGCTGTTCGGTCTCTGACAATGATTCGGGAAAATAACGCGCACGGTAACTAAACAGCAATTGATTGTAGCGGTCATCGGCAAAATAATACTGATGCTGGTTAAAGTCGCTGGCGCTGGCGCGACGAATATCATCTAGCAATCCGCGATCCTGATCCGGCAAAAAGCCGCCGTACAGCTGCTGCTCTGCCTCTGGTTTTACTGGAAATATCTGATCGGAAAATACATCGGCAACTTTTTTACTGAGATCCACCGCCATAAGTCGCTGCCAGTTTTTTTCGCAGCGCTCGAGATCTATATCCAACCGCGCCGCGGCCTGCTTATCAATTAACTTCGGGGTGGTCACTACCGGAGCTTTGTTGATATGTATTACCTTGAGGGGAATCCTCTCTTCACCTTCGGCGAGTTTGTCTGCGCTGGTAAATACCCGGTGGCGGATCTGCTCATCATTAAGGCTTATTAACGCCTCTGGGTCGACCGACAGGTCAACACAGATAATGCCGTTGCTGTTGGTCGGGTGCTTCGCCAAAGGCATCATAATTGCGCCGTACATATGCGCTTTAGAGAGCATGCCGGAGATATGAAAAAATGGCTTCCGCTCTTTTAGGTTAAGCATTGCGGCTATCTGTTTTTTGCCACGATTTTGCAGCAGGTAAGCAAATAGTCGCGGCTGTTTCTCTTTGATCAACTTGGCCATAGCAATGGTTGCTGTGACATCCGACAGCGCATCGTGGGCAGCTTCGTGGGCTAAACCATTGGCGGCAGTTAGGTCTTCAAGCTTAAAACTAGGGCGGCCTGGCTCGTGGTCTGGCCACTCTATGCCCTCGGGTCGCAGCGCGCGGGTAAGGCGCATCATATCGATTACATCCCAGCGCGAATTGCCGTTTTTCCACTCTCGCTGATAGGGGTCGTAGAAGTTTCTATACAGGGTGTAACGGGAAACCTCATCGTCAAAGCGAATACTGTTGTAGCCGACACCACAGGTTTTAGGCTGTGATATCTGTTGATGGATGGCCTGAATAAATTGCGGCTCGGGCAGGCCTTCCCGCTGTGCCAATTGCGGAGTAATGCCGGTGATTAAACAGGCCTGAGGCGCGGGCAAAATATCTAGTTGTGGCTGACAGTAAATAACCAGCGGTTCGCCAATCGGATTCAGGTCAAAGTCAGTCCGCAGTCCGGCAAACTGGCTCGGCCTGTCGACCGCAGGATTAACACCAAAGGTTTCGTAATCGTGCCAATAGAATGTATTTTCCATTTTTGCCTCTCCTAAACTGCCTGCCAAAGCCAATTAAACTATTTATAACAAACTAGCTATAAAAGGCATCTATAAAAAACATCTATAAAAAAACGGCGCCTACTGAAGAGTAAAGCGCCGTTTTGATACTGCGTGCAAACTACGATGTAGTCAATACAGCTTGATAAAAAGCTCTCTTAGAAAGAATAGACTTCAGAGAAAGACATCTCGCCTACAACACGGCGATTGCGGGCACGGCCTTCTTCACTTTCGTTGCTTGCTATCGGTTGAGTTTCACCATAACCCATCGCTGAAACGCGCTCAGCGGGGATGCCAAAATCGGCAACTAACTTGGCTTTAACTGCTTTGGCACGACGGTCCGACAGGCTCATATTGTAGTCGTCGGAACCACGGCTATCAGTGTGCCCCTCAAGGACCAGATCAATATCTTGGTGAGTTTTCATAGCCGCTGCAATAGAGTCCAATTGATCGCCATAAATAGCCACCACAGTGTCTTTGTTAAATTCAAATTCGACATTTAAGCGAACGGTAATGGTACGAACTTCAGGCTCTGGAGCAGGCTCAGGTTCTGCAACTACAGACGCTGCCACAACCGGTGCCGCGACAGGCGCAGGTGCTGATGTTTTACCGAAAAGCTTGTTTAAGGAAAGCTGTAAACCATACTCTTGAGCATCAATATCTTCCGGATCTGCCATGCCACGAACATCAGCACGGAATTCAAAAGCGCCATCAAACTGTGTACCCAGACCCAAACCAAACATCACCTGATCGGTCTTGTCACCATGCCCCAGTATCAGATTATTTGTATCATCGAAATCGAACCGGTTAAAACCACCCAGTAGATAAGGGCGCCAGCTTGAGGCATCATCGCCAAGCCAAACCAGTACATTGAGTGAAATAACATTAAAATCATCATGGCCGGCATTGCCACCGTAGCCCAACTCAACAGCAACATTATCAGCAATATACTTACCCGCTTGAAGACCCATAGTGACAGCCCTGTGATCGTCACTAATGGCTCGGTCACTGTCTAAATCATAGTACCCGGCAGTCGCGCCCAGATACCATTGGTCATTTGCAAACGAAGTTCCTGCAACGGCCAAAGCAACGGCTCCAAGAATTAAATTAATAGGTTTCATATTTTTCTTTCCTTTTTAAATTACGCTCCCCCAAGGAGCCTTTTCACAAAATGTGTTTTCGCAATAATTAATCGAACATTGATCGCTCTGATCAATTTTCCCTGTTCGCTATAAAGTTAGCCTAGTTTTAGTGTTTTTTCTTCAATTTTTGCCTGCCAGATTTGCGGGCCAATTTTATGCACTGATTCGCCCTGAGTATCTACAGCAACCGTCACCGGCATATCGTTGACTTCAAACTCGTAGATTGCCTCCATACCAAGCTCTGGAAAGGCGACAACTTCAGCATGGGTAATCGCTTTGGAGACCAAATAAGCTGCCCCGCCAACGGCAATTAAATACACCGCTTGATTGTCCTTAATCGCATCTATACCCAATTGGCCGCGCTCAGCCTTACCTATCATGCCCATCAGACCCGTCTGCTCAAGCATGGTGCGAGTGAACTTATCCATTCGCGTTGCTGTGGTTGGGCCTGCAGGGCCGACGGCTTCATCTGCGACAGGGTCTACCGGGCCGACATAGTATATAAAACGCCCGCTTAGGTCGACGGGCAACTGTTCGCCGCGGGCCAGTATCTCGGTCATCTTTTTGTGGGCGGCATCGCGGCCAGTCAACATTTTCCCCGACAACAGCAAGGTGTCACCAGGCTTCCACTCGGCGATATCCTGCTGAGTCACTGTATTCAGATTGACGCGTCGTACCGACTCATCTGCTTCCCAGGTAATTTCTGGCCAGTCTTCAAGATTGGGTGGATCTAGCTGAGCGGGTCCGGAACCATCGAGAACAAAATGTGCATGGCGAGTTGCCGCACAGTTGGGAATAATCGCCACGGCCTTGTTGGCAGCATGGGAGGGATAGTCTTTAATTTTGATATCCAGCACGGTGGTTAAACCACCCAGACCCTGGGCCCCTATACCCAGCGCATTGACCTTTTCAAACAACTCGAGACGCAACTCTTCATTGCGATTCTCGGCACCTTTGGCCTGTAGCTCATTGATATCTATATGCTCAAGCAGAGATTCCTTGGCCATAATCATGGCTTTTTCAGCCGTGCCGCCAATACCAATGCCGAGAATGCCTGGCGGACACCAACCAGCACCCATTGTCGGCACCATCTTTAACACCCAGTCGACAATGGAGTCGGAGGGGTTGAGCATGGCGAACTTGGATTTGGCTTCTGAACCACCGCCCTTGGCAGCAACATCAATGGAAACTGTATTGCCGGGGACTATTTCGTAATGAATCACTGCCGGCGTGTTATCACCGGTGTTTTTGCGTTCGCCATCGGGGTCGGAGAGTATTGAGGCGCGCAATATATTGTCTGGATGAGTGTAGGCACGACGAACACCTTCATTAACCATGTCGGTCACACTCATGTCCGCCTGCCACTGCACATCCATACCAACGCGCACAAACACCGTGACTATGCCAGTGTCCTGGCAGATTGGCCGGTGACCCATGGCACACATCCGCGAGTTGACCAGTATTTGCGCCATCGCGTCTTTGGCGGCCTTGGACTCTTCACGATCGTAGGCTGCTTTAACCGCCTGAATAAAATCAACCGGATGATAATAAGAAATATATTGCAGTGCATCTGCAACACTGTCGATGACATCTTGTTGGCGAATAATAGTCATTAGAGTTGATCTGTTCCGGTTGATACGCTGCTCGCCGGTGTAGCAATTATTGGCGCTGACGACTGATTTGCTGCTTGAGGTTTGTTCTCAAGATTATAAATTTTTTGATTGGTCTGACGACGGAATGCATCCATTGATTCAATCGCTTCGGCATTGCTTTTCAGCTGCCGGTCGATTTTGGTCAGTGCTCCCTCAAGACTGGCAATCTTGTCAGACAGGTTGCGGGCGGCGGTATTAATACCGTCTATATCCGCTGTAATGGCCAGATAGTTTCCACTGAGATTGGTCAGGCTGCGATTCTCTTTATCAACCCGTGCACTGAGGCCGGCAATAGACTTTTCAACGGCCGTGCGCTTGGTGGCTAAAAAGGCGATATCTTTTTTATTGGTTTCAATCTTGCCCTTGTTGATGTCATTAGTGACTCCCCAGAGCTTTTTAATTTCAGCCCAATGCCTCTCCAGAGACTCACCCTGTTTGCTGATTTTCAACTGCAGAGCTGCACCCGATTGACTCATGGACTCATCGGTACTGCTGAGACGCGACTCCAGCGCATCGAAGCGCTGCTGAAGATCTGTATGATTTTTTGATAGCGCATCGAACTGCAGCCAGCCAAACCCGCCAGCACCCAGCAGCCCAATAAACAGCAGGGCAATTAATAACTTCCAGAAGCCGCCCGCTGAACCGCCGGAACTATTGGAGCCATTAGAGGACAATCTGGAACTATCAGATTTCGATGGAGGTTTTTTGCCCGAGGATGCGGCAGAATTGGCAGAGCGCCCAATCATATCGTCCCGCTCTGGGACTATTGGGTTTATACGGTTTTTATCCGCAGTCATTTTAAAATCCTGTTTTTAGGGAGCTGTACTAGTTCTATTATACGCCAATTAAGGCAGTCCTCCATCCCGAAATGTATAGATATTTAACTTTGGCAATCAATCCTTCGGACACAAAAAAACCGGCGCGAGGCCGGTTTTTTTTGTAATCGTTGCTTCTGGCTGTCTTTACAACAAGCTCAGGGCTGCTTTATATAAGCCGCCCCGGGGCGTCTTGTTAAAGATAGTTCAGAACAGCAACCATAACAGCAGTCAGGCCAAGGCTTGAATGAATCACGCCCTTCACAGTAGTCATTGGACCCTGCTTGCCAACCAGTGCATTAACTTCTAACAGCGCAACAATAACCAGCATAACGATCAAGGCAGTACCACCAATTTCAGTGCCATAACCGTGACCAGGGTAGTGAGCGCCAGCGAGCATGCCGAGAGCCATAGGTGCAGAGAACAATACGTTGGTGCGTGAGGCTAGCAATGCTTTACCCGCGGCAGCAGCTTTATCGCCACCTTCAACAATACCCAGTGCAATCTTCTGTGCTGGCCAAATTACTGCCCAGACATTCAAGAACATCAGCGTACCCATGGTCGCGCCAACAATGATGTAGTTATTCAACTGGCTGTTGCTTGTAGCAACATGTATCAGATACAAACCAGTGATAAAAGTGAACATGGCGCCCCAACGGAACCACCAGAGTGCACTCGGTGCTAATTTAGCTTTAGCATCTGACAATGCTTCAGGAGTAGCTGACTTAAAGTAACCGCCCTGGATAAAGTTAAAGTAGTAAAGCATACCGATCCAGGTAATACCGAACAGCAAATGGCCCCAACGGACTAGAAAATTGAAAAATTCGACGGTCATAGCAGACTCCTCTTATCTTATTATTGATTGATATAGCCCTTATGGGCTCTTGATTTGATAAAGGTCAATTGTTCGGTAATACCGCCCAAATAGCAATCACCTTTGCGCTGCTGGGGGCTTTTTTTTTGGGGTCAGGCATATTTGTCGAGAGTTGGGGTGGAGATCCCTTGTCGCTTCGCCCTGCTGGGATGACGCACTCCTTGTCATTCTGAACGTATGTGAAGAATCTCCTGATGCGCGCTGAGATCCTTCGACTTCGCTCAGGACGACCTATTAAAGTTCTCTGTCGGGATGACACATTAAAGCTCTCTGCCCGGATGACGGTGGTTTCTTTTAATGCCCGTCATACTGGCGAAGGCCGGTATCCATTTTTTAAAGGTTGGATCCCAGCCCCAGCCTGCGCTGGGGTGACGTTCCTGCGCGGGGTGACGTTCCTGCGTTGGGATGACGAATTAAAGTGGAATGACGTATTAAAGTGGAATGACGTATTAAAGGGACTCTGTCGGGATGACGGTGGTTTCTTTTAATGCCCGTCATACTGGCGAAGGCCAGTATCCATTTTCTAAAGGTTGGATCCCAGCCCCAGCCACAGCCACAGCCTGCGCTGGGGTGATTTTCCTGCGCTGGGGTGACGTTCCTGCGCTGAAATGACGAATTAAAGGCTGGGATGACGAATTAAAGGCCGGGATGACAGCTTCACTGTCTTTTCACCAGCCAAAAAAAAGCCCCGCAACTATTCATTGCGGGGCTCAATGTCACAGTGACAGCGCTTACATCATGCCGCCCATGCCACCCATACCGCCCATGCCACCCATATCAGGCATCGCAGGTGCGGCGCCTTCAGCAGCAGGTGCATCGGCAACCATGGCTTCCGTGGTGATCATCAGGCCAGCAATAGAGGCAGCCGCCTGAAGTGCTGTACGAGCTACCTTGGCAGGATCGAGAATACCCATCTCAATCATGTCGCCGTACTCACTAGTCGCCGCGTTGTAACCGAAGTTACCTTTACCCGCTTTAACCTTATCAACAACCACCGAACCTTCGCCGCCAGCATTTTCAACGATCTGACGCAATGGAGCTTCCATTGCGCGCAGCGCAATACCAACACCGACTGTCTGATCATTGTTGTCGCCAGTAGTGCCAGCGATTTTTTGCAGTACACGTACCAGAGCAACACCGCCGCCAGGTACTACGCCCTCTTCAACCGCTGCACGAGTTGCGTGCAGTGCATCTTCAACGCGGGCTTTCTTTTCTTTCATTTCCATTTCAGTGGTTGCGCCAACCTTAATAACTGCAACACCGCCTGCCAATTTGGCAACGCGCTCTTGAAGTTTCTCACGGTCGTAATCTGAACTGGTGTCTTCGATCTGTGTACGAATCTGGTTAACTCGTGCTTCGATCGCTTTTGGATCGCCAGCACCATCAACGATGGTAGTCGCTTCTTTGCTCATGGTGATGCGCTTAGCTGTACCCAAGTGATCAAGGGTTGCTGTCTCAAGGTCGAGACCCACTTCTTCAGAGATCACAGTACCGCCAGTCAAGATAGCGATATCTTCAAGCATGGCTTTGCGGCGATCACCAAAACCAGGTGCTTTACAGGCAGAAACTTTAACAATGCCGCGCAGGTTGTTAACAACCAGAGTGGCCAGTGCTTCGCCTTCAACATCTTCGGCAATAATCAATAGTGGCTTGCCCGCTTTGGCAACGTTTTCCAGCAGCGGCAGCAATTCACGAATGTTGGAAATCTTTTTATCCGCCAACAAAATCAACGGCGCATCTTGCTCGGCGCTCATGCTCTCTTGGTTGTTGATAAAGTAAGGAGAGAGGTAACCGCGATCAAACTGCATACCTTCAACAACGTCCAGTTCATTTTCCAAGCCAGAACCTTCTTCAACAGTGATGACACCTTCTTTGCCGACCTTACCCATCGCTTCTGCAATGATGTCACCAATATGCTGGTCACTGTTGGCAGAGATAGTACCCACCTGAGCCACTTCTTTGGACTCGGAACAGGGCTTGGCAATTTCAGCGATCTCAGCAACAGCTGCAACAACAGCCTTATCAATGCCGCGCTTTAGATCCATTGGGTTCATGCCCGCAGCAACTGACTTAAGGCCTTCGATAATAATCGCCTGCGCTAGCACTGTTGCTGTTGTGGTGCCGTCACCAGCATCATCAGATGCTTTAGAAGCCACTTCTTTGACCATCTGAGCACCCATGTTTTCAAACTTGTCACTGAGCTCAATCTCTTTGGCTACAGAAACACCATCTTTGGTCACTGTTGGTGCGCCAAAGGATTTCTCAAGTACAACGTTGCGGCCTTTTGGCCCCAGAGTAACTTTTACTGCGTTGGCGAGAATATTGACTCCGTCCAACATACCTTGGCGAGCATTGCCGCCAAATTTAACTTCTTTTGCTGACATGGTTATTTCCTTTCAAAAACCTGACTATTTAATAGCTATCTATTAACGAGCTATCACAAAAATTCTTTCTACATTCTGATTAGGCGTCTACTACAGCTTTAATATCAGTTTCACTAAGGATGATTAACTCTTCACCATCGACATCAATCGTGTCCTGTCCGGCAAACTTGCCAAACACAACGGTGTCACCGACCTTTACGTCAACCGGACGCAGGTCACCGTTATCGAGAACGCGGCCGTTACCCACAGCAATAACTTCACCCTTATTGGGCTTTTCTTGGGCTGAGCCGGGTAGCAAAATGCCACCAGCAGTTTTTGCTTCTTCTTCCTCGCGACGAACGATCACTCGGTCGTGTAATGGGCGAATCTTCATATTTTGTCTCTCCGGTTAATCTATCTGAAATTTTCGAACAATCTTGCGGATTACCGCAACTGCACTTTATATGGAGGTGCCACAATTCTTTTTCAAGGGATCACAGCAGTTTTTTCTAACTATCCTTATTATTAACAGTTATTGGCCTCCCTGCCGCTCCCTATAAGTTGAACGATTTATGTAATCTCTCTACTTTTCATCCCAAGACTCACCTTCAATCACATCACCCTTTTCTTTATCGCGACTAGCGCCGGAAGAGTTGAACGCAGTGAATCTTGCGCCCTGCGCACTGGTAGATACGCTGGCAACCACCATCCGACTCAGTACGAATTGGGCAATAATCCGTCGGATGGGCGGAATTAAGCCCATAAATCCAATTACATCAGTCACAAATCCCGGGGTTAACAACAGCGCGCCAGAAACTGCCAGAATAATTCCCTCAGCAATCTCCTGAGCGGGAAGCTGGCCCTCTTCAAATTTGCGGCGGCCGCGCCACAATGTCTCAAAACCCTGAACCCGTAAAAGGTTAACGCCTATAAATGCGGTTAACAGCACTAGGCCAATAGTTGGCAGCGCACCTAGATGGGTGCCGACGGTAATCAGCAGCCACATTTCCAGCACCGGAGTAATTACAAAGATCAAAAACAAATAGCGCACAGTTAGCTTCTCTTTTAACAGTTTCTTGTTTGGTCTGAATTATTAGATTGGGGTCGTTTCGACTATTTCAACATCAGACTGAATAGCGTAGTCTTATGGCATGAAAAATAATGGCTTAAATAAGCCTGCCAAGGAAGGATCCAGCCTCGAAGAGCCTAGCCTAGTGCAACCTTCTCGAGAAGAAAAAGTTTTTATGGTTTTGGCCGCCGTGCCCTCGGGTAGCGTTGTCACCTATGGACAGCTGGCTGACCTGGCCGGACTGCCGCGAGCCGCAAGAATGGTCGGGCGTATCCTTGGCAATCTGCCCAAGGACACCGAACTACCTTGGCACAGAGTGATAAATGCTGCAGGGAAAATTAGCCTCGCAGAGGATAGTCAGAGCGTCGAAGTACAAAAAGCGCGACTACAGGAAGAAGGGATAGTCTTTAACAATAATCGAGTCAGCCTGAAAAAATTTAACTGGCAGCCATAAATTTTTACCCCGCAAAGGATTCCAATGAACTCAGTAACCATCAAGCAGGCGCTGCTAAACCGGCGCATGTTGATCTGCATCTTTACCGGCTTTGCTTCTGGTATGCCGCTATATTTACTGATCTCTCTGGTACCCGCATGGTTGCGTACCGAAGGTGTTGGCCTTAAGGAAATTGGCTTCTTTGCCCTGATAGGCCTGCCCTACACCTGGAAATTTATTTGGTCGCCACTACTCGACCGCTACCAACTGTCACTCTTTTCGCGCTCATTTGGACTGCGCCGCAGCTGGATGTTCGCCACCCAGATTTTATTGTTTGCCGCTATCGCCGGCCTGGGATTTTTTGACCCAACCACAGAGATATGGAGCATCGCCTGGCTCTGCCTAGCCATTGCTTTTCTCAGCGCCACACAGGATATAGTTCTCGACGCCTACCGCCGCCAGATACTCCCAGATCAGGAGTTGGGACTGGGCAATTCGATCCATGTAAATGCCTACCGTATTGCCGGATTGGTTCCCGGCTCACTGTCGCTGATATTAGCTGACAGTCTGCCCTGGCAGCAGGTGTTCACTATCACTGCGGCCTTTATGTTTATCGGTATAGCACTAACCATCTGTATCGCCGAGCCCAAAGCCCATGACCGTCACCCGACAACACTTAAAAAGGCGATCGCCGATCCCTTTAAAGAGTTTTTTAGCCGTCAGGGGGTCAAGCAGGCATCGTTGATACTGGCTTTTATGCTGCTCTATAAACTAGGCGACAGCATGGCCACGGCACTGGCGACACCCTTTTATCTAGATCTCGGCTTCAGCATGACTCAGATAGGCCTAATCGCCAAACATGCGGCTCTATGGCCGATGATTTTTGGCGGAATTTTGGGCGGTCTTCTGATGCTTAAAATAGGCATTAATCGCGCCCTATGGCTGTTTGGTTTTGTGCAGATTATCTCTATTTTAGGCTTTGCGGTACTCGCCAATATCGGCGAAGGCCTGTGGCTCTTAGGTCTGGTAATCAGCTTTGAATATTTGGGTGTTGGTCTTGGCACTGCGGCCTTTGTGGCGTTTATTGCCCGCTCAACCCACCCCGCCTTTGCCGCCACACAGCTAGCGCTATTTACTGCGCTAACCGCTGTGCCTCGCACCATCGCCAGTTCAATCACTGGCATTATTGTTGAGGGCGTTGGCTGGGAGAACTTCTTTTATCTGTGCACCGCACTGGCGATTCCCGGCATGTTGCTACTGTTTAAAGTCGCACCATGGAATAGTCGCGAAAAAAGCCTTTAGCCAACATCAAAAGCCTTTAGCGGAAAGCTTTTAGTAGAGAGCCCTTAGCAAACAAAAAGCCTTTAGCAGAAAGCTTTTGATAGAGAGCCCTTAGCAAACAAACAGCCTTTAGCAGACAGCGAAATGTATTAGCTAAGCATCACCAGCAGCGCAATCACCACCAACCAGCCCATCATCGCCCGGGTAAACAGCGCCACCATCTCGCCAATCAGTGCCAAGCCAGCTGCAGCGTTATCTTTGCCGCTATCTTCCTCAGTATGGGGTTGCTGAATATCACCCAGCGCACCAGTCACGCAGCGTCGCAGTAGATCTGCGCTTGAGGTTCGCGGGCAGAGAATCAATTCTTTTAGGGGCGCAGTAGCATGGGCAAAGCTGCCCACCAGGCCCAGAGTTAAGGCCAAAAAGCGCACCGGAATCCACTCAAGCAACCACAGCGCAGTATTGGCTTCTTGAGTGTCGGCAACAGCCGCGTCCTGTGCATCAGTTTGGCTATCATCGAGTTGTGTTTTATCCAGCAGCCTTTCGCCGAGGGCCATATCACCATGCAGAGCCAACAGACGATAAGCCAGTGCCGCCGGAGCGCCGAGCAAAAAGAACCAGAACACTGCGGCAAATCTGCGCTCAAAAATTCTGTAGGGCAAGGCAGCGATCAACTCTTGATAGAGATCATTGGCGTTTTCCGCACTGCTGCTGCGGTGAGCAATATTAAACACCGCGGCATCGTGATAGGCCGCCTGCAAGTCATTGCGCTCAAGATCTGACTGCAACAACTCAATTTGCGCACTGATATCACCGCGACCAAAACTGTAGAGCAACACCCCCAGTTCGAGAATAAAAACCAGCAAGCCGTAACCGCTATTACTCAGCTGAAGAATTATTAAATAGAGGACAATCACTGGCACCAGCACAAAGGCCATCAACCTGAGAACGGCTGAACGGTCAAACATCGACAGCTCAGATAATTTGCTGTGCCACGTCTGCACCCATGTATCACGCTGAATAAACGCCAGCTGGCCATAGCTTTCAAGGGCTATTATCGCCACTAGAACAATTAAAAAATGCACTGCACACCTCTACGAATATTTTGCCTTTAATTAAATAAGCAATTCTAAATCAATAAGCAACTTTCAATTAAATAGTCACGGATAACTAATTAATCCAATTTCTGTTTATAACGACCCCAGTCAAACGCTTCCCCTGGATCGGTTTTTCGCCCCGGGGCTATATGGCTGTGACCAACAATTCTATCAGCGGTAATCATTGGGTACTCTGCACAGACCACCTTAGTCACCGATGCCAACACCTCGTACTGACGATCGGTATAAGTAATATTATCGGCGCCCTCCATTTCAATGCCGATGGAGAAATCATTGCAGCTCTTACGGCTGTCAAATTGCGAGACTCCGGCATGCCATGCCCGCGCAGTAAAAGGCGCAAACTGGGTAATATTTCCCAAGCGGTCAATCAGCAAGTGAGATGAGACTTTCATCTGGCAAATCTCGGCAAAATACGGATCCGCTTGGGGATCCAAGCAGTTGGTAAAAAACTGCTCGATATAACCACCGCCAAACTGATTGGGCGGCAAACTGATATTGTGAATAACCAGCAAACTGATATCAGCCACATCTGGCCGACTATCAATGTTAGGGGATGGCACTTCAGAAGCTGGACTCAACCAGCCATTTTTTATCTGCATTATTAAGCTGTCTGCTAACTCGCAACAGGCAACCCTTTAATTTGAGTAATTGCCTGTTTAATGGCTTTATCGAATAGATGGGAATTATCCAGCACAGTTACCTTGCCGTCCATTAATTCCAACGCTAAACGCGCCCTGTCTCTCTCAGCAATAAGCTTACCTTTATTATCGACAAATACATACTTCCACGACGGCCCAACAATGCCCGCAAGTTTGCCGCGTTTATGGGCTTTGATATCACCGCCCAATTCAATCCAGCATCCCTTTTGCAGCGCCATTAAAATTCGCTGGGCACTGCTATCGATGCTTTCAGCATCGCGTACCGCTTGAGATATATTTTTACCCGGCAGTTCAGCCTTTACTGCCGACACCAGAATACGCTTTATCTCTTCAACCATGGTTTGCTCGGCTAACTTGTCCCCCTGACCCTTAACACCCGCCTCGACCTCAACGGAATTTTTAGATGCTTTTTTCGCGGTTCTTTTATGGGCCGCGGGTGCGATTTCCGTTACCACGGCAGACTGCACTGTCGTTGGCTCAGCAATACCAAGAGCCCAGCTCAACTGCTTAACCTGAAGTGCACGCTGAGCCGCATCGGCAGAAATATGCCCGAGCCGAGCATCAATATGGGCCAGCAATTCATGGCGGTATTTAATATCAGCTTGGCTTGGCACACGCCGCGCAAGATGCACTAAATTTTCAAGTATTTTAATCCCCACCAGCCAATCGCTGCCCGCCTCGCCAGAACGCAGATGAGCCATATGCATCACCATGCACCAGCTGTGCTGAATAAAATCAATCACCGATTCGGATAGTTTTTTACCAATAATGCGCCGGGCAATCTCTTCTTCAACCCGAGTGCGTGCCCAATTAACTTTTTCCTGAGCGGCAATCTGCTCCAGCTCCCTGGCTTCCGCTGCAGAGGTTACTCGCTTATCGCGATCAATAACGGCCATAAAATCGGAGAGCATCCCCGGTAGTTTTTGCTCATCGAATGACTCTCCAACCATAGATTCGGAGAGCTTTAACATCTGCTGATAAATCTGATTATCCTCGCAGTCTCCCTGTTCCAAACCAATGGCGTATCTGGCCATTTCATTAAACAGACGTCTAATAGGATGATTTTCCTGTTCGAGAATCAGCGGTTTCTGTATCGCCATCTTTAACATCGGCAACTCGCAGCGGTTAATCACCTGCTGCACCTCTGGAGCCACCACCATCGACTGCCCAAAACTGGAAAATATATTCTCTACCACCTGAAATAAACTCAGATCATTACGGTGCAGACGACTGCCGCTTTCCCCCGCTGCGAACTGCTTTATCGCGGCGGACAATTCTCGGGTAATCTGGCCATTGCCGAGTAACTCGGCTCTATTGGTGATCAGATCGCTCATATGCTTGTTGATCTCAGCGAGTAGCTGCGGCTTGTCCATACAGGGTTTCGATTGTCCCTGCTGTTGCTGAGACTGACGCCCGGCTTGATTACTTCTGGAGGGGCTAATATTTGCGGCGCTTGTATCTGCAGTTTTTGTGCCTGAAGAGCTTGTATTTGAAGAGAACTGAGCAGACTCCCGTTCAGCATGCTCAAGCATAGAGGTAATTTTAGCTAGCAGCTCGGTTTGAATACGGGTATTGCCAGCGGCAGAGGACTCAGTTTCATCGTTGGTAGCAGCGTAATTAGCGACCAGCTCACTGACCTTATCAATTTCATTAGCAACTTCATCGACAATTTTATCGGCAACTTTATACTCCGCTGTATGCACTTGCTGGGCTGCTGATTCAGAGGGTTTAAGCTGCGACTCTTTTTCATGAGATTCGGTCTCTTCATCGATGGCAGCATCAGCAAGCGGAGAAAAACCGGCATCTTCGAGCAACTGGTTAGCCACGCCGAGCATCTCAGTGTAGCGTTGATCAAAACAGCACAGATCAAACATCCTGATCAACTCCAACTGCACTTCAACAGCAATCATATCTTCATCAATCGCCGCGACAAAGGCCTCTAAAATTGCGTCTGGTGACATTGGCAGGGTTTTGATTGGCACCGGATTATCAAGCAGGGACTTCAACCTCCCCTCCAACTGATGAAGAGCACCGCGTAACTCTTCGCGAACTCGGCTGGAACAATTATCCAGTGCAATCATCACCTCAAGGTCTTCGTGACCGAGCAGCTTAAGATTATCCAGATCAGTGTCTGTAGAATCAGCCTGATGCGATTGCTCAGGGGCTAAAGGTTGCGCAGACATCGCCGCTGGAGGCGATGCCATCTGCAACAGCGCAAAATGATCCACTGCAGTCGCTATAGTTGCCGCCTCAATCGCAGAGCGCTGCTTTCTCAGCAGCCGCTGGGAATCTAGGTAGAGAGTCTGCAGTCGGTTGCTTTCGGCGCGCGCAGCCATACCCACCAAATTGGAAGAGCAGAGTTCATTGAATTTTTTAAAGGCATCAGAAATATGTTGCTGGCAGAGCTGCCCCAACGACTGTACGAGCTGTTTATGTCCGTTAATTAGTCCCTTGCTCATTACACTTGCCAACCCCTTGGCGAGACATCCTATTGATACAATCTATTGTTACAATCTAGCATTAAAACCTAGAATTGGTTCGCACTAAATCCGTGAAACCGTAGATGCCTTACTGGCATTGAAACAGATCAACTGGGGAAAAACCAATATTAAAAACTTCTGCGCAGAAAATAACTGCATGGGCATTACTGCTATAATTCGCCACAAGTCAAAACCGCCATTTATAAACCGACCTAATGAGAGCCCGATGAGCGCCAACCCCCTATCCACTGACACCCTTAACGATATCCCTCGGTCTGTAGCCCGGGCACTGGAAGAAGATATTGGCAGTGGCGATATCACCGCACAGTTAATTCCCGCGGACAAGCAGGCAACTGCCGTGGTTATCAGCCGCGAAGCCGCAGTAATCTGTGGGCGCCCCTGGGTTGACGAAGTATTTCAGCAGCTTGATAGCAGCACCCAGATTGAATGGCATATCAGTGAAGGTGACAGTGTCGAAGCCAACCAAAAGCTTTTTACCCTGCGGGGTAATGCGCGGATATTACTCACTGGCGAGCGCGCCGCACTGAATTTTTTACAGACTCTGTCAGGAACCGCAACGATCGCCAAGCAGTTTGCCGCCCTTGCGCCCAACAGGCAGATTAAAATTCTCGATACCAGAAAAACTATTCCCGGACTGCGGCTGGCACAAAAATATGCCACCGCGGTGGGCGGCTGCCAAAATCATCGGATTGGTTTATACGATGCTTTTTTAATTAAAGAAAATCATATTGCCGCCTGTGGTGGTATTCGCCAAGCGGTTGAAAAGGCCCGTGAGATAGCCGCCGATAAACTGGTTGAGGTGGAAGTTGAAAGTCTTGATGAGCTGCATCAGGCACTGGCGGCAAAAGCCGATATTATAATGCTGGATAATTTTTCACCGGCAGATATTGATGCGCTGTCGTCGATAGATTTGGACACGACAAAAATTGAAGTCTCCGGGGATATTACTGAGGAGAAATTGCGTGGCTATAACCATAAAGCGATTAATTTTATTTCTTCGGGGAGTTTGACTAAGCATCTTTGTGCGGTGGATTTATCGATGCGGTTTGTTGATTAGGCTTTGAGAAGGGCATAAAAAAGGCTCCCTCGGGAGCCTTTTTTAGTTTTATCTAACCTTAAGAAATCATTACAGCTGTTAGCTTAACCTTGGCAAGAGCCAGGAAGATACTTAGTAGGCATTGGGTTAGCACCAGCCGCAGGCCCACAGGTCCAGCTTGTAATAGCACTACCGCCGTCTGTAGTACCGACCAAAGCTGTACCGTTAATAAAGGGGGTCAGTACAATAGCATTAGCAGTTGCTGATGTATCACCACCCAAATTAGTCGCATTACCTACAACCGTTATCGCGCCGTTTGCACTTACACTACTAGAAGTAACATATCTACTAGACGCAGAACCACATACATTGGGTAAAGCACCACTAACATCGACTCCACTTGCAGTCTGAACAGCCTCTGTAATTGCAGTTCGGCAAGATGATGCGGCCAAAATAACTTCAGAAGCCTTAGCCCGGACAGTGTAATCTTGGTATGCCGGCAAAGCCACAGCAGCCAAAATACCAATAATAGCCACTACGATCATTAATTCGATAAGGGTAAAACCCGTTTGTTTTCTGTTCATATTCATGGTCAATCTCCGTTTATAAAAATAAGGACTTCCAGTTAACTGTGAAAATAGTTTTTACGACTTTCGAGTTAGAAATAGCAATTGCCATGCCAAAGTATTTTTATTGTTTAATTTCAATAGGTTAAAAATAAAGACAATTTTCACAGCGCTATCTAGTATCTATTTTGTTATTTTTTTCTCCCCCTGCCTGTCAATTTGTGACTTTTTTTGTCACTGACGGTTATAAATCTCATCGCAAGCGATTTTTTTTGACTACCCTTAAATTAAAACAATTCGCAAATAAATAATCATAACCAATCAATTGGTAGAGCAGTTCGCTGTTATCCGCGAACAAAACGCCCCTTTCCTGTTTGCGAGAACAAAAGAGTCTATGTCTTGCTATGCGATGCCGACTGTTTTTAAAAAAAGTGCTCCCTCTATCACATAATATTTTTTGTTATGTGGGGTTTGGCACATCATGAATTTAAAGCGCTCAGTAGACTTGCCTGTAACCTTAATACAGGATGGTCATTCGCCTATGAACATGCCCCAAATTGCTTTACATGGTTTACCCAAACGTCTGGTCGACGATCAATTAATCGCAGCAACGGTGCTTGAAGAGGCGACCGTTTCTGCCAAGACCAGTAAAATCTCGCTAGTTCAGTATCTCTGCGATAAGCATTTGCTGTCTTCTGAGCAGATTGGTAAATCTGCGGCGAAAGAGTTTGGCATTCCGCTCTATGCCCTTGAAAAACACAACCCCGAGAGTTTCCCCAAAGACCTGGTCGACACAAAACTGCTGAAAAAACATCAGGCCATTCCACTAATGCAGCGTGGCAACCGACTCTATGTGGCGATTGCCGACCCCACCAATCAGCGGGCCATCACTGATATACAGTTTCAAACTGGTATTGCCGTAGAGCCAGTACTGGCACTCTATTCGGCCATTAATGACACCTTGGAAAAATGGCTGGAGAGCGCAAATGATGGCGATATTGGCGAGGCTCTGGGGACCATTGATGATGTCCACCTCGACGATCTGGATATGGAGGCTCTGGATGATGATGATCAACCTGACAGCGGTAATGGCAATACCGAGGATGATGCACCCATTGTGCGCTTTGTTAATAAGATGCTTCTCGATGCCATTCGCCTTGGCGCTTCAGATATCCACTTTGAACCCTATGAAAAATCCTATCGTGTGCGCTTTCGCATCGACGGTATTTTGCAGGAGATGTCTAAGCCGCCCTCTAATCTAGCACCGCGTTTAGCCGCTCGACTCAAAGTCATGTCGCGTATGGATATTTCTGAACGCCGCGTCCCTCAGGATGGTCGGGTTAAACTCAAACTTTCAAAAAATAAAGCGATCGATTTCCGAGTCAATACTTTGCCCCTGCAGTTTGGCGAAAAAATTGTGCTGCGTATTCTGGACCCCAGCAGTGCCAAAATGGGTATCGATGCGCTGGGTTATGAAGAGGACCAAAAAGCCTGTTACATGGAAGCTCTGGCACGTCCCCAGGGAATGATTTTGGTGACCGGCCCAACCGGTAGCGGTAAAACGGTTTCACTGTATACCGGCTTAAATATTCTCAACACGCCCGAGCGCAATATATCCACTGCGGAAGATCCCATTGAAATCAATATGGAAGGGATTAACCAGACCCAGATTAATATGCGGGTTGGCCTGTCGTTTGCCGAGGCATTGCGCTCATTTTTGCGTCAGGATCCAGATGTGGTGATGGTCGGTGAAATACGTGATCTGGAAACCGCTGAAATTTCTATTAAAGCGGCTCAGACTGGTCACTTAGTGCTCTCTACTCTGCATACCAACAGTGCGCCAGAAACCCTGACCCGTCTACTTAATATGGGTGTGCCATCATTTAATGTGGCGACGTCGGTCAACCTTATCATTGCCCAGCGTCTCGGGCGCAAGCTCTGCCAGCAGTGCCGCGAGCCCTTTGAGGATATTCCAGACAAGGTGCTCACTGAAGAGGGTTTCGATGATATTGGTATTCCCCGCGAGGAGATCAATATTTATAAACCGGTGGGCTGTGCTGCCTGCACCAATGGCTACAAGGGGCGAGTGGGTGTTTACGAGACACTTAAAATCACCCCAACAATATCTCGAATCATAATGGAGGGCGGAAGCTCTCTGGATATTCTCGATGCTGCAATCAAGGAAGGATTTAGACCATTGCGAGCATCGGCTTTACGTAAGGCTGCTCTTGGTCTAATAAGTATTGAAGAAGCTAACAGAATTACTAAAGACTAATAGAAAGACTAACAGAATCACTAAAGACCAATAGAACACTAGCAGAGATCAAAGGAAGGAAGATGCTATGGCCACAGCCGCCAATACCCAGTTATTTATTTACAAGGGCAAAAACCGCAAAGGTGAAAAAGTTGAGGGCGAGCTGCGTGCCGACAATCTGTCGTTGGCCAAGGGTCAGTTGCGCAAACAGGGCATTATTTCAACCTCGGTAAGAAAGAAGCCAAAACCACTGTTTAGCCGCAGTAAAAAAATTACCCCCGCAGATATTGCTCTGTTTACACGGCAGCTGGCAACCATGATGAAGGCCGGTGTGCCGCTGGTGCAATCCTTTGATATTGTTGCCGACGGTGTCGACAACGACAATATGAAACAGCTGATTTTCCAAATCCGCGATGATGTGGCTGCCGGTGGTGGTTTTGCCAATGCGCTGCGTAAAAGCCCGCGTAATTTTGATGACTTATTTTGCAGTCTGGTGGATTCCGGTGAAACTGCTGGTGCTCTGGAGACCATGCTGGATCGCGTGGCAACTTACAAAGAAAAGACCGAGCAGCTAAAGGCGAAAATCAAAAAAGCGATGACCTATCCTCTGGCGGTTATGGTGGTGGCGATTATTGTTACGGCTATTCTATTAATTAAAGTGGTGCCGGTGTTTGCTGAGACCTTTAGTAGTTTCGGTGCCGATCTACCGGCTTTTACACTGTTTGTGCTGGGGTTATCGGAGTCGCTACAGAGTTCGTGGGTGTATATTCTGGTTATTATCACAGTGGCTATTTACGCCTTTAAAGAGGCGCGCTTTAGATCTAAAAAGTTTGCCTATGTAGTGGATAAATACATTCTGAAGGTGCCGATTGTCGGCGGCATTGTCTACGATGCTGTGGTGGCGCGTTTTGCGCGCACCCTTGCGACCACTTTTGCCGCTGGTGTGCCTATAGTCGACGCTCTCGAGTCGGTGGCCGGTGCGGCCGGTAATGCGCTGTATCATGATGCAATTTTAAAGGTTCGCGATGATGTGACGACCGGTATTCAGCTTCAGCAGGCGATTAAGTCAACGGGAATGTTTCCGATTTTACTGCAACAGATGGCGGCAATTGGTGAAGAATCTGGAGCATTGGACGAGATGTTGGAGAAGGCGGCCACGCATTATGAAGAGCTGGTGGATAATTCAGTGGACAACCTGACCAGTCTTTTGGAACCGATGATTATGTCGGTGTTGGGTGTGTTGGTTGGTGGTCTGTTGATTGCGATGTACCTGCCCATATTCCAGCTGGGTAATGTTGTTTAAACTGCTGGAGAAACCGCCAGGAGGTCCCTCGTCGCTGCGCTCTGTCGGGATGACATGGGTGTGAGGCTTGAGTCTGAGACATGGCTGTGAGGCTTGAGCCTGAGATATGGGTGTGATGAGATTATCGGCGCTTAGCTTGCGACAGTGATTTTCAATAGGCTATGATCACTCATCCTCTAAACAGGTGCTTTTGGGCTAGATGGTCTAAATTAAGCTAAGTAAATCGTTTTAACCCCTATACCCGGTGCCGGTTAAACGAGCACCCAAACTGTGAATTAACTATTTGTGACGTACTTATGTTTCTAGAGACCGGCTTATCACCCTATGCTTTGGCACTGGCCGCCCTGCCCTTTGGCTTGATTATTGGCAGCTTTCTCAATGTGGTTATTCTGCGCTTTCCCGTGCAACTTAAAAATAATTGGCGTCGCGAATCGGAAGATTTTTTAGGCTTGCCATCGAAGCCAACAGAGGAAATATCTCTGTCTAGGCCTGCTTCGCGCTGTCCTTCCTGCGGTGCACCTATTAAGCCGTGGCACAATATTCCAGTGATTAGCTATGTGTTTTTGCGCGGTAAATGCACAGCCTGCTCAACACCTATTTCAATCCAATACCCTCTGATTGAACTGCTCTGTGGCTTGGCGACGGCCTTTATTGTCTACCAATTTGGTCTGTCGGCAATAAGTGCTTATTGCCTACTATTTACCTGGGTTCTGATCGCCCTGACTGGCATCGACTACCATGAACAACTGCTGCCAGATCAGATTACCCTGCCGCTGTTATGGGTGGGTCTTTTTGCCAATTTAAGCGCTACTTTTGTCCCTATCAATGAGGCGGTAATAGGTGCGCTGGCCGGCTATCTATCTCTGTGGTCGGTATTCTGGATATTTAAACTCGTTACCGGCAAAGAGGGTATGGGCTACGGCGACTTTAAACTGCTGGCGGCTCTGGGTGCTTGGATGGGCTGGCAGATGTTGCCGTTGATTATTGTTCTCTCCACCTTTGTCGGCGCTGTGGTGGGTATTGTTGGTGTGCTGATCAAATCAAAAGACCGTCAGGTTCCCATTGCCTTTGGGCCTTTTCTGGCGATGGCCGGTTGGATTGCATTGATCTGGGGTGATAAGATTCTAGAGTCTTATTTGACCCTGTTTGGTTTCTAATAGACTTCTATTCAAAGACAAACAGATTTTTTATCAGGACTAGAGCAGCCCAATTTGAAAGTATCAGATTCTCCTATCGTTGAGTTTCCTAACGTTGACTGTCCGATCATTGGATTAACCGGCGGCATCGGCAGTGGTAAAACCACGGTTGCCGAGGCGTTTCGTCAACTGGGAATTAATACCGTAGATGCGGATTATGCATCCCGCGCAGTTGTCGAGCCCGGCATGGCCGCTCTGGAATCTATCCGCGAGCACTTTGGGGTGAACATTATTCAAGCGGATGGCTGTCTCGATCGCGCTGCTCTGCGCTCTATTGTTTTCTCCGATCCACAACAAAAAGCTTGGCTGGAATCTCTGCTACACCCATTAATTCGCGAGTGGATTATTGAGCAGTTACAAAACAGTACCGGCCCCTATGTCATTCTCGAGTCGCCACTGCTGCTTGAAACCGACCAGCATCGCCTTGTGGATTCGGTTCTATTGGTGGATTTACCCGAGGAGTTACAAATAGCGCGCGCCTCTGCCAGAGATAACAATCTTGCCGATCAAATTAAACGTATAATCGCCACACAGATGCCACGGCAGGAGAAATTATCGAGAGCTGATCTAGTCTTTGATAATAGCCAACCACTGGAGACAGTGGCCGCCAGAGTGACCGTCTTACACAATCAGTTTTTAAGTTTGGCTAAGGCCAAAAAAGAAGGAAATACACTATGACCGGCGTGACTACTGTTGACTGTCCAACCTGTAAGAAAAAGGTGCAGTGGAACGATAAATTTCCTTTTCGTCCCTTCTGCAGCGATCGCTGCAAGCAAATAGACTTTGGTGGCTGGGCTCAGGAAAGCTTTGCGATAAGCGGCTCGTCAGTTTTAGACCCAGAGATGATGGACCCTGAACAGCTTGGTGCGGAGTTATTGGAGGCTGGGCTTATTGATCCAAAGCTTTTAGAACAGTAGCTTTTAGAACAGGAGCTATTTGAAAACTAGCTGTTTAACCCAAAGCTAGATAGCCGCTCCAAAATCGGTAGATTAGCCGCCGGGAAATGGTATAAACGCTCGGGATTTTCAGTGAGTAGTTCTTGTAAACCAACCCAGCGACACTCCTGCCCCTCTTTGCCACGAGCAGTGCCAGTGAAGCTGTTGACCTGCCAGATATCCAAAAATACCCGCTTATCCGGATAATCATGCTCGACCTGCATATAGGGTTCAGCCGTTTTAACCTGAATATCCAATTCTTCGAAAAGCTCTCGAGCAAGGGCAGATTCAGGACTTTCGTCAGCTTCTACTTTACCGCCGGGAAACTCCCAGAAACCGCCCTGATGCAAATGATCGGCGCGGCGGGAGATAAAAATTTGTTGATGATGCCCATCGACTATAACGGCGGCAACGACATGGATACGGCTTATTGGCATGGACAGCACCTCTACCTAGGTACGGTATTCGGCGTTAATACGCACATATTCATAGGTTAGGTCGGTGGTCCATACGGTCTCAAGGGCAGTTCCGCGATTTAATGACACATGAATAGTAATATCCTCCGCTGCCATCGCCTGTTCTCCGGCCTGCTCTGTATAACTGGCCGCACGGCTGCCCTGCTCAACAATCAATACGCCGTTAAGACTAACAGTCACTTTGTTAACATCGAGATGATCAACACCTGCACGACCCACCGCGGCGAGAATTCGTCCCCAGTTGGCATCGGAGGCTGCCAGTGCGGTTTTAACCAGAGGGGACTCGGCAATACAGTAGGCGACTTTGACCGCTTCCTCAGAATCAATGGCACTATCGACCACTACGCTGACGAATTTACTCGCCCCCTCGCCATCGCGAATAATTGACTGAGCGAGTTCGATAAAAACTTTCTCAAGATTGACGACAAACTGATCAAAGTTGCTCTCATCAATAACCACGCCGCTGGCACCTGTGGCGGCCAAGACGACTGCATCGTTGGTCGAGGTATCGCTGTCGACGGTTATGCGGTTAAAGGATTTATTGCTGACCAGACGCAGTGCACGATGTAACAACTCTGGATCAACCTCAGCATCGGTGGCCACAAAACCCAACATGGTCGCCATATTTGGTTTGATCATACCGGAGCCTTTGGTGATTCCAGTCATGGTGACTGTTTCCTGGCTGCTATCTAATCTGTATTGCAGGCTGGATCCTTTGGGGCGGGTATCAGTCGTTAAAATACCTTCGGCAGCCTCTGCCCAACCATTTTCATCTAGAGCTTCAATCGCCTTGGGTATACCTGCCAACAGTGTATCCATTGGCAGTGATTCACCAATAACACCGGTTGAAAAAGGGAGGGTTTTAGCAGCCGCTACAGACTGTAATTTCCCCAGAACCTCGCAGCTCTGATAAGCATCGGCAAGGCCGGTTTCACCGGTTCCGGCATTGGCATTGCCGGTGTTAATTAACAGGTAGCGAGGTGTACCAGCTTGCAGGTGTTGTTTGGCAACGGTAACCGGTGCTGCGCAAAAGGCATTTTGAGTAAAAACGGCGGCGACGGATGCTGATTCACTCAGCTCCATCACTACAAGGTCTTTGCGACCCGGTGTTTTTATGCCAGCGCTGGCAGTGCCAAGCCTAAACCCTGACACTGGGTGCATCTGTGGAAATTTTCCGCTGCCTGTGGCCATTTCTGTTCCTTTACTCTTTTTTGTAAGGCTTTTTTTTACGCTTTTTTCTTAGGTTTTTTCTGGTGTTTTAAATTTTACCGCAGCACTGCTTAAACTTCTTGCCGGAACCGCAGGGACAGGAATCATTGCGACCTACTTTTGGCCCCTGACGTTGCTGGGGCTGTTGAGGCTTGGGCGCTTTTTGTGAAGCGGAATTCGCCTCTGGCGAGGATTCATTGGTCAGACTTTTAGAATCCGCATGTTGATATTCACGACCTTCCTGCTCACGGCGACGCTGCTCTTCCAACTTCTGCATATCGTCTTCACTGGCCACTTGAATATGACTGAGAAAACGCACAGTTTCATATTTAATATTGTTAAGCAGATCTTCAAACATCTCAAAAGATTCACGTTTGTATTCCTGCTTGGGGTTCTTCTGTGCATAGGCGCGCAGTCCAATACCCTGACGGAGTTGATCCATATTGGCAAGGTGATCCTTCCACTGATTGTCGAGTACCTGCAACATGATCTGGCGCTCGACTTCACGCATCTGCTGACCGACATCGGCATAGCGGGTTTCGTAATCCGTTTGAATCTGCTCAATAATGCGCTGACGCAAGGTCTCTTCATCGAGACGGTTATCCTCTTCCAGCCAGCCTCTGATCGGCAGCTGTAGGGCAAAATCTGTGGCCAGGGTTTTTTCCAGACCTTCAGTATCCCACTGCTCTTCAAGGCTCTGCGGTGAAATATGGCTGTCTATAGCTTGGCTGACGACATCTTCACGAACACTAGTAATAATATTTGAAATATCTTCGTCTTCGAGCAGATAGTTGCGCTGCTGATAGACCACCTGACGCTGATCATTGGCGACATCATCGTATTCGAGCAGATGTTTACGAATATCAAAGTTGCGACCTTCGACTTTGCGCTGGGCTTTAACAATGGCATTGGTGACCATGCGATGTTCGATGGACTCACCCTGTTCCATTCCCATAGAGCGCATCATATTTTTCATCCGATCGGAGGCAAATAGGCGCATTAAAGGATCTTCAAGGGACAGGTAAAAACGTGACACACCTGGATCGCCCTGTCGACCGGATCGGCCGCGCAACTGATTGTCGATACGACGTGATTCATGACGCTCAGTAGCAATAATATGTAGTCCACCCGCTGCGAGAACGGTTTTATGTCGCTCATCCCAGTCCGCTTTTAGGGCGTCGACTTCAGTTTCAGAGGGATTATCCAAGGCTTTAATCTCAGCATCTAGATTGCCACCGAGCACAATATCTGTTCCGCGACCGGCCATATTGGTGGCGATGGTCACCGCACCTGGACGACCGGCTTCAACAATAATATTGGCCTCTCGCTCGTGCTGTTTGGCGTTTAGAACATTGTGTTTAATATTGGCACTGTTAAGCATATTGGAGAGTAGTTCAGAGGTCTCTACCGAAGCTGTTCCCACCAGTACCGGTGCCCCTGCGGCGGTAATTTCGCCGATATCCTCAATAACTGCGTTAAATTTTTCTTCCTGAGTCAGGAATACCAAATCATTGAGATCTTTGCGCAAGACGTCGACATTGGTCGGGATAACCATCACTTGCAGACCATAGATCTGCTGGAACTCATAGGCTTCAGTGTCGGCGGTACCGGTCATGCCGGCGAGCTTGGCGTAGAGTCTAAAATAATTCTGAAAAGTGGTTGAGGCTAAGGTCTGGCTCTCTTGTTGAATCTCCAGTCCCTCTTTGGCTTCAATCGCCTGGTGCAGTCCCTCGGAGAGACGACGACCGGCCATGGTGCGACCGGTGTGCTCATCAATTAACACTGCCTGACCGCCCTGCACTATATATTCAACATCTTTTTGGAATAGCTGATGAGCGCGCAGTGCAGAGTGCACATGGTGGAGCAGACCAAGGTTAGTGGCCTGATAGAGGCTTTCTTCTGGCTGAAGTAGGCCCTCACTTATCAATATGTCTTCGATCTTCTGAAAACCGTCTTCGGTGAGTTCCACCTGACGGCTTTTCTCGTCGACAGCAAAATCACCGGGTTCCTCTTCAGTGCCTGCATCAAGTTTTTGAATCAGCGCGTTAACACTGCGGTACAGGGATGAACTGTCCTGTGCAGCACCAGAAATAACCAGAGGTGTGCGCGCTTCATCAATCAGAATCGAGTCGACTTCATCGATAATGGCAAAGCTCATGCCACGCTGTGACTTGTCAGTAAGGCGCAGGGCCATATTGTCGCGCAAATAGTCAAAGCCAAATTCATTGTTGGTACCGTAGGTAATATCCGCGGCATAGGCTTCGCGGCGAGTACAGGGCTGTGGTTCATCGGAGTCGTCAATCAAGAATGAGTTGGCAGCATCGGGGCCCTGATAGGACTGAATAATACCCACGGAGAGTCCCAGCGCTCGATAGAGCGGGCCCATCCACTGTGCATCGCGACGGGCGAGATAATCGTTGACTGTAATAACATGCACGCCCTCTTCCGGCAGTGCATTCAAATAGGCGGCCAGCGTTGCCACCAGTGTTTTACCTTCACCGGTGCGCATCTCGGCAATTCGCCCCTGATGCAGGGTGAGTCCACCGATCATCTGCACATCGAAGTGACGCATTGCCATCACTCGCTTGGCTGTCTCTCGAACAACTGCAAAGGCTTCCGGCAATAGCTCATCAAGGGTTTTCCCGGCGGCTAACTGCTGGCGCAATCGGCCGGTTTCCGCCTTGAGGTCGGCATCGCTTAACTCACCGAGGCCCGCTTCCAGCGCGCTGATTTTATTGACAATTTTTTGAAGTTTACGAACTTCACGGTCATTTTTTGTACCGAAAGTTTTTTTAATCAGATTGGCAAACATTACATTTTTCCATAAATAACGAGAATTAAGGGTTACTGCTGTTTTGTTGGCATTTTATAGCCCTGATATTACAACAACTTTTACAAAACAGGATGCGCTAAGTAGTAGACGCGGAGAAAACTCGGGGGTATTCAGCGGTGGGTTTTGTGAATATAGGTTGCAGGGTCGACGGTGCGACCATTTTTGAAGACTTCAAAGTGAACATGGGGGCCAGTGGAACGGCCTGAACTACCCATGCGGGCGATCTGTTGGCCTTTTTTAACCACAGTGCCCAGCTCAACAAGGTTTTTCTCGTTGTGGGCATAGCGGGTTACAAAGCCATCGCTATGATTCAATTCAATTAAATTACCATAGCCGCTGTGGTTGCCAGACAGGGTGACGACACCCGAGGCGACGGCGACAATGGCTGAGCCATCTTTTCCGGCGAAATCCACACCGCCATGCCAGCGCTGATCTCCGTGAAACGGGTCTGTGCGCATGCCGTATTTAGAGGACATCCAACCTTTAAGAATCGGCCTGCCAGCAACTGTCTGCTCTTTTTCAAGCCGGTTGTCGGACATCATCGAGGTAAGAATTTGCAACTGTGATTCACGGCTATCGAGCTGGCGATCAAGTTTGCTGAACATCGCTGCCAGTTCATTGTGCATGGCCAGATGATCAGTTCCAGCAAATAGCTCTGGCTCTTCTGGGCCACCAAGTCCGGGGGTAGAGGTAAAGTCGAATTCACCACTGTCAAGACTGGCAATCTGCGTAAGGTGCTCGCCAAGTGCGTCGAGGCGAACCAGTCGCGCGCGCATTTCAGCTAATTTCAGGGTCATGGCAGTGAGCGTATTATTGGCCTGAGTGCGTCCAGCATCGACTTGGCTCTGCTGAACGACCATCTCGTGCTGCATTTCATTAACGCTGTTTTCAAATAGCAGTTCCCAGCGACCATCGGCGATCTTGACGCCCATCATGGTGCCAGCCGCCACGGGAATACCCAGTAATAACACTGACAGCAGCCCTTTTGCCCAGCTGTTGAGCGTCAGGGTGCGGGCTTTATCGGCCCGATTGCTGATAAGGATAATTTTCACTGGGGGATTTAGCTCGCAGCCATATAGTTGATGGGCACATCCTGGGGGTTATCTTCAAAGGTAACCATTTCCCAGGCATCGGTGTCGGCCATTAGGGCGCGCACCGAGGCGTTATTCAGTCCATGACCGGATTTGTGGGCGTTAAATTCACCGATCAGGCTATTGCCCAACAGGTATAAGTCGCCGATAGCGTCGAGTATTTTGTGTTTGACGAATTCATCTTCGTAACGCAGGCCATCTTCATTCAAAATCTGAAATTCATCAACGACAATGGCGTTTTCAAAACTGCCACCGCGGGCTAAACCCACTGAGCGCAGATATTCAAATTCGTGCATAAAGCCAAAGGTTCTGGCACGGCTAACCTCTTTGACAAAGGAGGTAGTCGAGAAATCTATACTCGCTTTGACCGCATGATGTTTGAAAACCGGGTGATCAAAATCGATAACAAAGTTTACTTTGAAGCCATTGAAGGGTTTGAACGAGGCTACTTTATCGTCTTGCTTGATAGTGACATCTCGCTTGATGCGAATGAATTTTTTGGCGGCTGGCTGCTCGCAGATACCGGCAGACTGGAGTAAAAATACGAAGGGTCCGGCGCTGCCATCCATAATTGGGATTTCTGGTGCCGACACATCGACAATCACGTTGTCGATACCGAGACCGGCAAAGGCGGAGAGTAAGTGCTCAACAGTGGAGACCCGAACATCGCCATTCATCAATGTGGTGGACAGGGTTGTGTCACCGACATTTTCAGCTTTAGCGGCAATTTCTACAACAGGATCTAGGTCTGTACGACGGAATACTATGCCGCTATCAGGTTCGGCGGGGTGTAGCGTTAGATAAACTTTCTCACCGGTGTGGAGGCCCACGCCAGTGGCACGTATGACATTTTTTAACGTGCGTTGCTTTATCATAGCCGAGCTCTCTTAGACGTTTCTAATACAAAGCTCGCGATATTAACAGACAAGCCCCTCTATCACCAAGATTTTAAATCTGAGGCGAAGGCGACAAAGGGGCTATAAAGTAGCAGCTCTCAACAGAGGCTCTACAGTTAGTCTGCTTGCTTGCGCAAGAACGCTGGAACGTCCAGATAATCAAGCTCTGGATCGCTATTCAGGTCCATTTGGCGGGCGGCCGACTGCGCTGAACCCTGGACACGACGTGTCACAGTGGGTTTAGCCAGACTTCCGTAATCCACTTCACCGCGAGCTGTACGTGGCGGATTGTCGACCACAACACTCATCGGCACGGTTTTTTCACCGGGCTCTTTCAAGCCTGTGGCAACAACAGTGACACGCAGCTGGTCGGTTAATTCCGGATCAAATACGCTACCGACAATAACCGTGGCATCTTCGTCAGAGAAGTCGCGGATAATATTACCAACGTCTTCGAACTCACCCAGCGTAAGGTCGTAACCACTGGTGATATTAACCAGAATACCTTTGGCACCCTGCAGGTTAATGTCTTCGAGCAGTGGACACTTGATAGCGCTTTCGGCAGCGACAATTGCACGATCGACGCCAGAAGCTTCACCGGTTCCCATCATTGCCATGCCCATTTCAGACATAACGGTGCGAACATCGGCGAAATCGACATTGATCAGACCTTCGAGAAGGATTAAATCGGCAATCCCCTGCACAGCGCCAAACAACACATTATTGGCCTGTTTAAAGGCGTTGATAACGGTCATGTCTTTACCCAGCACCTGTAAAAGCTTTTCGTTGGGTACGATAATCAGTGAATCGACGCGCTCTTTGAGCTGGGCGATACCCTGATTGGCGATATCCATACGCTTGCGGCCTTCAAAGGCAAATGGACGGGTGACTACACCGACAGTGAGAATACCCATCTCTTTGGCCACTTCGGCGATCACTGGTGCAGCACCAGTTCCGGTTCCACCACCCATACCTGCGGTGATAAATACCATATCGGCACCTTCGATCGCCTGAGCAATACGCTCTTTGTCTTCGAGTGCAGCCTGACGGCCGATTTCCGGATTGGCTCCAGCACCCAGACCTTTGGTCAGGGTTCCACCCAGTTGTAGGATGGTCGCTGTGTTCAGATCGTTTAATGACTGAGCATCAGTATTGGCACAGATAAACTGCACACCATCAATACTGCTCTCGATCATATGGCGAACTGCGTTACCGCCGCCGCCACCGACTCCGATGACTTTAATATCTGCATTCTTTGGAATGCTCTCTACTATTTCAAACATATATTACCCCTTAGTTGCGCCTCTCAATTAAAAACAATCGCCATCATTGTTGATGACAATTACAAACCACCTTGGAACCAGCCTTTGGCTTTTTCAAACCAACCTGTTGCCGATCCTTTATTCGATTCACTAGCACTTTCTTTACGCTGTGCCTGGGCTCCAAAATGCAGTAATCCAACCCCTGTTGAGTAGATTGGATTATTGACAATATCTGACAGTCCCTTAACGTTGACCGGCGTGCCAATTCGCACTGGCATATGGAATATTTCCTCGGCCAGTTCAACAACACCTTCCATTTTTGATGTACCACCGGTAAGTACCACACCAGCGGCGATTAACTCTTCATAACCACTGCGTCGCAGCTCACTCTGAATCAGAGTAAAGAGCTCGTCATAACGCGGTTCGACCACCTCGGCCAGAGACTGTCGAGACAGGTCTCGGGCTTCGCGATCGCCAACACTGGGAACCTTGACGGTCTCTTCCGGGCGCGCCAATTTAGCCAGTGCACAGGCATATTTAATTTTTAGTTCTTCCGCATGAGGTGTCGGCGTGCGCAGTGCCATGGCGATATCATTGGTCACCTGATCACCGGCAATTGGTATGACTCCGGTATAGCGAATTGCGCCTTCGGTATAGATTGCGATATCCGAGGTACCACCACCGATATCGACCAGAGCAACACCCAGTTGCTTCTCGTCTTCAGTCAGCACTGCATGACTAGAGGCGAGTTGTTCTAGGATTACGTCATCGACCTCAAGACCACAGCGGCGAATACACTTTTTAATATTCTGCGCGGCGTTGGCGGCACAGGTGACCAGATGTACTTTGGCTTCCAGACGCACACCAGACATACCAATAGGCTCGTGAACACCTTCCTGGTCGTCGATAATATATTCCTGGGGCAGCACGTGAAGGATTTCTTGATCGGCTGGAATTGCTACAGCTCTGGCCGCATCAATCACTCTATCCACATCCATATCCTGCACTTCACGGTCGCGAATCGCGACAATGCCGTGAGAGTTAAGACTGCGAATATGGCTGCCAGCAATACCCGCATACACTGAGTGAATTGAACAGCCAGCCATCAGTTCCGCTTCTTCAATAGCGCGCTGAATCGAGTTGACGGTGGCTTCAATATTGACCACCACACCTTTTTTAAGACCCGAGGATGGATACATACCTGTGCCTATAATCTCGAGCTCTCCACGCGGGCTAACTGAGCCGACGATGGCAACGATTTTGGAGGTACCAATATCGAGTCCGACGATCATGTTTTCTTCATTTTCACTAGCCATAATTTTTCCTCAGCAGTTCCCTGTTATGCCTGAACAGCGGCTGCTATCTTTTGTCGATTACTGTTACGACTGTTGTGCGTTTCAGCCAAGGCAGCGTCTTTCCATGCTACGGCGAGTCCATTGGGATAACGCAGATCTATAGTTTTAATATGTTTTAACTGTTGGCTAAGGCCTGCAGCCCAAACCGTGGTAAAGCGTCTAATCCTTTCACTGACATGATCGCGACCAATGACCAAGCGCAGCCCGGTCGCCGTATCAATAAACCAAACACCGAGATTGTCACGCTTAAGCTCGGCAATCTTGAGTCCAGTGGGTATGAGTAATTCAGCCATCAACTGGTAGTTTTCCATCATGTCGCGAGAACTGCCAAAATCTGCGCGCAGCACTGGCAGCGCACCGAGATGACTGTTGTTGTCAATTAACAGTTCTTCGCCGAGTCGATTGAGAAAACCCTTTTCGCCCCAGCGCGCAATCGGCACTTCTTCGATCACTTCAACTTTTAGCAATGATGGCCACTCGCGGCGAACCCTGACTTCATCCACCCAGGGGTGCTCGCGAAGTACATCGCTGAGACGACTCAAATCAACACTTAAGAAGCCGCCATCTATTTCCTTAACCACCAGCTCGGAGAGCTCTGCGGTTTCTAAAAAAGTAAAATTGCCACCAATCATCACATTGGTCAGCGGCTTGTCGATCTGCTTGTAGAGCAAACCGGCACCGTAAATCACCAGAGCCAGTACCGCGAACAAAACCACTGTCGGCAGACTACTGAACAGAGCGCTGTCGCTGTTGTCAGCAACCTGCCCTCCTTTGCGGTTGGCGCCGCGGCGATTCTGGGTAGCCATTACAGAGATACCTCGAGCACTTTTGCGATCAGCTGTTCAAAACTTAAACCCGCTGCTCTGGCGGCCATTGGCAGCAGACTGTGGCTGGTCATTCCGGGGACTGTATTGACTTCGAGCAGCTGATAATTGCCCTTCCCATCGACCATTACATCGACACGACCCCAGCCGCGACAGCCCACAGAGTCAAAGGCCTGCAAACAGAGCGCCTGCAACTCCTGCTCGCGTGACTCTGACAGTTCGCTGGGACATAAATACTGGGTCTCATTAGAGAAATATTTGGCTTGGTAATCATAAAACTCAGCATTTGATTCAATGCGTATCGACGGCAAAAGCTGGCCATCCAAAATAGCCACGGTGTATTCAGGGCCGGGCAGTAATGGCTCGGCAATCACGGCTATCTGCTGATCGCTATCGTTTGCTGCGGCATCTCGCCAGGCCTTTTCCAGCTGCTCAGCGGTCTGTGCGCGGCTCATGCCAATACTGGAGCCTTCACAGGCTGGCTTAACCATTACCGAGCCGCCCAATCTTTTTAGGGTTGCAGCCCAATCTGTATCTGTCTGCAGCAAGGCAAAATCAGTGGTTGGCAAACCTATGCCCTGCCACATCTGCTTGCAGCGCACTTTATCCATCGCCAGTGCAGAGGCCAAAACGCCACTGCCGGTATAGGGCAGGTTTAAATATTCCAATGCGCCCTGCAGGGTGCCGTCTTCGCCACCCTCACCATGTAAGGCGATAAATACGCGATCTAAATCATAGCCGGGCAACTGCTGGAGAAGATTTTCACCGGCATCTATAGCGACAACATCCACACCCAGTTTTTGCAGGGCCTGGTGAATAGCTGTGCCACTCATCAGCGATACTTCTCGCTCTGAGGAGGTACCGCCGTAAAGCAGACCAACACGACCGAACTTCTCAATCAGTGCTTTACTCACGAGGCCTCCTTATCGATCTTGCTCTTGGTATTGGCATTAGCATTAGCCTGACCCAGACCACCATCCGCCAGAAGAGCGACGAGTTTATTGACGCTGCCAGCACCCTGAGTAATCACCAGATCATTGTCTTGAACCAACTCATTGAGTAGCGCGGGCACTTCTTCAATGGTCTCAATATAAATTGGGTCCAGCGCACTGCGCTGGCGAATACTGCCGCAGAGGTTCTTGCTGCCCGCACCGGCAATGGGCTCTTCACCGGCGGCATAGACAGCCAACACAATCAACACATCAACTTCAGCGAGCACCTTGACGAAATCTTCGTAGAGATCGCGGGTGCGGGTGTAGCGATGAGGTTGAAAAATCATCACTAGACGCTTGTCGGGCCAACCGGCACGCACAGCATCAACCGTGGCTTTAATTTCGGTGGGATGATGGCCGTAATCATCAACTAACATTGCATGACCATTTTTAGCTTGGCCATTTTCAGCCTGTCCATTCGCGGCGACCGGGTATTCACCGTAAATTTCAAAGCGTCGACCAACACCACCAAAACTGTTTAACCCATCAATTATGGCTTGATCGGAAATTCCTTCATCACTGGCAACGGCGATAGCAGCCGCAGCATTTAACGCATTGTGCTGACCAGGGATATTCAAACTGATGTTTAGCGCGGCCAGACCATCGGGGCGCTCAATTACAAAGTGGCTGCGGTTCTGTTCAACGCGCATATCTTTAATGCGGTAGGCGGCATCTTCACTAAAGCCATAGGTCAATATTGGCCGCGCCACATCGACCAGTAAATCGCGGATAACCGGATCATCAACACACATCACAGCCAGACCATAAAACGGCAGGTTATGTAAAAATTCGATATAGGTTTTGGTCAGCCGATTAAAGTCAAAATCATAGGTTTCCATATGATCGGCTTCGATATTGGTCACCACAGCGACCATCGGTTGCAGATGCAAGAAAGAGGCGTCGCTCTCATCGGCTTCGGCAACCAGATAGCGGCTGCCACCGAGCTTCGCATTAGTGCCAACGCTGTTGACCCGACCACCAACCACAAAGGTTGGATCGCGCCCGTCTTCGGCAAAAATCGCCGTTATTAAACTGGTTGTTGTGGTTTTTCCGTGGGTGCCGGCAATCGCAATACCATGTCGGTAGCGCATCAGTTCGGCAAGCATTTCCGCGCGCCGAACCACAGGAATTCCGTGCTTTCTGGCCGCGGCAATTTCGGTATTTTCCAGCGTGACTGCGGAGGACTTGACCACCACATGAGCACCCTGAATATTTTCTTCCCGGTGGCCAATAAACACCGTTGCACCGGCATCGGTAAGACGTTGAATGCTCGGGCCGCGGTTAATATCTGAACCGGATATTTCATAGCCCTGATTCAATAACACTTCGGCAATACCACACATACCACTGCCGCCAATACCGACAAAATGGATGCGGCGAATACGACGCATTTCCGGTGGTTGGAAGTCTGTGCTATTTCTCACAACCCACCTCCATACAAACTTTAGCTACCCGCGCGGCGGCACCAGTTTTAGATAATTCACGCGCGCTCATGGCCATCGCCAACAGTCGGCTGCGACTGTTGCATAGGTTAGTAATTTCTTCGGCCAACATTGTTGCGGTAAGCTCTTTTTGCTGAATCATTAAGGCTGAACCCCGCTCAACCAGTAACTTGCCATTCACCGTCTGATGGTCATCAATGGCGAAGGGGAAGGGAATTAATATTGAGCCTAAACCGGCACAGGTAAGCTCGGCTACGGTCAGAGCACCGGCGCGACAGATAGCGAAATCTGCCCAGCTATAAGCTTCATCCATGTTGTCGATAAAGGGCACAACCTGTGCCTCAATGCCGGCGTTTTTATACAGTTCACTGGTCTGCTCACAGTGCAGCTTGCCGGTCTGATGCCTCACCTGGGGACGTATGGCTGAATCAACCAGAGCCAGTGCCTGGGGCATTATTTTATTAATCGCTAGCGCACCGCGACTGCCACCCAACACCAATAGGTTGACTGCACCACTTCTGTCGGCAAAGCGCTCGTTTGGTGGTGGCATATTGGCAATGGTTGGTCGCACTGGATTACCGCACCATTCGCCACGTTTAAACACATCAGGGAAACCCTGCATCACCCGGCGCGCTATGCGAGCAACAATGCGATTGGTGGTACCAGCCACTGAATTCTGTTCGTGGATAACAACCGGAATTCCCTTAAGACGCGCCGCAACGGCTCCTGGACCAGAGGCAAATCCCCCCATCCCCAAAACTACTTGCGGCTGATATTCACTTAACACCGACAGTGACTGACGAATTGACCGCCAAAGCAGCAGCGGTGCTTTTAACAATGGGATTAGACCGCGACCGCGGATACCTTCAATATCTAGATAGTTGAGCTCAAACCCATTGGATGGCACCAATTCCGCTTCGATACCAGCTCTAGTTCCCAGCCAAGAAACGCTGACATCGGCCGCGCGCAACTCTTCAGCGACAGCTAAGGCAGGAAACACATGGCCGCCGGTTCCACCGGCCATAATCAATACTTTACAGGGCATCTCAGCTACCACGGCTCACCCTCCTGATAACCTGCGTATCTGCATGCATCTCATGACTGATACGCAACATCATGCCGACCATGCCGCAGGTGACCAATAGACTGCTGCCGCCATAGCTTACAAATGGCAGGGTCAGCCCTTTGGTCGGCAATAGCCCTGCATTGACGCCAAGATTGATAAAGGTTTGACCGCTGATCAAAAGACCAAAGCCAATCAGCAAGAACGCGCCATACCAATACTCCTGGGCAACGGCTTTCTTGCCGAGATGAAAAATTCTTATGACTAACAAGCTGTACAAACCCAGCAGACAGAGCACGCCGAAAAAGCCAAATTCTTCAGCAAAGATGGCAAACACAAAATCTGTGTGGGCCTCTGGCAGATAGAGCATCTTCTGCACCGATTGACCCAGTCCAACCCCAAACCATTCACCGCGCCCAAAGGCGATTAATGACTGGGTTAACTGGTAACCCGAATCAAAGCGATGGGACCAGGGATCCATAAAGGTAGTTAGACGCGCCACTCGATAGGGTGCCGCCTCAGCAAAGATATACACCAGCGCCAGACCCAATAACATCAGCATAAAGTAGTGCCAAAGTTTTGTTCCGGTCAAAAACAGCATCACCATAAAGGTAGCAGCCAAGACCACGGTTGAACCGAAGTCGGGTTCCATTAATAGCAACAACAGCGGTATCAACAATACACCCAGCGGCTTAGCCCAATCTCGCCAGTCGTCGCCAAAATTCTCGCGACGCTTATCAAAATAGCTAGCAAGGAAAACCACGGTGGCGACTTTGGCCAGTTCGGAAACCTGCAATGTCATGCCGCCCAGTGATAACCAGCGACGGCTGCCATTCACTTCACGGCCGATACCGGGCACCAGTACCAATAGCAGCAGCAGAATGGCCAGCAACATCCACAGTCGACTGTACTCAGACCAGAGAGTCGGCGACATTAAAAAGGTAAAGCCCATGGCACAGCCGGCAATAACCAGATAGATCAAATGGCGCTTTAAAAAGAAAAACTCATTGCCGTAATTGTGCTCGGCATAACTAAAGGATGCCGAGGCAACCATTACCAGCCCTATAGATAACAACGCCAGCACAGTGACCAGTAAAGGCATATCTATATGCCATACCGGTCGCGTGATCGCGGAATAATTAAATGGCATGCTTATATTCATGCTGCCACCGCCTTTACTGCGCGCTGAAAACAGCGGCCGCGCTCGGCAAAACCCGAGAACATATCAAAACTGGCGCAGGCGGGTGAGAGCAGAATAATATCGCCTGACTCAGCGACGGCAGCGGCTTTTGATAATGCATTTTGCAGTGATTCAAACTGCTGTATATCTGAACTTCCCTCGAGTGCCTTGGCTATCTGCGAGGCATCCTCGCCAAACAGGGCTGTCAGTTTTACAAATTGTTTAACGGGTTTTTGTAACTGCGCAAAATTCTGCTCTTTGCCCTGCCCGCCAGCAATTAATATCAGGTTTTTCCGCGCGCTGTCACCAAAGCCATTTAATGCCGCAATCGTGGCGCCAATATTGGTGCCTTTGGAATCATCGATATACATCACGTTGTTAATGGTGGCGACATGCTCACAGCGGTGCGGCAAGCCTTTGTAGGTTTTCAGGGTTTCGAGCATGGCGGCCATATCGAGTCCAGCGGCCTGACCTAGCGCTAGAGCGGCCAGAGCATTTGCTGTGTTATGGGTGCCTTTAATCGCCACATCGGCAGCCGGCATCAACGTCTTCAAGCCACAGGCCAACCAATGCTGACCCTGGTCTTCGATCAGTCCAAAGCTACCTAAATCAGGTCTATTTAAACCAAAGCTGCTCTGCTTAACACTGGTCGATAACAGCGGATTGGTCAGAGGATCCTGACGATTATTGATGACTGTGCTCGCGCCGAGAAAAATACGGTGCTTGGCGGCATGATATTGCTGAAGGCCGGCGTAGCGATCCATATGGTCTGGACTAATATTGAGCAGCCCGGCAATCGCGCCGCGGGTATCAGTGACTAATTCAAGCTGAAAGCTCGACAGTTCAATAACGTAAAGTTGATGGCGCTCATCGAGAATATCGAGCATTGGCGTACCCAAATTACCGCCAACACCGACACTTAAACCGCTAGCTTCAGCCATCTTGCCCAGCAATGTGGTGACTGTGCTCTTGCCATTGGACCCGGTAATCACAACAACCGGTGCCGCTGCCTGTTCAAGAAATAACTCAACATCACCGATCAGTTTGACGCCGCGCTCACGGGCGGCAACCAGTGCTGGCTCTTGGAGTGAAACGCCGGGGCTGACGATAACGCGATCAAAGCCGAGCAGAAGATCTTCGGTAAAAGGGCCCAACACCATCGATACATCTGGATATTGCTCGCGCACTTCTGACAGTCGCGGTGGTTCCATGCGACTGTCTGCAAAGACAAAAGACTTTCCGACTGACGACAAAAATCGCGCCGCAGACAGACCGGTGGCACCCATGCCAACGATAGCTGTATTGCGATTAGTTGCGATTAAATCTGTCATCATTCTTTATTGTCTCTTTTTATCTCAGCCCTTTTATTAGGGCTGTTTTATCTAAGTTTTAAGGTGGCTAGTCCAACCAGAACCAGCACAACGGTAATAATCCAAAAGCGCACAATGACTCGTGGTTCCGGCCAACCTTTTAATTCATAGTGGTGGTGCAGTGGTGCCATACGGAAAATACGCTTGCCAGTAAGCTTGAATGAAGCCACCTGCAAGATTACTGAAACCGTTTCAATAACAAATACGCCACCCATCACAGCCAGTACAATTTCCTGGCGAATAATCACGGCAATCACACCCAGCGCAGCACCTAGTGCCAGCGAGCCGACATCGCCCATAAAGACCATCGCCGGGTAAGTGTTAAACCACAGAAACCCAAGGCCGGCGCCACAGAGCGCGGCGCTAAAAATAAGTAGTTCGCCAGCACCGCTGATATAGGGAATATGCAGGTATGAGGCAAACTGAAAGTTACCGGTCAAATAGGCCATCAGACCCAGTGCACCACCCACCAAAACGGTTGGCAGAATCGCCAGACCATCGAGGCCATCGGTAAGATTTACCGCATTGCTGGTGCCGACAATAACGAAGTAGGTAAAGAGGATATAAAACGGCCCTAAGTTGAGGGCAACATTTTTAAAGAACGGCACAATTAACTCAAGTTCTGCCGGCGATGCGGCATTGGCAAACAAGAAAACTGCCGCTGCGAGACCACAGATTGACTGCCAGAAATACTTCCAGCGCGCGGGAAGACCCCGTGGGTTTTTGTGCACAACCTTGCGGTAATCATCCACCCAGCCAATCAGACCAAAGCTGCCAGTGACACCAAGCACTACCCAGATATAGACATTTTCAAGATTTGCCCAGAGCAATGTGCTGATAAATATTGCCACCAAAATAAGCGCCCCACCCATGGTTGGGGTGCCCGCTTTACTGAGGTGACTCTGCGGGCCGTCGCTGCGTATTGCCTGACCCATCTGTAAATCATTGAGCAGTCGTATAACTCGAGGCCCAAGCACCCAACAGATAGTCAGTGCTGTAATCACTGAAAAAATACCCCGCAAGGTGAGGTATTTAACCACCGAAAAGGGGCTGTAAAATTGACTTAAATAATCAGCAAGCCATAACAACATTAGGAATTCTCCGCCAATAACATATCCACTACCAAATCCATTTGAGAACTGCGCGATCCCTTAATCAAAATAGTCAGGTCGCTGCTTTTACCCTCTTCTAGAAGGGCTAATTTCAATAAGTCTAAATCTTCAAAATGCTGGCCATTAAAAGCCGAACTGGCAAATGCACTTAAATTTCCCAGCGTATAGAGCGCATCAATTCCGGACTTCACCGCGTATTCACCAACCTGCTGGTGAAGCTGCTCTTCATCAGCGCCTAGCTCAGCCATATTGCCAAGTACCATTACTTTGCGACCGGCACTGCTGGCGAGTACATTTATGGCTGCGCGCACTGAGGAGGGGCTTGCGTTGTAGCTGTCGTCGATAATGACGCCACCGCTCGGCAGAGTTTTTATCTCTAGGCGACGGGCAGGTGATGCGGCCATTTCCAGTCCAGCTGCTATCTGTTCGAGATTGGCGCCGGCGGCAGCAGCACAGGCTGCTGCGGCTAGGGCATTGCTCACAGAATGATGACCGGGAATAGAGAGGGTGATCATTTGAGTGCCCACGGCTTCTTTAGTGCTCAGGGCTGTCTGATTGCTCAGGGCTGTTTGAGTGCCCACGGCGACCTTTAAATCAAAGCGACAACAGCCATTATCTAAAATCTCTATATTGGCGGCGCTGATATCTGCCGCTGAATTATTCACAGAGAAGGTTATGCATTCTCTATTGCCAATCAGATCACGCCATTGATCAGCCCAAGATTGATCGATATTTAGCACAGCAATGCCTGACTCTTGAAGCCCGCTGTAAATTTCGCCTTTCGCGGCAGCGATACCTTCAATACTGCCAAAGCCTTCAATATGAGCGAGCTGAACATTGTTGATCAGGGCAATATGCGGCTGGGCAATCTCACAGAGATAGCCAATCTCACCACCGCCACTGGCGCCCATTTCAATCACTGCAAAGTCGGCATCGTTTTCCATCGACAGCAGAGTTAGGGGTACACCAATATGGTTGTTGAAATTACCCTTGGTGAAATGCACAGAACCAAGCTGGCCCAAAATTGAAGCAATTAATTCTTTAACCGAGGTCTTGCCAGTGCTACCTGTTACCGCAACCACAGTGCCGGTAAACTTTTCCCGCTGCAGCTGCGCCAACTGACCCAGTGCTACGGTGGTATCTTCAACCACCCACTGAGCTAGCGGCAATTGTTTGTCGACTTTGGATACCACTAGTCCGCTGGCTTTATCGGCGACCTGATAGAGATAATCATGGGCATCAAGGCGCTCACCAATCAGAGCAACAAACAGGTCGCCATGCTCAGTTTTGCGGCTATCAATGGAGACAGAGTCGAACTCTGTTCCTAGATTAGAAGCTAGATTAGGTTCCGGATTAAATAGTGTGCCGCCAAAGCGAACCGCTGCATCCGTAAGGCGTAAACTGGCGATCATTGATCACCCCCTTCGCGAGAACGCAAAGCAAGCCTGGCTTCGCCCTGATCACTAAACGGCAGTCGCTCGGCACCGAGAATTTGATAATCCTCGTGGCCTTTGCCGGCAATCAAAATCACATCATCGGGCTGAGCATCGGTAATAGCAGTGCGGATAGCATCCCTGCGATCCACAACCGCAGATACATCACGGGTGATGCCCAGAAGAACCTGGTCAATAATTTTTTCTGGCGACTCGCTGCGCGGATTGTCGCTGGTGACAATAATATTGTCGGCTCGATGGTCAGCGACTTTACCCATTTCGGCACGCTTACCAATATCGCGATCGCCACCGCAGCCAAACACCACCCAGAGCTTGCCCTGACAGTGACGGCGCAGCGCTTGCAACGCTTTTTCCAGCGCATCTGGCGTGTGCGCGTAATCAATCACGACTGCAGGGCGGGCACTGGCATCCACTAATTCCATACGTCCATCCACTGCGGTCAAGGCAGTCGCGGCCTGAAGAATTTTATCCAGCGCAAAACCCTGCACGCCGGCAGCACCAATAACCGCTAACAGGTTGGCGAGATTAAACTTACCCAATAGGGATGACTTGAGTCGCCCCTTTCCCCAGGGAGTGACAATCTCTGCATCTATCCCTGAGGCGTTAATTAAAATACGATCGCAATGAATATCAGCACTGTGATTTTCAACGCTGTAGCTGATGCCATTAACCAATGGATCAAGATTTGCCAGTATTAGACGACCCACATTGTCATCCAGATTGATCACTGCATGTTTAAGGCCGGCCATCGCAAATAGTCGCGCTTTGGCAGCGGCATAGCTGTTTAAATCACAGTGATAATCGAGATGATCGCGGGTCAAATTGGTAAACACGGCGGTGTCAATTTGCAATCCTGCCACTCGTCGCTGAACAAGGCTGTGGGAGGAGACTTCAATAGCAATACGCTTGGCGCCGGCATCACGCATCTCTGCAAGAATTCTCTGTACAGAAATTGCGTCAGGTGTAGTTAATCCTGAAGCTGTTGGCTGGTTGCCGCTTAACCCATAACCCAGAGTGCCAATGAACCCGGTCGGCTCATCAAGAAGCGTAAATAGCTGTGCCAACAGCTGTGAGCAAGTGGTCTTACCATTGGTTCCGGTAATCGCTGTCACCGGCATCTGATGCGACGGCTGACCATAAAACACACCGGCAATATCTGAGATATATTCGCTCAACTTAGGCACGGTGATAACTGGCACAGCAGCTTCAGGGGCAACTACACCCTGCTCCAGTAAAATAGCCACAGCACCTTTTTCTATCGCCTGATCAATATATTCTGTTCCATCTGTCTGCGTACCTTTTACCGCGATAAACAGATCGCCAGTACTGACTAGGCGACTATCAAGCGCTATGCCGGTAATGCTGATTAGCGGACAATTACTGGTATCAGTAAATTCGCCGAGAAGATCCGCAACGTTGGTCGCAGGCGTTTGTGATAGAGCCATCATGGATTCCCTCGCTTCGCCATCATTGCTTTTAAACTGGCGATATTGCGATTTACATCCATATTGTCTGGGGTTACTTGCAGTAGGCGCAACGCAGTGCCTGTCACTTCAGAAAATACCGGTGCTGCTACCAGACCACCGTAATAATCACCCTCTCCAGGCTCATCAATTACAACAACGGTGACTAAACGAGGATTGTCTACCGGAGAGAGGCCGGCAAAGATTGACATATAACGGTGATCATCATAACCACCGCCAGCCTTAACCTTGTGCACGGTACCCGTCTTGCCGCCCACTGAGTAACCATCAATCATTGCGCGCTTGCCAGTGCCTTTAGCACCCACTGCCGTTTCCAGCATTGCGCGAATACTTTGCACCAATTGCGGATCGACCACCTGTACAGTTTCCGGCGCTGTTTCTATTGCCGTCATGCTGACTTCACGGCGGAGGCCATTATTTGCCAAAATAGAATAGGCTCTAGCCAGCTGTAAGGAAGAAGCACTCAAACCATGTCCAAAGGCAAACGTCGCCTGAGTAACCGGATCCCATTTTCGATGGGCGGGAAGATTTCCCGCAGTCTCGGAAGGGAAACCACTGCCAATTCCTTCACCAAAGCCCATGCGCTCAAACAGCTCGCGAGTTGAATTCGGGTTTAGCGCCAACGCTATCTTGGTCGTGCCGACCTGGCTTGATTTGGTGAGGATACCGGCCATATCCAGCTGACCATAATCGCGATGATCAACAAATGTTTTATAAGCAACTTTTAGATAACCAGGACTGGTATCAATAACCGTCTCGGGTTCGAATTGACCGCTCTCAAGGGCCGCCAACATGGTAAAGGGCTTAACCGTGGAGCCCGGCTCCATAAGATCGGTCACCGCTCGATTGCGAATAGATTCAGGGCGCAGATCAGAGCGATCATTTGGGTTGAACGACGGCTGATTAGCCATCGCCAATACCTCTCCGGTCAGCGCATCGAGCACCACTACCGAGCCGGATTTTGCCTGATGTTTTTGCACCGAAGTCTTTAGAGCGCGATACGCTGCATACTGCACACGCAGATCTATGCTCAATTTTAAACTGTTGCCGGGACTGGCGGGTTTAATCAGCGCGATATCTTTAATGACTCGGCCAGCAAGATCCTTAATGACTTTTTTAGAACCCGACTCGCCGGTTAAAAACGCATTGTAGGCAAGCTCCATTCCCTCTTGACCATCATCGTTGATATCCGTGAAGCCCACTAGCTGCGCGGTCACCTCAGCGGCCGGATAGAAGCGCTTGTATTCCTGCTGTCCAGAAACACCCGGGATTCTGAGATCCAAAATACGCTCAGCTTCAGGGCTTGGTATCTGGCGCGCCAGATACATAAATGACTTGTTGCGATAACGATTTAAGCGACTCTGTAACTGCGCAAGCGGAACATCAAGAGCAACCGCGAGCCTCTCTACATCTGCCGCAGAAGCGCTCTTTTGAATATTTTTTGGATTGGCAATTAACGTGGTGACTGGAATACTGATCGCCAGTGGCTCGCCATTTCTGTCGGTGATTAAACCGCGATGGGCAGGAATATCTTCTTTGCGAATTGAACGAGCATCGCCCTGATCTTGCAAAAAGTCGCGGCCGCGCTCTTCACTGGGCATGATTTGTAATTGAGCAATTTTGACCGCAATCAACACCGGCAGTAACGCTAGGATCAACATTACAAAGTAGTAACGCCAGCGCGGAATAACATGTTTTACCGTTTTATTGGCCACTGTTATTGCTTCACCATCATAATTTCTTGGGGCTGCGGACCGTGCATACTCAGACTGTCCTTAGCCATAGTTTCTATCCGCTGAAGTGATCCCCAGGCGCTCTGCTCAAGTAAATATTTACCGTAAGCCACCTGCAGCTGATTCTTCTCCCGCTCAAGAGCAGTCAACTGGTCATACTTCTGTCTACATACATGGCTGACAAAGGCCACTGCCAACGCGCTGCTGAGCACCAATATCCAAAGCACAGCCATACGCAGTGAGCCACTCACGCAACACGCTCTGCGATACGCATCACTGCGCTACGCGAGCGCACATTGCCATCTACCTCAGAGCCTTGCGGCTTGATTGCCTTGCCAATTTTTTTCAAGCGCACGCCGCGCTCAACATCGCGTACCGGCAGGTTTTTTGGCAACTGTATGCCGCGCTCTTGATCGCGAATAAAGCGCTTTACCTTACGATCTTCCAGGGAGTGAAAACTAATCACCACCATTCGCCCACCGATCTGTAATAAATCTATAACTTGTCCCAGCAATGCACTCAGATCATCCAGCTCGCGATTAATAAAAATTCGAATCGCCTGAAATGCCTTGGTGGCTGGGTGTCTGCCGCGCTCCCATGCCGGGTGCGCAGCAGCCAAGATCTTGGCCAGCTGCACGGTTCTCGTAATGGGCGCGACTGCGCGCTCGCGAACAACCGCTGCTGCCATGCGACGGGCAAAGCGCTCTTCGCCATACTCTTTAATCACCTGGGCGATATCGGCCTCTGCCGCACTGGCAATCCAATCTGCTGCTGATAATCCAGAGCTCGTATCCATTCTCATATCCAGCGGTCCATCACGCATAAAACTAAATCCGCGCTCAGCCTGATCGAGCTGCGGGGAGGAGACACCAAGATCAACCAATACGCCGGTTATCTCTCTGCCTTCCAACCAATCGCCCATATCGGCAAACGAGCCATGGACAATGGTCAATCTTTTATCATCAGCAAACCTTTCACGACCTGCTTCAATTGCCTGAGGATCTTTATCGATCGCCAGCACGCGGCCTTTATCAGATAACTTTGAAAGCAATTCAGCGGTGTGACCGCCGCGCCCAAAGGTGCCATCGACATAAAAGCCATCTGGATCAATGACCAAAGCGTCGACAGCCTCATGTAATAAAACTGTTGTGTGCTCTGGTTTTTCAATGTTATTCACTACAGGCCCCTACCAAGAGAGATTCTTTAAAGCGTCCGACATGTTCTCGCGGTCGAGAAGCATGCTCCGATAAGTTTCCTGAGATTTTTCACGCTCGGCGTTCCAGTTGTCTTCAGACCAAATTTCCAAGCGCTGTGTACGTCCCACCAGAACAAGCTTTTTCTCAAGCTGCGCATAGCCGCGCAATTCTGGCGGAATAAGAATTCGTCCACTGCCATCAACCTGAAGATCCTTAGCCTGACCCACCACAAAGCGACTGAGCATCTCACCCAGATCGTCCATCGCCGGCAAAGCGGCAACTTTTTCTTCAAATTTCTTCCATTCAGGAAGCGGTGAGAGCGTTAGGCAGGTAGACTTCATATCGATGGTAATTACTAGATCACTGCGGCAGATATCATCGAGCAGGGCGCGATAGCGAGTCGGGATTGCCATCCGACCTTTAGTATCCATATTGATTGGATCACTACCTTTAAACACTTTGCACCCTTTCTCTCGTTATCGCGGTCTAAATTCGCCACTTTTTGCCACTATTACCCATATGTGTACACTATTGGCAGGCGGAAGCAAAGTCAAGCATCGATCAGGGCTAAAAAAGTGAGTAAAATCAGTAAGTTCCGACAATATACTGAGTTCCCACGGAGTATCACTGAGGGGGCTAAATAATTAGCAATATAAAACAAAAACGTAAAGCTAGAAGTTAATGTAACTTCTAGCTTTATTGGCTTTTAAGAATAATTTGAACTATTTATTAGATTTTATATATCTAAACGGAATATCCTATCTGAGTAGATAAGATAAAAATTAGGTGAGTTGACCGATAAGCCGGGTTCTGTCGTGGACAGTCATTCATCTGGGACAAACGTCGCCGTTTGCCTCAAGCAACCTACCCGTTCCCAACGCGGGTCGCGCCATATGGAAACCTATTTGGTCTTGCTCCGAGTGGGGTTTACCTTGCCACTACTGTTACCAGTAGCGCGGTGCGCTCTTACCGCACCCTTTCACCCTTACCTGTGTTCGCGAACGAACCATCGGCGGTCTTCTCTCTGCTGCACTGGCCGTGGGCTTTCGCCCCCCAGGTGTTACCTGGCACTCTACCCTTTGGAGCCCGGACTTTCCTCTGTGAGGCACCCTTTTGAACGCAAGCGATCAAGAGAGAAATCAACACAGCGACTGTCTAGTCAACTCGAGGCTAGTTTAGCATAGGCGGGGGTTCTTAAATATCTTGGTTTGTAAGTATTTTGGGTTGTAATTATCTTCTTTTTTAAGGGTGGTTGGGTGGGTGTGGTTGGGGCTAGGTTGTTTGGTGGGGAGTAGCCCCTTTGCATTCCCTTGAGATAGGTCCCATGGGAATACAAAGGAGCTATTAGAACTATCGCAGTGGTGCCAACAATAGATCTGGATGACAAGCGATCTTCTAGCTCATCTGCGACCTATAAGACCTTAACGGGCATGGACAGGGACTTGCTGCTGCCTTCTAACAAGGCATTTATATCGCCAGCTTGCTGGCTGGGGCGATATAAATAGTGTAGTGGTCAACTAATTCCGCACCCATATTAAGAAGTAACCGGCAATGAGATCCTTCGTCGCTGCGCTCTGTCAGGATGACAGCAAGGTGAAGAGCCAGGATCCAGAAGACAGAAAGATGAAGATTCGGGGATAATTCAAGACCATCCCCTGCTGTACTCCGATAGTTCGAAGAGTCCCTGTGTTGGATCTTGAGATCAGTCAGGGCCCGCTTATGGATTTAGGATTTCCAGTTAGGGCGAGCGCTTGTTTGAGCGCAGCGAGTTGCGGGAGCGCTGGGAATTCTAAATTCATGGGACCGATCTCAATATCTAATACAGGGGCGATCACATCTCAAAATAAGGAGTAACCGGCAAGGAGATCCTTCGTCGCTACGCTCTGTCAGGATGACAGAAAGGTGAAGAGCCAGGAGCCAGGAGACAGAAAGATGAAGATTCGGGGATAATTCAAGACCATCCCCTGCTGTACTCCGATAGTTCGAAGAGTTCCTGTGTTGGGTCTTGAGATCAGTCAGGGCCCGCTTATGGATTTAGGATTTCCAGTTAGAGCGAGCGCTTGTTTGAGCGCAGCGAGTTGCGGGAGCGCTGGAAATTCTAAATTCATGGGACCGATCTCAAGATCCAATGCAGGGGCGATCACACTTCAAGATAAGGAGTAACCGGCAAGGAGATCCTTCGTCGCTACGCTCTGTCAGGATGACAGAAAGGTGAAGAGCCAGGAGACAGAAAAAGGGGATGTTGGGATGTTGGGATGTTGGGATGTTGGGATGTTGGGATGTTGGGATGTTGGGATATTGAGATGTTGAGATGTTGAGATGTTGAGATGTTGAGATGTTGAGATGTTGAGATGTTGAGATATTGAGATGTTGAGACAGCAGAATAAAACAAAAGCCCACCAGAACTGGCGGGCTCAATATAAAAATTGATTACTTAGTTTCAGACAGTAACGAATGACCTGCAGGCAGCTGACGAGAAATCCACAGAGCCAATTTATGACGCATATTCGGGTCGCTGATATTATCCTTGGCCAAGGGTTGGATCAGCTTATCCTCAACCAGCACCTTATAGATAAACTCAACCTTCAACTTGACCGAATCCTGCCCCTCAATCTCACCATACGCACGCTTTTTAGCGTACACCGCGCCAACCTGAAGCGCCTTCTTAACCAACTCAACTTCATTAGGTAACTTAGACACAAACCGCTCCTCAATCGTAATTAATTAATCGACAAACTTGCGCGCATTTCTAAACATACGCATCCAAGCACCATCCTCACCCCAATCCTCAGGGTGCCAAGAATTTTGCACCGTGCGGTAAACCCGCTCCGGGTGCGGCATCATCAATGTAGCACGACCATCACCACTAGAAACACCCGTAATACCATCCGGCGAACCGTTGGGATTAGCAGGATAAGCAGCGGCAACAGCACCATGATTATCCAAAAAGCGCATAGCAATCTGATTACTCGCCAACAACCTATCCATCGCCTTTTGCGATGAAAACTCCGCGCGACCCTCACCGTGAGAAATAGCGATCGGCATATGCGAACCAGCCATACCCTCAAGGAAAATAGACGGCGACTCCTCAACTCGAACCAGCGAGAAACGCGCCTCAAACTGCTCGGAGTGATTGCGCACAAAACGCGGCCACAACTCAGCGCCAGGAATTAGCGTCTTCAGGTTACTCAACATCTGACAACCATTACAAACACCTAAACTGAAGCTGCCCGAACGGTGGAAAAAAGTTTGGAACTGATCGCGAATCTGCTCATTAAACAACACTGTTTTCGCCCAACCCTCACCGGCACCCAACACATCACCGTAAGAGAAACCGCCACAGGCAATCACACCCGAGAAGTCCGCCAGAGTTCGACGGCCCGCCAATAGATCGCTCATATGAACATCTACCGAATCAAAGCCCGCACGATTAAATGCCGCGGCCATTTCTAAATGACTATTTACACCCTGCTCACGCAAAATAGCTACAGCAGGGCGAACGCCACTATTAATATAGGGCGCAGCAATGTCTTCTTCAGGGTTGTAAGTCAGGTTGACCGAAAGGCCGGGGTCCTCTGTACGCAGAGCATTAAACTCTTCTCTCGCGCAGTCCGCATTATCCCTAAGAGCCGCCATACGATAAGAAGTTTCACCCCAAGTGCTCTGCAAATCCACTCTTGAACGACTGAACAGCGCCTTTTTCTTTTTAACAATTTCAAATTCTTGACGATTGTTTAAACCGCCCAGTAGATGCACATCCACCCCCGCATCACTAAAGCGCTCAGCAATACCATTGGCGCGCTCAGCACTCACCTGAATCACCGCACCCAACTCTTCATTAAACAGCGCCGCAATCGGATCTTCACCCAGGGTCTGCACATCCACAGAAACACCCACATGACCGGCAAAAGACATCTCAGCCAAAGTCGCCAACAGACCACCATCAGAACGATCGTGATAGGCGAGAATATCGCCCTGCTCAATGGACGCCTGCATCACATCAAAGAAGCCCTTAAGTAGCGCAGGGTTATCCAGATCTGGTGCAGTATCGCCCATCTCATTATTGACCTGAGCCAAAATCGAGCCACCCATACGGTTAGCGCCCGCACCCAGATCCAACAACAGAAGCTGAGTCTCACCACAGTCCGTTCGCAACTGTGGCGTCAGTGTTTTGCGCACATCCAAAACCGGCGAAAAGGCAGTGATAATTAATGACATAGGCGAAGTGACAGCCTTGTCTTCACCGCGGTCATTCCAAGTAGTGCGCATCGACATAGAATCTTTGCCAACCGGAATAGTGATACCCAGTGCCGGACAGAGCTCCATACCCACAGCTTCAACTGTGCGATAGAGCTTTTCATCTTCACCGGGATGACCTGCAGGGCTCATCCAGTTAGCCGACAATTTAATATCTTTAAGATCGCCAATTCGCGCTGCAGCTATATTAGTAATCGACTCACCAATCGCCATACGCCCAGAAGCGGGAGCATTAATCAGCGCCAATGGTGTGCGCTCGCCCATAGCCATAGCTTCACCAGCGGTGCTGTCATAGGTCACTGTCGTCACTGCACAGTCCGCCACCGGCACCTGCCAGGGACCAACCATCTGATCGCGGGCAACCATACCGCCAACACTGCGATCACCAATGGTAATCAAGAAACTTTTGCTGGCCACTGTAGGATGGCGCAACACTTGAAATATAGCGTCATCAACATTCAGATCTGCAGTTGAAAAGGGGACTGCATTTATAGGCAGAGTCTCAGCGACACGGTGCATTTTTGGCGCCTTGCCAAACAGCACAGACATCGGCAGATCAACCGGATCATTATCGAAATGACTATCGCTTACGGTAATCTTTTTATCTTCTATGGCTTCACCAACCACGGCCACCGGGCAGCGCTCGCGGTGACAAATTTCTAGGAAGCGAGTCAGGTCGCGAGGCAATACAGCCAACACATAACGTTCCTGCGCTTCGTTACACCAGATCTCAACCGGTGCCATACCGGGCTCATCATTGGGGACTTTACGCAACTGGAAATGTCCGCCAGTACCGCCATCTTTAACTAATTCAGGCAGCGCATTGGAGAGACCACCAGCACCCACATCGTGGATAAAGGCAATCGGGTTGTGATCACCCTGCTGCCAACACTGATCAATCACTTCCTGACAGCGACGTTCGATTTCAGGGTTTTGACGCTGAACCGAGGCAAAATCCAAATCTGCAGAGCTGGAACCGGTCGCCATTGACGAGGCAGCGCCACCGCCAAGGCCAATCAACATCGCTGGGCCACCAAGAACGACCAACTGAGCACCGGGCTCAAACTCTGGCTTATCGACATGGTCTTCACGGATATTTCCGTAACCACCGGCGATCATAATCGGCTTGTGATAACCCCGTCGCTGACCGTCAAAATCCACTTCAAAGGTTCTTAAATAACCACAGATATTCGGTCGACCAAATTCATTATTAAAGGCCGCACCACCAATCGGGCCCTCGAGCATAATATCCAGCGCCGAGACGATTCGATCCGGCTTGCCGTATTCTTCTTCCCAAGACTGGCGGTAGTTGGGAATATTTAGATTGGAAACGCTAAAGCCAACTAGGCCAACCTTAGGCTTGGAGCCACGACCAACCGCACCCTCATCGCGAATCTCACCACCAGAACCAGTGCCCGCCCCTGAGTAGGGAGAGATAGCCGTCGGGTGATTATGGGTCTCAACCTTCATCAACAGATGCACAGGCTCTTGGTTGTAACCATAGAGCTTGGTGTCTGGATCGGGGAAAAAGCGCCCGCCTTCGGTGCCAGCCACAACGGCGGCATTGTCAGAATAAGCTGAGAGGACATTCTCGCCATTGACCTTATAGGTATTGCGAATCATGCCGAACAGGGAATGCTCCTGCTCTTCACCATCCAGAGTCCAGCTGGCATTAAATATTTTATGTCGACAATGTTCCGAGTTGGCCTGAGCAAACATCATCAACTCAACATCGGTAGGGTTGCGTTTAAGCTCATTAAAACTATCAACTAGATAGCTGATTTCGTCATCGGCAAGGGCCAGACCCAACTCAATATTGGCCGTCTTAAGCGCTTCCACACCACCACTCAGAGTATCGACACTGGTTACTGGCGCGGGTTGCTGGTGGCTAAATAACACATCAGCTTTATTTAAATCGTCGAGTACCGACTCAACCATACGATCATGGAGATCCGCAGCCAAAACAGCCAATTGATCTTTGCTGAGCAACTCACTGGCGTGCACATAGTAAGCAGTGCCGCGCTCCACTCTAACCACCTGATTAAGGCCGCAGTTATGGGTAATATCAGTGGCCTTACTCGACCAGGGCGAAATGGTACCGGGACGCGGAACAACCAAAATCAGCTGACCTTTGGTGGACGTTTTCTCTTCTCGCGGACCATAGGTAAGCAGCGCTTTAAGGGTTTCTGCGCCACTGTCGCTAAGCGGTTCGGCAAGATCGGCAAAGTGAACATACTCCGCATAAACCGAGACCAAGGTTGGAACTGATTTTTGCAGAGTGGAAAGTAATTTTTTACGTCTAAACGCAGAGAGAGAAGGTGCGCCACTGAGGATCATCATAGATGGAGTGCTCATATTCATCTGATTGGGAAAGCGCAACATTCTAGCTGATCTTACTGAAAAAAGCGCTCATGGAAGATAGAATTTAGCAAACCATGTACAATTCGTTGAGCGCGGGAAATCAATACATGATTCATCCATAGCGAATTGCAACTGGCGGCCTAAAAATCCTATGAGAGGACTTTCAAACAGAGCGAGACGGGTCCGTAATCGGGGGCTTTTGATCTTATCGGCTAGCATATTCCTGCTCTATGTCACCAGCGCCGCTCGCATCAGCGATCTCCAACAAATTCAAACCAGCGGCGAACTCCACGTACTGACTATCGACGGCCCGACAACCTACTTTGAAGATGGTCGCGGCCAAAATGGTTTTGAATACCTTCTCGCCAAAGCTTTTGCCGACAGTCTCGGCGTAAAACTAGTGATAAAATCCAAACCGACCCTCCACTCGATGCTTTTATCTGTCGGTGGCCCCGAGGGCAGCTTTGCCGCGGCCAACATTACCCAGACCAAAGACCGTGAAGACTGGATACAGTTTTCCGAACCCTACATGGAAGTCACTCAGCACCTAGTATATAGACGCGGCAGTTCACGACCGCGCTCACTGAATGGCCTCAACGGTGAACTGCTGGTTATCAAAGGCTCCTCCCACAGCGAGCGCCTCAACTACTGGACCAAAGACTACCCCAATCTGGTTTGGCGGGAAGATGACGGTGCCGAGATGAGCGAACTGCTGCGGATGGTTCACGATAGAGAAATCAACTACACCGTGGTCGACTCACTGGCTTATCTGGTCAGTCGGCATATCTATCCTCAGGTGCGTCGCGCACTGGATATCTCAGATAAACAGCCGGTTGCCTGGGCGTTTCCCAAGCACGGCGACGGCACTCTACTTAAAGCCGCAAATAGGTTTTTACAGCAGTTCAGCGCCAGTGGCGAGCTAGACGCACTAAAAGATGAGCTGTTAGCACACACAGAAAACTTTTCGGTCGCTGATTCTCAGCGGCTTGGCGAGCTAGTCGCAAAACGACTGCCCACCTATCAAGCACTGTTTCAAGAAACCGCTAGCAACTTTAACCTCGACTGGCACCTGCTGGCAGCAGTTGCCTATCAAGAGTCTCACTGGAATCCCAAGGCGCGCTCGCCAACCGGTGTCCGCGGATTAATGATGCTGACCCTGAACACCGCCCGTGAAATGAAAATTAAAAATCGCCTAGACCCACTGCAGAGTTTGCAGGGGGGCGCCGCCTATCTGGCGAAATTGAAAGGACGACTGCCGAGACGGATCGTTGAGCCGGATCGCACACTGATGACACTGGCGGCTTACAATGTCGGCTTTGGTCATTTGGAAGATGCGCGAATTCTTACCGAACGCGGCGGAAAAAACCCCGACCTGTGGGTTGATGTGCGTGAGCACCTACCGCTGTTAAGCAACAAACAGTACTACGCAACATTGAAATATGGCTTTGCCCGCGGCAACGAGCCGGTGACCTATGTCGACAATATTCAGTACTACACCCGCTACCTAGAGCTAAACTCACTCTCCCTGCAGCGGGAGAATGAAAACCTTATAGAAAACAATACAGAAACGTCTAAAAACACTGACTGGGAAGGCTCTGGGCCGTCCTCTCTATAGCGAAAATTATTAGCTTTTAGCGCGCTTGCGGCGAAAAAAACTGCTGATAATCTCACCGCACTCCTCAGCTAAAACACCACCCTGCCATTCGATCGAATGGTTGTAATGATTTTCATCCATCAGCCGTAGCTGACTCTGAAGTGCTCCCGCTCTGGGCTCTGGCGCACCAAAGACAATTCTGCCAATGCGCGCGTGAATCATCGCACCCACACACATGGTGCAGGGCTCAATAGTGACATAGAGATCGCAGCCGCTAAGGCGATAATTCCCTAGTACTACGCAGGCATTGCGCATCGCAATAATCTCGGCGTGACCGGTTGGATCGCAGCTAGTAATCGGCTGATTGTAGCCCTCAGCAATTATCTCGCCATCCTTAACCACCAACGCACCCACCGGCACCTCACCCACCGCAGCGGCCTGCTCAGCAAGCACTATTGCGCGGCGCATAAACTTATCATCTGACGTCACATAACCCCCTTTAATAACCCATAACCTAAACTGACTAACTACCCCAATCGGTAATAGCGTAAACTCTGCGCCTATCCAATAGCCAACAAGTTATCTGCAAACTGCCTCATGTCCAATTCCCCACAGCCAATTACCATCACCCCCGACTGGAAAGTGGAACTGAGCCAATCGCTAACAACCATCGATGAACTACTTGGCAGTTTAAATCTCAACGCAACAGAGCTCAGTATCAGCCAACAGGCCGCACAAGACTTTGCGCTGCGAGTGCCACGGCCATTTTTAGCGCGCATGCAGCCAAACGATCCCAATGACCCACTACTATTACAGGTACTGCCGGTTAAAGCTGAACTAAACACTGTTGATGGTTATAGCCCGGATCCTCTCGATGAGGCCGCCCACAACCCAATAGCGGGCATTGTACATAAATATGCCAACCGACTACTTTTAGTCATCAGCCCCGCCTGTGCCATCAACTGCCGCTACTGCTTTCGCCGTCACTTTCCCTATCAGGAAAATCGCCAGAGCAAAGAGCAATGGCAGAACGCTTTAGACTATATCCGCAATGATAAAGAGATAAACGAAGTGATTTACAGTGGCGGCGACCCCCTCGCGGCCAACGATCATTTTCTCGCTTGGCTAACGGAACAGATTGCCGATATCGCACATATTAAACGGCTGCGTATTCACACCCGCCTGCCCGTCGTTATTCCGTCGCGCATCGACTCAAAATTTCTTTCATGGGCCAGCGCAACAAGGCTAAAGCCTATAGTGGTTCTCCATATTAATCATGCCAATGAAATAGACAATGATGTTAGCGAGAGCATTAAACGACTGCAGAGCTGTGGTATTAAAGTCTTAAATCAAAGCGTATTATTGCGCGGCATCAATGACAGCGCAGACTGTCTAGCCGAGCTTAGCGAAAAGCTTTTTGACTGCGATGTTATGCCCTATTACCTACATTTATTTGACCCTGTGGCCGGTGCCAGTCATTTCGATATCAATGAAGATCAGGCCAAGAAAATTTATGGCGATCTTCAGACTATTTTGCCCGGTTTTCTAGTGCCAAAACTGGTTCGTGAAATTCCCAATAAAAAATCTAAAACCACCATTGCCCCCGAATAAAAAACATTCACTTTTTATTGCTAAAAAACTGAGGGAATAGAACTCCCATTCGTTTTACAGGAGGTACCCCAACTTTGGCGTACCAGCGATGCATTTATAAAATAAAAAATTAAAGCATCGTTCCTTTATGAACACTATCTCGGGGGAGATCTATGAACACTAAAACCTTATGGAAATTAAATGCGATTGCAGCAGCAGTTATTGCTGGAAGCACTGTGCTTCCTACAATGGCTTTCGCCGCTGACGAGGGTATGGTAGAAGAAGTTGTTACTACCGGTAGCCGTGTTAAAGCACGTTCAACCACTGAATCACCTGCACCTGTAGATGTTATCAGTGCCGCTGAACTCGCCAACCAAGGTGATACTGATATCAGCAACCTGCTGCGTAACTCAGTACCTTCATATAGCGTAAATGACCAACCAATCAGTGATGCAGCGACTTTAGTTCGTCCTGCCAACCTGCGTGGCATGGCTCCTGATCACTCTCTACTGTTAATTAATGGCAAGCGTCGTCATCGTGCTGCTGTTATTACCTGGCTGGGCAACGGCATTTCAAACGGTTCTCAAGGACCAGATGCTGCCGCAATCCCTGGCGCAGCATTAAAGAGCGTAGAGGTTCTTCGAGATGGTGCAGCTGCACAGTATGGCTCTGACGCCATTGCCGGCGTACTTAACTTTAACCTGAAAGATGCCAGCGAAGGCACCAGCATTGAATTGCGCACTGGCCAATACAGTGAAGGCGATGGCGCTCAAACGTCAGTTTCTATCAACAAAGGCATGGAATTGGGCAGCAATGGTTTCGTCAACATGACTCTCGAATACGGCAGCTCAGAAGCAACTAGCCGTTCAGAGCAGCGCAACGATGCACAGGGTCTTATCGACGCTGGCGTTCAAGGTGTTCCTGCTCCCGCTATGGTTTGGGGTCGTCCAATTGTTGATGACGACATGAAATTTTTCGTCAACTTTGGTGCAGATTTGGGTAGCGGTACAGAAATGTATGGTTATACCAACGTCAACTCCAAGTCAGTAGACGGTGGCTTCTTCTACCGTAACCCAACTAACCGTCCAGGCGTTTTCGCTGATGGCGGCGATGATGACAACCTGCTAGTTGCAGATACCACAGGTGATATGTCTGGTAACTGTGGTCAGTATGCAGTGCCCTATTCTGCAGCTGTTGTAGCAGATCTGGTTGCTGATGATAACTGCTTCAACTTCAACGAGACAATCCCTGGTGGTTTCACGCCACGCTTTGGTGGCGAAATCACTGACCAAGCATTCTTGTTCGGCTTAAAAGGCGAAACTAAAGGCGGCATGGGTTGGGATGTGAGCACCTACTACGGTAAGAGCAAAGCTGACTTCCACATTAACAACACTGTGAATGCCAGCCTTCTGGGTTCGACTCCACGCAACTTCGATCCAGGTTACTACCAGCAGGTCGATATGAACCTGAATGCTGATTTCACTTATTCCCTAAGCGAAAATGTGAACATTGCATTCGGTGCTGAGCATCGTACTGAAGAGTTCACTGTTGGTGCTGGACAAGAAGAGTCGTTCATTGATGGCGGCTATGGTGATCAAGGCTTCAGCACATCTTCAAACGGTTTTCCTGGATTCCCAGCTGCGACCTCAGGTGTATTTGATCGCTCAAACTACGCTGCCTATGTGGAAGCTGAGTGGGATGCATCTGATGATCTGCTAGTTCAATCTGCATTGCGTTTTGAAGACTTTGACGATTTCGGTACAACCACCAATTACAAGATTGGTGCTAACTACCGTATGACTGAAGATATGGGTGTACGTGCTACTTACAGCACAGGCTTTAAAGCACCAACTCCCGGTCAGTCAAACACTTCAAATACCTCTACCGAGCTAACAGGTGGTGTTTTGGTTAACAATGGTACGATCCCTGCAACAAGTGCTGTAGCACTTCGTAACGGCGGCGCGCCACTGAAGCCTGAAGATGCGACTAACTTTACCATTGGTACATACTTAACTCTGGGCGAGTTTGACATCACTGTTGATTACTTCGATATTGATGTAGAAGATCGTTTAAACCTTTCCTCAGAAGTTGAATTGACTGATGACGACATTGCCGACCTGATTGCTGAAGGTGTTCCAGGCGCTGGTGATTTGAGACGTTTCCGTTTCTTCACTAACGACTTCAACACTAACACTAGCGGTTTCGATATTATCGTTTCAACAAGCACTGATTGGATGGGCGGAACCACTGAATGGAATCTTGCTTACAACCAAACTAAAACAGAGGTTACTGAATTCAACTCAGCAACTACCGATCCACAGCGTATCAAGCAAATCGAAGACACTACACCTGAGACGCGCTGGAACCTGTCAGCTAATCACAGCATGGACGCATGGCGCTTCCTAGCTCGCGTAAGCTTCTATGACGAGTGGTTCGACCAGTTCGAGTGTGATGTATTTGCCTCAAGCTGTAACGCTGACATTCTGGCTGACGACAGTGCTTATACATTTGACTCAGAGTTTGTTGTTGATTTAGAAGCTGAATACGAAATCAACGGAAGCTCTAGCCTGCTGATTGGCGTGAACAATGTTCTCGACAACAGTGGTCAGACTACTAGTGAAATGCACGACCTTGGAATTAACACCGCAACGGCTGCCGTAGGTAACACCTACAGCGCATTTGCTCCAATGGGTTTCAGTGGTGCATTCTGGTATGCAAACTACCGTTACAACTTCTAAGCAACTCATAATGAGTTAATTGGAAGATAAGGCCGGTGTGAAAACACTGGTTTTATAGAACCAAAAAAAGGGGTGCCAATTAATTGGCACCCCTTTTTCTTTGATGATTATTTGAAACTAAAAATCTAAACCAACACTACATCCTGAATATCTTTTTCTGAACTTACTTGTGCGGGTTAACCAAATACTTTTCACCCGTCACTTGTTTCGTGTAGCTTTTAAGAATTTCCGGCTGAAGCATCTCCTCGAAGGAAATCTCCTGAGTATAGTGGCTGGCAAAAGTCGTATTAATCTCGCTGGCCACGCGCTGGCGCATCTGCTGAAATTTCTCCATGCCGATTCGACCAATCATCGGCATTAACAACCAGCCTCCCAGCCCCCACTGCATACCAAATGATCGATTTAAAACCGTCGGCGTCTGATCTAGTCCACCGTAGATATACACTTGCTTGTATGTATCTGAGCCATACACAGAGTATTCAGTCGCCGCTTTGTTGGCAGCAACTTCCATTGCAGCCAGAATCTGTCCAGGCAATTTGCCTCCATTGCCACCACCTGTGGCATCAAAACCTATGGTAGCGCCAGTAGCCACCAGGGCCGCCACTAGATCTTGCATAAAGCTAGGTTCACTGGTGTTGCAAATATACTCCGCACCCAGACTTTTAAGCACGTCGACCTGCTCAGCTTTTCTGACAATATTAACCAGAGGAATCGAATCGTCTCGGCAGATTTTAACCAGCATCTGACCCAGATTTGAGGCTGCCGCTGTATTCAGCAGGGCGCTGTGATTTTCCATTTTCATGGTTTCAATAAAGGCTAGAGCGGTTAAAGGATTCACAAATGAAGACGCGGCTTCAGCAGAGCTTGTACCCTCACCCATAACCAAACAGCTAGCAGCCGGAAGGCATCTGTATTGAGAGTACATTGCGCCCCCAGCAACACCCACGGTCTTACCTATCAGCCCTTTGGCATTAGCACCGGCATCTACAACGACCCCAGCCCCTTCATTACCAACCGGCATTGATTGCCCCACCCGGCCCTTTAGAGCACCCATGAGCGCAGGATTTATCTTCATTTTCGCCACAGTGGCATCCCCGCTACCGGAAACACTCAGGCTATCAAAATCAGCGGCAAAGCTAACCAGAAGTCCCAGATCTGAAGGATTAATTGGAGAGGCTTCTATTTTGACTAAAACTTCGTTTTCTGAAGGCGTTGGCTTGTCTACAGTGGCGATAGAGATTTCTATATTCCCTTCGCTGGTGACCATTGATCTAATTTGTTTTGAAGTTTGTTCTGACATACTTTTCTCCCCTAAAATATATTATCCATAACCACTACAAACTCTATTCGACGATAGATTTTAAATTTTCGTAGTGGGTATTCCTTTACCCAGAGTAACAGTTTCCACTTATGGATCCAGTGAAAAACCGTAGAGTCACTAAAACACTAAAATGAAATTAAAAAGGGAAGCCCTGAACATTCAATTTGGCAGTGTAAATCCCCGCTTTTAAACAGGGCTTATCACCACAGTGGCGAAGTTTTTCGCCATCCATCGGCGCGGTTAAGCTAGTAACAAATAGGGTTTTACCCTCGTCACCACCAAAAGCTACATTGGTCACAATATGAATTCCCTCTACGTTAAGCTCTCCCACTTCACGATAGGTTTTATCTAAAACCACAACCACCTGACCGTCTGTTCTTGCGGGTAACTCACGAGTGGTGGTGATATAGATATTACCGCTGCAATCTTTACCCAAACCATCAATTGGCGTATCTAATAATTGCACTGGGTTTGACACCTCACCGGCGTTTAAATCAAATGCCCACAACCCTCGCAACCCACCGACAATAAGCTGCTGCTCATCAAGGGATAACGTAATACCGTTGGGCTTGTCACGCAGTGCAGGCACCAGATCGGTAACCGCTGTGGCATTCACTTTGCCATCGGTAGTAACACGGTAAACTCGCTGCCCCGGCTCCATTGATCCTGGCCATCCGCCACCTTGAATCGTATCTGATGGAATATTTGAGGGTGTATTCCAATTAGGATCAGTGAAATAAACCGTATCATCACGGCTAATGGTTAAGTCATTTGGTGAGTTAAAGCGTTTGTCCTCATAAGAAGTCACAATAGGCGTGACCTGTTTGGACTGCCAATCAATAGTGGCAAGAGAGCCGTCCAACTGACGTGCGCCAACCAGATTACCCTTGCTATCTACAGCTAAACCATTGGTGCCTGCAACCATATCTTCCATCCAGATCTGTGGCTCTTCACCGACAACCCAGCGCCAAATAGTGGTTTGGTTACTTAACTCAAAACCATTTTCATCTGGCTGATGTGACCCCATATTGGAATAATACAATGCCCCGTCATGCCATACGGGGCCTTCAATATTGTTATACCCTTGGTACATGATGGGAATATTTTTTTCGCGAGTTAGGGATACATTAGTTAAGTCCAACTTCAACTCTTCTGACCCTGCAGGACAATAAATTGATGCTGATTTATCAGTCAACTCTGTGGTTGTATCATTTGAACATGAGGTGGTCAAAATAATGGAACAAACAGCAGCAACAAATGTGAAATTATTGAACATAGAGGTTTTTAAACACAAAGTAATCACCTAAATTAATCGATTAGTAAAAATAGACCCCAGCCCCAGCCCCAGCCTTCGCTGGGGTGACATCATGCAGGGCTTAGGTAATATTGAGGTGGACTGGGATGACGCGCAATGACTCCCACTCGATTATTAACGAGCACAATAGTCTTTATATACTTTGCACCAAAGTCTTCGCAAGTCTTTGTGTGAATAAATTCGCACCTACCTGTTTTTCTGAGTCACCTTGAATTGTTTGGAGAATCTGACCCGTAGGTGCGAATTCATTCGCATGGATGCATGTTTCATGCGGTGTTGGATGTCTTGTGCGAATAAATTCGCACCTACAGGTAGCTGGTATACCAGTGGGGATAGTTACCGATTTCACTGGCTAGGCCTGCTCTTAAGGGGTTGGCGACAATGTATCGCGCTATGCGCTTTATATCTTCATCAGACCTAATAGCATGATCGTAATATGACTTTTGCCAGACAGGGCCTCGGCTGGCTTTTAAGGCGTTGATTCTTTGAGCTGAGATCGCTTTTAATGCTTTCATCACTTCAGGAAGGGTTTTTCGGTGGCCTAATGAAAATAACCAATGGAAATGATCGGGCATTACTACCCAGGCTATTGAAGATACGTCTTTTGAATGATGGAGCTCTTTCGCTACTTTAATTAGCGATCTTGCACAGCCGAAGTCTGCAAATATCCGATTGCGGTTTTTAACTACGGTGGTTATAAAATAGATCTGTTCGGGACTGGAGGTTCGCCCTTTTCTTAGTTTTCTGTATGGCATTCCTTTGCCTCTTTTTTGTTGGTTTTTGTGCGAATTTATTCGCATGGATAACCCGCAAACGCGAATTTATTCGCTTGAATACACCTTATGTGTATTGGTCATTCCCACTCAATCGTCGCAGGCGGCTTGCTAGAAACATCGTAAGCAACACGAGAGACATGAACAATCTCATTGATAATACGATTAGAGACTTTCTCAAGCAGCTCATAAGGCAGGTGTGCCCAGCGGGCTGTCATAAAGTCGACTGTCTCAACGGCACGCAGTGAGATAACCCATTCATAGCGGCGAGCGTCGCCGACGACACCTACAGACTTCACCGGCAGGAACACCGCAAAGGCCTGACTGGTTTTATGGTACCAATCAAAGTTATGTAACTCTTCGAGGAAGATTGCATCAGCTTCGCGGAGAATATCGGCATATTCTTTCTTAACTTCACCGAGAATACGTACACCCAAACCTGGGCCGGGGAATGGATGACGGTAGACCATATCGTAGGGCAGTCCCAACTCAACACCGATCTTGCGTACTTCGTCTTTAAACAGTTCGCGCAGCGGCTCAACCAAATCCAGCGCCATATCGTCAGGCAGCCCGCCAACATTGTGGTGCGACTTAATCACATGAGCCTTGCCCGTCTTAGAGGCAGCAGATTCGATAACATCTGGGTAGATAGTCCCCTGAGCCAAGAACCGCACATTATCAATTTTTTGCGATTCTTCATCGAATACTTCAATAAAGGTATTGCCGATCACTTTGCGTTTTTTCTCCGGATCGCTAACACCGATCAAACCATTTAAAAACTTATCCTGAGCATTGGCGCGAATCACTTTTACGCCCATATTCTTGGCAAACATTTCCATAACCGCATCGCCTTCATTTTTGCGCAACAGGCCGTTGTCGACAAAAACACAGGTCAGCTGATCGCCAATCGCTTTATGTAACAGTGCGGCAACTACAGAGGAATCAACGCCACCTGATAAGCCTAACAACACATGGCTGTCGCCGACCTGTTCGCGTACTCGTGCGATCTGATCTTCGATAATCGCAGCCGCTGTCCACAGGGCTTCACAGCCACAGATCTGCAGTGCAAAATGCTGGAAGATACGCTCACCCTGAAGGGTATGAGTCACTTCTGGGTGAAACTGAATGCCGTAGAATTTCTTGTCTTCATTGACCATACCAGCAATCGGGCAGGATGGGGTTGAGGCCATCAACTCAAAGCCTTCGGGCATAGCGGTAACTTTGTCACCGTGGCTCATCCAGACATCGAGCAGGGATTCACCCTCTGAACCTATATGATCTTTAATATCCTCTAGCAGTGTGTTCGCCGACTCAACTTTAATCTGCGCATAACCAAACTCATGAACATCGGAATTCTCAACACGACCACCCAACTGACCAGCCATGGTCTGCATACCGTAGCAGATACCCAAGATAGGCAGGCCCATGGTAAATACACAGTCTGGCGCGCGAGGTGCATCAGCGCCGCCCGTGACCGACTCAGGGCCACCAGAGAGGATAATGCCGCGGGGGTTAAACTCGCGAATGTCTTCTTCGCTGATATCCCAGGCGCGAATCTCGGAGAACACACCAATCTCGCGAATACGGCGCGCGATCAGCTGTGTGTACTGTGAACCAAAATCGAGAATAAGAATTTTTTGCGAGTGAATATCAGACATTAAATGATCCTATAAAAACAAAAAGAGGGCTGTACCCATTATCAGCACATCCCCCACAATATTTGTAAAAAGCGCCTGCGGCGTCTTTTAAAAGACGACTCTAGCGACCACCGGCCGGATAGTTGGGAGCTTCTTTGGTAATCTGCACATCGTGCACATGGCTCTCGCCCATACCTGCAGAGGTAACCCGAACAAATTCTGGCTCAGTGCGCATCTGCTCAATAGTGGTACAGCCGGTGTAACCCATGGCTGATCTCAACCCACCAAGCATCTGGTGAATAATGGCTGAAACCGGTCCTTTATAAGGAACGCGACCTTCAATACCTTCAGGAACCAACTTCTCAGCACCTGCATTAGCATCCTGGAAGTAGCGATCACTGGAACCCTGATTGCGTGCCATGGCACCCAGAGAGCCCATACCGCGATAAGATTTGTACGAGCGACCCTGATAGATTTCAATCTCACCTGGAGCTTCTTCAGTACCGGCAAGCATCGAACCCATCATCACCGCACTAGCACCGGCAACAATCGCTTTCGACATGTCGCCAGAGTAGCGAATACCACCATCGGCAATTACTGGAACGCCTGTCCCTTCAAGCGCTTTAACAGCACCGGCAATAGCCGTAATCTGTGGAACACCAATACCGGTGACAATACGTGTAGTACAGATGGAGCCTGGACCAATACCAACCTTAACACCATCAGCACCGGCATCAGCCAGAGCTTTAGCCCCTTTGCCAGTAGCCACATTGCCGCCGATCACCTGAACTTCAGGGTAGTTGTCTTTAATCCAACGCACACGGTCGAGAACATTTTTCGAATGACCATGGGCAGTATCTACAACCAATACATCGACACCCGCAGCTACCAGAGCACGAATTCGATCATCGGTACCTTCGCCAACACCAATTGAGGCGCCAACACGCAAACGGCCCTGATCGTCTTTACAGGCATTGGGATACTGCTCGGCTTTATCAATATCGGTGACTGTAATTAGACCTTTGAGTTCAAAGTCATCATTAACCACCAATACTTTTTCAATTCTGTGTTTGTGTAACAGCGCGCGCACTTCGTCGGCCTCGGCACCTTCTTTAACGGTTACCAAACGCTCTTTCGGCGTCATTACCGAGGTCACTAACGCACTCATATCCGAAGCAAAGCGAACATCGCGACGGGTAACAATACCAATCAGGTTATTCTTATCCAGAATGGGGACGCCAGAGATATTATTGGCTTCAGTAAAGGCATGCAGGTCAGCTAGAGTGGCTGTTCCCTGAAGGGTGAATGGGTTTTTAACCACACCGCTTTCGTATTTTTTAACCGCCCAGACTTCTTTTGCCTGCTGTTCGATAGTCATGCTTTTATGCACGATACCAACACCGCCCTCTTGGGCAATGGCAATCGCTAGGCGAGATTCAGTAACGGTATCCATCGCCGCTGATACCAGCGGGATATTCATGGTGATACCACGGGTCAACTGAGATGTTGTAGTAACATCTTTGGCCGTAACTTCTGAATAGCCGGGTACTAGAAGTACATCGTCAAAGGTTAGAGCTTCGTGAGAAATGCGTAACATAAGGGACGCTTACCTCAAAGAGGGTTTAAAAAGTAAGCGGCGCATTATAAATCAGCCACCGGTGTAAGGAAACAACTATTTATCGGCTTATAAGCACTAAATCCGAGGTTAATAGCGCTTATATATGCACTATTTTATCACTACAATGGCTGCATGAATTCAACTCCCAGTGACCGTCAAATATTTAGTGTAAGCGAACTCAACCGAAGCGTTCGCCATCTGCTAGAAACCCAACTACCCATGCTCTGGGTCGAGGGCGAGATATCCAACTTTGCCCGCCCTGCCTCTGGCCACTGGTATCTAACCTTAAAAGACGGTCAGGCTCAGGTGCGCTGTGCAATGTTTCGCAACAGCAATATGCGGGTCAACTTTAAACCGGCCAATGGCACTCAGGTGCTGGTGCGTGGACGGATAGGACTCTATGAAGGTCGCGGCGACTACCAGCTGATTATCGAGCATATGGAAGAAGCTGGCTTTGGCGCACTGCAACGCCAGTTTGATGAACTCAAGCAGAAACTCGCCAGTGAGGGCCTATTTGAAACAGCTCGCAAGCAGCCAATGCCCGATTCTGTTCGCCATATAGGTGTGATTACCTCACCCACAGGGGCAGCGGTCAAAGATATTCTCTCGGTTTTAAAGCGCCGCTTTCCGGCGATTAAAGTGAGTATTTTCCCCACTGCTGTGCAGGGTGAGCAGGCTGCAGGGCAAATCGTTGATGCTATCCAAAGTGCTCAAGAGCACAAACACTGCGATGCCTTAATTGTTGGTCGTGGTGGTGGTTCACTGGAAGATCTCTGGCCCTTTAATGAAGAATCTGTGGCCAGAGCGATTTTTGCCAGTGAGATTCCGATTATTAGCGCTGTTGGTCACGAGATAGATTTTACTATTGCTGACTTTGTCGCTGATCTACGCGCACCCACACCCTCTGCCGCGGCTGAATTGATCAGTCCCGATGGTGAGGACATGCTCAATCAATTTGAAGGCTATGAAATACTCCTCGCCGAAGCTATGGCACGAAACACCCACCAGCTTCGCCAGCAAGTGACCAACCTGCATAAACGCCTTCAACATCCAGGGCGCAAACTGCAGGAACAGGCTCAGCATTTAGATCACCTGGATATTCGTCTGCGGCGAGCTATTAATAGCAAGTTGCAACAACAGCGCTTTCGGATGGATAGCTTGCAGGGTAAGTTGTCTCGCGTGCATCCCGCCGATGCCATTATCAACCGACAGCAGTTGGTGGCTGGTTATATCAAACAGATGTCACGAAGTATTGCCCAGCAGCTTGAGGTAAAGAAGAGCAAAACCGCTCAGGCCATGCACTTGCTGGATACGGTAAGTCCGTTAAAGACTCTGGGGCGTGGTTATTCGATTATTCGTGACGATCAGGGCGCTGTGGTGAAGACAGTGGCTGGGGTTCGTGCTGGTGATAATTTGAAGAGTCAGATGGTAGATGGCGAGATTTTCTTTACGGTGGATAAGACGACTAACCAGGTTTTGTGAGAGTTTGGGATGAGATCACTCGTCATGCTAGCGCCACAACACCGTCATACTAGCGCCACAACACCGTCATACTAGCGCCACAACACCGTCATACTAGCGCCACAACACCGTCATACTAGCGCCACAACACCATCATACTAGCGCCACAACCTCGTCATACTAGCGCCACAACCTCGTCATGCTAGCGTAGGCTAATATCCATTGTTTTTATAGATGGATCCCAGCCTTCGCTGGGATGACGACGTAGAACTGAAATGACGACGTAGAACTGAAATGACGACGTAGAACTGAAATGACGACGTAGAACTGAAATGACGACGTAGAACTGAAATGAAGATGCACAACTGGGGGGAGAGCCCTCGTCATACTAGCGCCACAACCTCGTCATACTATCGCCACAACCTCGTCATGCTAGCGTAGGCTAGTATCCATTGTTTTTATAGATGAATCCCAGCCTTCGCTGGGATGACGTTCCTTCGCTGGGATGACGTTCCTTCGCTGGGATGGCGTTCCTTCGCTAAAATGACGACGTAAAACTAGATTATCGGCTTTTCTTACGCGGAGTGGTTTCGTGACGCTTGCTGTACTTAGTCACAGGCTTGCGTTTGAAAGTCGGCTTAGTTTCCGGCTTAGCTTTACTATAAGGGTTATCACCCGTACGGTACTCAACCTTTACCGGCGTGCCATGCAGACCCAACTCACGACGGAAAATCTTCTCCAAATACCTCGTGTACTGTGCTGGCACAGAATCAGTCTGGTTACCGTGAATAATAATTACCGGCGGATTGCGACCACCCGCATGGGCAAAGCGCAGCTTAATACGACGACCATGCACCATCGGTGGCTGGTGCTCTTCCACCGCACCTTCCAACACCTTAGTTAAACGCGAGGCACTTAAAGTATCAGTTGCCGCAGAATAAGCCGCCTGAATAGAATCGTAGAGATTACCCACACCAGTTCCATGCAGTGCCGAAATAAAATGCACATCAGCAAATTCGGCAAAGCGCAGACGGCGCTTAATATCTTCTTTAATCTTCTCGCGCTTTTCAGGCGCAAGACCATCCCACTTATTAACACCCACCACCAAGCCACGGCCGGCATCAATAACTGAACCCATTAGATGCAGATCCTGCTCAACCAAACCCTCTTGAGCATCGACCATCAGAATAACCACATTGGCGTCATCAATAGCCTGCAGGGTTTTAACGATAGAGAACTTCTCCACCGCCAACTTAATATTTTTGCGCTTGCGAATACCTGCCGTATCAATCAGCGTGTACTCTTTACCGTGACGCTCAAAGTCAATATAAACACTGTCGCGAGTTGTGCCAGCCTCGTCATAAACCACCACACGCTCTTCGCCAAGCATGCGATTTACAAGGGTAGATTTGCCCACATTAGGGCGGCCAACCACACCAATCTTAATACTGTTTAAACCACTATTATCGGGCTCAACATATTCTGGGAACGGCTCTAGCAGCTCTTCCATCATTGAACGCACACCACGGCCATGAGTCGCCGTAGTGGGGAACATCCCGGAAAACCCCAGCTGGTAAAAATCTGCCAAAGCCTCAGCAGGATCCAAACCATCAATTTTGTTGGCCACCAGATAGACCTTGCGATTCTTCTGGCGAAGCTTCTCGGCGATCATATAGTCCGCAGCAATAATGCCCGACCGACAGTCAACGATAAACAGCACGATATCCGCTTCATCCATCGCCAACAGCGACTGCTCCGCCATGCCTACATCAATGCCCTCTTCCTCACCGCTGATACCACCGGTGTCAATAACCATAAAACGGCGGTCATACATCTCACCATCGCCGTACTTGCGATCGCGAGTTAAACCGGAATAGTTAGCCACCAGCGCGTCGCGACTTTTGGTGAGTCGATTAAAGAGTGTTGATTTACCAACATTGGGACGGCCCACAAGGGCGATAACAGGAATCATAAGAATAAAAAATGCCGCAGGTTTAAGTGCGGCATTCTACTGTAAATAGGGATATTAATCGCTACTGAATTTTAAACGCGCTCAATGCGCCATTATTAGATTGAACAATCAGGCTTTCACCAACCGTCAGCATCGGTGCGCTAACACCACTGCCGTTCACTTTGGTGCGTGCAACAAAGTGCCCGTCAATTGGGTCGAGCAGATGCAGATAACCTTCAGCATCGGCAACGGCGATGGTGCCACCCAGTTTTGCCGGGCTGGTTACGCGACGTAAAAATAGACCTTCGTTACTCCAGATAACCTGACCACTGCCGGCGCGAAAGGCGCGAACTGTGCTGTCGGCTTCGCTGACATAGATCTGCTCAAGACTTTTCGCCGGTGTTTGGAAGGAGTTGCTGTCTTGGAACCACAGGCTCCGTCCGGTACCACGCGAGAGTGCGCCAAGGCGTCCCTGATAGGTAACCGCATAGATAACATCACCCACTAACAGGGGTGAGCCATCGAGATCAACCATGCGCTCAAGATCTGTACGCCCTTTAGGCAGCGCCATTCGCGCTTCCCAAATCAGTGAACCATTTTCTGGATTAAAAGCGATGATTTTGCCCGAGTCAAAACCAGTCAACACCATTCTATCGGTAACAACTGGGGTGCTGGTGCCGCGCACACTCAACAGCGGTGCATCATCATCGTGCTGCCAGATAGCGGAACCATCGCTGGCATCCAGTGCGAATAGTTTGTTATCAATAGTCTGTACTACCACAACCTGACCATTGCTCTGCGGGCTTGAAAGTATCTCAGAGCTTACAGTGCTGTTCCACAAAACTGACCCGTCAGCTGCGTTGAGCGCATAGACTTCGCCTTCGATTGTGCCGACCATAACCAGTTCAGCACCATAGCCAACACCACCAGAAATTAGAACATCCAGTTCCGTGCTCCAACGACTTTTACCGGTGGCGATATCTATGGCTGTTATCTTGCCTTTGTGATCGGCAGCAAAAACTAACTCGGCGCTAGCAGCAGGCCGCAAACTGTTCCAAAAATCTTTATTGCTTGCACCTATATTCACCGACCACTGTTTTTTGATGGTGGCTTCTTGGCTGAATTTAACCAGCTCTGCAGGCTGAATTTCACCCTCTTCATCATCACCGCCAAACCAGCTACAGCCGGAGACTAACAATGCGCAGATCGATGTGCATAACAATAAATTTAACTTTTTCATGGAACGTTTTCCTATTCGACGGGCTGCTCCACTTTTAGAGCTGCCGGGTAAATCCCTTACTCTTCAACCGCCGGCTCTTCGAGCTGTGCGGGCTGAACCAAACCAATTTTCAACTCTAACAGTGCGCGAACAGAGCCGTCACCAGATGCTTCTGTTGCCAGTGCTGACTGGTAGGCGCTGTAAGCAGCGGCGCTATTGCCCTGCTCTAGATAGAAATCACCTTTGGCTTCTTCGAAGGCTGACTTCATTTCGCCAGCATCAACACCCTGAACTAATTGAAGAGCTTTATCTAAGTCGCCGCGAGCCGCTTCAACACGAGCTAATCGCAATCGAGCAATAAACTCGCTCACTTCACCAGCATTGTCCATTGCCCACTGCAGTTCGATAACAGCAGCGTCCAAATCATTCGCTTCAACGGCTAGCTTGGCTTTGGTCAGAGCAGCATAGACTGCGTACTGAGTGTCGCCATATTCTGCTTTGAGCTTCTCGGCCAACAGACTAACTGTAAGCTGCTTATCTTCAGCCAGAGCTTCCCCTGGGTTTAAGCCAGCTAGATTGTCGACCATTTCCTGATAGGTTAATGAGGCAGCAGATGACTGCTCTACGCTGTGATCGGTCCAGGCTTGCCAGCCAAAATATCCGCCAACAATTAATGCTATTCCCAAAATGGTTTGCTTGCCGTTCTCTTCCCACCAACGCTTAAGAGCTTCGATTTGCTCTTCTTCTGTAATGTGATCTGCCACGAGTATTCCTCAATCAGTTGTAATTATTGTCATTAAGTAGCTGGCCAAACCTGCTTGGTCAACTGTTTCCTGGGGGCGGTCTTCTCGTAAAAACTTAACCCCAATTTTTTTATTAGCTGCTTCATCTTCACCGAGTATCAGGGCTATAGATGCCGCACTTTTATCCGCTTTTTTCATTTGCGATTTAAAGCTGCCTCCGCCGCAGTTTGTCTGCAGGCGAATGGTTGGGCAATTAGATCGCAAGTTTTCTCCCAACACCAGTGCTTGAGTTTCCACTTCACCAACGGCAACTAGATATACATCTACCGTTAGCCCGACACTATCAGGGACAACGCCAAGCTCGTCAAGCAGCAGTACTAGTCTTTCCACACCCATGGCAAAACCAACGCCGGGACAGGGTTTGCCGCCGAGCTGCTCAACCAAACCATCGTAGCGCCCACCGGCACAAACGGTGCCCTGAGAGCCCAGGTGAGTTGTCACCCATTCGAAGACTGTTTTGCCATAATAATCTAACCCTCGCACGAGTCGCGGATTGATCTCATAGCCGACTCCAGCAGCGTCTAGTGTGGCGCGCAGTTTGTCGAAATGATCTTTTGATTCTTGATCAATGAAGTCTTCTAGGCTTGGCGCGTCGTCGAGCAGCGCTTGAGTCTGGGGGTTTTTACTGTCGAGAATACGCATGGGATTAGTATTGAGGCGACGCTGACTGTCCTCGTCTAGCTGTTCTTTTCGAGCGCTTAAATAATCCACTAGAGCAGCACGATACGTTGCACGGTCGGCAGAGGTGCCGAGGGAGTTAATCTGCAGGGTTACTGCATGATCTATCTTCAGCTCTTTCCACAGTCTTGCGGTGAGCAATAATAATTCGCCATCGATATCGGGACCGGTCAGCCCAAAGGCTTCTACACCGACCTGATGAAACTGACGCAGGCGACCTTTTTGTGGGCGCTCGTGACGAAACATTGGGCCGCTGTACCAGAGGCGTTGGGTTTGATTGTGCAACAGACCATTTTCGGTGCAGGCGCGAACACAGCCTGCAGTGCCTTCGGGACGCAAGCTGAGGTTGTCGCCATTGCGATCATCAAAGCTGTACATCTCTTTTTCAACGATGTCGGTAACTTCTCCAACCGCACGCTTAAACAGTTCAGTTTGCTCGAGCACGGGAAAGCGTATTTCGCGGTAGCTGTAACGGCTCAGAACTCTGGCAACGGTACTTTCAAGGTACTGCCAGGTGGCTGACTGTTCGGGGAGTAGGTCGTTCATGCCCCTGATTGATTGGAGTTTCATCTATCTCTCTGTTGTCTATTTAAGCTTTTAACTTAAGCTTTTCAATTAAGCTTTTCACTTAAGCCTTAAGAATAAGATTGTCTGCATCTTTAGCCATCTGAATTTCTTTGGCCGCGGCCTTGGCGCGTATCTGCGTTTCCAACTCATCGACCAGATTTTCATTGCCAACTTTGTTGTCTGGTGTACCGTCGACATAGATCAGATTTGCCGGAGTACCGCCGGTCAATCCAAAATCAGATTCTTTGGCTTCGCCGGGACCATTGACGATACAGCCAATAATCGAAACATCCATCGGCACGGTAATATCTTCAAGTCGGGTTTCCAACTCATTGACAGTTTTAATCACATCAAAATTTTGTCGTGAACAGCTGGGGCAGGCAATAAAGTTAATTCCTTTACTTCGCAATCTAAGGCTGCGCAACATATCCCAGGCAACTCTGGCTTCTTCTGCGGGATCTGCCGCTAGGGAGATACGCACAGTGTCACCAATGCCGTCGAGTAGCAGTGCGCCAAGACCAATAGCAGATTTAACCGTCCCTGAACGCAGGCCACCGGCTTCGGTGATGCCCAGATGCAGGGGTTGTTCAATACGGGTTGCCAGATCACGGTAGGCGGCTACGGCCATAAATATATCCGAGGCCTTAACGCTGACTTTAAAATCCTGAAAATTATATTTGTCGAGCAAGTCGACATTGCGCATCGCCGATTCAACCATCGCTTCAGCGGTGGGTTCGTTGTATTTGCGCAGTAAATCTTTGCCTAATGAGCCGGCGTTTACGCCGATTCGGATGGGTATATTGAGGTCGCGGGCTTTGGCGATCACTTCGCGCAGGCGATCTTCACGGCCTATATTGCCAGGGTTAATGCGCAGGCAATCAACACCGAGGTCGGCCACTCGCAGGGCAATATTGTGATCAAAGTGAATATCGGCAACTAGCGGAACATCAACCAGTTTGCGAATTTGGCCGAAGGCTTCGGCCTCTTCTAATGAGGGAACAGATACCCGTACTATGTCTGCACCAGCGGCTTGAATATTTTTTATTTGCGCTACGGTTGCCGCGACATCAGCTGTGCTGGTATTGGTCATGCTCTGCACAGAGATTGGTGCGTCACCGCCAACCGGGACGTTGCCAACCATAATCTGTCGCGACTTACGTCGCACTATAGGTGTTTCACTAAACATTCAAAATATACCTAAAATACCCAACAATGACTTGTGCTTCCTACTGCTTTAACCAGGCCTGATAGGCTAGATTCTCCTGGGAGTAGGGAAACAAATTCTTTAGTTTTAATCCTTCACTGGCTGCTTTATCTCTGTTGCCAAAGCGCTCTTCCACTCGCACCGCTAACCACAGGCTCTGGGCAGTCGGCGCACTCAGCTGTCTAAAGCGATCTAGCGCCAGCTTGCTGAGAGGATAATCCTTCTGCTGAAAATAAAGTTCAGCAGCCTCTATAAAGGGCGGTGGAAACCCTGATGAAAGCTGTGTCGCTTTCTCGAAAGATTCCAGCGCCTGACTGTTGTCGCCCATTCTTTTCTGTGTCAGGCCAAGTATATAAAAGGCTTGAGTGCGCCGTTCATAGCCAAGATCTTCACTGACCAGTTTTATCTGCTCTCTGGCTGCTGCTAGGCGCCCTTGATTGTATAAAAAAGCAGCGAAATTATAGCGCGCCAGCGTGTATTTTTTATTTTTCGACAGCGCCTTTTGGTAATACTCTTCGGCTAACTTAAATTCTTGCTCGCTCTGATATAACAGTGCGTAAGCATTGTAGAGCTGCGCCGAGCGGGATTTGAATTTCTCCGCTTTATCGAGATGAACTCTAGCTAAATCACGGTTGCCTGAACCAATATATTTTAGTGCCAGTTTAATGTGCTGTTGGCTTGCAGCTTTCGGGTTCTCTGAGTTGGCACTTTTTGGACCATCTGACACACAACCAGTGACACTCAGTGCGGCAACTAAAAAACCCAGTTTAACCAGCTTTACAACATATCCTGTTGTTACCTTCATAGTCCCTCTCCCTGTGGCCACTGCATACAAGCTGGCATTCCTCATTCAATAATTTTGACCACCTGTTCTTCGTCGAGACGTTTTTTATAGCGCTCTTGACGCTTGGTGCGGTCATTCACTTCGCCTGCCAACTGTCCACAGGCGGCGGCAATATCATCGCCGCGGGTTGTACGTACGGTTACAGTGTACCCGTCATTATGCAGAATGTCCCTAAACCGCCCAAGGGCAACCTTGGTGACTGTTTTGTAGCCGGAACCCGGGAACGGGTTAAACGGAATTAGGTTTATCTTGCAGGGTAAATCGCGCAGCAGCACTGACAATTCTCTGGCGTGCTCATCACGATCATTGACCCTGTCCATCAGGGTGTATTCAACGGTGATTTTACGACGATTGTCAGGCATTTTTTCGAGATAACGCTTGGCGCTATCAACAAATGTCTGCAGTGGATATTTGCGGTTAATCGGCACTAACTCATTGCGCAACTCATCGTTGGGCGCGTGCAGCGATATTGCCAGCGATACATCGATGACATCGCCAAGCTTATCAACTTCGGGAACCATACCCGCGGTACTTAGGGTGACGCGACGCTTGGAGAGGCCGTAGGCATTGTCGTCGAGCATCAGGTTCATGGCGTCGACAACATTGTCAAAATTCATCAGTGGTTCGCCCATGCCCATCATCACCACATTGGTGACTCGGCGTTTCGTTTTGGGGTCAAACTGATTAAAGGATTCTGCGGCTATCCACAGCTGGCCGATAATTTCACCAGCGGTAAGATCGCGATTAAAACCCTGCTTTCCGGTGGCGCAGAAACTACAATCCAGAGCACAGCCAATCTGCGACGAAACACAAAGTGTGCCGCGGTCGCGCTCGGGAATATAAACCATTTCAATACAGCTGCCGCCATCCATACGGATCAACCATTTGCGGGTTCCGTCAACCGAATCCTGAACACTGACCACCTCGGGCAGAACGACTTCAGCTACTTCGCTGAGGCTGGCGCGCAGGCCTTTGGAGATATTGGTCATCTCATTAATATCGGTTACACCCTGCTGGTGCACCCATTTGAGAATCTGTGTTCCACGAAAACGCTTCTCGCCAAGTGACTCTAAAAAGTCACCTATGCGGGAAGCAGAAAGCCCCAAAAGGTTGGTTTTTTCCTTTCGGGGCTGTTCGTCGATAGCTGTTACTTCAACTTCTTGGGACATATATGTCCTACTCTCTGTTTTTTCTCTCTTTACTTTACTTCACGAGAGATCATGCTTTTATCGAGCACAAATCTCGTTGTCAGCAAAGAAGTAGGCAACTTCACGGGCTGCTGATTCAGCTGAATCAGAACCGTGAGCGGCATTGGCATCAATTGATTCTGCAAAGTCTGCACGGATAGTACCAGCTGCTGCTTCTTTAGGGTTAGTTGCACCCATCAGATCGCGGTTGGTGATGATGGCATTTTCGCCTTCAAGTACCTGTACAGATACTGGGCCAGAAGTCATAAAGGCAACCAGATCTTTAAAGAAAGGACGCTCGCTGTGTTCAGCGTAAAAACCTTCAGCCTGTTCTTGGCTTAGCTGCTGCATTTTAAGGGCTACAACTTTAAGGCCAGCGGCTTCAAAACGGCTGAGGATTTGACCAACAACATTTTTTGCTACTGCGTCGGGCTTGATAATAGATAGTGTGCGTTCAGTCGCCATGAAGATTTCTCCAAACAAGGGCTAGAATAAATTAAATTAATGAAAAGATTATTAATATGGGTAAAAAAATAGCCCAAATGGGCAATGGCGCGGATTTTACCTGCACTGGGGTGCGGTAACAATTGTTTTTTAGTAGGTTTTTAGCGTCTATTGTAGATAGGCTTTCGGCTAAGCCACCAGAAGGCGCTGAAAGCGGTCTAATGAAACCGGCATACTGAAGTGAGCGCCCTGATATTTCTCGCAGCCAAGGCTGCGTAAAATTTCCAAAACCTCACGTTTCTCAACGCCTTCAGCCACTACATCGAGGCCGTAGTGATGGGCGACCATCATTATCGCTTCCACTAAACCAAGGGTCTCTTTGTCAGAGTTGAGATGGGTTATAAATTCGCGGTCGATTTTTAATATGTCCAGCGGCAGCCGTTTTAAATAAATCATTGATGAATATCCACTGCCAAAGTCGTCAATGGCGAAGCGGGTGCCCATATTGCGGATCTTTTTCATTTTTTCGGCGACTGTCTCGAAATCATCAATCAATAGATTTTCAGTGACCTCAAGTGTCAGCATATCCGGTCGAATATCGTAGCTTTTGAGGCTGTGCTCTAAGGACTTAATCAAGTGCGGGTCGTGAAACTGCTTGGGGCTGATATTCACCGCCATCTGCATACTCTCATCCCAGAGTCCGCGATCGAGCATATTGCGCAGATACTCACAGGCGGTACGAACAACCCAGAGACCTACATCGACAATCATGCCGGAGGATTCCAGTATCGGAATAAAGTCTGCTGGTGAGTGTTTGGCCTGGTCGGAGTTCATCCAGCGCAGCAGTACCTCACCACCCACTACAGCGCCACTGTGGGTTGAGACCTGGGGCTGTACATATAAATCGAATTCTTGATTGGCAACGGCTTTGCGCAGACTGGATTGCATATTGATACGCTGGCGCGCCTGCCGAGTTATCTGCGAATCAAATAGCACAACGGTGTCGCGACCACGGCGCTTGGCCTCAAACATGGCGCTCTCTGCCTGTTGCACGGCCTCTTCAGCGTTGGAGAGAGAGTCCTCTGTCGGGTAGTAAATCCCGGAGTAGAGAACACTGATGCCAACACTGGCGGTAACACTCACCTCGCCACTTTCAGTAAAGAACGGGCGGGTGACAACACAGCGTATTTCGTTGGCTATTGCCAGACTGACTTCTCGCGCCTGTTCGGCACTGTCGGCAATATCTTTTACAAAGAGTAAGAATGAGTCGCCGGCGACCTGATCGACTTCCATCAGTTCTGTGCACATGCCCTGAATGGTTTCAGCGGCGCGTTCGAGAATTTGGTTACCTACATGCTTGCCTAGGGATTCATTGATGGAATTAAAATTATCGAAGTCTATTAATAGCAATGTGCCGCAGGGACTGTCTTCCCGTGAACTTTCCAGATAGCCGCTGATACTCTCAATCAGTCGCGGACTCACCGGCAGACCGGCAAGGGTTTCATACTGATCAGCTTTTATGCTCTCGATGAGTTTACTTTGGCTGTCGGATATTTGCGGTTTGAGTGGTTCATCCAGTGGGGTTTCAATAATCGGCGACTGTTTTTCTAGGGGCTTATTAACGGGTTCTACGGCCGACTTAAGTGGCGACTTAATTGCCGACTTAATTGCCGGCTCTTGAACAACATCTGCCGAACTTTGCGCGGCAGTTTCCAGTGTTGTTAAGTCTTGTGTGGAAAATTCCTGCACTACCATTTTAGCCAGTGATGGCAGTGGGTAGAGCATTAGGCAGAGCACTCCATCGGCATCTTCAACCGCGCCGGTGGATACGACAACCTCGTCCTGCTCAAGAATATTGTCAGAGCGCCACAGAATGCCTTCCAGCTGGTCGTCCTGAAGTTTTCTTATAACCTGCTTGAGCTGTTGAATTGATTGCGGCTGATGATCTTGATCTTCGCCAATGGCTGCGCCAATAATTTGCGTGCGGCTACATTTCAGAATTGAAAGGGCCTGAGCGTTGGCATCAATACAGACACCATAGGCAAAAAACACTGTGCCAAAGGGGGCTGTGTCGAGAACTTTTTTATACAGGTGGTTCTTGGTTGGCATCCTTTGCTCAAATCCCGCTACTTTCGCAGCTCAGTCTTACAGTATCAGTCTTGCTCTTCCATCCACGCCATTTGAATCGCTTCAAGAATTTTCTCTCCGCAACGGTCTGGTTCATCTGAAAACTCTTCGAGTTCGAGAACCCATTTGCGCAAATCAACAAAATTTACATACTGTGGATCAACATCTGGGTGGTTATCCACCAGTTCAATAGCGATGTCATGCACATCAGTCCACTTTAGCATAGCCTATTACTCCATTTTGTGCCGTTCTTAAGCGGCTATCTTTAACAGCCTTTAGTGTTTTTCAGACACCATATTAATCGTGTACTTGGGAATCTCTACCACCAGATCTTTGTCGCCGGGAATAACCTGACAGCTCAAACGCGAATCTGGGTCGACGCCCCAGGCCATATCCAGATAATCTTCTTCCAGATCATCGGCCACTGGCAGCTCGGCAAAACCTTCGCGCACATGGACGTGGCAGGTGGTGCAGGCACAGGACATCTCGCAGGCGTGCTCGATTTCTATGCCGCTGCGCACGGCTGCTTGGCAAACGCTCTCGCCAGGCTTTGACTCAACTACTGCGCCCTTTGGGCAAATTTCTTCATGGGGTAAAAATACTATGCGTGCCATTATAAGTTTGTCTCCACATCATCAATACTTTGTCCGGCCAGCGCACTTTTGATGCTGACATCCATTCGGCGGGCGGCAAACTCTTCGCTGACCTTGCCCACCGATTCAATTTGTCGTGCCAATACACGGTGCTCTGTGCTGTTGGCGCGCACTTCTTGCAATTCTTTAACGGCGACTTCCAGACATTGGAATTCTTCGCCGTCGAGCAGCGTGGCGCCATCCTTTGCCAGGGCTGCCTGTAAATCTTCGATCATGCGATCCGCCTCAACTTGCTGCTCACGCAGTGCTCGCGCCTGCATGTCCTCGCGGGCATGACTAAAGGAATCCTGCAGCATCTCTGTGATCTCATTTTCCTGAAGACCATAGGAAGGCTTAACTTCGATACGCGATTCAACACCGCTGATCGTTTCTCGAGCAGTGACGCTCAACAGACCGTCGGCATCGACTTGATAGGTGACACGAATTTTTGCCCCGCCGGCAACCATTGGCGGTATGCCTCGCAGTTCAAAGCGCGCCAGTGATCGGCAGTCGCTGACCAGTTCGCGCTCGCCTTGCAAAACATGCACAGCCATAGCCGTCTGGCCATCTTTAAAGGTGGTAAATTCCTGAGCTTTAGATACCGGAATAGTGGTATTTCGGTGGATAATTTTTTCGATTAATCCGCCCATGGTTTCAATACCCAGCGACAGCGGAATAACATCCAACAGCAACATCTCATCGCCAGATTTATTGCCTATTAGCACCTCAGCTTGCAGTGAGGCGCCCATGGCAACAACTCGGTCTGGATCAATTTTTGAATGGGGCTGGCGGTTAAACAGTTGCTCAACTTTTTCACGGACGCGCAGGGTGCGGGTCGAGCCTCCCACCAAAATTACTTCGTCCACTTGATCTGTGCTGAGACCAGCATCGCGCAATGATTTTTTGGAGGCACGCAGGGTTTTATCAATCAGCCCATCGATTAATTCATTGAGCATGTCGCGATTGAGAGTCCCCTGCCAATCGAGCACTTCTAGCTCAACTGACGCTTGATCCGTTAGCTCTTCTTTGGCGGACTTGGCGATCTCTAATAGTATTCGCTGTTCTACAGGTTCAAGATTTTCATCCATGCCGACCTGCTGGCGAATCCATTCGGCAATAGCGCGATCAAAATCATCTCCGCCCAGTGCCGAGTCGCCGCCAGTGGCGAGCACTTCAAAAACTCCGCGGGAGAGCCGCAGGATTGAAATGTCAAAGGTACCACCACCGAGATCGTAGACGGCAATAACGCTCTCTTCGACCTGATCAAGGCCGTAGGCTATCGCTGCTGCAGTGGGTTCATTCAGCAGGCGCAACACTTTGATCCCGGCAAGGGTTGCCGCATCTTTGGTGGCCTGACGTTGGGCGTCATCAAAATAAGCGGGCACGGTAATTACCGCGCCGTCTAACATGCCGCCGAGGGCAATTTCAGCGCGCCCGGCAAGCTTGCGAAGAATTTCTGCAGAGACCTGAATTGGGCTGACCGCGCCACTGGCGGTGATGATTTTCGGCATACCGCCATCATCTTCAGCAAAGTTGTAAGGCAGCTGGCCGCCAAAGGTTTTTACATCGGCAATACCACGGCCCATCAGGCGCTTGACCGATGACAGGGTATTTAGGGGATCGCTAATATTGTGCTCGGCGGCTTCAGCACCGATGCAGCTGACACCCTCTTTTATATAGTGCACAACGGAGGGCAGCAGATGTCTGCCCTGCTCATCGGCAAGGGTTTCCGGCATGCCGCTGCGCACAGCGGCTACTAATGAGTTGGTGGTACCCAGATCAATGCCCACTGCGTGTTTGCGCTGATGGGGTTGCGGTGATTGTCCAGGTTCTGAAATTTGCAGTAATGCCACGGTTTAAATGTCCTCTAGCTCTTCTTCACGCTGTTCGATCTCGTCTAACAGCTTGGCGAAAAATTGCATTTTTGCCACTGTATCAAGGGCGTCATTATAATTAGATGCGCTTTGCTTTGATGCTCTATGTTGCGCCTCGAAATCTACTTGCAGCTGCAGATACTGAGCTTCAACATCGCCGCGCATGCTATCGAGTCCAGCCAGTGGGTCGGCGCAGTCGCGGATATCTTCCAGGGTTTCGCGAAACTCTATCTGCGCCATCAAAAAATTCATATCACTGGTGATATGGCTCTCTTGACCGGCATCTATATCTTCCAACTCAAGCAGGTATTGAGCGCGCTTGAGGGGGGATTTTAAGGTTTCGTAGGCTTGATTTATCAATGAGGTGGTCTGCACGGCGAGACGCTTTTCAACATCTCCCTTGGCGGCGTAGCGATCGGGATGAAATTCCCGCTGCAGTTGACGATAGCGGCTATCAAGCAGCCCGCGATCTATTTGCCAAATCGCTGGCAGGCTAAATATCACGAAAAAATTGCTTGTCTCTAGCAGCTTGGTGGATAAATCCAATGTCTCAACCCCATTAATGGACGGTAATTAAACGTGGAAGCTTTCGCCGCAACCACATTCGTCTTTTACATTGGGGTTCTTAAACTCAAAGCCTTCATTCAATCCCTCTTTGACATAATCGAGCTGGGTGCCATCGAGGTAGACAAGACTTTTAGGGTCGATAATTAACTTGATGTCACCACAGTGAAAAACCTCGTCTTCAGTTTCCGCACTGTCGACAAATTCCAGAACATAGGAAAGTCCCGAACAGCCAGTGGTGCGAACACCCAGACGAATACCAACACCTTTAGCGCGATGCTCAAGGTGCTTGGTTACATGCTGCTCCGCAGCTGGTGTCATTGTGATAGCCATGAGGTCAATCAGCTCCCCTGCTTTTCTCGAATGTCGCGAACTGCGGCTTTAATGGCATCTTCTGCCAGCACTGAGCAGTGAATCTTTACTGGCGGCAAGGCCAGCTCTTCTGCAATCTCAGTATTTTTAATTTCCGCAGCATCGTCAATATGCTTACCTTTAACCCATTCTGTGAGCAGTGAGCTAGAGGCAATTGCCGAACCACAGCCGTAGGTTTTGAACTTGGCATCTTCGATAACGCCCTGGTCATTAACCTGAATCTGCAGGCGCATAACATCGCCACAGGCGGGTGCTCCGACCATGCCAGTGCCAACATTCTTTGAATTGTCGTCAAGCTTGCCGACATTGCGTGGGTTTTCGTAATGATCAATAACTTTTTCGCTGTAAGCCATTTTGATGACTCCTATTTAATAGTTTTATACTTCTCGTAACTTCTCTTAAAGCAAGCGGAACGCGATTTAGTGCGCCGCCCACTCTACCTGACTTAAATCGACACCATCTTTGAACATATCCCAGAGTGGCGACAGTTCACGCAGCTTAGTCACTGCATGGCGTACTTTTGCGATGGCATTGTCGATATCCTGTTCAGTGGTATAGCGACCGATACTAAAGCGAATTGAGCTGTGAGCCATCTCGTCATTGAGACCCAGTGCACGCAGCACGTAGGATGGCTCGAGGCTGGCCGAGGTACAGGCCGAACCTGAGGAAACTGCCAGATCACGGAGTGCCATAATCAGTGACTCACCTTCAACAAAGGCGAAACTGATATTAACAATGCCAGGCACATGTTGGTCTGGGGATCCGTTTAAATGAACCTCTTCCATATCTGATACGCCGTCCCAGAGTCTGGTGCGCAGTTTATCAATTCGCGCTGACTCTTCGGCAAGTACTTCACCACCAATGCGGAAGGCTTCGCCCATTCCGGCAATCTGGTGAGTTGGCAATGTGCCTGAACGCATACCGCGCTCGTGACCGCCACCGTGCATCTGCGCTTCGATACGAACGCGGGGCTTGCGGCGAACGTAGAGAGCACCAATACCTTTGGGGCCGTATATTTTGTGGGCTGAGAAAGACATCATATCGACTTTCATGGCTTCTACATCAATCGGTGTCTTACCGGCACTCTGTGCAGAATCAACATGAAAGAAAACTTTATTCTCTCGGCAGATAGCGCCAATCGCGGCTATATCATTGCGGGTGCCAATCTCGTTGTTTACATGCATGATCGATACAACAGTGGTGTCCTCGCGGATAGCATCGGCAACCGCCTGAGGCTGAATCAGGCCATTTTTATCTGGATCGAGATAGGTAACTTCAAAACCTTCACGCTCAAGCTGGCGACAGGTATCCAGAGTCGCCTTGTGCTCGATACGCGATGTAACTACATGCTTGCCTTTGCGCTGGTTAAAGTGCGCGCAGCCTTTGATCGCCAGATTGCTGGCTTCGGTGGCACCAGAGGTCCAAACGATTTCGCGGGGATCTGCGTTAATCATTTTGGCAACCTGTTCACGGGCATCTTCGACCGCCGCTTCAGCTTCCCAACCAAAGGTGTGAGAGCGCGACGCCGGATTGCCGTAGTGGCCAGTTGGCGTGAGGTATTGCATCATTTTGTCTGCGACTGCTGGATCAACAGGGGTTGTCGCTGCATAGTCGAGATAAATCGGAAGACTCATTTACTTCTCCAGTTTTTTAGCAGGCACCTGCCTGCGGGCTTTCACTTAAAATTAACAGCTGGTCCACTTGGCGTTGGGCAATGTTTTTAACATCACGCCGGGCCATTAGGTGTGCCAGCGAAATACCATTCAAGAAATTGTGTATCTCTGCTGTAAGCTCATCCCAGAGAGCATGGGTAAGGCATATCTCGCCACCCTGACAATCACCCTTTCCCTGGCAATTGGTGGTATCTACAGACTCGTGAACCGCTTCAATTATCTGCGCGATAAAAATATCTTCGCTGGGTCGCCCCAAACGATAGCCGCCACCGGGACCGCGCACGCTGGACACCAATTCAGACTGTCTAAGTCTTGAGAAAAGCTGCTCAAGATAGGAGAGAGAGATCGATTGTCGTTCAGATATTTCGGAGAGTGAAACCGGCTTGCCGTCAGCATGAATCGTTAGATCCAGCATCGCTGTAACCGCATAACGTCCCTTAGTGGTCAGTCGCATACTGTGCTCCGTAGCATGTTCAGATGCCAATTATCCAATACCCGACCATTTTAGTCAATTAAATACCTGACAGTTTTTATCAACTATTCTTTGAGCTACTTTTTCGAGCTACCTTTTGAGCTGCCTCTGATTGTACGCTGCACGGAAGACAACAGACCACGGAGTATCGAAACCTCCATCTCATCCATTCTTACGCGGTTAAACAACCTGCGCATACGGGTTAAAAGTTGCTTGGGGTTCTCGGGATCGTAAAACTTCAGATCGGCCATGGTGGTGGCTAGATGTTCATGGAAATATTCAAGATCACCAGCGCTAACGGGCGGCTGATCCCAATCGGTAAGCGAGGGTAAATTACCCTGCTCATCCGCGAGGCTAGCCATACGCACTTCATAGGCGAGAACTTGAACCGCCGTCGCCAGATTGAGCGAGCTGTACTCAGGATTAGACGGGATATGCACATGGTAGTGGCACTTTTGCAGCTCATCATTAGTTAAGCCGCGATCTTCGCGGCCAAACAGCAGTGCTGTCTTATGCTTTTCCGCCTCAAGATAGATTTTCTCACCACATTCGCGTGGATTGAGCAGCGGCCACGGAATTCTGCGTTCGCGGGCGCTGGTGCCGACCACCAGACCACAGTCGGCAATCGCTTCATCGACAGATTCAACAATAGTCGCATTGGCCAACACATCTCTGGCACCGGCCGCGCGCCATACTGCTCGCGGGGCGGGGTACTCTTTTGGCTGAACCAGATACAGCTCTGCCAGACCCATATTTTTCATGGCGCGCGCAGCACCGCCGATATTGCCCGGATGGGTGGTATTGACCAGTACAATTCGGATATTTGCCTGTCGCTCAGATATTGACACTTAGCACCTCTTAAAAACTTATATAGCTCTGTAAACCTGTATAGCCCAGCAAAACTGGTGGGCCAAAAAACGGTCGCGAGTGTAGCAGAATCACTCTTCTCTGGCACTGTAGTTCTGTTACAATGCGCGCGCTCTTTAAAGTCACCTTATTTCACCTGGAAAATTAACATGCAACCAATGGTTAATATCGCCCTTCGCGCTGCCCGTCTGGCTGGCGAAATGATTGTAAAATCTGCCGACAGTCTCGATTCAGTGAAAGTTGATGAGAAAGGCCGCCACGATTTTGTTACCGAAGTCGACAAACGCTCTGAAGAGACCATTATCTACCATATCCAAAAAGCCTACCCTGATCATCGCTTCCTCTGCGAAGAGAGCGGCGTCAGTGGAAATCTTGAAAGTGATATTGAATGGATTATCGATCCATTGGACGGCACCACAAACTTTATTCGCGGCATACCTCATGTCGCCATCTCTATTGCCTGTCGTATTAAAGGCCGTATTGAGCACGCTATTGTTCTCGATCCTTTTAAGCAGGATGAATTTACAGCCAGTCGAGGTGATGGCGCCAAGTTAAATGACCGTCGCATTCGCGTCTCTGGTCGCGCCAGTGAAGTTGGCGCGCTCTACGCAACCGGCATTCCCTTTAGCTCACCCTCTTTTGATCATATGGATAACTACCTGAAGTGCATGCATGAATTTGCTGATAACTCTTCGGGTATTAGACGTATGGGCGCAGCATCTCTAGACCTGGCCTATGTGGCGGCTGGACGTATGGATGCATTCTGGGAAATGCATTTAAAACCCTGGGATATTGCTGCCGGCGCACTGCTGGTAAGAGAAGCAGGTGGAATGGTCAGCGATTTTCAAGGCGCAGAGAAGTTTTTAGACAGCGGACATATTGTTGCCTGCACACCAAAACTATTTAAACCAACCCTGAAGGTGTTGGCAAAAAATCTTGGCAACTTAAAGTAGCTTGTTACTATCCTTTACTAGAAGAGCGCACCACTTCTTTCAAGTAGCCAATAAGCACTACAGATTCCAATTGCGTAGACAGCTACGCCGGCAAGCCTCTCTTGATGCTTGCCGACCATCGCTATCTGCCTGATAGCGACTACCACTAAGATCAAAACCACCGCAATAAAAGCCAACTGCCCCAATTCAACACCTACATTAAAGAACAGCAATGCCTGCATCTTCATCGACGCGGGTAATCCGAGCTCTTGCAATACCACAGCAAAACCAAAACCGTGAAGCAAACCAAATACCGCTGAGACAGAGACTGGATAGCGCCACGTAAAACTCTCACGGCCCAGCTTTTGGTGTTTAATAATCTCTACCGCCAACAATAAAATACTCAAGGCAATCAAAAGCTCAACCAGTTCTGTCGGCAGTCGAAATATGTCCAGAGTTGCGAGACTTAAGGTAATTGAATGGGCCAGCGTAAAGCCGGTTACCGTTAATACCAGACGCTTAAAAGTTCCGGCAATCATCATCAGACAGAGCACAAATAGCAGATGGTCAGTGCCAGTCAGAATATGTTCGATACCGGCCACGGTGTATTGCACAGCCACTGCTGAAGTTGATGAAGCCAGAGGCAGCTCGACAACAGGTTTTTCCGGCCCGGAAAAAACCTGTACTGGATCACCGGTAATAGGCTTGAAAACAATTAATGATGTCAGCGCTGGATTGCTGCGTGGATAGATCAATTCGATTGAAAATGGCGGATTGGGCTGACTGCAGCTATAGCGCTTTTTACCCACCAGACCCGCCGGACGGCCGCCGGCCGAACCATCCGCCAAGACACATTTATCATGGCGCAATTCCACCGCAGGCTCCTGCCCGGCAGGCATCACTGGGGGAATTTTCCACTTCAATAAATACTCGCCACTGGACTGCTGGGTCACTTCCACATACACCGGACGCGCCTCATCGGCAAACGCAGTTGTAGCGAAAATCGACACAGACAGCAGTGCAAACAAGCTAATCATTAAACGCATTATTGCTGCGAACCCTGATCGCTAATATTGTATTTAGCAATCAACCCATCAATGGCCAACCGTTTAACTTCTTGCTGTTGCTGTCGCTGAGCATCAGCAAAAACAGCCGAGGCTATTTCAATAAAGTCAGGGATATAAGACGGGCTGTTTTTGACAAGTAAGACTAGATGCCAACCGTAGTTGGACTGCAACGGGCCCTGCCATTTTTCGGTAATTGTATAAGCGAATAATTGCTGTCGAAAATCATCGCCAAAATGGCTGCCAATCTCATCATCGTCACGATTGACATAGTTGCGGTTATATAAAAATCGTTCGCCGTGGCGCGGTGCATTTTCAAACGGTACCTGCTCGGCATTGAGCTTTTTCTGCAGTACCTCAGCCATTGCTCTGGCCTCGTCAACGCTGCGTTTTTCGCTTGAGATAAACACATGGGTAAAGGTAGCTGAGGCGGGGTTTTTATAATTCTGCTGATGTTCTAAATAGTATGCCTGCAAGTCAGCTTCGGTCAGTGGTTTCAACTCATCGTAAAAACCCTGAGCCAGATAATCCATTTTTTGAATTAACCGACGGCGAATAATCTGATCATTTTTATTTAGGTTAAGCGCCATAGCTTCACGAAACAGGGCTTCATTGCGCGCATAGTCAGCCACCAGCCGCTGACGATCTTCGGCACTCAGCGCTTTTAGTGCGGCCATTGCCTCTTCAGGCTTAAATGTTTTTGCCTGCAACTGCATAAACTGCACTAATACCTGATCGTCGACAACTATATGGTATTGCTGGTTGGCGTAATCGTCAGCATTGATCAATCTCTCACCACCAAGCAATAGCAGTGCGATCAGCAAAAATTGAAAGAGCGGTTCCCTAAGTATTTTTTTCATAAGCGTTTAAAAATCACCAACAGATATCTCAACAAAGAATAAGGTATAGCCTAACATTTGATCCTAGCTAGAAAGCGAGCCTAAAAAGCGGGCCTAAGTCAGAGCTAGAAGCAGAGCAACCCCACCCTTAACGATATACAGAAAACTGTCATAACTATAGTAGTGGCTGATACCAGATAGGTGAGGTATAGGCACGCTCCTGAATAGTTTTCGGTCCGCGCGGCGGCTCGTCTAACTGCAGTGCAATCGAATCTAATAAGCCATTGCGCGGGGTGGGAATTTGTAACACTCGAACATAATAAAAGGCTGGTTGCTGAGGATTAAAATCAGGATCAATCCATAGAGTAGCCAGCTCTGCTTGACCAATTGTATTCAGGTATCGCCCGGACCTTAGGTCGACCGTATTACCAACAGGCGGAAGCCGCCCACTGCTATCAGTAACTCTATCGCCAGACCAAGCAATATTGTAAACCCGCTCCTGCTGTTGACCCTTGGCATCAACCCATCCTTTAACCATCTGCACCCGATCAAGATTGGCATCCACAGGACCTTTAACCGCGCGCACCAGAAACTCTGGCGCCTTTGTAGAGTCCTGAACAGCGACAAGATTAGAGCCCATGGGAACACCATATTGATAGCCGCTAGCGGAAAAGTCGTCGGCAATTTCTGCGCCAGCAGGAAAGTCCCAACCGGCAAATAGCTGCACCCGCATCCGCGGCCCGGTAGTGGCATAGACCTCTTTGCGCTTAAAGGCTGCATAGATAGCCTCGCGGGTATTCTCTTCCGCCCAGACAGCCGCCAAACCAGAGGCCGACATATTCCAACCATTGCTAGTAACAGGGCTCTTACCTGAACGAGTTTTGGTCTCCGGCGTAGAATCTGTGGCCGTCTTGCCCCAGAAATTATCTTCCTCGGGACTCGCTAATCCCGAGTGAGAATCCGTTGACCCAATCATGCCAAATTTATACGGGTTAACACCGACCTTCTGTTCAATAACCAGACCTTTCTTTAGGGCCGGACGAATATAATCTGCTGGGCTAGGGTTAAATTCTTCCTGACCTTTCTCGGCTAGCTGGATATAGTGATCATAGTTTTCAAAATCAGCGAACTCGTCCTGTGGAGAAAATTCACTGCGGGTCTCACTGTCACCTTTAATCTGAGTGACCTCGACAATCGGCTCCCAGCGAGCACGTTGGCGGGCATAGTCGGCACTTATAGGCTGACCGCGCAGAGTTGTATCATCAAACATATAGCCTTTAGAGATATTCGAGTTGTGGGGGATCGCCATCAAACGTGTGCCGGTACTCTGCTCAGTTTTATCTAACCACTGCCAGAGATCTTCTGGGTACTGACTGATATTCGAACCATAGGGGAAAAACTGACTGGCTTTGTCAGCCCCGTCTGGGGTAATCACTACGCGGTGCAAATTGGCACCGGTAGGAATTGAAGACCACTCCCAGCCAATTAAGGTTGTAAAAACACCCGGTTGATTATGCCGATCTGCGCTGTGGATAATATCCTGCCAGGCGGCCATTGATGTCTCGCTGGTATCACCAAAAAAGTCGACATCGTCAATATTGTTACTGCTGTCGGCTACTGGATCAGCATGGTTGTGACTGACTGCCGACACCGGCAAAAACCGACCAAAGAATTCCAGACCGGCATTATTATCAATCGCCCGCATCATCAGCTTGATACCAATCCAGCGCTTAATATTGCCAAGCCAGCCAAGATCTTCGAACACAACGGTCTTATTGCGCACTGCGCGCATCACACCAAGCATCTCTGCATGGTCACTCACCACCAGAAAATCCAACGGCGTATTTATCTGTACCCGCACTCTATTGTAAGGGTGAATCACCGGCTGACCTTTTGCCCAGCGATAGGCGCCATCTGGATCGACGCTATGATTATTGTTTAGAAAGGCATCAAAAGAATAGCTAGTGTGCACATGAGTATCACCAAAATAGACCTGCCGGCTATCAACCATTGGCTCGGCCACTGAGTTTAAAGACAGAAAACCAGCGGTTATTAAAAGGAGTGCAGTCGGCGCTTTTTGAATGGACATCGACCTAATCCTGAAGGGAGTTAGCAGGTAGTCTGCGACGTGCAAAATCCAAAAAAAGCAGCGCAAATATTTCTACCAATGTAGAGCGAATCGCCGGCTGAGAAATCCCATCGACAATAATATGTACAGTGCGGCCAAATAATACCGTGATCAATAAAACTATCGGCACCACTAGCCATGCACTATTACCGGGACGCGAGCCATAGAGAATAAAACCGGCCGCCATTAGAAACATGCCGCCAAGATCACCGCGAATGGTACCCAGCCCGTCTACACGGCTGGCGACGACAGAAAATTCCGCCTCCATCTGAGTTGGTGTAAATATAAACCCGAGGCCTGCCAGCAGAGCGAGCAGCCCCATAAGCACGACTACAATACGAATACCCTTATCCATACAGTACTTCCCCTCTATTTTTATTATTTTTACAATTCTGAGTCTAAACCATTTTCTCTGATCTGGGTATTTACTGCGCCAATCTATCGACTGCTGTAAAGTGGCCGAAAATCTTTGGCGAAACCACTATGCAAATGTTTTCCAAAACTACGGGTATCTCGGTGGTAGTCGCCAACATGGTTGGTACTGGCGTTTTTACCAGCCTTGGATTTCAACTGCTGGGAATTCAGTCACCCTTTGTGCTGATGATGCTGTGGTTTGTCGGCGGACTAACGGCCCTGTGCGGCGCCCTGACCTATGCAGAGCTCGGCGCCAATCTGCCGCGCTCTGGCGGTGAATATAATTTTCTGTCGCGACTCTACCACCCCTGCGCTGGCTTTATCTCCGGCTGGGTTTCTGCCACCGTCGGCTTTGCAGCTCCAGTTGCCTTAGCTGCCATGACCTTTGGCGCCTACTTATCAGCAGTATTTCCAGAAATCTCTCGCACTGTATCTGCGGCGTCGCTGGTTATACTGTTGACGTTTTTACACTGCCTCTCGCGCCAGACTAGCAGTCAAGTTCAGCAGATATTTACCGCCTTAAAAGTACTGTTAATTATTCTATTCTGCTCAGTCATCTTTATTTGGGGCGGTTCACCACAGGCCTTAGATTTTTCACCACAGGCGGGGGATCATAAATTACTCTTCAGTGGTGCCTTTGCGGTTTCACTTATCTATGTCAATTACGCTTATACAGGCTGGAATGCCGCCACCTATGTCACCAGTGAAATGGACAACCCACAGCGCAACCTACCAATAGTGCTATTTGTCGGCACTGCTGTGGTGATGATGCTCTACTTACTGCTTAACTTTACCTTTTTAAGTGCCGCGCCAATTCCCAGCCTTGAGGGAAAACTCGAGGTCGGGGTTATTGTTGCCGACCAAGCACTGGGCTCTAACGCTGGAAAAATAATGGGCGCGGTATTGGCGCTTTTATTAGTCTCGACAGTAAGCGCCATGACCATGGCTGGACCTCGGGTACTACAGGTGATCGGTGAAGATTTTAGAGTGTTCTCGAGATTGGCTGCGTGTAACACCCAAGGCATACCGGTCACCGCGGTTATCTTTCAGGGACTGCTGGCGTTATTTTTTATTCTTACCGCCACCTTTGAGTCAGTGCTGATTTTTGCCAGCTTTGTACTTGGCGTCAATACGCTCTTTTCTGTCTTGGGAGTTTTTGTACTGCGTTTTAAAAAGTTGAATATTCAAGGCGCATACAAAACCTTTGCCTATCCTTTAGCGCCACTGATCTATCTTGGCGTGACATTGTGGACTCTCAGCTATGTTTTACTTTCCCGCCCACAAGAAGGGTGGATGGGTATTGGAGTTATCGTAGTCGGAGCAGGAATTTATTATCTATCCGCCGATAAAGCGCAAGATTCGGGTCGATAAATAACCCACAGTCGGCAATACTGACTCTATGATTTCTGACTATCAACGTATCGCTGATGCAATTGAGTTTATTGCTGCCAATGCAGACCATCAGCCCAGCTTAGAGGCTATTGCTGCACAGCTCAATCTTAGCCCCTTTCACTTTCAGCGCCTGTTTAGTCGCTGGGCCGGTGTGACTCCGAAAAAATATCTGCAGATACTGACTGTCGAACGGGCCAAGCAGTTACTGGCCGAGGCGCGAACGTTGCTGGCAGTCTCTGACAAGGTTGGACTGAGTAGCGCCTCGCGATTGCACGATCACTTTGTGCAATTGGAAGCGGTTACCCCCGGGGAATTTAAAACTGGGGGTGCGGGTGTAAGTATCGACTACGCTGTTTATAGCAGTCCCTTTGGGGGTGTTTTTGTGGCGGCAACAGCGCGGGGGATTTGCAAACTTTCCTTTATAGATCAGGATCAAATAGAGATTCATATTGCTGATTTACAAAGACGCTGGCCGAAAGCTACTCTGCGCAATCGTGACTCAGATAGGCTGAATATAATTGAGTCTCTTTTTACTGATAATCAAAAAATTGACCGCCCTCTTTCACTGCATGTCTCGGGCACCAATTTTCAAATTAATGTTTGGCGTGCGCTGTTACGAATTCCTGAGGGAGCCCTAGCCAGTTACAGCCAAGTTGCCGAGGCGGTGGGTAGGCCCAAGGCTGCGCGGGCGGTTGGTACGGCGATTGGATCTAACCCAATTGCCTTCTTTATTCCCTGTCATCGGGTATTGCAGCAGAGCGGCAATATTGGTGGCTATCATTGGGGGACTATTAGAAAGCATGCGATGCATGCTTGGGAGAGTGCTCGATATAGTTAGGCTGTCTACTCAGACTGTCACCCCAAGACCAGCCTGCATCAACGAAGACCTGGGTCTATAAGTAGAGATTCCAGCCTTCGCTGGAATGACGGTGTTTTGATGCTACAGGTAGAGATTCCAACCCTAGCCCCAGCCCCAGCCTTCGCTGGGGTGACGTGCCTTCGCTGGGGTGACGTGCCTTCGCTGGGGTGACGTTCCTTCGCTGCAAGGACGATGTTTTGACTGGAACAAAGGTTTTTTCTTTGAGCTGACGATTTTTTCTGGACGTTACCGCGCAAGTTCAAATAGTCTCTGGACCTATCCTTGAGATCAATCAGGGCCCGCTTATGGGTTGATAATTTTCAGGTTGAGAGAGCACTTGTTTGAGCGTTAGCGAGTTGTGCGAACGCTGAAAATTATCAACCCATGGGACCGATCTCAAGGATAGGTGCAGAGGCGATTCCGCTCCAAAAAAAGGTAGTGAGCCAATGGCTACGAGGCCTGTCTTCCGCTAGGACATAGGAAGCGCCTTAACTCTATTGAGTAATAAGTGTTACCTATGTGGCTGGGCTGTACCGGCGTTAATGGACCCCAGCCTTCGCTGGGGTGACGTTCCTTCGCTGGTGTGGCGATAGTTCGCTGGGATGACGTTAGTTCGCTGGGGTGACCTTAGTTCGTTGGGATGACTTTGTCCGCGAGAGACTCAAGAGTCTGCGGCCCGATAAGGCGGTGAATCAAAACACCCTCACTATCTATAATCAAAGTCTCAGGCAAAACCGACACCGGCTTCAGCGACCAAATAGCCCTTGGGTCACTCTGTAGAGATGGAAACTCAATCCCCAACTTCTCCACCT